>WBZX01001815.1_pt1 | contig 15454 bp, 16 predicted proteins | sample 5204211 | NCBI WGS metagenome assembly WBZX01 (sample SAMN12344362, study PRJNA552823) | activated sludge metagenome | biome: Activated sludge suspended growth; feature: Nitrification reactor; material: Wastewater; isolation source: activated sludge from nitrification reactor of wastewater...
AGCGCCACGCGCTCGGGGCCCCACTCCCCCGCCAGCACCTGCTTGGACAGCGGCGGACGGTCGTAGGGCCGGTGCGGTTCCTCGCCCACCAGCGTGACGGTGCCGGCGAAGCCCTCGGCCCGGAGCGCGACCGCCGCGTGCAGCCCGGCCAGCGACGCGCCGACGACGACGAGAGGAGACATGGCGGTGTGGACGACCGGAGCGGCGACCGAGAGGCTCGGGGCGTGCGCCCCGAGGGCTCAGCCCTCGATCGTGATCGCCTGCTTGGGGCAACGACGGGCGGACTCCTCGACCTTGTCGCGGAGCTCCTCGCCGGGCTCCTCGATCAGGACGTAGAGGAAGTCGTCGTCGCGCACCTCGAACACCTCGGGCGCGACAGCCATGCACACCGCGTTGCTCTCGCACAGGTCGTAGTTGACGACAACCTTCATGGGGGACCCCCTTGGTCAGGACTGCGCGCAATCTAGCCCGGTGACGGAGCCGTGACGGACGGCCCGGCGCGCACGGGCGGCGATAGCGTGCCCGACGTGACCGAGCCCTACGTCCCGACCATCGATCCCGACGCCGTGGGATTCGACCGCGCAGCCGTCGACGCCCTCCGGGAGAAGGTCCGCCAGCAGGTCGACGAGGGCCGCATGCCGGCGTGCCAGTTCGCCTTCGCGGTCGACGGCGAGCTGGCGCTGTTCGAGAGCTACGGCAGTGCGACGCCCACCACCCGCTTCAACGTGTTCTCGGCCACCAAGGCGTTCATCGGCGGAGTGGTCTGGCAGCTCATCGGCGAGGGCAAGTTGTCGACCTCGACGCGGGCCATCGAACTGATCCCCGGGTTCGGCACGAACGGCCGTACGCCGGAGTGGATGGCCGAGGTGACCTTGGAGCACCTGCTCACCCACACCTCGGGCTTCCCATACGCACCGCTGGGCCCACCGCGGTGGCACACCCGGGCGTCGCGGCTCGAGGTGTTCTCGCGCTGGTACGCCGTGGCCGAACCCGGCACCGCGTTCGTCTACCACCCGACGGCCGCGCACTGGGTCGTCGCCGAGATGATCGAGGCGATCGAGGGGCGCGACTACCGCCGGGTCGTCGCCGACCGCATCATCGAGCCGCTCGGGCTGCGCTCGTTCAGCGTGGGCGCCCCACCCGAGGACCAGGACGGCATCGCCGAGCTGTCGATCGTCGGCGAGCCCGCGACCTACGAGGAGATGGCGGCGCTGCTCGGCGACTTCGACGCCTCGCTCCTCGACGAGGTCTCGCCCACGAACCTGATGGCGTTCAACGACCCGACGGTGCGGGCGGTGGGTGTGCCCGGCGGCGGCGGGATCGGCACCGCGGCCGACCTGGCGATGTACTACCAGGCGTTGCTGCACGACCCCGACGGCCTCTGGGACCCCGAGGTGCTGGCCGACGCGACGGGCCACATCCGCTGCTCGCTGCCGAACCCGATGACCGGGGTCGCCTCGAACCGGACCCTCGGACTGATCGTCGCTGGCGACGACGGGCTCGGCGGCTTCCGCGGCATGGGCCCCACGGTCTCGCCGCGGACCTTCGGCCACAACGGCGCGGCAGGGCAGATCGTCTGGGGCGACCCGGACAACGGGGTCTCGTTCGCCCTGACGACCTCCGGCATCGATCCGCACTACCTGCGCGAGGCGAAGCGCATCGCCTCGCTCGGTGCCCGTTCCGGGCTCTGCGGACCGCGACCGTGACCCGACCGCCGGCGCACCAGGTGCGCCCCGCGACCGGCGACGAGTGGCGACCCCTCGGCCACCTGCTCGCCGGCGCGTTCGACGACGACCCGGTGTGGCAGTGGGTGGCGCCCGACCCGGCGCGCCGGGCGCGACACCTCGGCCGGGCGTTCGGCCAGCTGATCCGTCGACGGACCCGAGCCGGCACCGTGTGGACCACGACCGACCTCGCGGGCGCGGCGATGTGGGCCGAACCGGGCGACTGGCGTGAGACCCCCGGCGAGATGGCACGCATGGCCCTGCCGATGGCCGCCTCCATCGGCCTGCGGCGGGTGCGGGGTCGCGCGTTGGCCCTCTCCGCGATGGAGCGCCACCATCCGACCGAGCCGCACTGGTACCTGGCCATCCTCGGCGCCGACCCGGCGCGGCGCGGTCAGGGCATCGGCGGCGCGCTGATGGAGCCGATGGTGCAGCGCTGCGACGAGCAGGGCATGCCCGCGTACCTCGAGAGCTCCAAGGAGGCGAACCTCGCCTTCTACCACCGGCACGGGTTCGAGGTGACGGGCCAGGTCCACCTGGCGCCGGACTGCCCGCCCGTCTGGTCGATGTGGCGTGACCCGCGCTGAGCGCCGGGCCACGTGAGGCCGCAGAACCCCAACTGCGCGAAAGCTGGTCGATGAACGACCCGTAATTGCGCAGTTCCTCCTGCGCATCCGCTCCGCCGAACGGACTGCGCACTTTGGGGTGACGGGCCGACCGCCCTCGACGCAGTGCTCGCCGCCCTCGATGTGCTCGATGTGCTCGATGTGCTCGATGCCGTCGCCGTGGTGCCACCCTGGCCGGGACGCGTTGGCACGTGACCGAGGGGCTGCGCGCCCCGGTGACAGGTGATCGCCGGGACTCCACAGTCAACGGATGCCCGACAGCCCCAGGTCTCGGCTCGCCGCTGCGGCGAGCGCTCGTCACGGAGTGGTGACGGTCGCCGAGGCGACGGACCTCGGTGTCAGCAGGGCCATGCTGCGGACCGACATCGGCCGAGGCCAGTGGCACGTCGCGGCGCCGGGCACACTCGTCGCCACGTCCGCCCCGTCGACCTGGCACCAGAGGGTCGCCGTCGCCTGCGTCTCGACGGGCGGCGTCGCCTCACACCGCTCGGCAGCGCGCCTCCACGGCTTCGACGGCCACCAGCTCGACCTGGTCGAGGTCAGCGTCCTGCGTCCCGTGCGTCGCGTCCGCCCCGGGACGTTGATCCACCAGGCCGGAGCGCTCGATCCCCGTGACATCACCACCGTCGACGCGCTGCGCGTGACGACGGTCGCACGAACACTCGTGGACCTCGGCGCGGTGGTCGGCGACGACCTCGTCGAACAGGCGCTCGATGACGCACTTCGGGGCGGCGCCAGTCCGCGCTGGATCGAGGAGTGCCTCAGCCGGCTCGACCGTCCTGGTCCCAGCGGCACCGCAGCGCTGCGTCGTGTGCTCGGCCGACCCGACCGGGCCGGACCGCTGCCGGACTCGATGCTCGAGCGCCTCCTCGAGCGCGCTGCAACCGCTGCCGGCCTTCCCCGACCGCAGCGACAGGTCCAAGTTCGCAACGGCGCGGGTCGGTTGGTCGCGGTGCTCGATGCGGCATGGCCCGATCGCATGGTCGGCTGCGAGGCCCAGTCCGAGCGTTGGCACGGCGGGCCGCGGGGCGCCCAGCGCGACCTCGACCGCCACAATCTCCTGACATCCATGGGTTGGCGGATGCTCTACGCGACATGGGCCGACGTACGGTCGCCGGAGCAGTTCACCGCCCGACTCGCCGAGCTGTACCGATCCCCGGCGCCGGCTACCGGCCGCTGAACTGCGCTGCATTCGGCTGCAGTCCAGCCGGAGTCAGCGCAGTTGCGACACTCCGGGCCCACGGCACAGGGATCTGCGACGTGAGTGGTCGAACGAGCACCGAATCGAACGCGATCGGAGCGCTGAGCGCTCAGCACCGGGCCGGCTGAGCGCTGCACGCCGGGGTCGGGCCGCACGCCGGGCCGGCTGCACGCCGGGTCAGGCCGCGCGCCGGGCCAGCTGCACGACGGGGTCAGGCAGCGGTGCAGGTGCCGTCCGCACCCTCGGCGAGCACTTCGTCGCCGTTGGCGACCGCGACGGTGACCTCGGCGTTGAACGGCGCCAGCCCGGTCATGAGCGCCGTGCAGGCGGCCATCGCCTCGGCCTCGGTCAGGTCGTCACCGCTCGAGCTGACCTGCACGTCCGCGAGTCCGTTGATGACGGTGGTCGACAGCTTGTCGGTCCAGGCCGCCGACCCGTTCGCGTCCTTGACCGCGTCGATGTCCTCGAGCTGGATCTCGCCGGGCTCCCGAGCTGGGGTGCTCTCGCTGTCCGCGCCCGTCGAGTCGGCGCCCACGTTGGCGCCCAGCTCCACGCCGCACTCTGCGCTGGTGTAGTCCTCGATGGCCGTCGCGGCTGCCGCGAACTCGGGATCGGTCATCAGCTCGAAGACCGCCGAGAGCGCGTCCGGGTCGTCCTCGCCAAGGTCGGCGACCCCGCGCACACCCTCGAGGAAGGTGTCGAAGTCACCCTGGAGCGACGCCGGCGCGTCGGCCGCGAGCTGCTCGATGCCCGCCAGTGCCCCCGCAGCGTCCTGGCTCAGGTCCAGTCCGCTGGGCTGCGAGGCGAGCTCGTCCGCGGTCGTGCAGTAGGCCTCGGAGGCGGCACCCCGGGAGGCCGCCGTCGTCGACGACCCGTCCTCGGACACCGCGACGGTGTCATCCTCACCCGAGCACCCGAGCAGGAGCAGGCACGCAGCGAGCGCGGCGGCAACGGCCGGGAACGGACGACGGCGGATCGGGGCGCGCATCGCATCATTGTGGCCGAGGCCACCGGTGAGGTGTGGACGAGGTCACCGGTGAGGTGTGGACGAGGCGACCCTGCGCCCCCGGGATCGGCAATGGGGGCTGACACGGACGCCGTTGTGCGGCAGCATCTGTCGGACCGACCGAGGGGGATCCCATGACGGTCCTGCTGCTCAACGCCAGCTTCGAGCCGCTCCGGGTGATCACCACCCGACGGGCGCTGGGACTCGTGCTGTCGGGCAAGGCCGACCTGGTCGTGCCCGACGGGGACCACCACATCCGCTCGACCGGCGGCGCCGAGTTCGCGGTGCCGGCCGTGGTGCGGCTCCGCCGCATGGTGCGGGTGCCGTTCCAGGCGACCGCACCGCTGTCGCGCCGGGCGATCGAGGCACGCGACGGCAAGGGCTGCCAGGTGGTCGGGTGCACCCGGGTGGGCCAGACGATCGACCACATCGTCCCCCGCTCCCGCGGCGGGGTCCACGAGTGGACCAACGTGACCCTGATGTGCGTCCGCCACAACTCCCAGAAGGGCGACCGCCTGCTCCACGAGCTCGGGTGGAAGCTCAAGGCCGAGCCCACCGCGCCCCGTGGCGCCCTCGTGCTGCTGGCCCGAGCGGGCATGGAGTCGCCCCACCCCTCGTGGGCCCCGTTCCTTCCGGCGATCTGATCAGGACCTTCGTCCCTAGTGACACCGGCGCCCTGGGCGGGCTAAACTAGAACGCGTTCTAGTTCTCTCGGCTCGGAGGCCACCTTGTCCCTGCGCTCACCCTTCCCGATCCCCTACGGCTGGTTCCAGGTCGCCTGGCCCGGCGACGTGAAGGTCGGCCAGGTCGTCCCCCTCGAGTACTTCGGCCAGCACCTGGCCCTCTGGCGCGACGACAACGGCGTGGCCCACGTCAACGACGCCTTCTGTCCGCACCTGGGCGCCCACTTCGGCCACGGCGGCTCGGTGGACGGCGAGGAGCTGATCTGCCCGTTCCACGGCTGGCGCTTCGACGCCGAGGGCCAGAACACGCTGATCCCCTACTCGGAGCGGCTGAACAAGAAGGCCTGCGTCCGGTCCTACCCGACCGTCGAGCGCAACGGTCTGATCATGGCCTGGTACCACCCCGAGAGCGCCGCGCCGTTGTGGGAGGTCCCCGAGATCCCCGAGTTCAACGACCCCGAGCACTTCACCGAGATGGTGACCCGTGACTACATCATCGAGGCGCCGTGGCAGGAGCTCGCCGAGAACGGCGTCGATGCCGCGCACTTCCGCTACGTGCACCACACCGAAGAGGTGCCCGAGCTCGAGTCGTACGAGGTCGACGGCCCCCGCACCAAGATGCGCTCCATCCAGAAGTTCCCGACCCCCCGGGGCATCGTGGACGGCCGCATCGGCGCCGATTCGCACGGTCCCGGCTTCTCGGTGATCCACTTCTCCGGGATCATCGACACGGTCCTGATGGGCTGCAACACGCCGCTCGACGAGACCCGCTGCCACATGCGGTTCAGCTTCACCGTGCGCAAGCTCAGCGACGACAACGCGCTCAACTCCAGCGTCGGGCAGGCCTTCGTGGACGAGATCCACAAGCAGGTCCTCGAGGACAAGCCGATCTGGGAGAACAAGGCGCACCTCGTCCGCCCCGCGCTCGCCGACACCGACGGTCCCGTGATGAAGTTCCGCAAGTGGGCCAGCCAGTTCTACGCGGAGGGCACCGACGACTCGACCCTGGTGTACCTGCCCCAGGGCAGCTACCCGGCCGAGCCGATCGAGACGGCGTCCCGCAAGTACGGCTCCGACCCCTTCGTCGAGACCGACGCCTGAGCCCACCGGCCACACGTCGAGCACCGCGTCCGGAGCGCCCCCTCAGGGGCGCTCCGTCGCGTCCAGCGCGGGTCGACGACGCCGAGGGTGGACGCGCCGCAGTTCACTGCTTGCTGGGCGGCACCGTCCATCCGCCGACGGACCCGTCCTCGGGCGGCGGACCTGACACCGACGGGTCGGCGGGCGGAGCGGGCTCGGTCGGCGGTGCAGGCGGTGCCGGCGGTGCCGGCGCGGCCGGCCCGGGCTGACCGTAGGGACCGGGCGGAGGGTACCCACCCGGTGCAGCCTGCGGGCCGTAGGGGCCCGGCGGGGGGTACTGGCCGGGGCCCGGCTGTCCGTACTGGCCCGCCGGTGGGTACGCGCCGGGCTGCCCGTACGGGCCGGGGGGCGCATACTGCCCGGGCTGACCGTACGGGCCCGGGTAGGGACCTGGGTACGGACCTGCGGTGTAGGGCGGCTGCTTCGACCTGGACCGTTGCACCAGACCGACGATCAGCAGGATCAGGCCGAGCACGAACAGCAGCGCCGCCAAACCCATGCCACCGAGGCTGCCGAACGCCGGCCCCATGTCCCCCATGAAGTCGTCGATCCCGAGCACCCTGCCGACGGTGAAGCTCACACCCGACGCGGAGGAGGGCTCGCCCTCGAGCTCGCAGGCCGCCTCGTAGTCGCCCGGCGCCAGCCGGGTGGTGCTGACCAGCTCGTAGTCGTAGTACAGGCCGTCCCAGTCGTAGAGCTGGTCGTCCGTCCTCGGCTGCGACGTGGCGACCTCGTCGCCGGAGCTGTCGCGGATGGTGCACGTCGGCTCGGGGGTCGGGACCGCGCTCAGCGCGATGCCGACGGTCATGTCGCCGTCCTCGCCGGCGTCGAGCGGCTCGAGCACGCTGAACTCGATGGTGCCGGGCACCAGGCGATCGGTCGGCCCGTCGATCGCAACGTCCTCGACGTCGTAGAAGCCGAAGCTCGACACGAAGAAGCTGAATGCGGCGATGCCACCGATCACCGAGAGCACGATGAGCACCACTCCGGCGATCACCAGTCCTCGGCCGCGCCTCGGCGCGGGTGCCGAGGTCGGCGATGGAGCTGACCCAGGTGCAGGTGCGTACGGTCCGGTCACGAATCCCCTCGGTGCTCGACCGGTCGCGGTCCGCGCGCAGCGGGCCACGACCGGTGCTGATCACCGCAGATGGTACCGGCGTGTGCCGGAGGCGCGGATCAGGGCTTGTTCGAGCTGACGATCCACATGGCGTAGAACTGCGCCGCGCCGCCGTAGGCGTGGCCGAGTGCCACCTTGGCGCCGTCGACCTGGTGGTCGCCGGCCTGGCCACGCACCTGCATGGCGGCTTCACCGAAGCGGATCATGCCGGAGGCGCCGATCGGGTTGGTCGACAGCACGCCGCCGGAGCAGTTCACCGGAAGGTCGCCGGTCATCTGGGTCGCCCCGGACTCGGTCATCTTCCAGCCCTCGCCCTCCTCGGCGAAGAGCAGCCCCTCCATCCAGATGGGCTCGTACCACGAGAAGGGCACGTAGATCTCGGCGACGTCGATCTGCTCGCGGGGGTTGGTGATGCCCGCCTGCGCGTAGACGTCGGCGGCGCAGTCCAGGCTGGCCTGCGGGCGCACCTGGTCGCGACCGTTGGCGCTGGCCGGCTCGGAGCGCATGGCGGTGCCATGGATCCACGCCGGCGGGGTGCCCGACGACGCGGCCGACGCCTCCGCGGCTGCCTCGCTGCCGAGCACCATGGCGAACGCACCGTCCGAGGACGGGCAGGTCTCGGCGTAGCGGATCGGCTCCCAGAGCATGAACGACTCCTTGATGGAGTCGTAGGTGATCTCGGGCTCGTGCAGGTGCGCGTAGGGGTTCTTCAGCGCGTTCAGGCGATCCTTGAGCGCCACCAGGATGCCGATGTCGTCCGGTGCGTTGGATCGACGCATGTACTCACGGATGAAGGGTGCGAAGTAGCCGCCCGCACCCGCCACCAGCTGCTGCTGGAACGGGATGGGGAACGACAGCGCCCACATCGCCTCGGACACCGACTGCTGCTGCCAGCCGATGGTGAGGACCCGCTCGTGCACGCCGGACTCGACGTGGGACGCCGCGACGATCGCCGTCGAACCGCCCACCGAGCCCGCGGTGTGCACGCGGAACAGGGGCTTGCCGACGGCGCCCAGCGCCTCGGCCAGGTACGGCTCGGGCATCATGATGCCCTCGAAGAAGTCGGGCGCCTTGCCCACGACGATGGCGTCGATGTCGTCCATCGTCAGGTGGGCATCGGCGAGGGCGCGGAAGGCGGCCTCGCGCAGCAGGCCCGGCAGCGAGACGTCACCGCGGACGCTGGCGTAGTGGGTCTGGCCGACACCGATGACGGCAACGCGATTGGCACCCATCAGGACTCCCCCTCGAGAACGCAGACCAGGTTCTGTTGCATGAGCTGACCGCCGGTGGCGTGTGCCACGCCGCGGTTGGCCGAGCCGCCCGAGATGCGGTTCGCCACCTCGACGATGCGCAGCAGGCCCGCAGCGAGCATCGGGTTGGCCGCCATCGCACCGCCGGACGGGTTGACGACCACGTCGTCGCCCAGGCCCAGCTCGTTGCGCACGATCTGCTCCTGGAAGCTGAACGGCGCGTGCAGCTCGGCCACGTCGACCGGGCCGTCGGCGACGCCGGCCTTCTCGGCGGCCAGTGCGATCGACGGTGCACGGGTCAGGTCACGGGCACCGAAGTTGTGGCTGTCGATGCGGTGGTCGATGCCGCGGATCCACGCCGGGCGCTCGCTCCACTCGCGGGCCTTGTCGCCCGCAGCGAGCACGACCGCCACGCCGCCGTCGGTGATGGGCGGGCAGTCGTGGCGCCGCAGCGGGTCCGAGATGGTCTCGGTGGCCAACAGCTCCTCGACCGACGGCGAACCCTTGAGCTGGGCGTGCGGGTTGTCGGCCGCAGCGGTCCGGTTTCGGTGCGCGATCTCGGCCATCTGCTCGACGGTGATCATGCCGGCATCGAGCATCGCCCGGGCCTGGAGTCCGGCCATGGCCACCGAGTCCGGCCAGATCGGGCCGTAGTAGTACGGGTCGAGCCCTCGTGACATCACGCGGGGCAGATCGCCCGGCGACGCCTTGGAGTAGCTGTAGACGAGCGCGGAGTCGGCGTGGCCGGCCTGGATCTTGAGCCAGGCCTCGTACAGCGCCCAGGCGCCGTCCATCTCGACGTGGCTCTCGACGATCGGCGGGTAGGCACCGACCGCGTCGAGGGTCATGACGAAGCTGAACGCCTGACCGGCCAGGTAGTCCGAGCTGCCGGAGCAGGTGAAACCGATCTCACCGATGCCACCGACGGCGTCGAGCACCTCCCGGATGACCGGCTGGATCATCTCGACCTCGCTCAGCTCGGTCGCGGCCCGGCGGTGCGTGGTCTGTGCCGTCACCACCACGGCGACGTCTCGTGTGGGCGCCATCACATGTGTCCCTTCAGCTGCTCGGCGGGCACGTCGGGCTCGTCGATCGGCCGCCAGTACTTGATGTTCTCCATCGACGTGGTGAGCTGGTCGTCGTCGACCCACACCGGCTCGACGCGCATCCCGATGCGCACCTGGTCGTGCGGGATCTCCAGCACGGTGCCGTAGAGCGACACCACTGCGCCGTCCGGAAGGAACAACGCAGAGACGAACGGGGTCGGCGGGGCGTTCACACCGAAGCCGATGTGCACCACGCAGAACGAGGTGATGGTGGCCTTGGGGCCGACCTCGACGCTCTCGGTGGTGCGCACGCCCGACACGGGCGCGACACCACGGACGCCGACGTAGACGTCCCCGGTCGCCGGGTCGAGCTCGCCGAGCAGCTTCTTGTCGGCCAACCCACGCAGGAAGCGGGTCTGGGCCACGCCGGGGGTGTAGTCGTAGCGCATGGACGCCGGCATGCAGACCCGCTGCACCGGCTCCACGTCGCCGAGGTCCGGCAACGACACGGCCGGCTGCTGCCACAGCCCGTCGGGCAGGACCGAGACGCTGCGATCGGCGTCCTCGAAGTGGGGATCGGGGCTCATGCGGCACCTCCGGACAGCTCGAAGCAGGCGATGTCGGTGATCGAGCCGTCGCGCTCGTCGGCCCAGCGGATGCGCACGCGGGCACCGGTCGAGACCGCGTCGGGCCCCGGGGCGTCCACGACGTGCAGCATCGAGGTGTCCGCACCGTCGAGCTGGATCATGGCCAGTGCGTGCGGCTGCTCGAGCCGCTGCCCCTCGCGATTCTCGGGGACCCAGCTCCACGACGTGATGGTCCCCTCGGTGCCGACCTCGACCATCTCGGTCAGCGGTGCACCGGTGGTCGGGTCGTACTCGACGGGCGGGCACACGACACGACCGTCGGCGCCGCGGATGCCCAACACACGCTGCTCGCGCAGCGCGGTCAGGAACGCGCCGATGACCGGCCCGGTGGTCCGCATGAAGCCGTACTCGATGACGAGCGGCGCATGGAGCAGATCACCGTCTGCGGCGACGTCGTTCACGTTGTCCCCCTGAACGTCGGGCCCCGGTCCGGCCCGGGGCTGCGGGCGGGAGATTAGAACAGGTTCTCGTTTTCCGCCACCCGGGCCGCGATCCGGACGTGGTTGCTACTCACGAAACCCACTACGTCCACGAGAGCACGAGCTCGACGAGCCGGGCGGCGCGGTCCCTCGCAGCAGGGCGCTGGCGGTCGGCCTCGACGAGGAGCGCCTCGGGATCCAGGCCCAGTTCGGCGATCTGGTCGATGTCGTCGTCGAACCACGCCTCGATCACGCCGCGGTCGGCCTCGGGGTGGAACTGCGTGGCCAGGTTGGCTCGCAGGCGGAACGCCTGGGGCCCGACCGGGGAGCTCGCCAGCAGGTCAGCGCCGGCCGGCACCTCGAAGACGTCGAAGTGCCACTGCAACCAGGGCCCCGGTTCGATCTCCGGTGCCCGTGACGCCACCTCGTACCAACCGACCTCGGGCATCGGGCCCACTCCGACCCGGCCCCCGTGGGCGGCGCTGAGCAACTGGCCCCCGAAGCACATGCCGAGCACGGGGACCCCCGCGGCGTCGGCCGACCGAAGGAACGCCAGCTCGGGCTCGACCCAGTGCGCCGTGTCCGGGTCGACCACGGACCAGCGCGAGCCGTACACGATGATCAGGTCGACGGCGGTCGGGTCCGGGAAGTCCGGTGAGCCCGTCGGCGAACCGGGTGTGCGGCACACCTGGTGCGTCACCGCGTCGACCCCGCGTTCGGCCAGCGCCTCCCCGACCAGGCCCGGTCGGGAGTTGGGGTCGTGGTGCAGGTGCAGGGCGCGCATCGCAGGTGAGTCTGGCCCGCGGGCGGCGCCCCGTCAGCTCAGCGACGCACCTGGCCCGAGTCGGGGTGGACCATCAGGGACGACGCGTCGACCGCGGCCAGGTCCGACCCGGTGATCGCCAGCAGGTCGCGCAGGCCGTCGTTGTCCCAGCGCTCGTCCGGCGCGCCCGACAGGTACCACGACGATCCGTTGTCGGCGAGGATCATCCCGTGGGTCTTGAGCGCCTCGGCGATCACCCGCGCCTGGGGATGCATGCGCGAAGTGTCGTAGTCCGAGCGCAGCCGGAACCACGCGCCCATCGGTGGCAGGTCGGGATCGGTGCTGGAGCTCGCCACGTGCCGAGCGGGCCACAGCGCAGCACGTTGGGTGCGGGGCGCGGTGAAGCGGATCGCGTGGTCGATGCGGCCCGCCGCGACCTCCTCGTAGCGGACCAGGCCGGCAAGGATCGGCAGCCCGGCGGCATCCGCCGAGGTCCAGCCCGCCGGGCGCAGGGCGTTGGAGCGCAGGTCCCAGCGCGCACCCGAGCCGGCCGTCCAGGTGCCGTCGCTGCGTCGTCCAGCGTCGAACACCTCGTAGAGCTCGCAGTCGCCGCGGTCGACGACCAGGACGTGGTGGTCCGAGCCGTGCTCGACCGGCGCGTCCGCGGGGATCGGGTACGGGCCCGGGTCGCTCTCGTCGGCGTAGGCGAAGCTGACCGGCACCCGGGCCTGACCGGCATCCACGCCGGTCCACGGGATGCCGATGCGTCCGCCGTCCCAGAGCCCCGACCCGAAGTCCGCCTTCAGCCCGGTGCCGGCGCCCACCGACGATCTCCATGCTGCGGACCGCGGATGCACCGGGAGCGCCGAGACGTCGGCGTGCCACACGTTGTCGGCCGGGAACAGCGGGCACGTGCCGAGGCCCGGTGAGCTGTGGGTGCCCGACCCACTGGTACCGCCGCCGGTCGGCGCCGGCGGCGGGACGCACGCTGCGAGCGCTGCCACGACGACGGCCACCAGGGCGATGACCACGACGGTGCGGTGTGGGCGCGGCTCCATGGCGCTGCATCGGCGGGAACCGCTTCCGGACTTGAGCCCCTCCACCCGCTGTCCGAGCGCCGGGGGAACACCCGCGCGCCGCGCGGGGCTGCGCGTCGCTCCGTCGTCGGTCGGTCGCCGTGCGTCGCGGGTGCCGCACCGGATGTCAGGTCGGCCTCGAGATCGAGGGCAGCAACGCCCGCCACGAGCGGGCCCGCCAACAACCCCGCCAGAGCCCTGCGCCGTAGGCCAGGTCGTCGGCGACCGCCAGCACCCCCAATGCCGGCGCGGCGAAGGATGCCGCACCAACGGGCTGCGCGGTGTCGTCCGGCTGCGCGGTGTCGTCCCCCTGCGCGGTGTCGTCCGGTCGGCGCCGACGCTGCGAGTCCCTCCGTGCGTCGAGCACGCTGACGACGATCCCCGCTGCGGCGAGCCACCGGGCGCGTCGCGACCGCACGGCTGCGACCACGGTGACCGGCCACCACACCCGCACACTGCACCTGGCCAGCTGGCGCCCCGCCGACAGGTGCCCCGACACACCGAGTCGGAGGACGGCCGCGGTCGGCAGGGCCGGAGCCTTCCGGCGCAACCGGATGGTGCTCCACAGCACCACCGCTGCGCCGACGAGCGGCGCGCCGGCGGCGACGGACCCCCACACCGCGGCGCTCTCCCACGACAGCCGCGCCGGCGCGGCAGCGCCGGGGTGCCGTGCCTCCAGCCCCGCGGCCGACGACCCGTACGACATGCGTTGGCGCAACCAGCTGCGCAGGTCGCCACGCGCCTCGTGCCGCACGACCGCCTCGGGCTCGTAGCGCACCCGCAGGCCCGCCTCGGTCGCACGCCACACCAGGTCGACGTCCTCGCCGACGCGCAGCGAGTCGTCGAACCCACCGAGCCGAGCGACGTCGTCCGCCCGAACGAGCATCGCTGCGCTCGGCAGGTACCCGATGCGACGTCCGGGTCCGACCGGGCCGGGCACGACGCCCATGTCGAGCGGCGAGCGGAACCGCTCGTAGCGTCCGAGCAGCGCGGCCCCGGTGCCGGGCTCGCGCGCTGGTGCGGCCACGACCCTGGGCGCGACGATCGAGACGTCGCCCACGCGCAGCTGCCATCGCAGCGGTTCCAGCCATCCCGGCGTGACGACGCAGTCCGCGTCGAGGAAGGCGATCAGATCGGACGTCGCTCGCGCCGCGCCGGCGTTGCGCGCCGCTCCCGGACCGAGCGACGTCTCGAGGCGCAGCAGCTGCGTCGGCACCGCGCGGGCGCCGCGGTCGGCCCGCACGACCGCGGCGTCGACGACCGCGGCGAGCCGAGCGGGGTCCGATGATCCGTCGTCGACGACGACGACCTCGGCCGCACCGCCGACGGCGCGCAGCGACTCGAGCAACCGGTCGACGCCGTCGGGGTCGTCACGCACCGGCACCACGACGCTCACGTCGTCGACCGGGTCGCCGGGGTCGGCAGCCGGGGCGACCGGATGCAGCACGCCCGCGTCGACCAGCCGGTCGATCAGCTCGGCCTCGACCGGGCCCGGACGCCACGGCGCCCGCAGGCCGCCCGCCTCGGCGGTCAGCCGGTCGACGAGCCGCGCACCTGCGGCGCTCAGGCGGAACATCCGCGTCGGGCTGCCGCCGAGCAGCACCTCGCCCGCTCGGCCGAACCGCTGCGTCGACGGGTCGAGGCGGAACCGGGCAGCGACGCTCAACCCCATCGCGACGCTGCGAAGCTGCGCAGCTCGTCGGCGAGGCTCGCGAACACCTCGGCGCCGTGCGCCGGATCCGCGGTCGTCGGGTCGCCGAGGATGCCGTTCGAGGTCACCGCCGCGAGCCCGGCGTCCCTGACCGCCTCGCCGATCTCGCGCCAGCGCGCCGTGCTGCCCGGCTCGATCCGATCGACGCGTACCGCGCCGGGGTCCAGGTGCAGCATCATCGACGTCTCGGTGCGGCCTGCGTGGGAGTCCCCGCCGGGCACACGTGGGTGCCACACCGCCACGTCGCGGCCCTCGGCGACGAGCAACGCCGAGCTGCTGGCCAACGCCTCGACGTTGCCGCCGTGGCCGTTGACGAACAGCACCGCGCGGAACGGCCGTGGTCGGGGCGACCCGGCCGGTGGCAGCGCCGAGCGACCCAGTTCGACGATGACCACCTCGAGTGCCGGCGTGCCGATCGACAGCGTGCCCGGGAACGACTCGTGCTCGCCGGAGGCGCCGATCGCGATCGGCGGACCGATGACCGCGTCGGCGCGAGCGGCGACGAGCCGTTCGCACAGCTCCATGGCGATGCGGAGGTCGGTGTCGAGCGGCAGGTGCGGTCCGTGCTGCTCGCAGCTGCCGACCGGCACGACGAGCAGCTGCGCGTCGCCGGCCTCGGGCCACGTGCGACCCGCGAGCGAGTGCGGACTCGACACGTTCAGCGCGCGCCCGGTGTCGCCGGCCGGGTCATGTCGACGCAGGCGAAGGGTGCCGATGGAAGTCGTCGGGGATCAGGAGGTGCTCCGGACCCAGCTCGTCGATCCCGCCGAGCGCGAGGCCGCGCAACGCCGAATCGATGCCGCCGGACATGATGTCGAGCACGTTCTCGACGCCCGCCTGGCCGTTGGCGGCCAGGCCCCAGAGGTAGGCCCGGCCGAGCAGCACCGCTCGGGCGCCGAGCGCCAGCGCCTTGACCACGTCCGCGCCGCGACGGACGCCGCCGTCGAGCAGCACCTCGACGTCGGAGCCGACGGCCTGTGCGATGGGGTGCAGCAACCGGATCGCCGCAGGTGTCGAATCCAGGTTGTTGCCGCCGTGGTTCGAC
>WBZX01001817.1_pt1 | contig 15434 bp, 14 predicted proteins | sample 5204211 | NCBI WGS metagenome assembly WBZX01 (sample SAMN12344362, study PRJNA552823) | activated sludge metagenome | biome: Activated sludge suspended growth; feature: Nitrification reactor; material: Wastewater; isolation source: activated sludge from nitrification reactor of wastewater...
CTAGAGGGCTGCTTTTCCACACTTGAACGATGCTCATCGCATCAGCGGTGTGGCCGGCCCAGCTGGCCGGACGCGACTCTCAGGTCGCACGCTTGGGAAGCTGCCGTTCTGCCATTGAACTACACCCGCGAGGGCCACGATTATGTCATCGGCCCACGGCACCGTGCTCGTCAAAGGGCGCGGCTTTGAGACAATGCGCGCCCCGTGCAGACCCCCGACGACGCCCCCCCTCGCCGCCCGGTGCGCAGCTACGTGCTGCGGGCGGGCCGCATGGGCACGGGCCAGGAGCGCGCGCTGCAGGCGCTCGGCCCGCGCTACCTGATCCCTTTCCAGCACGGCGCCCTGGACCCGCACGCGGTGTTCGGCCGGACCGCGCCTCTGGTGGTGGAGATCGGCTTCGGCATGGGTCAGGCTACGGCCGACATCGCGCAGGCGCGTCCGGACACGGACTTCCTGGGCATCGAGGTCCATGAACCCGGCGTCGGCGCCCTGCTTCAGCGCATCGACGAGCGCCAGCTCGGCAACCTTCGCATCGTGCAGCACGATGCCGTCGAGGTGCTTCAGTCGATGGTGGCGCCCGATTCGCTGGCAGGCGTGCATGTCTACTTCCCCGACCCGTGGCCGAAGAAGCGCCACTGGAAGCGGCGGTTGATCCAGCCGCCGTTCGTGCACCTGCTCGCGTCCCGGCTGGCACCGGGCGGCGTGCTGCATTGCGCGACCGACTGGCTGCCCTACGCCGACCAGATGCTGGAGGTGCTCGGCGCCGAGCCGCTGTTGCGCAATACCGCCGACACCTTCGCACCGCGGCCCGCGTACCGGCCCGAGACCAAGTTCGAGCGGCGCGGCCTGGCGCTCGGGCACGGCGTGCGCGACCTGCTGTTCGTGCGCCGGGACGGCGCGCCGCCTCAGTCGCGCTGAGTCCGATAGGGCTCCTCGAAGTCGAGGAAATCGCCTTCGGCCAGAGCGTCGCGCACCCAGGCCGCCACCCCGGGGCTGGCCCAGACCCGGTCTGCGTAGGCGGCAGCCTGCGGCGAAAGCGGCAGGCCGTAGGTCCGCATGCGAGCCACCACCGGGGCGTAGTACGCGTCCACGATGCCGAAGTCTCCAAACAGGAACGGCCCGCCGCTGGCGGCGAGCTGGGTGGTCCACATCGCGTCGATGCGTGCCAGGTCGGTGGCCACGGCGGGATGCTCGCTCAGCATGCGCGCGCCCACCTCGGGCAGTGCGGCCTCGATGTTCATGGGACAGCGACTGCGCAGGGCACCGAAGCCCGCATGCATCTCGGCGCACAGGCTTCGGGCGCGGGCCCGCTGCATGGCGTCCACAGGCCAGAGCGCCCGACCTGTCTCGCGGTCGGCCAGGGCCTCGGCGATCGCCAGCGTGTCCCACACGGCGAATCCGTCGATCAGCAGCACCGGCACCCTCCCGGCCGGCGTGTGGCGCGCCAGCTCGCGGTAGAACGCCGAACCGGGTGTGAAGTCGAAGCGCAGCTTGATCTCGTCGAACGCCAGCCCGAAGTGCTTCATCAGCACCCAGGGCCGCATCGACCATGAAGAGTAGTTCTTGTTGCCGATCACCAGTTGCAGCATGGGTGCCTCCCGATACGAGGCGCCGATGCTATCGGCTGCCGGCCCTTCCGTTGATGCACAGGCGTGATGAGTGCGATGTCTTCGCCGTCAGGCCTTCCACTGCACCCAGCCTGTCCAGGCGGTGAGAAGCACCAGGCCCCCGAACACGATGCGATACCACGCGAAGGCCGTGAAGTCGTGCGTCGACACGTACCGGATCAGCCAGCGGATGCACAGCAGCGCCGATGCGAAAGCGAACACGGTGCCCACGAGGAACATCGGCGTGTCGGCCATCGAGAGCGAGTTGCGGTCCTTCCACACCGAGTAGGCGCCGGCGCCGATCAGCGTGGGGATCGCCAGGTAGAAGCTGAACTCGGTGGCCGCACGGCGCGAAAAGCCGAACACCATGGCGCCGATGATCGTCGCTCCCGACCGGCTGGTGCCTGGTATCAGGGCCAGGCACTGCACCAGGCCGACCTTGAGCGCGTCGAATGCGCTCATGTCGTCCACCGTCTGCACACGCGCATGGCGAGCGCCCTGCAGGTCCATCGCCCCATAGGCCGCACGATGACGTGCCTCGACCCACAGGATCACGACGCCACCGATCACGAACGCCAATGCCACCGGGACCGGGTGGAACAGATGGGCCTTGATTGCACTGCCCAGCAGAAGCCCGAACACCACGGCGGGCAGGAACGCGATCAGCACGTTGCGGGTGAATCGAACCGCCACCGGATCGCGCGGCGACGCCAGCAGCCCGCCGAAAGTACCGGCCAGCCGGGCACGGTACTCCCAGATCACCGCCAGCATGGCGCCGGTCTGGATCGCCACCTCGAACACCTTGACCGCTTGGCCGGTGAAGTCGAGCAGCGACGCGGCCAGGATGAGATGACCGGTGGACGAGATCGGAAGGAACTCCGTGAGTCCCTCGACGATGCCCATCACCGCCGCCTTGCCCAGCACCCACGCGTCCACGCTCGGCTCCCTCGCGCCGCTCCGGGCGGCAAAGGCGCGGATGATAGCGGCGAGGCGCTAGCGCGTTTCCACGAAGCGCAGTTCGATGCCGCGCAAGGTGACCACGAATTCGGCGCGCTCCAGACCTGCCTGGCGCAGGGCCTGGCGGCGCTCGTCGGACAAACGTTGCAGCACGAAGTCGTCCAGTGCCCTTTCCGCCAGCGCCGCGCTCATGCGTTCGGCCTGGGCCGAGAACGGCCTTCCGCCCAGGTCCAGCTTCAGGTCCAGCACCTTCACCTGAGCCAGCCTCACGGTGCCGTCGGACGGTTCGAATCGCAGGCCGTGATCGAGCGACAGGCTGCCCCGGACCGTGCGTCCCGACAGGCGCTCCATGGCGGTGAGTTCGAGTTCGGTGCCGATGCGGTTCCGTTCCGGGTGAAGGCGCACCACCGGCCGAGACAGGGTCAGATCGACGACTTCGAGCACGCGCCGTTCCTTCGGGAACTGGCGCTCGACCAGTGTCTGCAGGTCAGCCTGGGACAACGTCAGGTTGCGCGGCGCCAAACTGGCGCATCCGCCCAGCGCAGCCCAGATCGGCACGCCGGCAACCCACGCCAGCAGGGCGCGTCGCGCAGGGAATGACTCAGGCCGCATGGGTGCTCCAGACTGGGTTTCGGTCACGAGGCAACGCGGCACGGCTGCGCTTCGATGACGGGCGACCTGCGCGGGCTCCATTGACCTGCCGCAAGTCGTTGCGTTGACCCCCGGCGCCACGGTGGACTACATTACTGACCAATCGGTCAGTAACGCATGTCCACGACCCTCGCCACATCACCCAGCCGCCAGCGCCGAAAGGAAGCCCGGCCCGCCGAGCTGCTCGAGGCCGCGCTGGCGCTGTTCGTCGAAAAGGGTTTCGCTGCCACGCGCATCGAGGAGGTGGCGTTGCGTGCCGGCGTGTCCAAGGGCACGCTGTACTTGTATTACCCCAGCAAGGAAGAACTGCTGAAGGCGGTGATCGAACACTACCTGTCGGCGCGCATCGCGGACACCGCCCAGCAGGTGGAAGCCTACCGCGGCGGCATGGGTCCCCTGCTGCAGGACGTGCTCGTCGCGTGGTGGCAACAGGTGTATGCCAGTCCGGCCTCGGCCACCTTCAAGATCATCATCTCCGAGTCGCGCAACTTCCCGGAGATCGCCGAGTACTACTTCCACAACGTGATCGAGCCGGGCTCGGCTCTGATCGGCAGCATCATCCAGCGCGGCATTTCCAGCGGCGAGTTCGTGGCCGACAACGTCGAGAGCGTGGTGCACTCGCTGGTGCTGCCGATGGTGATGCTCTGTACGCACAAGCACGGCCTGGGGGCATGCTCCCATCAGCAGATCGACGGCCCGGCCTTCATCGCGGCCCATGTCGCGCTGGTCGTGCGCGGCCTGGCGCCGACGTCCCAAACCTAGAATCCCGCCTCGTCCCGGCCCCCCTTCCGGCCTCCACCCTGCAGACCCCTGGCTCCCATGAATCTCGAACAAGCCCGCTTCAACATGATCGAGCAGCAGATCCGCCCCTGGGAAGTGCTCGACCAGAACGTGCTGTCCCTGCTGGCTGCGGTGCGGCGCGAGGAATTCGTGCCGCCGGCCTACCGGTCGCTGGCCTTCGTGGACACGGAGGTGCCGCTGCCGGAAGGCCAGTGCATGCTGGCGCCCAAAGTGGAGGCGCGCCTGCTGCAGGAACTGCACCTGGCCCGGCATGAACGGGTCCTCGAGATCGGCACGGGCTCCGGCTTCATGGCGGCGCTGCTGGCGCACCAGGCGCAACAGGTGGTCTCGCTCGAGATCCGTCCGACCTTGGCCGCACTGGCCCGTGCCAACCTGCAGCGCGCCGGCATCACCAACGCAATGGTCGGCGAAGCCGACGGCTCGCGACCGGTGGCCAACGAGGCCCCTTTCGACGCCATCGTGCTGTCGGGCTCGGTGGCCGAGATCGTGCCGGCCTTGCTGGCCCGGCTCAAGGTGGGCGGACGCCTCGTGGGCATCGAGGGCCAGGAACCGGTCATGCGGGCGGTTCACATCACCCGAGTGGCCGACCATCAATGGAAGCGGGTTGAACTGTTCGACACGGTCGCGCCGAGGCTGTCGGGCTTCGGTGAGCCGTCGCGGTTCAACTTCTAGCGCGTGCATTTCGCCGCCCCGTACTCGCAACTCGTCGCAGCGCGCTCGCCGACATCGCCACTCCCCGCTACAAACCGCGCTGGCCCGCGAGCCGAACCAGACCCCCCGAAGGATCCTCCCTCATGCCCCGTCCCCTGACCCTGCTCCTTGCCCTGGCAACAGGCTTCGTCGCCGTCATGCCGGCCCGCGCCCAGAACCTGCAGGAACTGTACGAAGCGGCGCGTGCCTACGATGCCACCTACCTGGCGGCCCGGGCGCTGGCAGATTCGGCCCAGTACCGACTCGAACAGTCGCGAGCCCTGCAACGCCCGAGCGCCAGCCTTTCGGGCAGCCTCACGCGCGCCGAGACCGACCCCGCGCCGTCGACCGCGAATCCCTCCGGTTCGAGCTTCGGCAGCACCACCACGGCCGTCACCGTCACCGGCCGGCAGCCGCTGTTCAACAAATCGAACCTCGCCACCGTCTCGCAGGCCGAGCGCACGTTCGAGATTGCCCGCGCCGACCTGCAGACCGCCGAGCAGGACCTGATCATCCGTGTCGCCCAGGCCTACTTCGACGTGCTGGTGGCCAAGGATGCGCTGGCCGCGACTCAGGCCAACAAGCAGGCTGCCGGTGAGCAGCTGGCATCGGCCAAGCGCAACTTCGAGGTCGGCACCGCCACCATCACGGACACGCGCGAGGCACAGGCCCGGTTCGACATCGGGGCGGCGCAGGAGATCGCGGCCGACAACGACCTGCGTGCCAAGCGCATCGCTCTGGACGTTCTGGTCGGGCGCAACAACGTTGAGCCTCGCCCTCTGGCCGTGCCGGTGGCCCTGCCCGCGGTGGCCCCGGCCAACGTCGAGGACTGGGTGACTCAGTCGCAGGCCGGCCACCCGTCGATCCGCCGGGCCCAGCTCGGCATGGAGATCTCCCGGCTCGAAACCGAGAAGGCGCGCGCCGGGCACCTGCCCACGGTAGACGCCGTCGGCAGCCTCGGTTCGAGCCGCGCCAGCATTTCCGGCGGCAGCAGCGGGACCACCTCCACCGGCTCGATCGGCGTGCAGGTCAACGTGCCGCTGTTCTCCGGCTATTCGGTGCAGAACCGGATCAAGGAAACGCTTGTGCTCGAGGAGAAGTCGCGCAATGACCTGGAAGCCGCCCGGCGCTCGGTGGCGCAGGGCACGCGCGTGGCCTATTTCGGCGTGCAATCGGGCCAGGCCCAGGCCAAGGCGCTGGAGGCCGCCGAGGCCTCGGGCAAGCTGGCGCTCGAAGCGACGCAGCTCGGCTATCGGGTCGGCGTGCGCGTCAACCTCGACGTGCTCAACGCCCAGCGCGACCTGTACAACACGCAGCGCGACCTGTCCAAGGCCCGCTACGACTCGCTGCTCGCCAGCCTGCGCCTGCGCCAGGCTGCCGGCAGCCTGCAGCCGGCCGACGTGTCGTCGGTCAATGTGCTGCTCGCCAAATAGCGCCGGCTCTCGCGTAAATCTCGGTAAACGGCGCGGCGCGCATCAACGCGCGGCGCCGTTTTGCCGTTAGCCTCGCCATCGCAGCGAGGAAACGGCCTTGAGCAGCTCCACATTGCACGCGGCCCTCGCCGCCCACCGCTTCGGCCTCGACGAGGCCCGCATCGACAGCGCCGTGCAAGGCGACCCGCGCGGCTGGCTCCTGTCGCAGGTCGGACCGGCCGACGCCCAGGCGTCGTCGGGCGCAGAAGACCTGGCCGACGCCGCCACGGGCCTGCGCCGCATGGCGGAGTTCGTCCGGCTGCGGCGCCAGCGCCGTGAGCCGGAGCCTTCGATGGCCGGCATGTCGTCGATGGTCGACACACGATCGGGCGAACAGCAGTTCGGCGACCACTTCCGCGCACTGGTGCAGGCCGACACCCGCGCCCGCATGGCCACCGCCGTCACCACGCCCCGACCGTTTGCCGAGCGCCTGGCGCAGTTCTGGTGCAACCACTTCACGGTGTCGACGGCCAAGGCCAGCGCCCGCGGCCTGGCGGGGGCGTTCGAACGCGAGGCCGTGCGACCGCACATCGCGGGCCGGTTCGAGGACCTTCTGCGTGCCGCTGCGCTGCACCCGGGCATGCTTCGATATCTGGACAACGACCAGTCGGCCGGACCGAACTCGATGGTCGCGCGCCGCCGCGCACGAGCGACGCGCAGCGACGAAGGCCTGCCGCGACGCGTGACCGGTCTCAACGAGAACCTGGCCCGCGAGATTCTCGAGCTGCATACGCTGGGCGCGGCCGCGGCCCGTTCGGGCGTCTATACGCAGGCCGACGTCACCGCGTTCGCCGCAGTGCTCACCGGCTGGCGCGTGCCCGCCTATGCCTACGAGCCGGACCTGTCGCCGCCGCGGCGTGCCAACGCCGACGACGTGGCGCCGATGGGGGCCACAAGCCCTACCCGCTTCGAGCCGGACTGGCACGAACCCGGCGACAAGCGACTGCTGGGTCACATCTATGGCCCGGGCGCCGACGCGCTGCCGCGCGTGCTGGCCGACCTGGCCAGACATCCGGCCACCGCGCGCTTCATCGCCACCAAGCTGGCTCGGCACTTCGTGTCAGACATGCCGCCGCCAGCCCTGGTGGAGCGCCTCGAACAGAGCTTCCTGCGCAGCGACGGCGACCTGCCCACGCTGTATCGCACGCTGATCGATTCGCCGCACGCCTGGCAACCCGAGCCGGCCAAGCTGAAGTCGCCGGAGGAGTTCGTCATCTCTTCGGTGCGTCTTCTGCGGCTCGGCGCCCGCGCGTTCGAGCGGCAGCCCGACGCAGGCACCGCCCTGCTGGGCCAGCGCATCCAGGCCGCGCCTTCGCCCGCCGGCTGGCCTGACGCCGCCGAGGAGTGGCTGGGCCCCGACGCGGTATGGAAACGCGTCGAATGGGCCACCCGGCTGGCCGACCGCGCGGGACGCCAGGTCGACGCCCGGGCATTGGCTCAGGCCAGCCTGGGACCCTTGCTCACGGCCGGCACGGCGCGCCAGATCGAGCGCGCGGCCGACGGCACGCAGGCGTTGACCCTGTTGCTGCTCGCCCCTGAGTTCCAGCGCCGCTGACGGGAGCCCGACGATGACCACCCGACGCCGATTCCTCGCTGCAACCGCAGGCCTCGCCGCCCTGCCTGCCAAGCTGGTGATGGCCCAGTCCGGCCGGCCGTCCTCGCCGGACGACCCTCGCTTCGTTTTCGTGCTGCTGCGAGGCGGCATGGACGGCTTGTCCGCGGTGCCGGCCGTGGGCGACCCGGACTTCGCGGCGGCGCGCGCCGGCCTGGCCGAATTCGGAGCCGCTCCCCTGTTGCTGTCCGGCACGCCGTTCGCGCTGCATCCGCATCTGGCATCGATGCACGCCCTGTACGGCCGGGGCGAGCTGGCGGTGCTGCACGCGGTGGGCCTGCCCTATCGCGAGCGGTCGCACTTCGACGCGCAACAGGTGCTCGAGTCGGGCGGCACCCACCCTTACGAGCTGTCCACAGGCTGGCTCGGCCGCACGCTGACCGCCCTGGGGCCGTCGCCGCACCGTTCCGGCCTGGCGCTCACGACGGCCGTACCGCTGGTGCTGCGCGGCAGCGAGCAGGTCGACACCTGGGCCCCGTCGGCACTGCCTGAACCGACACCGGACCTGGTGACGCGGATCGAGATGCTTTACGCGGACGACAAGCCGCTGCGCGAAGCGCTGATGCGCGCTCGCAGCCTGCGCCTGCAGCCCGGCATGACCTCGGGCATCGGCAACCCGCAGGGACGCCAGGCCGTGGTGGCCTTGGCGCGCAAGGCCGGCGACATGCTGGCATCGGCACAGGGCCCTCGTGTCGCCGTGCTCGAACTGGGCGGCTGGGATACGCACGCGAACCAGGCCAATCCCGAGGGCGCGCTGGCCGGCAACCTGCGCACGCTCGACGCAGGCTTGGCGGCGCTGCGAGACGCGCTGGGCGTGGCCTGGGATCGCAGTGTCGTGCTGGTGGCCACCGAGTTCGGGCGCGAAGTGGCCATCAACGGCACCCAGGGCACCGACCACGGCACCGGCGGCGCAGCCTTCGTGGCCGGCGGTGCCGTGCGCGGTGGCCGGGTGCTGGCGGACTGGCCCGGCCTGGCGCGCGCCCAGCGTCACGAAGGACGCGACCTGCGGGTGACGACCGACCTGCGCGCCATCATCAAGGGCGTGCTGTCCGATCACCTGCGCCTGCCCATGTCCACCATCGAGCGCACGGTGCTGCCGGGCAGCGACGGGCTGCGTGCAGTGTCCGTGCTGGCCTGAGTTCGAGACCGCAGGCGCCGCGCCGCCGCGCCGCTTCGGCGCGGCACGGCGGAGTCAGGGGCGCTGGTCCAGGCCCGTGAGCAACAGCGCGATGCGTTGGGCCATGCGCTCGTTGGCACCGCGATGCGACTGCGCGAACACGAGCGCCTGCTCGACCCAGTCGTTGCGGCGCGGGTCCTGAACCAGGGCCGCGGCCCGGCGCACCGCGCTGCCCACGTCCTTCATGCGGGCCGCGGCACCGGCCTCGATCGCGAGCTGCGCGGCTTCCTCGAAGTTGAAGGTATGCGGCCCCATCAGCAGCGGGCAGCCGCAGGCGGCCGCCTCGATCAGGTTCTGCCCGCCCAATGGAGCGAAGCTGCCGCCCAGCAGGGCCACGTCCGACACGGCGTAGTACAGCGGCATCTCGCCCATCGAGTCGCCGATCCACACGTCGGCGCCGAGGGCCATGTCGTGCGGCTTGTCCTGCCAGGCGCTGCGACGGGCCACCGAAAAGCCCACGCTCTGGGCCAGCGCCGCCACCTCGTCGAATCGCTGTGGATGGCGCGGCACCACCACCAGCAGCGGGCGCGGCTCGTGCAGCCCGCGCCACGCGTGGAACAGACCTTCCTCCTCGCCCTCGCGGCTCGATGCCATCAGCACCACGCTGCGCGTGAGGCCCTGGCGCCATTCATGGCCGCGCGCCAGCATCCGGGCCGGCGGCGTGACGTCGAACTTGGTGTTGCCGCACACCTCGACCGAGCGTGCACCCAGTTCGCGCAGCCGCTGGGCATCGCGCGGGGTCTGGGCCAGGATGCGGTTGAAGCGCATCAGCGCGGGCACCAGCAGCCGCGCCAGGCGCCGCCCCTTGCGCTGGCTGCGCGCAGAAAGGCGGGCGTTGGCCAGCACCATCGGGATCTGGCGCTCGCCGGCAAGCTGCATCATGTTGGGCCAGACCTCGGTTTCCATGATCACGCCGACCGCGGGCCGATAGCGCTTGAGGAAGCGCCTCACGGCCCCCGGCGTGTCGTAGGGGAACCAGGCCTGGTCGTCCTCGGGGCGCAGCAGGTCCAGGCCCGCCTGCACGCCGGTGGCCGTGCTGCAGGTCAGCAGCAGCCTCATGCCGGGCAGCTCGCGCCGCAGCGCTTCGACCAGCGGCGCGGCAGCCCGCGTCTCGCCGAACGACACCGCGTGGATCCAGACCACGCCGCCCTTGCCCCGACGCGGCGGCTGCGAGTACAGCCCCAGGCGCTCGCCGATGCGCTTGCGGTACACCGGCTCGCGCTGTCCGCGCCACCACAGGCGCGCGAAGTACGCCGGCGTCAGCAGGCGCAACAGTTGGGAGTAGATCCAGCGGATCAGGACGCGGCCCGCCTTTGGCTCGTGCTTCTCAGTGCGCCGCCGCCGCCACCTTCGCGTCGGGCTTGACGCTGCGCAGGGCCTGCATCATCTTGTCCTCGATGCGATGCAGCGCCTGCGGCGTGTGGCCCTCGAAGCGCATCACCAGCACCGGCGTGGTGTTGCTGCCGCGGATCAGCCCGAACCCGTCCGGCCAGTCGATGCGCACGCCGTCGATGGTGCTGACTTCGGCGCCCGGAAACGCCAGACGGCCGTCGGCCACGCGCGCCTGCAGTTCGCTCACCAGCCGGTGATGCTCGCCCTCGGCGCAGGGCACGTTGAGCTCGGGCGTGTTGAAGCTGGTGGGCAGTGCGTTGAGCACCGCGCTCGGGTCCTTGGCGCGCGACAGGATCTCCAGCACGCGCGCGGCGCAGTAGGTGGCGTCGTCGAAGCCGTACCAGCGCTCGCCGAAGAAGATGTGGCCGCTCATCTCGCCGGCCAGCGGCGCCTTGATCTGCGCCATGCGGGCCTTGATCAGCGAATGGCCGGTCTTGTAGATCATCGGCACGCCGCCGGCCGCGCGGATCGCCGGCGCGAGGCGCTGGCTGCACTTGACGTCGTAGATGATGGTGCCGCCCGGCACGCGCGTCAGCACGTCGGCGGCCAGCAGCATGAGCTGGCGGTCGGGATAGATGATCTGGCCGTCCTTGGTGACCAGGCCCAGACGGTCGCCGTCGCCGTCGAAGGCGATGCCCAGCTCGGCGTCGGTGGTTTTCACCCGGCGGATCAGGTCGGCGAGGTTCTCGGGCTTGCTCGGGTCCGGATGGTGGTTAGGGAAGTCGCCGTCGACCTTGGAGTACAGCTCGTCGACCTTGCAGCCGATGGCGCGCAGCACCGCCGGCGAGGTGGCGCCGGGGATGCCATTGCCCGAGTCGACGACGATCTTCATCGGCCGCGCCAGCTTCGCGTCGGCGGCGATGCGCGCCGTGTACTCGGCGGTGATGTCCATGCGGCCGATGCGCCCCTTGCCCTTCGTGTAGCGCTCCTGCTCGATGCGCTGGCGCAGGGCCTGGATCTCGTCGCCGAAGATGGCGCGACCGGCCATCACCATCTTGAAGCCGTTGTAGTCCTTCGGGTTGTGGCTGCCGGTGACCTGGATGCCGGACCGGCAGCCATGCTGGCCGCGCGTGGCTGCCACGTAGTACAGCATTGGCGTGGTGACGGCGCCGAGGTCGACCACGTCCAGCCCGGTGGAGGCCAGGCCGCGCATCAGCGCCTTGACCAGACCCGGCCCCGACAGGCGCCCGTCGCGGCCCACCGCCACCGCCTTCTCGCCGGCCGCGACCGCCTCGGAGCCGAAGGCACGGCCGAGGTGCTCCGCGAAAGTCTCGTCGATGGTGCGGCCGACGATGCCCCGGATGTCGTAGGCCTTGAAGATGGTGGCATCGGCTTGCATGGGGCGCGGGCTCCTGGCTGGGTGTGCGGTTCATTTTAGGCAGCACCTCCCGGGCATCTTGCGATTCGTCGCGTCGGCTGTCGATCCGTCGCCGACGACGGCGCGTCCTGTGGCGGCATGCCTACACTGGCCCGCCATGAATCTCGATCGATCCACCCTCACGGCATCCATCAGGTCCTGGTACTCCAGCGACCAGTACGTCGCCGGACCCGGCTGGCTGCAGTGGCTGTGGACGCTTCTGTTCAGCGTGGGCATCGGCTTGGGCTTCTTCGTGCTCGGGCTGCTGCTGCGTCTGATGCGCGGCGGCGACCTGCCGCGCGCCGAGACGCTGTGGCACTGGTTCCTCGCGAATCAGGTGCTCGCATTGACGATCGGCATCACGATCCACGTGTTTTTCGCGGTCGCGACGCACCTGGTGGGCTGGGCCCGGATCCGCCGCTTCGGCACCGGTCAGCGTGCCTTGTTCTTCGGGGGCCTGCCGATGCTCGGCGTGCTGTTCGGTTGGCCGCTGGGATCGTGGCTGATGGGAGCGCCGGGCTGGTACCCCTTCGACAGGCCCGTGGTGGTCCTGGCGTCGGTGGCGTTCTCCCTGCTGCTGTGCAGCCTGATCTACGTGCACTTCGACGCCAAGGCCCGCCAGATCGACGCCGAGAAGCGCGCCACGGAGGCCCAGCTTCGCCTGCTCCAGGGCCAGATGGAGCCGCACTTCATGTTCAACACCCTGGGCACCGTGCTCAGCCTGGTCGAAACCGACACGGCAAAGGCGCGACAGATGCTCGAGGCCTTCATCGACTACCTGCGCAACTCGCTCGGCAAACTGCGCGATGCCGACGGGACACTCGGAGACGAACTGATGCTGGCGCAGTCCTATCTCACCCTGATGCAGCACCGCATGGGCGAGCGACTGACCTTCGTCATCGACATCGAGGAGCCTTCGCTGCGACGGGTCTCCATGCCACCGCTGCTGGTCCAGCCCCTGGTCGAGAACGCCGTCCGGCACGGCCTCGAGTGCAAGGTCGAAGGTGGGACGATCCACGTGACGGCGCGCCGGGACGGCGAGTCGCTGGTCGTCGAAGTGACGGACGATGGCCTCGGGCAGGCAGCCGGGTCCTTGCGCCGGCCGGGCTCCACCGGCAACGGCGTCGCGCTCGACAATCTTCGCGCGCGCCTGGAAGCCCGATATGGCCGCAGCGGCACGCTGGAGCTGGCCCTCCGGCAGGACGCAGGGGCGAGCGCGACCCTGCGATTGCCGCTGGAGCTTCCGGCCTGAGCCGCGCCGGCGCCGGACCGGAAACGTCACGATGAACCCGTCGAATTCCACCGCCGTCACGGCCGTCGTCGCCGACGACGAAGCGCCGCTGGCCCAGGCATTCGTCAGGCAGCTGGCGCGACTGTGGCCCGAGCTGCAGGTCGTCGCCGTGGCCCGCAACGGGGTCGAGGCTGCCGACGCGATCCGCACCCATGGACCCGACGTGGCGTTCCTGGACATCCAGATGCCGGGCCTGACGGGGCTGGAGGTTGCCCAGGGCATCGAGAACGCGACCACCAAGGTGGTTTTCGTCACCGCGTTCGATGCCTATGCGATCGAGGCCTTCGAGCGCAGCGCCCTGGACTACCTGCTCAAGCCGGCCAAGGACGAGCGCGTATCGCGAACGATCGACAAGCTGAAGGCGTCGATCGCCCGCCGCGAGCCCGCACCCGACGGCGCGGCCCTGTCGATCGCCTTGCAGCAACTGCTGGCGGCTGCGCAGCCGGCCGCCGCGGCGCCGCTGAGGTGGGTCCGCGCCAGCGTGGGCGACCTGGTGCACCAGGTGGACGTGCGCGACGTGCTGTTCTTCGAGTCCGACGAGAAGTACACGGTGGTCAGCACGGTCGGCGGCGAGGAGCACCTGATCCGCACGCCTATCGTCGAACTGGCGGCCCAGCTTGACCCGGCGCAGTTCTGGCAGATCCACCGCTCCACGCTCGTCAACGTGCAGCACCTGGCTGGCACGCGGCGCGACGACGCCAGCCGGCTGTACGTGCGCATCAAGGGCCTCGAGCGCGAGCTGCCCGTCAGCCGCGCCTACGTGCACCTGTTCAAGGCCATGTAGCGGCCGGCTGATCAGGCACCGGCTACCCCCACCCAGCGCCCTTCACGCTGCGACGCCAGGCAGGCCTCGATGAAGGCCATGGTGTGGGCGCCGTCCTCGATGCGCGGATACGGCCGCGGCGTCACCGGCTCGCCAAGCAGCCTCTCGATGCGCTCCTGCGCCAGCTCGGCGTAGAGGTTGGCGAAGGCCTCGCGCAGACCTTCCGGATGGCCACGCGGCGTGCGACCGGCGGCCAGCACCTCGGCCGACAGGCCGGGGTCGCCGCGGCCGATGCGGCGCTGCGGCTCGCCCTGCAGGCTCAGCGTCAGGTAGCCGGCGTCGCGATGCCACCACTCGAGCATGCCCTTGTCGCCATAGACGCGCAGCCGGATGTCGTTCTCGCCGCCGGCCGCGGCCTGGGTGGCCGTGAAGGTGCCGCGTGCGCCGGACTCGAACTCCAGCAAGGCCGACACATGGTCGATCACGCGCCGCCCGGGCACCAGGGTGCCGCAGTCGGCCGTCACTCGCGACACGCCCTGGCCCACGACGAAGCAGGCGAGGTGCTGGGCATGGCAGCCGATGGCGCTCATCACCAGGGCCTGGCCGCTGCGCGCGGGATCGAGCACCCAACGAAGGCGCGGCGTCATCGGGCCGTCTTCCAGCCGGGTGGCCATGCCGCTCTGGATGTACTCGACCTGCACCAGCCTCAGGGCGCCGATGTCGCCGGCGGCCACGCGCTCACGCGCAAGGCGCACCATCGGGTAGGCCGAATAGCCGTGGGCGATGGCCAGGAGCCGTCCGCCCTCGCGCACGCGGCGTGCCAGGTCCAGCGCTTCGGCATGCGTTTCGGTGACGGGCTTGTCGCAGATCACGTCCAGCCCGGCATCCAGCGCGGCTGCGGCGCTCGGATAGTGCGCGTCGTTGGGCGCCATGATCGCCAGCGCCTCGATGCCGTCGTCGCGCGCCGCCTCGGACGCAAGCATCTCCTGCAAGCTGCCGTAGCTGCGGTCGGCCGCCACGCCCAGCATCGGCCCTGCCGCCCGCGATCGCGCCGCGTCGCTGGAAAACACGCCGGCCGCCACACGCCACCAGCCGTCGAACTCGGCAGCGCCGCGGTGCATGCGGCCGATCCAGGAGTCGGGCCCGCCGCCGACGATGCCGAGCCTGAGGGGACGACCGAAACGCTGGCGCAGGAGGTTCATCGCGTAAGCCTTGCTGGGGATGGAGTGAGAGTGTCTGCGGGTAGGCCGGCAGAGACAGCCGCAGGTCCGAAAACGGCTATCGGCGGCCGACCCGACACCTATCATGCCTTCATGTCATTGCAAGACCCGGCACTTGACGACGACGGCGCCTACCGCGCCGTGGTCGCCCACGATGCGCGCTTCGACGGGCGCCTGTTCGTCGGGGTCACCTCCACCGGGGTCTATTGCCGACCCGTGTGCCGCGTGCGCACGCCGATGCGGCGCAACTGCCGCTTCTTCGCCAATGCGGCCAGCGCCGAGTCGGCCGGCTTTCGGCCCTGCCTTCGCTGCCGGCCGGAGCAGGCGCCGGGCCTGGCCCTGGTCGACTCGCCCGACGTGCTGGCCCAGCACGCGGCGCGCATGTTCGACGCCGCCGCGCGCGACGGACAGGCCGTGTCGGTGCCTGATGTCGCCGACCGTCTC
>WBZX01001820.1_pt1 | contig 15376 bp, 15 predicted proteins | sample 5204211 | NCBI WGS metagenome assembly WBZX01 (sample SAMN12344362, study PRJNA552823) | activated sludge metagenome | biome: Activated sludge suspended growth; feature: Nitrification reactor; material: Wastewater; isolation source: activated sludge from nitrification reactor of wastewater...
GCTGGACGACAGCTTCCGCGACGAGCCCGGTCGCACGCTGGCCGACCTGTTCCGCCTGGAAGCCGGCGGCGCCTGCTGAGGGCGTCGGGGCGCCGGCGTGGATGCGAGGGCCGGTCAGCGGCCCGGCGCGACGTCCTTCGGCGCACGGTAGTGCCACCACGGCAGCGCGCGCGTGAGCGACAGCACGTCGCCGGCATGCGCGTGCGGCTCGCAGCCGGCCAGCGTGGCCAGCGCGTCGCGCCAGTCCGTCGACGCGAGCAGGCCGCGCAGGCGCTGCACCGCGGCGCCGTCGAGCACGTCCTTCAGGCACACGAGGTAGTAGTCCTCTTCGGCCAGCGGCACGAAGTGAAGACCGAACTGCGCCGCCGCGGCCTCGATGCCCACCGCCGCGTCGGCCGCGCCGCTGGCCACCGCCGCGGCCACGGCCACGTGGGTGTCCTCGCTGGCGTCGTGAAAGCCGCCGATGCGCTGCGCATCGATGCCGGCGTCGGCCAGCAGGTGCTCGACCAGCAGCCGCGTGCCAGAGCCCGGCTGCCGGTTGACGAAGCGCAGGCCGGGACGCGCCAGGTCGGCCAGGCCCTGCACGGCCAGCGGATTGCCCGGCGCCAGCAGCAGGCCCTGGGTGCGCCGGTGGCAGGCCAGCAGCTTGTGCCGGCCCGGCTTGAGCAGGGCCTTGAGCGACTGCGCGAAGCGCGGCGCGCGCCCGCCGCGCAGCACCGGCACGTGAAAGCCCGCCACGTCGCAGCGGCCGTGCGCCAGCGCATGCAGCGCGTCGGTGCTGCCGGCAAAGCGCAGGTCGATGTGCAGGCCCTGCGCGTCGGCGCGGTCGCGCAGCAGCGGCAGCGCCAGGTCGTGGCTGGCATACACCGTGATCGCGTCGTGCGCGGCGTCGAAGGCCAGCGTCAGCACGCGGTCCAGTTCGCTGCGCAGCGCCTCGATGTGCGGCGTCAGGCGCGTGCGGGCGCGCGTCTCGGCCCACAGCAGCCGCTCGGCCAGCGGGGTCAGGCGCGCGTTCTGGCCCTTGACCCACACCACCAGCGGCGCGCCGAGCGCGGCCTCCCACTGCTTGAGCGCGCCCCAGGTGTGGCGGTAGGAGCTGCCCAGCGCGCGCGCGGCGGCACTGATGGAGCCGGTGTCGCGCAGCGTGCGCAGCAGGTCCACCAGCGGATTGGCGATGTCGGCGCCGCGCTGGCGCGAGTCGCCGGGCTCGAAGCGGTACTCGAGGTGCACGCCGCGGCGCGGCGAGGGGTCGGAAGCCATGCCGCACGATACAACGGCGGACCGCGCGGCCGGGTGATCGGGTAAGGTGCCGCGCACCCGAAGCCACGCCGACGACGCCACCCGCCATGATCGAACTGCACTACTTCCCCGGCAATGCCAGCCTCACCCCGCACCTGGTGCTCGAGGAGCTGGGCCTGCCCTTCGAGCTGCGCCTGGTCGACCGCGCCAATCAGGCGCACAAGTCGCCCGCGTACCTCAAGCTCAACCCGAACGGGCTGATCCCGGTGCTGGTGGACGGCGACGAGGTGCTCTACGAAACCGCCGCCATCGTGCTGCACCTGCTGGAGCGGCACCCCGGCGCCGGCCTCGCGCCGCCGCCCGGCACGCCGGCGCGCTCTCAGTTCTACAAGTGGCTGGTCTGGCTGTCCGCGTCGCTGCAGTCGCAGATGCCGATCTACTTCTACACCGACCGCTACGTGGCGCCGGGCAACGCCGCGGGCGCGGCCGAGGTCAAGGCCGCCACCGAGGCCCGCATCGCCGCGCTGGTGGACCAGATCGAGGCGCAGCTCGCGTCGCACGGCGGGCCGTGGCTGATGGGCGAGGCCTTCAGCGCGCTCGACCCCTATGCGTTCATGCTGTGCCGCTGGACCCGCGGCATGGCGCGGCCGGCGCGCACGCTGCCGCACGTGGGTCCGTGGCTTCAGCGCGTGATCGCGCGGCCGACCACGCAGCGCGTGATCGAGCGCGAGCCGCTGAGCCTGCCGCTGGTCTGACGCGCCGCTACCAGGAGCGGCTCGCGGCGAGCTTTTCCAGCCGCAACGCGATCGCCTGGCGCTTGTCGGCGAGCTGCTGCTGCAGCGCGCGCCGCTGCGCCGGATCGGTGCAGGCGGCCAGCTGCGACTCCAGCTCGGCCGCCTCGCGCATCGCCAGCACCTCCGGCGGCAGCACGCCGGCGTCCTTGAGGACCTTCATGCCCATGCGCAGCTCGGCCGGCGTCTCGTCGTAGCCGTCGCCCAGGTCGAGCGGCCGGCCGAAGCTCGGCGCGGCGCGCAGCTCGCCCGTCGCCTCGCTGGCGCGCAGGTGCTCGCCGATATGGTCTTCCAGCAGCACCAGTCGCTGCTCGCGCTTGTCCTGCTCGCTCATCGCACCGCCCCGTGGCTGCACGACGCGCCCAGCGCGTCGGACCAGTGCCGCGTCAGCGGCGACATCGGCCGCGCCAGCGTGCGCTCGTTGAGCAGCGCACGGCCGAGCGACTTGCGTCCGCCGCGCACGCAGGCGGCCAGCGCGGTGAGGTCGAACACGTCGCGCTGGGCATGGCTGCCGCCCAGGCGCCAGGCCTGCGAGCGCGCGGCGTAGAGCTGGTCGGCCGCGCCGTCGCAGTCGCCCTTGGCGAAGGCGAGCAGGCCGCGCGCGAGCGGCAGGCCGACCTCGCGCGCCATCAGGTGGTTGTCGCGCCGGGCGTCGTCGCCGGCCATCGCGCGCTCGGCGCAGCGCGCCAGCTGATGCTCGGCGCGGCCGACCTCGCCGGCGCACAGCAGCGCCATCAGCGCATGCAGGTCGTTGAAGGCGTAGTGGCCGGGTTCGTGCGCGCCGGCGCCGCACCAGTCGTCGGACAGCGCGGCCGCGCGCGCGGTCACGTCCGCGCCCAGCAGGTGCAGGCGCCAAAGCAGGGACGCCGCGTCCACGCGCTGCAGGCCGATCTGCAGCGCGTCGCCGGACAGGTGGCCGTCGAGCACGCGCAGGCTGCCGGCCGTGTCCAGCCCTTCCAGCCGGAACAGCGCCGCATGCCACCACAGGTGCGCCGCGAAGCCGTTGCCCTCGGCCCAGGCCGGCTGGTGCTGGCGCAGCCACGCCGCGCCGTCGTCGAAGCGGCCCTGCATCTCCATCACGTGCGCCACCGCATGCACCGCCCACGGCGCGCGCGCGTCGAGCGCCAGCGCGCGGCGGCCGGCCTCTTCGGCCTCGTCGTGGCGGTGGCATTCCTCCAGGCCGAAGGCCCACAGCGCGAGCACGTGCGGATACAGCGGGTCGTCCTCGTCCCAATCGGGCAGCGCGCGTGCGGGCCGCGCGCGCAGCGCGGCGGCATCGCCGCGGTAGAAGTCCCACAGCTGCGCCCACTGCAGCGCGAGCGCGTCGCGCGGATGCTCCACCAGCAGCAGGTCCCACAGGCGGCAGGCGGCGCCCCAGCGGCCCTGGGACACGAGCTGCAGCGCCTCCAGGTGGGCGCGCTCGCGCGGCGGCACGCCGGCCTCGGCCAGCGCCTGCGCGGTGTCCAGGTGGGCCTGCGCCGCGGCCATCTGCGACGGCTCGGTCAGCGACAGCAGGAAGCCGGCCTTCACCGCATGCGGCAGGCACCACTGAGGGTCGGCCTCGATGGCGGCGTCGAGGTCGGCCAGCGGCGTGTCGTAGAAGGCCATCAGGCGCCAGGTGGCGGACTCGAGCGCGTCGCGCGCGCTCGCGCGATCGGTGCCGACCGGGTTGCCTCGGGCGTCGAGCGTGGCCATGGCGCGAATGTAGCCGCGTCGGTGTGACGGCCGGCCGGCCCCCGTCAGGTCCCCATCGGCCAGGGCCGCTGCGCCGGACGCAGTCGCTCCCAGGCCGCGGCGATGCGCAACGCGCCCACGTCGTCGTGACGGCGCGTGGCGATCTGCAGGCCCACCGGCATGCCCTGCGTGTCGTGGCCGGCATTGACCGACACGGCCGGCTGCTCGCTCATGTTGAACGGCAGCGTGAACGCGATGTGCTCGAACGGGCGGTCGGGGTCGTCGATCGGGCTGGCCCACTCGGCGGGGAAGCTGCCCACCGGGCTCACCGGCGACAGCACCGCGTCGAAGCGCTGCGTGGCCGCGACGGTGGCGTCGCGGATGGCGGCCATCTGCGCGAAGCCGCGGTAGACCTGCTCGCCCGAAAGTCGCGCCCCGCCCTCGGCCCAGCGCCGGATGTAGGGCAGCACGCGCTCGCGCCGCGGCGCGGGCAGGGCCGCGATGTCCAGCCACGCGCGCTGGCGCCAGAAGTGGTCGAGCCCTTCGATCATGGCCCGCGTGGTGAACGGCGGCAGCGGCTCGACCACCGCGCCGGCGGCTTCGAAGGCGCGCGCCGCAGCCTGCACCGCGTCCACCGCGGCGGGCTCGGGCGCGAGGCCCCAGCCGGCGTCCAGCCACAGGCCGATGCGCAGGCCGCGCAGCGGCGTTTCGAGGTCGCCCCAGGGCAGCGGCTGCCACGGCAGGCTCATCGCGTCGCGCGCGTCGGGCAGCGACAGCACGAGCATCGCCAGCGCCGCGTCGGCCACGCTGCGCGTCATCGGGCCGGCCACGCGGCCGGGAAACGGCGGGTCGATCGGCACGCGGCCCAGGCTCGGCTTGAAGCCGACGATGCCGCACCACGCGGCCGGCAGCCGGATCGAGCCGCCGATGTCCGTGCCCAGGTGCAGCGGGCCGTAGCCGCCGGCGCAGGCCGCGGCCGCGCCGGCGCTGCTGCCGCCCGGGTTGAGCGCCGGGTTCCACGGGTTGCGCGCCAGTGCATGGAAGCTCGACAGGCCCGACGACAGCATGCCGTAGTCGGGCATCGTGGTCTTGGCCACGATCATCGCGCCGGCCTCGCGCAGGCGCGCGGCCGGCGGTGCGTCGGACAGCGCGGGCAGCAGCTCGGTGGCGGCCGTGCCCAACGGCACCGGCACGCCGCGCGTGGCGATGTTCTCCTTGACCGTGACGGGCACGCCGTCGAGCGGCAGGGCCTGGCCGCGATGCCAGCGCGCCTGGCTGTCGCGGGCCTGCGCGAGCAGCGCGTCGGCGTCGAAGGCCCACAGGGCATGCAGCACCGGCTCGCTGCGCTCCACATGGGCGATCAGGTCGCGCGCCACGTCCAGCGGCGACACCTCGCCCCGGCCGTACAGCGCCAGCAGCTCGACGGCGCTGCGCAGGTGCAGGCTCATCCGGCCGGCCCGTGGCTCAGGTGGTGTAGCGGCCGGCCGAGGCCTCGATGTGCTTGGCCAGGTTGCGCACCGCGGTGCGCTGCACCTTGCGCCGCAGCCAGCCGCTCCAGCCGAAGGCCCAGCCCACGGGACCGAGCGCCTGGCGCGACCAGCGCCAGAAGCTGAATCGGTCGCGATGGCGGCGGATCAGCCCGTTGGCGTCGAACTCGAATTCGGCGTCGATGATGTTGTGCACCATGTTGCCGGTGGCCGAGAAACGGTAGGTCGGCTCCCAGTGCGCGCTGGTGTCGGTGATGTCGCGCACCTCGAGCTTCCAGTCGGTGCGGCCGCTGCGCTTGACCGCGCTGCACAGCATGGCCCACATGCCGCCGACGTGGGTGCGGCCCTTGAGCTTGAAGACCTCGTCCTCGAAGCTGGCGTCCTGCGCATAGCAGGCCACCATCGTCTTGGAGTCCAGCTCGGCGAAAGCCTTGTAGAAGCGTTCGATGGTCTCGCGGCTCATGGTCGGACTCCGGCTATTGCCACGACACCGCGGCGAGGTCGTTGGCGAAGATCGGCGAGCTCGACCACAGGCCCTTGAGCCCCTTCTTCGCCACCGCCACCTGGGCCGGGTTGAAGACGAAGGCGTTGACCTGGTCGGCGGCGACCTGCTTCTGGATGTCGGCGAACAGCCGGGATCGGTCCTTGGCGTTCGATGTGGCGGCGAACTTCGCGGTCAGGTCGCGGAAGGCCTTGCTGTCGTAGCCCCAGTAGTAGCCGGTGTTGGCGTACTGCATGTAGTCCAGCGGCTCGACGTGGTTGATGATGGTCAGGTCGAAGTTGCCCTTGAACGCGCCGCCCAGCCACTGCGCCCACTCGACGTTCTCGATCCTGGCCACGATGCCCACCTTGGCCAGCTGCGCGGCGATCACCTCGCCGCCCTTGCGCGCGTACTGCGGCGGCGGCAGCGTCAGCGTCACGTTGAGCGGCGTCGTCACGCCGGCCTCGCGCAGCAGCGCGCGCGCCTTGTCCGGATCGTGCGGCGTCATCGCGGTCAGGTCCACGTAGCCGGCGTCGGTGGGCGCGAAGTGGCTGCCGATCGGCTGGCCCAGGCCCTCGAGCACGCCGTCGATGAAGGCCTTGCGGTCGATCGCATGCATGATGGCCCTGCGCACGCGCACGTCGTCGAAGGGCTTCTTGCGGTTGTTGATGGCCACGATGCCCTTGCCCGCCGTGCTGCCGATGCTGACCGTGAAGCGCTTGTCGCCCTGCAGCTGCTTGACGGCCTGCGGCGCGTCCAGGCGCGGCACGCCGTCGATGTCGCCGGCCAGCAGCGCGGCCACCCGCGCCGCCGGGTCGTTGATGAAGCGGAAGGTGGCGCGCTCCAGCCGCACCGCCTTCGCGTCGCGGAATCCCGGCCACTTCTTCAGCGTCACCGAGTTGCCCTTCTTCCAGTCGTCGAAGGTGAACGGGCCGGTGCCCACCGGCCTGGTGGCGGCGCCGGCGGCGGACTTCGGGTCCAGGATGACGGCGGTGTTCTCGCCCATGCGGAACAGGAAGTTCGGGTCGGCGTTCTCCAGCGTCAGGATCACCGTGTGCGCGTCGGGCGTGTCGACGCGGCGGATGTTGTCGAACACCGCCTTCTTGGCCTTGTTGGTGCTCTTGTCGTCCTTGGCGCGCTCGAAGCTGAACTTGACGTCGCTGGCGTCGAAGGCCTCGCCGTCGTGGAACTTCACGCCGCGGCGCAGCTTGAAGGTGTAGCTCTTGCCGTCCGGGTCCATGGTCCAGCTCTCGGCCAGCAGTGGCGTCACCGAGCCGTCGACGTTGACCTTGGTGAGGCCTTCGAGCACGTTGTAGTGGACGATCTCGCCGATGGCCGCGGCCGGCGCGATGGTGGGGTCCATGCCGGGCGGCTCCAGCACCATGGCCAGCGTGACGGCGTTGCGCGCCTTGGGCTGCGCCTGGGCGGGGGCCGCGGTGCCGAGGACGGCCAGCGCGGCGGCCAGGGCGACGAGATGGCGGCGGGCAAGGGTCATGACGGGTCTCCGTGGGGAAAGGGCGCCGGCCGAACGGCAGGCCGGCGTGGCGTCAGCGCGGATGCTGCCACAGCGGGCGCGGCACCGCTTCGAGCAGGCTTCGGGTGTAGGCCTGCGCCGGCGCGCGCAGCACGGCGTCGGTGGCGCCGTGCTCGACCACGCGGCCGTGCTGCAGCACCAGCAGGTCGTCGCAGACGAGGTCCACCACGGCCAGGTCATGGCTGATGAAGAGGTACGCCAGGCCGAATCGGTCCTGCAGGTCCTGCATCAGGTTGAGTACCTGGGCCTGCACGCTGACGTCCAGCGCCGACACCGGCTCGTCGGCCACGATCAGCCGCGGCTGCGTGACCAGCGCGCGCGCGATGGCGATGCGCTGGCGCTGGCCGCCGGAGAACTCGTGCGGGTACTTGTCCAGGTCGGCCGCGGGGTTCAGGCCCACCGCCTCCAGCATGGCCGCGGCGCGCTCGCGGCGTTCGGGCCGGCCCAGGTCGGCCAGCGCCTCCAGCGGCTCGGCCACGGTGCGCCAGACGGTGCGGCGCGGGTCGAGCGAGGCATACGGGTCCTGGAACACCATCTGGAAGTCGCGCCGGGCCTGGCGCAGCGCCGGCGCAGCCAGCGCATGCAGGTCGCGGCCGTCCAGCAGCACCGTGCCGGCCGACGGCGGCTCCAGCGCCATCACCAGGCGCGCCAGCGTGCTCTTGCCCGAGCCCGACTCGCCCACCACGCCCAGGGTGCGGCCGGCCTCGAGCGTGAAGCTCACGTCGGCCAGCGCGTCCACCGACTCGCGCGCGGCGAACGGGTGCGGCCGTGGCAGCGGATAGCGCTTGCCCAGGCCGCGCACCTGCAGCAGCGGCGCGGTCACGGCGGCGCCTCGCGCGCCCAGTGCAGGCAGTGCACGTCATGGCCGCGAGCCACGGCCGCGACCGGCGGCGCGGCGCGGCGGCAGTCGGCGTCGGCCAGCGCGCAGCGGTCGGCGAAGGCGCAGCCCGGCGGCATCTCGTGCAGCGCCGGCACGCGGCCGGGGATGGTGGCCAGCCGCGTGCCGCGGGCCAGGCCGAGGCGCGGCCGGGCCGCGAACAGCCCGCGCGTGTACGGATGCGCGCGCCGCTCGAACACGGCACGCGTGGGGCCGTGCTCGACGATGCGGCCGCCGTACATCACGGCCAGCTGCTCCACGTGCGCGGCCATCACGTCGAGGTTGTGGCTGATCAGCAGCAGCGCCATGCCGGTGTCGCGGCGCAGCTCGTCCAGCAGGTCCAGCACCTCGCGCTGCAGCGTGGCGTCGAGCGCGGTGGTGGGCTCGTCGGCCAGCAGCAGGTCCGGCCCGCAGGCCAGCGCGATGGCGATCACCACGCGCTGGCGCTGGCCGCCCGACAGCTCGTGCGGCCAAGCGTCCAGCCGCTCGCGCGCGCGCGGCAGGCGCACCCGTTCCAGCAGGCGCAGCGCCTCGGCTCGCGCGGCCGCCCGATCCAGGCCGCGGTGCAGGCGCAGCGGCTCGGCGATCTGGTCGCCGATGCGGTGCACCGGGTTCAGCGCGGTCATCGGCTCCTGGAACACCATGCCGATGCGGTCGCCGCGCAGGCGCGCCCAGGCCGTGTCGTCGAGCGCGGTCAGCTCCTGCCCTGCAAGACGGATCGACCCGCCGACCTCGGCGCGGTCGGGCAGCAGGCCCATCAGCGCCAGCGCGGTGAGCGACTTGCCGCAGCCCGACTCGCCCACCAGCCCGAGCGTGGCGCCGCGCTCCAGCGCGAAGCTCACGCCGCGCAGCGCGGCCTGCGGCCCGTGCGCCGTCGGCAGCGTGACCGTGAGGTCGCGCAGCTGCAGCAGCGGCCGTGAGGTGTCGGTCACCCGGCCTGCCCCTGCGACACGACTTCACTCGGCCCCATTGCCGCTCCAGGCCGCGCCGGCCGCCATCTGGCGCAGCACCTGCTCGAAGGTCTCGCTCGGGTGCCCGCCGGACACGAGATGGCGCCGCTCGATCACGGTGGCGGGCACCGACTGGATGCCCGCGTCCTGCCAGAAGCGCTCGGCCTCGCGCACGTCCGCCGCGAAGGCGTCGCTGTCGATCACCTCGGCGGCGCGGGCGACCGGCAGGCCCGTGCGGCCGGCCAGGTCGAGCAGCACGTCGCGCGCGCCGGGGTTTCGTCCCTCGCCGTGATAGGCCTGCAGCAGCGCGTGCTTGAGCGCGCGCTGGCTGCCCGCGGGCCCTTCGGCGCCGGCCCAGGCCAGCAGGCGGTGCGCGTCGAAGGTGTTCCACACCCGCTCGCGCGGGCCGAACGCGAAGCCCGCGGCGGCGCCGAGGGCGACGATGCGCTCGCGGTTGGCGGCGAGCTGCTCGTCGGACATGCCGTACTTGGACTGCAGGTACTGCTTCGCGTCGGCGCCCTCGGCCGGCATGGTGGGGTTGAGCTCGAACGGCTGCATGTGGATCTGCACGTCGATGTCGGGCCCGACGCGCTCGATGGCACGCTCGAGCGCGTTCAGGCCGACGGCGCACCAGGGGCAGGCCACGTCGGACACGAAGTCGATGTGCAGGGTGACGGGGGTGGTGGTCATCAGCGTTGCCTCGCGAGTCGGGGGTCGAGCAGGTCGCGCAGGCCGTCGCCGAGCAGGTTCAGCCCGAGCACGGACAGCGCGATGGCCAGACCGGGCCATACGGCCAGCATCGGCGCCTGGAAGAGCAGGGTCTGGGCCTCGTTGAGCATGCGGCCCCAGCTCGGCTGCGGCGGCTGCGTGCCCAGGCCCAGGTAGGACAGCGCCGCCTCGGCCAGGATGGCCAGCGCGAACTGGATCGTGGCCTGCACGATCAGCACGTTGGCGATGTTGGGCAGCACATGGTCGAGCGTGATGCGCCACGGCCCCTTGCCGGCGGCGCGGGCGGCCAGCACGTAGTCGCGCGACCAGACCGCATGCGCCGACGCGCGCGCCAGGCGCGCGAACACCGGGATGTTGAAGATGCCGATGGCCGCGATGCTGGTGGCCAGCCCCGGGCCGTGGATCGCGGTCAGCATGATCGCGGTGAGCAGCGCCGGGAAGGCGAAGGTGAAGTCGGCCGCGCGCATCACCAGCTCCTCGACCCAGCCGCCGCGCGCCGCGGCCACGCAGCCCAGGGCCACGCCCACGCCCAGCCCGATGCCCACCGCCAGCACGCCCACGGCGATGGAGTTCTGGCTGCCCACCAGCAGCTGCGAGGCGATGTCGCGGCCCAGGCTGTCGGTGCCCAGCCAGTGCGCGGCCGACGGCGGCGCGAGCTTGCCGGCGATGTCGATGTCGGCCGGCGGATACGGGCTCCACGCCAGCGACAGCAGCGCCGCGCCGACGAGCAGGGCCACCAGCACGGCGCCGGCGGCGAAGCTGGGGTGGCGCAGCGCGCGGCTCACGCGGCGCCCCCGGCCGTGGCACGGCGCAGGCGCGGGTCGACCACCGCATAGAGCACGTCGACCACGAAGTTGACCAGCACCACGATGGCGGCCAGCAGCATCACCACGTCGCGCACCAGCACCAGGTCGCGGTTGGCGATGGCCTGGAACACCAGGCGCCCGATGCCGGGCAGCACGAACACGTTCTCCACGATGATCGCGCCGGTGATGAGGTTGGCGAACTGCAGGCCCATGATGGTGAGCACCGGCACCATCGCGTTGCGCAGCACGTGGCGCCACAGCACCTGGCGCCGCGACAGGCCCTTGGCGCGCGCGGTGCGCACCCAGTCCTCGCGCATCGCCTCGAGCACCGACGAACGCGTCACGCGCGCCAGGATCGCCGCCTGCACCGCCGCCAGCGACAGCGCCGGCAGCACCAGCGCGGCCAGCCCGGCGCCCAGGCCGCCGCCGTCGTCCCCGCTCCAGCCCGGAAAGCCGCCCGCGCCGACCCATTGCAGGTGCACGGCGAACAGCATGATCAGCAGGATCGCGAGCCAGAAGTTGGGGATCGCCAGGCCGATCTGCGACAGCACCATCACGCCGGTGTCGCCGGCGCGGCGGTGGTGCGACGCGGCGTACAGGCCGGCGGCCAGGGCCACCGCCACCGTGAGCGCCATCGCCAGCAGCGCCAGCGGCAGGCTCACCACGAGGCGCTCGGCGATCAGCTCGAAGGTCGGCGTGTCGTAGGCGTAGCTCATCGCGCTGTCGCCGCGCAGCAGTCCGCCGACCCAGGCCGCGTAGCGCTGCGGCGCCGGCCGGTCGAGCCCGAGCCGCGCTTCCAGCGCCGCGATCGCCTCCGGCGTGGCGGTGTCGCCCAGCATCACCTCGGCCGGGCGCCCCGGCAGCAGCTCGAGCACCGCGAACACGATCATCGACGCCGCCACCAGCGTGGCCGCGAACGTGCCCAGCCGGCGCAGCAGGAACGCGGTCATCGCGCCGGAGGCATCAGCTCACCGCGGCGAAGGCCTCCGCCACCGCCTGCACGTTGCGCGTGGACAGGCCGGCCACGCACATGCGGCCCGAGCGCACCAGGTACACCGCGTGCTCGTCGCGCAGCCGGTCCACCTGCGCGGCGGTCAGGCCGGTGTAGCTGAACATGCCGCGCTGGGTCAGGAAGTAGCCGAAGTCGCGCCCGGGCAGGCGCGCCGACAGCACGCCGTGCAGGCTGCGGCGCATGGCGGCGATGCGCTCGCGCATCGCGGCGACCTCGCCTTCCCACTGTCGGCGCAGCGCGGCGTCGGACAGCACGCGCGCGACGATGCCCGCGGCGTGGATCGGCGGGCTGGAATAGTTGCGGCGCACGGTGGCCTTGAGCTGGCCCAGCACCAGCTCCGCCTCGGCGCGGCTGCCGCACACGAACGACAGCGCGCCGGCGCGCTCGCCGTACACGCTCATGCTCTTGGAAAACGAGTTGGCCACGACGAAGGTCAGCCCCGCGTCGGCCAGGCGCCGCACGGCGTAGGCGTCCTCGTCGATGCCGTCGCCGTAGCCCTGGTAGGCCAGGTCCAGGTAGGGCAGCAGGCCCCGGCCGGCCAGCAGCGGCACCAGCGTGTCCCACTGGGCGCGCGTCAGGTCCACGCCGGTGGGGTTGTGGCAGCAGGCGTGCAGCAGCACCACCGAGCCGCGCGGCAGCGCCGACAGCGCCTCGCACATGGCGTCGAAACGCAGGCCGCCGCTGGCCGGGTCGTAGTACGGATAGGTGTTCACCGTGACGCCCGCGCCCTCGAACATCGCGCGGTGGTTGTCCCAGGTCGGGTCGCTGACCCACACCTGCGCCTGCGGCAGCCAGCGCCGGATGAAGTCCGCGCCGACCTTCAGACCGCCGGACGATCCCACCGTCTGCAGCGTGGCCACGCGGCCGTCGCGCAGCACGGCCGCGTCGGCGCCGAACAGCAGCGCCTGCACCGCGCGGCGCATCGCCGCGTCGCCCTCGATCGGCAGGTAGCTCTTGGTGGCCGACGCGGCCAGCATCTGCGCCTCGGCCTCGCGCACGCTGTCCAGCACCGGGATGCGGCCGGCGTCGTCGAAGTAGATGCCGATCGACAGGTTGACCTTGTGCGGCCGCGGGTCGGCCTGGAAGGCCTCGTTCAGGCTGAGGATCGGGTCGCCCGCATAGGGCTCGAGGTGTTCGAACATGGGCACGGGCCGCGAGGGGCGGCGCTCAGGAGGGGTCGGTTCGTTCGTGCGCGACGGCACTGCGGCGAGGCCGCGCTCAGCGGCTGGCCAGCGCGCCTTCGATGTCGCGCCGCAGCGCGTCCGGTTCCTCGTTGGGTGCGTAGCGGCGGATCACCTTGCCGTCGCGCCCGACGAGGAACTTGGTGAAGTTCCATTTCACGGTCTCGCTGCCGAGCACGCCCGGCGCGGAACTCTTGAGCCAGGCCCACAGCGGGTCGGCGCTGGTGCCGTTGACGTCCACCTTGGACATCATCGGAAAGCTCACGCCGTAGTTCATTTCGCAGAACGACGCGATCTCGTCGTTGCTGCCCGGGTCCTGCGCGCCGAACTGGTTGCACGGGAAGCCCACCACCACCAGGCCCCGGTCGCGATAGTCGTCCCACAGTTTTTCCAGGCCCTTGAACTGCGGCGTGAATCCGCAGGCGCTGGCGGTGTTGACGATCAGGAAGACGCTGCCTCGGCGTGCCGCGAAGTCGGCGCGGCGGCCGGCGATCGAAACGGACGAGAAGTCGAACAGGGTGCGCTCGGGCATGGCGGGTCCTCCTGGGAGTTCGGTGCGCCGCACGTCGGCGGACAGTGGGCGATCCTATCGCCTGGGCGCCACGCCCCCGCCTTCTAGGGGTGGCCGCACGTTGACACACTTGCGGGCCGCGCCGAACATGCAGGCCCTCCCAGGGCCTCTTGGCCCAGGGTTTTCCCTCGGAATCTTCCCCTTGGACGACGGCGACCTGACCCCGGGGCATCCCCCCGCGGCACATCGCGTGATGCTGCTCGGATTCGGCGAATTCGAGCGCCACGCCCTTGCTTCCTACCTGCGCCTGTCCGGCTCGCGCGAGCCTGCCTACACCCAGGTGGCCACGCTGTCCGATGCCGACTTCGTCATTGCCGATGCCGATCACCCCGGCGCGATCGACCAGGTGGCCGGCGCAGACCGGGTTGCCGACACCGTGTTCATCGGCTCGCTCGCGCCCGAGGGCGCGCTGGCCTGGGCCATGCGGCCGATCGACCCGCTGCAGGTGTTCCGCGAACTGGACTCCGCAGTCAGCCTGCGCCGCGGCAGCGACACACCCGGCGCCGGCGCCCATGACGACGGCCCCGTGACCACGTCGCCCGGCGACCTGGACGGGCCCATGCGCCGCGCCGGCGACACCACGCCGCCGACCGCGGCGCTGGTGGTGGACGACAGCGAGATCGCGCTGCGGTACCTGCAGCGACAGCTCAACGCGATCGGCCTGCGCACCGAAACGGCGTCGAACAGCAAGCAGGCGCTGCAGTTGCTGGCGCAGCAGCGATTCGACGTGGTGTTCCTCGACGTCGACCTGGGGCCGATGTCCGAAATGGACGGCCTGGCGCTGTGCCAGCAGCTCAAGGTCACACCGCGCGCGCCCGGCACGGGACTGGCGCCCAAGGTGCTGATGGTGTCGGCCCACAACAGCCCCACGGACCGCGTGCGCGGCACCTTCGCGGGCTGCGACGCCTATCTGGCCAAGCCACTGGAAGACGAACTGCTGCGACGCCAGTTGCGCCAGCTCGGCCTGCTGCCGGACCTGCCCACCAAGCGCAGCCTGCGCAAGCGGCGCGACGGCGGAAGCGGAAGCGGAAGCAGCAGCGGCAGCAACAGCAGCAGCGCGCCGGTCACCTGATCGACCGCTGACGCTGACGGGGCGCGCGGCGTCAGTGCGCGTGATGCTCGCGCGCTGCCAGCAGCGCCGCAGCCACGATGGCCAGGCCGCCGGCCGCCAGCCGCGCGTCCATCGTGCCGGCACCCAGCGCCAGCGCCGACACGCTGGCGAACAGCACCTCGGTCAGCATGATCACGGCCGTGGCATTGGCCGGCAGGCGGGCCGCGCCGTACTGCAGGGACAGGTTGGCCACCAGGAAGGCCGCGCCCATGCCGAACGCCCCGGCGATCCAGCCGAAGGCCGGCGCCGGCAGGCCGGGCACGTGGCCCTGCAGCGTCAGCACCGTGGCCAGCACGGCGGCCACCAGCGCGCCGCCGGCGAACATCGCCATGGCGCGCGCGCCCTCGGAGCGCGCCGCCTCCCGGCGCAGCATCACGTTGTTGAGCGCGAACGCGAAGCCGCCCAGCACCCCCAGGAACTCCGGCAGCGTGCGCGGCAGCGGCCAGCCGCCGCCCTCGGGCCACAGGATCACCATCGCCCCACCCAGCGCCAGCGCCACGCGCAACAGCGCCAGGCGGGTCAGGCGCTCGTGCAGCAGCAGCCGCGCCAGCAGCACGGCCCACAGCGGCATCAGGTAGAACAGCAGCACCACCCGCACCACGTCGCCGATGGTGACGGCCCAGTTGAACGCGGCATTGGTGGTGCCCGAGGCGACCACCAGCACCCACAGCGCAGGATGCGACAGCACCTCGCGCCAGGCGCGCGGCCACCAGAACGCCAGCGCCACCACCGCCACCAGATAGATCAGCGTCGTGGCCGCCAGCGGATGCAGCCCGGCCTGCTCGAGCTGGCGGAAAGGCCACCAGCTCACGCCCCACACGAACGCATTGACGACCAGGGCCAGCGCCGGCCCCGCCATCGGCCCGCGCCCCGTCACGCCGTCACCGAACGCGCCGCGCGCCCGCCCGGCCGCCCGAAGGGAGCGCACGCCCC
>WBZX01001821.1_pt1 | contig 15367 bp, 4 predicted proteins | sample 5204211 | NCBI WGS metagenome assembly WBZX01 (sample SAMN12344362, study PRJNA552823) | activated sludge metagenome | biome: Activated sludge suspended growth; feature: Nitrification reactor; material: Wastewater; isolation source: activated sludge from nitrification reactor of wastewater treatment...
CTCCGTCAGCGTCACTCCCGGACAATCGGTGCAGGAGGGGCAGGCTCTGCTGGCCATGGAGAGTCCGGAATTGGTCAAGGCCGCCAAGCTTGCTGAGATTCAGGTGAGGCAACTGGATGTGCGGATACAGCGCCAGGCTGGAAATACTGAAGATCGCGCGCAAGCCCTGGCGATCCGTGAAACGCTCAACGCCAAATGGGCTGAGTGGGACGGAGTTGTCGAGCGGCAGGCAACCTTGGTCCTACGCACGCCGATCCCGGGTGTGGTGGCGGACCGGGCGGAATCGCTGTATCCCGGGCGATGGATCAATAAAGATCTGCCGGTCGCCTACGTCGTCGACCCGCATCGGGCGCATCTCGTCGCGCTGGTGTCCGTGGAGGATGTCCGGTCGCTGACTCCCGGACAGGAGGCGCGTTTTATCCCGGACGATCTGACCCGATCCACACGGCGCGCGCGCATCCTTGAGATTCGCGACGTCGATGAGCAGGACCTGTCCGTTCCATACTTTGCGTCCCTCTATGGGGGAACGGTTCCGGTCCGAAAAGATGCCCGCGGGCGGTTGCAAGCGGACCAGTCCGTCTACCGTGTCGAACTGGACGTGCTGGAGCAGGACGAGCCCTTGCATCAAGCCGTGACCGGATATGTCGTTGTTCTGGGGCAGGATCGCAGTATTGCGGGTCGCCTCTGGGACCGGGTTGCGGCCGTGTTCATTCGTGAGAGCGGGTTTTGAAGCCTCCCCGTTCACCGTGAGGGGAGTCCTCGACAGCACGCCGGGCTGAGTCGCGGAGATGAGGCCTTGCTCTCGGTGTTGACTGGTGCTCGTTGTGCTCGGTTCCTGCTCGTCCACGTCGCACATCCGTCGCGATGGTCTCCCTGCCTTCCTCTAGGACTACAGCCTTCTCCGTCACAAACCGATGAAGATGTGGATCAATCGGTGTGTTCGAGGCAAGAAATGCATGGGCTGGGCTACGTTCTGGAGAAAATTGATGGCTGATGAGACGAACCGGCGGAAGAAGGGGGCGCCGGGAGCGGCGACTCCCCTGAAGTCCACGCTGTTGTCCCTGGAACAGCGGCTGATGTTCGATGCCGCAGCCGCAGCCACGACGGCCGAAGTTGCCTCGGAACAGGTCGCCCAGGAACAGGCTAACGCGGCGGTCTCTCCGGATGCGGACACGACCCGGACGGATGCGGCGTTGACCGAGAGCGAGGATCTCTTCCAGGCGCTCACGACCTTTCTCCCCGCAGACTCTCCCACCGAAATCGTCTTTGTCGATCCGACCGTGCCGGATTATCAGACGCTTCTCGCCGGAATGGATCCCGCCATTGAGGTCGTCGTGCTCGACGGCGGGCAGGACGGTATCGAACAAATTGCCGGCGCCTTGTTCGGCCGTACGGGTATCGATGCGATCCATCTGATCTCGCACGGCGAAGCGGGTGAGTTGCATCTCGGGACCGGAGTGCTGACAGCTGAATCGATGTCGAGCACGTATGCCGACACATTGGCCACAATCCGGCAGGCGCTGTCTGAGAACGCGGACATTCTGGTCTATGGCTGCGATTTTTCGAAGGGTGATACCGGTCAACGTGCTGTCGAGCGGCTGGCGGATTTGACCGGGGCCGATGTTCAGGCCAGCAACGATTCGACCGGCCACAGCTCTCTTGGCGGCGACTGGGATCTGGAGGTCAGGGCAGGTTCGATTGAAACTCAGGTGGCGATCGCCGATCAAACCCAACTGGATTGGGTAGGCGTCCTCGCTGAAACCTGGATGAATGCCGGGACGGGAGCTGTCATTGCGGGGCCGGCAGGGAATGATTGGTATGTCGGGGACTCGGCCAACAACACCCCAAGCGCCGCCGGGGGTGGGGCCGACATTATGTATGGCGCGGAAGGGGATGACACGCTGCAGGGTGGAAGCGGGAACGACATTCTGGTCGGCGGCACCGGCAACGACACCATCTCCGGCAACAGTGACGATGACGTGATTCTTGGTGGGGCGGGGAACGACTATCTCGACGGCGGCAGCTCGGTAGGAAAGAACACCATCATCGGTGGCGGTGGGAATGATCAGATGGTTGGCGGGTCGGGGGCCGACGTCTTTCGCTTCACCGGAGCCCAGTCCGGCGATGCCTATACGGTCGACGGTGCCGGCGGCACAGATATTATCGATCTCAGCGAGTTCTCTACGGCGACGATTACCAATAGCGGCGGTGTCATCACCGTCGATCGAGGAAGCGGCAACGTGTTTACGATTACGCACTCGAACGTCGAAAGCATCATCACGGCGGCAACGGTGGGGAATCACGGCCCATTGGCGGATGCCGGGGTCGACCAAGCAGTGGCGCTGAGTGCAACGGTGACATTGACGGCTGCCGGCAGTTCGGATCGAGACGGCAACAGCCTCACCTATCAATGGACACAGATCGAAGGCCCGAAGGTCACCCTCAGCAGCTCGACCGCCGCTTCACCGACCTTTACTGCGCCGGGTTCTGCGACCACGCTGCAATTTGTCGTGGTGGTGTCGGACGGAATCACGAGTCATGCCGACATCGTGGCGATTACCGTTGGGGCATCTGAACAGGTCCCGGTGAATACGGTCCCAGGGGCACAGACGACTAGTGAAGACACGAATCTGATTTTCTCTTCGGGAAATGGCAATCAGCTCTCGATCACTGATCCCAATGGCAGTAGTGGAACCATCGAGGTCACGCTTTCGGTTACGAGCGGGGCATTCACCCTGGCAGGGACGACCGGCCTCACGTTTGTCGCGGGTGATGGAACGGCTGATGCGACGATGACCCTGCGCGGCACCGTGACGAACATCAACAATGCGTTGAACGGAGCCAGTTTCAGTCCGACGGCCAACTATAGCGGTGGGGCCGCGCTCACGATTGCCACGCGCGACAGCACGCTGGTGTCGCTCGATATCGATGCGAATCTCCAGGCTCGCTATACGTTCGAGGGTAACGCCAACGATGTCGCGTCCGGCACGGCACAGAACGGCACCTTGACGAATGGCGCGTCTATTGTCACCGATGGAATTCGTGGCCAAGTCTTGAGTTTGGATGGCGTGAATGACTACGTGGATCTGTCAGCTCACACGGCCGACTTTGCAGGGTTCACGCAGGGCACGATTGGTGGATGGATCAAAGCGACAGGTACGCTTGAAACCATCTTCTCCATTTCCGATACCGCAGACACGGGCAGTTACGCCGCACTCTTCCTTGGCGCATCGGGATATCTCACCTACGAGGTGATGGAAAACGGCGTGATGCAACTGGCGGTCTACAAAAGTGATGTCGCCATTAATGACGGGAATTGGCATCATGTCGCCATCTCGATTGGTCCATCGGGGAACGTCTTGTATGTCGATGGCGCTGCCGCGACCTCAGGGCAGTTGACCTATGACACTGGGAATACATCGACGCAACGATTCTTCAGCAGCGTATCAGGTCTAGACTCGATGGCTATCGGGCGAAACCAGGACTCCTCCGGTGGCAAATGGTACGCAACGGGCAGCCTCGATGATGTGCGTATCTATAACCGCGCCCTCAGTGCAACGGAGGTGTCGTCGGTAGCCAATGACCTGAACTTCACCGATACGGACACGGTGGCCATTACGGTGACGGCGCAAAACGATGGGCCGTCCTTCGGCAGTCTCAATGGCACCCCGACATACACCGAAGGGGGAAGCGCCGTCGTTCTGGACAGCAATGTCACGATAACCGACACAGAGCTCACGGCGGCAAACAACTTCAACGCGGCCACCCTGACGGTCTCCCGCAACGGAGGCGCCAACAGCCAGGATGTTTTCTCCGCCAGCGGCACCTTGAGCTTGAGCGGCGGCACTGTAGTGGTCGGCGGCACCACCATCGGGACCTACACCAACAGTGGCGGCACGTTGGCCATGACGTTCAATAGCAGCGCGACGAACACGCTGGTGAATTCGGCGATGCAGCAGATCGCCTATAGCAACAGTAGTGACGCGCCGCCGAGTTCCGTGCAGATCGACTGGACGTTCAGCGATGGCAACAGCGGCAGTCAAGGAAGCGGTGGGGCGCTAAGCGCCACGGGCAGCGTCACGGTGAGCATCTCCGCGGTGAACGACGCGCCGGTGCTGGCGGATACCGCCTTGACGTTGACCGTGGCGGAAGACGCAGGCGCGCCGAGCGGGGCTGTGGGTTCGCCGGTGAGTGCGTTTACCGGCGGCGTCACCGATGTCGATAGCGGGGCTTCCAAAGGCATTGCCATAACCGGGAGTGATGAAACCAACGGCACCTGGTACTACACGACGAATAACGGCAGCACCTGGACGGCGGTGGGGACGGTGAGCAACACCTCGGCGTTGTTGCTGGCGGACAACGCGAACACGCGGCTGTATTTTTCCCCGGGCGCGAACTTTAACGGCACGAGCAGCGGGGCACTGACCGTCCGTGCCTGGGATCAGACCAGCGGCGCAGCGGGGAGCAAAGTCAGCACGGCGAGCAATGGCGGCACGACCGCGTTCTCGAGCGCCACAGACGTCGTCGATGTGACGGTCACCGCTGTCAACGACGCGCCGGTGCTCGTCCCTCAGGGCCTGATCTACAACACTGCTGAAGGCGCGGCGCCCATTACGTCTACTGTGGCGACCCTGATTGGCTCGAGTGTCACCGACGTCGATTCAGGGGCGTTGTCCGGGGTGGCCATCTTCGGGATGACGGGTTCAGGAGGAACACTGGAATACAGCCTCGACGGCAGCACCTGGTTAAGTGCCGGTGCCCTTTCATCGAGCAACGCCTTGTTGTTGCGCTCGACAGATCAAATGCGATTCACACCGGACTCGAATAATGGCGGAACGATTCAGGTCAGCTACCGGGCCTGGGATCAAACGACCGGCAGTGCCGGGAGCAAAGTCGATGTCAGCGTCACCGGCGGCTCGACGGCCTTCTCCAGTGCGAGTGATGTTGCCAGTTGCACCATCGCATCGGCGAACGACGCACCGGTGCTGGCGGACACCGCCTTGACGCTGACCGTGGCGGAAGACGCAGGCGCGCCGAGCGGGCCCGTGGGCTCGCCGGTGAGTGCCTTTACCGGCGGCGTCACGGATGTCGATAGCGGGGCCTCCAAAGGCATTGCCATAACCGGGAGTAACGAAACCAACGGCACCTGGTACTACACGACGAATAACGGCAGCACCTGGACGGCGGTGGGGACGGTGAGCAACACCTCGGCGTTGTTGCTGGCGGACAACGCGAACACGCGGCTGTATTTTGCGCCGAAAGCGAATTACAGCGGGAGCAGTACAGCGGCGCTGACGGTGCGGGCCTGGGATCAGACCAGTGGCACGGCCGGCACGAAGGTGACCGCGGCGAGCAACGGGGGCACGACGGCTTTTTCCAGCGCGACTGATACGATCAATGTGACGGTGACGCCGGTGAATGATGCGCCGGTGTTCGCGGCGACTAACGACGCAACTGTTTTGGAAGGCGGCTCGGTCATTGTGTCGTCGAAACATCTCTCCGCTACGGATGTTGACAGCGGAGCAAGTGCACTGCAGTACACGATTACGGGACTTCCGACGAACGGAGCCCTTCTGCTGAAGGGCGTGCGGCTGTCTCTCAGAGATACGTTTACTCAAGCTGACATCGACAATGGCATTCTTGAATACGTCCATGATGGCAGTGAAACGACCGCAGACAGCTTTGATTTTGTTGTAGAGGATGATGCCGGGGGCTCCATCGCTGAATCAACATTTAAGATTGTTGTGACTGCGGTGAACGATGCGCCAACCGACCTGGCCCTGTCGGCGAACACGGTGGCGGAGAACGCGGCGAACGGGACGGTCGTGGGGACGATTACGGGGAGCGATGCCGATGCCGGCGACACCAAGAGGTACGCGTTCACGGATAGTGCCGGCGGCCGGTTTGCGATCAACAGCAGCACGGGCCAGATCACGGTGGCGAACAGCAGCCTGCTGAACTACGAGAGCGCGACGAGCCACAACGTGACGGTGCGAGTGACGGACAGCGGCGGGCTGACCTACGACGAGACGTTTACGATCACGGTGACGAATGTCAATGAGGCTCCGACCGGAGCCGATACGACGGTGACGATCAGCGAAGATACCTCGCATACCCTGACGACGGCCGACTTCGGGTTCAGTGACGCGGATGCCGGAGACAGTCTGAGTGCCGTGCGGATCGACACCGTACCGGGGGCCGGTACCGTGACCCTGTCAGGTGTGGCCGTGACCAATGGCCAAGTCATTGCTGTCAGTGACATCACGGCGGGGAACCTCGTGTTCACCCCGGCGGCCGACGGCAACGGAGTGGGGTATGCCAGCGTCACCTTCTCGGTGCGGGACAGCACCAACGCCTATGATGCTTCGTCCAATACCCTGACATTTGATGTTGCGCCGGTCAATGATGCGCCGATCCGCACAAGCGGCACCGTCAGCAATCTGACCGTGTCCGAGGACGCGGGATTCGCATCTTTAGGGTTAGCCGGGGTGACGTATAGCAACGGTGGCAGCATTGATGAGAGCGGGCAGACCTTGGCATATGCTGTCACAGCAATCCCCTCGCCCAGCGTCGGCGATGTGTTCTTGGCAGATGGAACCACGCGTGTGATCGTTGGCTCTTACACCCTAGCCGAGATTCAAGGGATGCAATTCAAGCCGGCGATGAACGCCACCGGGGTCACGGCTTTTCAGTTCAATGTTTATGATTCCGGCGGGACGGCCAATGGCGGAGCGGATACGATTAGTGAATTTATCTTGATCACCGTGAACGCCGTCAATGATACGCCGACGATCACCAACCTGAGCGGCGATAGTTTGAGTTATGACGAAGGCGATGGGACGGTGGTGATTGAGCAGGACGGCAATGCGCTGGTGGCCGATATCGATTCAACTAACTTCGACACCGGCACGTTGACCCTGTCCTTCGCGTCCGGCAGCGACAGTGCCGAGGACGTGCTGGGCATTCAGAATCAAGGCACGGGCGCGGGCCAAATCGGAGTGAGCGGCTCGATCATTACCTATGGCGGAACCACCATCGGGACCTTTGCAGGGGGCAGTGGCGGGACGAACCTCGTCATCACGCTGAACGGCAGTGCCACGCCGACCGCCGTGACGGCGCTGATCAAGGACATCACCTATGAGAACACGGATACGAGCGCGCCCACGACCGGGGCGCGGACCGTGCGCTACGTACTGACGGATGGCGACGGCGGCACCAGCGCCAACTACGACACCACGGTCACCGTCAACGGTGTCAACGATGCGCCGGTCAATACAGTGCCGGGAGCGCAGACGGTGAATGAAGACACTGCCCTTCCCCTGAGCGGGATCAGTGTGACCGACATGGACGGCAATCTAAGCACGGTTCAACTGGGGGTGCTCAACGGGACCGTGAGTGTGACCGTACAAGGTGGGGCGACAATCAGTGCCGGGAGCAACGGCAGCGGGACTCTCACCTTGAGCGGTAGCCAAGCCGACATCAACGCGACGTTAGCCACGTTGGTCTACCAAGGCACGCCGAACTACACCGGGGCCGATACGCTGACGGTGACCAGTACTGACGCCGGGAGCGTGAGTGACGTGGACACGGTGGCCATTACGGTGACGGGACAGAACGATGCGCCGACGGATCTTGTCCTGTCTGCGAACACGGTGGCGGAGAACGCGGCGAACGGGACGGTGGTGGGGACCATCAGCGGGACGGACCTAGATACCGGCGATACCAAGGCGTACACGTTTACGGATAGCGCCGGCGGGCGGTTTGCGATCAACAGCACGACCGGCGAGATCACCGTGGCGGACGGGACGTTGCTGAACTATGAAGCGGCGGCGAGCCACAACGTGACCGTGCGGGTGACGGATAGCGGCGGGCTGACGTACGACGAAACGTTTACGATCACCTTGACGGATGTCAACGAGGCCCCGACGGCTCTCACTCTGAGCGCCAATACGGTGGCGGAGAATGCGGTCAACGGGACCGTGGTGGGCACGATCAGCACCACGGATCCTGATGCGGGCGACAGCCATACGTATAGCCTGACGGATACGGCGGGCGGGCGGTTTACGATCAACAGCAGCACCGGTGCGATCACGGTGGCGGATGGCTCCCTGCTGAACTATGAGAGTGCGACGAGCCACCCGGTGACGGTGCGCACGACCGATGCCGGGGGGCTGACCTGCGATCAGACCTTCACGATTACCCTCACCGATGTGAATGAAGCGCCGACCGGCGCCGATGCGACGATCACGCTCCTGGAAGATACGCCCTATACGCTGACGCCTGCGGACTTCGGCTTCAGCGATGTGGATGCGGGCGATGCGCTGAGCGCGGTGCGACTCGACAGCCTGCCGGCGGCGGGCACGCTGACCCTATCGGGCGGTGCGGTCACGGCAGGGCAAGTGATTACGGCGGCCGATCTCGCGGCAGGCCGGCTGGTCTTTACCCCCACCGCTGATGCCAATGGTCCCGGCTACGCCAGCGTCACGTTCTCTGTGCAGGACAGCCACAGTGCCTACGCCGCGACACCGAGCACGCTGGTCTTCGATGTCACCGCCGTCAACGATGCGCCGATCTTGATGGCCAACACGGGCAGTACCGTGACGGAAGGCGGGACGGATACCATTAGCAGCGGTGAGCTCAGCGTGACGGATGCCGATGAAAGCGCGGCACAATTGACCTTCTCCATTGGGACTGGTCCTGCCCATGGCCGCCTGGAACTGACCACTGCCCCCGGGGTGTCAGTCTCGACGTTTACGCAGGCCGATATTGCGGCCAATCGCGTGATCTACGTGCACGACGGCTCTGAAACCACCAGCGACAGCATAAGCGTTACCGTAAGCGACGGAGCCGGCGGCTCGATCGGGAGCACGACCGTGACCCTGACGGTCACGCCGGTGAACGACGCCCCGACGATTACCAGTGACGGGGGAGGGGCTACCGCAGCCGTGAATGTTGCCGAACATATCAGCGCCGTGACGATTGTTGGTGGTGCAGATGTCGATCTTCCCGCGCAAGCGCTCTCGTACAGTATCAGCGGCGGTGTTGATCAGGCGTTGTTTACGGTTGATGGCGCAACAGGCGCGCTGAGCTTTGTCGCACCGCCGGACTTTGAGGTGCCGATCGATGCGAATGGTGACAATGTGTATGTCGTCCAGGTGCGAGTGACGGATACGCAGGGAGGGAGCGTGACGCAAACCCTCCAGGTGACGGTGACGGACGTCCCGGAGAGCAGAGTGCCTGTGCCGCTGCCGCCCTCGCTCGTGCCAACGACACCACCAGCCGGCACTCCCGTGCCTCCGCCCGCCTCCGCTCCGGTTCCACCGACTGCCGCCGGACCTGTGAGTGACTCGAGGCTGGGACCGTTACCTACGACTCTGGTGCCGTCGAGAGGAGTTGTTGCGCAGGCGGCGCAAGGATCGACTCACCGGGAGGAATTCAGGCCGGACGACCTTCGCCGAGTGTCAGACTCTGTGGCGCGTGAGGAATTCCACGTGCGCGTGAGCGATCAGCCGCCGGCATCGTCTCCACTCACGTTGTTGATTGAAGCGTCCCGTCTCGATGGTCCGGAGGAACGGCCGTCCCCGGCGGAATTGAGCGAGCTCTTGTTTGCCAAGTTGGACGAGGTGATCGAACGATTGGAAGAAGCGGTGGCGTCCGAAACTGAAGACCAGGTGCATGTCACGAGAATTGCCGCCGCCTCCGGTGTCACGCTGTCCGTGGGGTTTGTCGTATGGGCGCTCCGCAGCACGGCCCTGCTGACCAGCCTGTTTGCGACGATCCCGGCTTGGCAGATGCTGGATCCATTGCCGGTGGTGGCGTCGCATCGGCAGGAGCGCCTCTTCCGCACGCGCGCGCAAGAAAAGGTGTCACGCGATGAACAGGTTCAGTACCGGGGGTTGCGGGATCTGTTAGACGAAAAGGGAGAACAGGCTCGCCGGTTGCCGGAGGCCTGAGACGCGTCGATGCGACGACCCTCACCGTTAACGCTCCTGAGCATCGGTCTCGTCAGCTTGACCGTCAGCATCATGCTGGCTGGTGATGCCATTATGGGATTGATCCCGAATGAGCATCAGCAGCGGTTCCAGCAACGAAAAGCTCTGACCGAAACTCTGGCGGTGCAGTATTCCCTCCTGGTCCAACGGGACGAGATCGAGATGATCGAAACGGCCTTGCGCGCGCTGGTCGAGCGAATGCCCGAGGTCGAAGCGGCAGCGTTAATCACGGTCGACGGCCAGACACTGGCCCAGGCAGGCGTGACACATGAGGATTGGGGGAAAGCGGCCGATGCGAAGTCTATCCCGACCCGCATTCATGTTCCGATCTATCAGGGCCCTCGTCCCTGGGGCGTGCTGCACCTCGCCTTTCACGTCGGTACTGAGAGCGACCGGTGGACGTCCTGGGGATGGTTTTCTCAGACGTGGATGCGGTTTGTGGCTTTTGTGGCCCTCGCCGGCTTTGCCGCCTATCGACTGTTGATGAGGCGGGTGTTACGTCATTTGGACCCCTCAAAAGTAGTCCCTCCAAGGGTGAAGGCCGCGTTGGACACATTGGCCGAAGGCGTGGTGATGCTGGATTTGGAGGGCACCATCGTCCTCGCAAATGCTTCGTTTGCCAGGCGAATCGGCCGTGAAACCGAATCGCTTGTGGGGCATGCCCTCTCCAGCTTGTCCTGGCACGCCCACGACGAGCCGGCGTCTCCCTGGATGGATGTTCTCAAGTCGAATGCGCCGCGAACCGAAAAGAAGATGACCTGCATTCTGCCAAACGGGGAGGCCAAGCGATTTGTCGTCAATGCGGCTGCGATTCGCGGGGATCGCGGTGAGCTGCGTGGATGCATGACGTCCTTCAGCGATGTGACTGAACTCGAACAGGCCAATGATCAGCTCCGGACGGCCGTCGGGGAGTTGGAAGCCTCCAAGACACAGGTGATGCGGCAGAATCAGGAATTGGAAGTCACCAATACGACGCTCCAAAACGAGATCCACGAACGTCAGAAGATACAAGCCGAGCGGGAATTGTTGAGCAAGAAGTTGATGGAAACGTCGCGGCGGGTCGGCATGGCCGACGTGGCCTCGACGGTGCTTCATAACGTGGGCAACGTATTGAATAGCATTAATGTTTCCGTGGAGGTCGTCGGGAAAACGCTCCGGCAATCGCCCGTCCACGATGTTGCGCTGCTTGCCGCCATGTTGCGGGACCATCGCGACGACCTGGCAACCTTTCTGACCCAGAATCCCAAAGGCAGGCAGATCCCCTCTTATCTGACGATGGTGGCCGAAGCCGTCATGCAGAATTCCACCGTCGTGGAGAATGAGTTGGGCGCCCTGGGGAAGAATATCGAGCATATCCGGCAAGTGGTGACCCGTCAGGTAGACATCGCCCGCCCCGGTGATGTGGTGTTGGAGCCGGTATTGTTCACAGATCTGTTCGATCAGGCCCTTGGTATCAATCGAGCGGCGTTGGAAAAAGCCGGCATTAGCGTGGTTCAAGAGTATGCGCAGCTGCCGATGGGGATGACGGATCAGCATCAGGTCCTGCAGATCCTGGTGAATCTTGTGACTAATGCCAGGAATGCTATGGTCGAGGCGACACCCGGGCCGCACCCGCATCGCCTGCTGCTTCGATTGGGTCCCGCCGTCGACCGGCCGGGCTTCGCCCGGTTTGAGGTTATCGATACGGGGGTGGGAATTACCGCTACGAACATCCCGCGTCTGTTCACCCAAGGGTTTACGACGCGGAAAGAGGGGCACGGCATCGGTCTTCATAGCGCATCGTTGGCCGCGCGCAACCTCGGCGGATCGTTGAGGGCGGCCAGCGCAGGCGAAGGGCTTGGAGCGACGTTTACGTTGGATCTGCCGATGTTGGCCCAGGAACTCGCGGCCTGAAGACCAGGCTGCGATTCTCGCGTGGCCGTATACGATTGGCGTCCTCACGCTCGGGACATCTGCCGCATGTGCCGTTCGAAGGCCCAGGGCCTTGTTGGTGCGTAGTGACCAGGGGAGGTGCTCGGCGACCATGACTGCTGACGCGACGTATCCGAATCGACGGATTATCGTCATCGACGACAATCTCTCGATCCACGACGATTTCCGCAAGATTCTGACCCCCCCGACTGTGAATGCGGACATTAACCTGCTGCGTTCGTCCTTGTTCGGCGCCACGGTGGCCACGGGACAACCAGAACGCTTTGAGGTCGATTTTGCCGAGCAGGGTCAGCAAGGCTATGACTATATTCTTCGCGCGCGGACCGAGGGCCAGCCCTACGCGCTTGCGGTGGTCGACATGCGGATGCCGCCGGGGTGGGACGGGCTTGAGACCATCGAACATATCTGGAATGCGGATCCTGAGATTCAAGTGGTGATCTGCACGGCCTATTCCGACCATCCTTGGGAAGAGATCGCCGCCCGCCTCGGGAAGACCGACCGTCTCCTGATTCTGCGTAAACCGTTCGATCCGGTAGAGGTCGAACAGTTGGCCACCTCGCTCACCCGCAAGTGGGAGCTGGCACGGCGCGTTCGTGTGCAAGTGGACGACCTGGAGGCCCTGGTTGATGAACGCACCAGAGCGTTGCAGGCGGCCAATGCACGATTGGAACGCGATGTGGCTTCGCGTACGGCGGAACTGTCTGAACGCAATCTGCAACTCGAGCGCCTGGTCGAGGAATTACGCCGCGCCAAAGAGGCTGCGGACACGGCCAACCAGGCAAAGTCCCAGTTTCTCGCGCGTATGAGTCATGAAATCCGCACCCCCATGAACGGGATCCTCGGCATGACAGAGCTGTTGTTCACCACCACGCTCACGACCCAGCAGCATCGCTTTACCGACACGATCATGCAGTCGGGCCGCTCGCTGCTTTCGGTCATCAACGACATTCTCGATTTTTCACGCATTGAGGCGGGCAAGTTCGAATTGCATCTGGATGATTTTGATCTGCCTCTCGTGGTGCAGGATGTGGTCAGTCTCTTATCGGACTCTGCGGTGCGGAAGCAGATCGCTCTCCGGTGCGCACTCGATGGTGGACTCCCACGCACGGTGCATGGAGACGCCGGACGGCTGCGCCAGATGCTCATCAATCTGGTCGGCAACGCCATCAAATTCACGGAACGGGGAGAAGTGGTCATTCGTGCGCGGCTGACCGAGCAGGGTCTCGATGGGACGATCGTGACATTTGAGGTGAATGATACCGGTATCGGTATCGCACCGGAGGCGCAAACGCGTATCTTCGATCCGTTCGACCAGGCCGACGCATCCATGACCCGCAGATTCGGCGGCACAGGGTTGGGCCTGGCGATTGTCAGCGAAATTGCTAAGATGATGGGCGGGCGGGTCTGGGTCCAGAGTGAACTCGGGAAAGGTTCCACGTTCGGGTTTGCGGTACGGTTCTCCGGCGTCCGGACTCCGGCTGAGCCAGGGGCAGCAGTCGGACAGGCATCGCCGATTGCCATCCCGTCGTCCTCCCAGGAGTCTGATTCACCATCTTCCCTGAATATCCTGTTGGCAGAGGATGATCCGGTCAATCGGGAAGTCATCCTCGGGATGCTGGAATTTGCCGGCTATCGGGCGGACGTCGTGGAGAATGGTCGAGAGGCTCTCGACATGCTCGCCGCCTTGTCGTACGACATCGTGCTGATGGACTGCCAGATGCCAGAATTGGACGGGCTCAGTGCGACCGCCGAAATCCGCCGCCGGTCGGCCGCTGCAGCGAACGGGCGAGGTCCGGCGATCATCGCGCTCACTGCCCATGCCACCCAGGGGGACCGGGAAATCTGCCTCGCGGCAGGCATGGATGATTATCTGTCAAAACCGTTACGGCTGGAGGATCTGTCGGCCAGGCTCCAGTACTGGTCAAGGAAGATCCGTGCTCAGGCAGCGTGAGGGAGCCCCTGAGCCTGTGGCTGCGGACCTTGCTTTAGAAACGATGTACGGAGGCCGATACAGGTAACCGGGGGCTTTGCAACCGTCGCACGCGCACCGCGTCGCAAGGAGGATCGTCTATCATGGCATCGGCGCAAGAACTTGTTGCATCCTGCTCTAACGTCTTCACCCTTCCTGAGATCTACTATCGGGTTCGCGATGTCGTGGATAACCCGGACTCGACAATGGATGATTTGGCCAAGGTCCTCAAGATGGATCCCGGCATCTCCGCCCGGGTGTTGAAGATCGTCAACAGCCCGCTGTACGGCGTACCGAAACAGGTAGACACCGTCACGCGTGCGGTGAATCTGTTGGGCATGCAAGCCATCCGCGACCTGGTGACCGCCACCACCGTCGGCCGCAGCTTCAGCGGCATGACCGTCCAGATCATGGATCTCTCCGCCTATTGGCGAAAAAGTGTGCTCTGCGCGCTGATGGCCGGAAAGATCGCCAGGGCCTGCGGAATCGACGATAGTGAACGGTTCTTCATCGAAGGGTTGCTGCGGGATATCGGCCATCTGGTGCTCTATCAAACCATTCCGGAGCGCGCCCAATCAGCGTTGATCGAGGCGGGGAACCTCGGCGAGCCCTTGGCTGAAGTCGAGCAATCCAATTTCGGGTGTGATTTTACGGAAGTGGGCGCGGAACTGATTCAATCCTGGGGCATGCCGCCTCAAATTGAACAGGCCATCCGGCATCAGTTGTGTCCCGGGGATGCCGGCGACTACGCCCTTCACGCCTCGATCGTCCACCTTGCCGGAGTGGTGGCCGACCATCACGAATTGCATCCAGCCGTCGCTCCGGAAGAAGTCACCTTTCACGCGTCCGCCTTGCAGTCCACCCGTTTCAATGTCACCGAACGGCCGGCTCTCCTCAGTGAGGCGCTGGATCAATTGCAGGACACGGTGAAATTGTTCAGCCCTGCCGCCATGGCTGCGTAGCTTCAATTGGTTTTTCAGTCGCCCGCCGGCCACGCATTGTCCGACGAACGCGTGGCCGGCGACATCGCGCATTCTGCGTACCCTCACCTCGCTTGAATCACAGATCAGGGTCATTCCCGGTCGAGAATCTTGGCTGCTCATGCGCCGTGCCTGTCGGCGCGGGGTCCGTTCGCTCATCCGCTGCTTGACCATCGCCATGAAGACGCGTACATCAGCATCGTGACCTGAATGCAGGGCACAATTCAGCGTGGTGATCGGCCTGTCCGTGTTTGGAAGGAGACCCCCTATGCCGGCGACTCTGCACATTGAAAAGCATTTTACGGCGACGGCGACCGTGCGCGATATCGTCATCGGCATGGCGGATGGATTGACCGTCCCGTTCGCCCTGGCAGCCGGTCTGTCGGGTGCGGTGGCCTCTTCAGCCCTCGTCGTGACGGCGGGGGTGGCGGAGATCGCCGCCGGGTCCATCGCGATGGGGTTGGGCGGGTATCTCGCGGCCAAGACCGACCGCG
>WBZX01001822.1_pt1 | contig 15364 bp, 13 predicted proteins | sample 5204211 | NCBI WGS metagenome assembly WBZX01 (sample SAMN12344362, study PRJNA552823) | activated sludge metagenome | biome: Activated sludge suspended growth; feature: Nitrification reactor; material: Wastewater; isolation source: activated sludge from nitrification reactor of wastewater...
CTGGTACTTGCGTTCGCCGCTAAGAGCACGGCGTGGTACTCCCTTCCCACGACGGTGGTCCATCCGTTCAAGGACCTCATCCTACCGGCCATTGGCGATCGTTCGTTCACCAGCATGCAATGGCCGCTGGCCGTGGGCTTTTCCCCCATCATGGGCACCGTGCTCTTCGTGGGCGCGTTCATGCTTGCCATGCACTTCCTTCGCCGCACCGAGCCCCACACCTGAATGCACCTTTTCCACTGTCCTGCGCTCGATGGTGAGCTGATCGAGCTTCCCGAGGAAGAAGCACACCACGCCGTATCCGTGCTGCGTTCGCGGGCGGGGGATACGGTGGGCTTGTTGGATGGCAAAGGCACTTGGGTGAAGGCGGTGCTGAAGGACGTGAGCAAGCGCGGATGCAACGCCCGAGTAGTGGAACGCGTGGTGCATCCACAGGAACGCGCTGCCCGCATACACATGGCCGTAGCACCCACCAAGCAAATGGAGCGCTTGGAGTGGTTCGTGGAGAAGGCGGTGGAAGTGGGTGTGGATCGCATAACACCCATACTGACGACGCGGACCGAACGGAACAAGTTGCGGGTGGACCGGCTGCAACGCGTTGCCGTGGCCGCCATGAAGCAGAGTCAACGCTTCTGGCTTCCGCAGGTGGATGACCCGATCCCGCTCGATGCCTTGCTGGCCCAACCCCTCGCAACACAGCGCTTCTTCGGCTGGTGCGAAGGCCTGCACGCCTCGTTCATGAACACCTACGCACCTACCAGCGACGCGCTGGTGATCATCGGCCCAGAAGGTGACCTGACCGTGGACGAAGCGACCTTGCTACGCTCCCACGCATGCACGGCGGTGACCATCGGGCACGCACGACTGCGCACGGAAACGGCAGCGCTCGCCGCTTGCACGTGGATGAGCCTTTCGCAGCAGCGGTAACTTGCCGCCATGTTCCGCTCATTGTGCCTTTCCGTCGTACTGCTCTTGGCGGCCTGCGTCTGCGCGCAGGGCAGCTTTCAACTGGCCGTGCTCAAGTACAACGGCGGTGGTGATTGGTATGGCAACCCCACGAGCGTGCCCAACCTGGTCAAGTACTGCAACCAGCAGCTTGGCATGGATATCCGCACGGAAGTGCCGATCGTGGAGGTGGGCAGCCCCGACCTCTTCACCTATCCCTTGGTGCATATGACCGGCCACGGCAATGTGGTCTTCAGCATGCAGGAGGCGGAGAACCTGCGGAACTACCTGATCGCTGGCGGCTTCCTGCACATAAGCGACAACTATGGCATGGACCAGTTCATACGGCCCATGATGCAGCGGGTCTTCCCTGAGCTTCAGTTCATGGAGCTCCCATTCGCGCATCCCATCTACCACCAGAAGTTCGACTTCGCCCAAGGGCTGCCCAAGGTGCACGAGCACGATGGCAAGCCGCCACGCGGGTACGGGCTATTCTGGGAAGGAAGACTGGTGTGTTTCTATGATGTGGAGTGCGATCTGGGCGACGGCTGGGAGGACCCGGACGTGCACGGGGATAGCGAGGCCAATCGGACCAAGGCCCTGCAAATGGGTGCCAACATCGTTCGGTTCGCCTTCAGCGGGACGGAGAACTGAGCCATACGGAGCCCCTGTTCGCACTTCTTGAACGGGGGGAGAAAGACCGGAGCGAAGACTGACATCGGTCAGGTGCGTATCCCATCCGGAGCGCGCTCTTTGCATCATGGACCAGCGAACGCTGACGACCGTCACCTGCTACCACTGCGGTGACACCTGCCAGGAAGAGCACCGGGTGCATGACGGACACGACTTCTGCTGCAAAGGCTGCGAAGTGGTCTACGACCTGTTGAGCGAAAGCGGGCTGCGCGACTACTACACGCTGAGCGAGCGCCCTGGCGTGAAACAGCGGACGACCGTGGATGAACCGCGCAGCGAGTTGTTCGACTTGAACGAAGTACGTGACAAGGTCATCGAGTTCGACGAGGGCGGGATCGTGCGCGCCCGTTTCCATGTACCACAAATGCACTGCAGCTCGTGCATCTGGCTGCTGGAGAACCTGTCCCAGTTGGACCCTGCCATCATCCGGTCCCGGGTCTCCTTCGCGGACAAGGAGATGAGCGTGACCTTCCGGGAGGGGAAGCTCGGGTTGGGTGGATTGGTGCAACTGATGCGGCGCATCGGTTACGGCCCGCAGCTCACCGCCTCCAACACCGGACGACGTAGCGGGGAAGTGCCGCGCATGGTGTACATCCGACTGGGGGTGGCCGCGTTCATCTTCGGGAACACCATGCTGTTCAGCTTCCCCGAATACCTTGGGGCCGACACCGAAGCCGGGCTGAAACTCGGCTTCCAGTGGCTCACCGTGCTCTTCTCCATTCCGGTGGTCCTCTTCCTTTCCACCGAGTTCTTCCGAAGCGCATGGGCCGGCATCCGGTCACGCACCGTGAACATCGATCAACCCATCGCCTTGGGTATCGTCGCCTTGTGGACCCGTAGTCTTTGGGAGGTGATCACCGGGATCGGCCCCGGCTACTTCGATTCCCTGGCTGGTCTGCTCTTCTTCCTGCTCATCGGCCGATGGTACCAAGCCCATACCTACCGGGCACTTCGTTTCGACCGGGCACTGGAGGACTTCCTGCCCTTGGTGGTCCTGCGCAAGCGTGGCGCCGAAGAGGAGCCCGTGAAGGTGGCCGACCTTGTCCCGGGGGACCGCATCGTGGTGCGCGACCAAGAGATCATCCCTGTGGATGCCGTGCTTCTCTCCGGTTCGGCACACATCGACAACAGCTTCATCACGGGCGAGCCGCTCGCCTTGCGCAAGAATGTTGGCGATACCATTCGCGCAGGGGGACGGCAACGCGGCGCCGCCATCGAATTGGAAGTGGTGCGCTCCTTCGCGGACAGCCGACTGAAGAGCCTCTGGGCCGAGCAGAGCAGCGGTCACGCACGTCCAGCCATGCCACGCCTCATCGATGGTGTAGCTCGACGCTTCACGGTGGCCGTATTGCTCATCTCCCTGGGTGCTGCCCTCTATTGGTGGGGGAAGGACCCTTCCCAAGTATGGCCCGTGGTCACCGCCGTGCTCATCGTGGCCTGCCCGTGCGCATTGGCACTGAGCATGCCGTTCGCATACGGCCACACCATTCGTCTGCTGGGCAAACAAGGTCTCTTCCTGCGGGATGCGGAAGTGGTGGAGCGTATGTCGCGGATAGACACGGTGATCTTCGACAAGACCGGGACCCTCACCGCACGCGAAGCACACCAAGTGCACTGGAACGGCTCGCCGCTGTCCGGGCACGAGCAGGCAGTGGTGCGTGCATTGGCACGCAACAGCACCCACCCCTTGAGCGCGGTATTGACCACCGAGCTCAAAGGCCCAGCGCTCGCCACATCCGATGTGGGAGAAGTGCCCGGCCAGGGTATCCGTGGCCTGGTGGACGATCGCCCGGTACGTATCGGTTCGGCTGCCTTCTGTGGCGCGGAGGAAGCGACCCGTTCGCATGGAGAAGCCCATGTGCACATCTCCATCGCTGGCGTACCTAAGGGGTACTTCGGCATACGCAAGCAAGCCCGGGATGGCGTTGCCGAAGCAGTACGGGAACTTGGTAAGAACATGCGCACAGGTCTCCTCACCGGCGATGCCAACGTGGACGCCGGACTCGCTAGCGCGTTCGCGAACGGGACCATGCGCACACAGTGCTCACCCGTGGACAAGGCCGAGGCGATCCGCACCGAACAAGCCACTGGGCACCGTGTGCTCATGGTGGGCGATGGCCTGAACGACTCGGGGGCGCTTGCACAGAGCGATGTGGGCATCACCGTCACGGAAACGAGTGCCGCATTGACCCCCGCGAGCGATGCCATCATGGACGCCACCGCTGTGGCCCGCCTACCCCACTTCCTGCGCATGACCCGGCGCGCACGACGGATCGTCATCGGCAGCTTGGTCATCTCGTTGTGCTACAACGTCACGGGAGTGAGCTTCGCTGTGAGCGGACAACTGACACCGCTGATCGCCGCGATCCTGATGCCGCTGAGTTCAGTGACCGTGGTGGGTTTCGTAACGGCAGCCACAGCATGGGCCGCTCGTAGAAAGCAGGCCTGACCATCCCTTCCACGTTCGGGAAGCGACCACCGGTGGCCACGGTGCATTAGCTTGACGGCCAATGGACATCGGATTCCGAAAGGACCTTCACCGCGAGGAGCTCCTGCGTCCCTACTTGGATAGCCGCTACGCGGCCCATGGCATCACGGTGTCCAGATACACCGCGACCAGTGATCAACTACGCGGAATGGACATCCAGTTGACCAAGGATGGGCGTTCGTTCATCGTGGACGAGAAGGCCCAGCTCCACTATCTCAATCGCTCGCTCAACACCTTCGCGCTGGAGCTGAGCCTGTTGAAGGATGGGACTGAACGGGTGGGCTGGTTCCTCGATCCCTCGAAACGCACAGAGGTGTACTCGTTCGTCTTCGACATTCGATCACGTCATGGGGCCAATGACATCCGAAGTCCCCGGGACATCACGGCGGCCACGATCGTCCTCGTGAATCGGGAGCGCTTGCTGCGCTCGCTGGCCAACGTTGGGCTGGACGACGTCGAACTTCAGCGTCTTTGCCGGGAAGTGCGGGTCGGAGGACCCACGTTCACGCGCGTGCAGTTCCCCGGGATCCGGATACTACGCTCGGACCGGCTGACCGAGGCACCCGTCAATCTTCTCGTCGCTCGGAAACACTTGATGGGGATCGGTCAGGTCTTGTTGCCCTAACGAGCGGGAACATCATCCGTGCTCCGGCTCCGCGTGACGGATGTCAGCATCCGCGCCCTCAGCCCTGGGTTCCTTGCGACCGTGAAGCACCGAACCATCATCGAACCGTTCCGCATCAAGAGCGTGGAGCCCATCGGCATGAGCACCGAGGAAGAGCGCATCGCACAACTGGAGGCGGCGCACTACAATCCATTCCTGTTGCGCTCACGCGATGTCATCATCGACCTGATGACCGACAGCGGTACCAGCGCCATGAGCGCGCACCAGTGGGCCGGTGTCATGGAGGGTGATGAAGCCTACGCAGGCTCTCGGTCCTGGGAACGCATGGAACGGTCCATCCAGGAACTCACCGGCATGGACCATGTGCTCCCCACGCACCAAGGACGAGCCGCCGAACGCATCATCTATGGCCAGTTGGGTGGGCCGGACAAGCTGTTCATCAGCAACACACACTTCGACACTACACGAGCCAACATCGAGTTCACCGGAGCCACCGCCATCGACATCCCCATCGCAGAAGGCAAGGCCCCCGCATCCGAGCATCCCTTCAAAGGCGACCTGGACGTGGTGGCATTGGAGGCGCTGCTGATGCAGCATAAAGGCCACGTCGGCGCGGTGATCCTGACCGTGACGAACAACAGCGGTGGCGGCCAGCCTGTGAGCATGCGCAACGCGGAGGAAGTATCAACCATCTGCAAGCGCCACGGCGTGCTCTTCCTGCTCGATTGCTGCCGCATCGCAGAGAACAGCTGGTTCATCAAGCATCGCGAAGCTGGTATGGAGGGTTCCTCCTATCGCGCCATCGCGCAACGCATGTTCGCTCTGGCGGATGGTGCGGTCATGAGCGCCAAGAAGGACGCACTGGTGAACATGGGTGGTTTCCTCGCCCTGCGCGATGAGGCGTTGGCCGAGGCATGCACCAACCTGCTCATCATCACCGAAGGTTTCACCACGTATGGCGGACTGAGCGGCCGGGATATGGAAGCCATCGCGATCGGACTGGAGGAGGTATTCGATCAGCACTACTTGGACTACCGTATCCGCAACACCACCTTCCTTGGCGACAAGCTACATGCACTCGGTGTCCCGCTCATGCGTCCTATAGGCGGGCACGCGGTGTACGTCGACGCCAAGCAACTCTATCCGCATATCCCTCCTACCGCGTATCCCGGACAGTCGCTCGTATGTGAATTGTATCGACTGGGAGGTATCCGAAGCGTTGAGATCGGGTCGGTGATGTTCGGCAAATACGACCCTGCTGGGTCGCTCATCCCTGCATCCATGGAACTCGTACGCCTGGCCATTCCCAGAAGGGTGTACACACAAAGCCACCTCGAATACGTAGCGGAGACATTCGAGGAGATCATACGCGAGCGACACAAGGCCATCGGATACCGGATCACCCGTGAACCCCGCTTCCTGCGGCACTTCACCGCGCACTTCGAACCACTGTCATGAACCAAGAAGCCCCAGTCACCATCACCAAGCGCTTCACCTTGGAAATGGCGCATGCCCTGCGCGGGTATGATGGACCGTGTGCGCACATCCATGGACATTCGTACGTACTGGATGTGAGCCTACAGGGCGTGCCGCTCAACGAACCCGATGCGACCAAGGATGGCATGGTGATGGACTTCGGGGATCTGCGGACCATTGTGAAGGCATGCGTTCTGGACCACTACGACCATGCCTTGGTCTTGCACGAGCACGAAAGCGAAGGCATCCCGACAGGGAATGCGCTCTTCGGTCGCACGCGTTTCATGCCGTGGCAGCCCACCTGCGAGAACCTATTGCTGGATATGGTCCAACGCATCGAGCCGCATCTTCCGAATACGGTGAAGCTCCATCAGGTCCGCCTGCAAGAGACCGCCACCAGCTGGGCCGAATGGAAGGCCCCCATGGACGCGCTTCCTACTCCTTGACCAAGGTCGTCCGGAATTCGCCGCCGTGGCCGGACAAGCGGACCTGATACAAGCCTGCCCCCAACACGCCCAAGGACAAGACCCCTTGGTGGGTGTTCTGCAACCGTTCCTTCAGCGCTACTTGACCGAGCATGTCGGTGATCACCACTTCCTCCACATCGAAGGAACAATCGTAGCGCACATCCGACGCTGCGGGCATCGGGAACAACGAACTACGCCCCGTCGCCGGACCGTCGGAGGACATGTTCGGGTCCAGCACGATATACTGCAGCATCATCATGTTGTCCTCGTGCAAGAGGTTGTGGCAATGGTACATGTACGGCCATCCGTTGCTCAACTGGTCGAATCGCATGACCAGCTTCACGGACTCCCAACGATCCACCAACACCACATCCTTGGGCCCTTGCTCCCACGCAGGTGGTGCTACCCCGTTGCGCTCCAGCACCCAGAACGATACACCATGTATGTGCATGGGATGCGCCATGTTCGAGTTGTTCACCACGTTCCAGACCTCGATGCTCCCCAGTTGCATCGTGTCATTGATCACGTCCATGTCGAACATGAGGCCGTTGATCATGAACATGCCCATTCCCACCATCCCGTTACCGGTGATGTTCTTGGTCCGTGTCCGCACGGCAAGCTGTTCATCGGGTACAAGACCGGGAACGAGGCTGGCCGGTATGGCCGTGATGGGCTCGGTCGTTGGCGCTACCACACGGATCCGCAGCACCGGGAAATCGACTCCGTTGAGGATGCTCGACTCCCAAAGCAGGTTGTTGCTACCCGGCACCGTTTGCGGCAGTTCACTCCCATAGCTCATCAGTAGCAGGCTGTCCCCCTCCAGCCCACTGAGGTCCAGCAGGATCTCGGCACGCTCTCCATTGCTCAAGCGCAGGCGGTCCGTGGATACGGGCGCCGGGAGCAAGCCTCCGTCATTGCCGATCACCTGCATGGGCGATCCATTGTCCAGGCCCAGCGCGTACACCCGCGCGTTGGAGCCGTTGAGCAGACGCAAACGCACCACTTGGGCCGGGCACTCCACGAACGCATCAGGAGTTCCATTCACCAACACCGAATCGCCGAATGGGTAGAAAGCGAAGTCCCCGTTCGCTTGGAACTTCCGGTCCTGGATCACGACCGGGATGTCGTCGACGCCGTAGGTCCTGGGGAGGGCCAGTTGCGCCTCCACCTCATCCCGCACGATGATGAGTCCGGCGATGCCGAAGTTGGCTTGCTCCGCAGTCAACTCATGCGGATGCGGGTGGTACCAATAGGTGCCCGCCGGGTTGCGCACTTCGTACTCGGCCATCCAGGTCTCGCCTGGCAGCACCTCGCGCGGAGGCCCGCCGTCGTGTTCTCCTGGCACGTGCATGCCATGCCAGTGCATGTTGGTGAACTGGGCGAGTTCGTTGTGTACCCGTATGCGTGCCGTATCACCCGTGTGCATGATCAGCGTTGGCCCGAGGTATTCAGCGCTTGCCCCGTATGTGTTGGTGTTCACCCCTGGGTAGAACTGATGCACATGCTCGTCAACGACCAGGTCGAACGTATCGGCGTCCACGGTCGGTGGAATGGCCAGTTGGTTCTGGGCGGTTGCATGTAGCCCTAGTATCAGTGCGGCAGGAGTCAGGTAACGAAAGGACATGGCGGGTACGTTGGTCGCCAAACTATCCAGACCAGGTCGGCGACGAGCTGACCTTCGTCATTCGTTCCACGCCTCCACTACCGGACCACCCGGAGGGGCAGCGCACACCCGAACGCACACCGCCCGGCGAGATCGCCGGGCGGTGTCCATTCGATACGGTGGAAGGAAGGATCACTCCACCTCCAAGCTCGCCGCGAGATTATCCATGAGTTGTACGTTGATCGGCTCATACCCCATGCCCATTTGCGTGGCCAGCATGTCCACCCCGTTCACCAATTGGTCCACATGGAGGTGAACGTGCATGGAAGTGGTCGCCCCTGCGGTGATGGTCGCTGAATGCGCAGCAGAAAGAACCCGAAGGGCGTCATCCGTTGCGCAATGGTAGGTGAAGGTGGGATCACCCGCATCGACCACTCCATCGCCATCATCATCAACACGGCCTTCCAGCAACAAGAACTTATAACCCGCCGCAGGGTTCCAGCTCCAATGCATGGTGGCGTCGTTCAGTGGCGCTTCGGCCATGGTCGGATCCGCATGGTTCGTGGAACTGTCCAGTCCGATGACGATCTCCACATGATCGAAAGACCCCGGGGAAGCAGTGCCCACCGTGAAGGATCCTTCTTCCGAAGCATCCGCCAGTATGAAGCTGTCATGGAAGTCGGCAATGATGGAACCGCCGTTCTCCAAGTGTGTCTCGCTCAGGTAGAACTTGAGCGCGCTCACCTGGATGGCATGCCCGGCACCATCCGCGTAGGTATCGCCGATGACGAAATCAGGATCGCCCCAGTGGTATCCGAGGCTGAGGTGGACCGTCCCCGTAGTAGGCGTGTTGTTGACGGGAGGATCCTCCTCATCCTTCTTACAAGCGGTCAGTACGAGAGCCGCAGTGGCGGCGAGGAGAGCGAAATTCTTCGAGTTCATCATGTTCAATTGAGATTATAGGTGAGGCCCACGACGATCCGTTGTCGCGTAGGCGTGATATCCGCTCCCTCCTTGTTGAGGAACGCGGGTTGATAGAATGCCGAGAATGCGAACTGCTTCCACCAGAGGCGTATACCGGTATGACCGAAGACCGTGGTGCCGCCGGTGCCTGAGAGGGCTTCGCCGTCCATTTCGTCATAGCCCATGAACTCGGTGTAGACACCCAGCACGGGCGAGACACTCAGGGTATCGCTACCGAACCGATGGAATGCTTCGCCTGTGACGCTGAGACCGTGGCCCATGCGGTGCCCATCCCCGTTGGCCGTGTTGTGCCGATAGAGCGCAGACACTCCGCCACCGGTGCGCCCGCGCCGTACGGCATATTCGGCCGTGGCCAGGAGATCCCAGGAACCGCTGCCCAGTTGCATGTCGGGACTGGCCAGCTCATCCTCGATGCGCAGATCGTGGCGCCCGAGCGGGAACTTGGGCCCGGCACCCACTAGCAGGCGATGGACGGTACGCACTTCATCCGACAGACAGCGGGTGTTCACCAGTTGATAGCGGAGCAGGGCGAAGGGATCACCGAGACCGTACTCGTCCAGCACGCGATAACCATTGACGCCGCGATAGGCATTGACGAACGGAACGGACACCAATGCGAAGACACGTTGGGACAAGCGCACGTCCGCGCGTATCTCCAGCACATTGACCAATTCGGTCATGGGTACCTCGGTGGTCGGCACACCGGGCGCCACATGATCACCATGCTTCAACTGGAGCATGGGTGATGTATTGGGTAACAAGGTGGTACCGCTCATGAAGCGGTTCCGCCAGAATAGACCCACGCTCGTGCGGCGATCATTGGGAAGCACTCCCAGATAGATACCGCACACGTCGCAGGCCGTGGCCCAGAGCGCTGCGCAGAGCAACGCACCGAGCACGAAGGAACGATGCATGTGTGAAGGGTTTGAGTTCAACAAAAGGCCATCAGGCCTGACGTCGACTCAGCACCAAGGGACCGGCTCGGTGACGGGTGCATGGCCCGCTAGCACGGAACCGTCCTGTGCAGGGCCGAAGCACACAGCCTCGCTGGGAACGCGCAAGTGGCCCCATCCGATGGTAGTCACGACGGCGGGCTCCACGCGCAGTTCGATACGCGAGGGTGAACCCGGGGTCTCCTGGGGACCTTCCTGTTCCTTGAGTTGCTTTCGCAGGTGGCAACTACCCTTACAGCAATTCTGTTCCACCGGCTTGAAGCGCTCCACGCACGATTCCTTGATGATGCGATCGCGCTGAACGAGGAAGGCGGTCACCACGGCCGCCGGAGCCAGCAGCATGATCACGTACACGAGCAACACCAGGCGGACCAGCTTCCTCACGGCGGTGAAGGTAGATAGGTGGGACCGTTGGATGGAAGGCGAGCGTGCTTGCGAGCGTGGAGCAACAACACGACCACGCTCAGCGGAAGCAATAGCGAGACACCGAATAGCAGTGTGTAGTAGCCGGGCAATGTGCCCCAGGCCAGCCACCATGCGCTCCCCTGTGCGAAGAGCAGCACTTCAGTGAGTAGCACACCAGCAGTGAAAAGTGATAGGCCCGCGCGTAACAGACGATCCGTGGACCGCCACCAATCGGCCAGCAAGGCCATGGCGAAGAGCATCAAGCTCAAGGCCCCGAGCATGTTCAGGTGGATGAACCCGACCACGTAGTTGCGTACCGTGAAGGCGAGCGTGGCCACTTGCGGTATGGCGACAGCGGCTTGTATGCTCACCTTGATGCCCATGCCGATGAGCGCGTAGGTGACGCAACGCCAAGCCCACAGGGGCACTGTCGATCGCAGTTGTTTCTGTGATGCACGAATGGCCACCGCAGTGCGCCAACCGGCCAGCAACTGCAGAAGCACACCGACGGAGTTGGTCGCGTACACCACGGCGTGCCGTTCGCTCCAAGCGATCGCGAGCGCATAGGTGAGGAATACGCTCACCGCCCAAAGCCGTACGGTGGCGCGATCCAATGGCGTTGGCACCCCGTGCTGTTCAGCCCAGCGCGACCACAGTGCCAGGGCCGCGAACCAGAGCCAACCATTGAACTGGAAGTGCAGGAAGAACTGCACCGACCAATAGTAGACCTCCGTACCAAAGAGCCCATTCGCATTGATGACCGGCACGGCCCATACCCCGAGCGTACTCAAGACCAGCATGCCGATGGCCAAGCGAACGAGCGCCCTGCTACCGGCAGCGTTCCAAGGGGCCGTGGCCTTCCAGATGTGCCAGGCCAGCGCATAGCTGACCAGCAGGTGCAACGCCGAGAATGAACTGGAGATGGGGCCGTATCCCTCCACGGGGAAGCTCAGCAACATGCCAGCCACGGCGAGTTGAGCCACCGCGAGCAACCTACGCGGCCATGGTCCGAAGGCCGTCGGATCGCTCAAGCGGAACAAGAAGATGCAGGTGGCCAGGAACATCCAACCGAGCATGGCCACATGACTGTGTGCATGCAACAACGCCTTGAAACGGATGAAGGGCAATTCGACCACGTACATGGCACGCAGCACGCAACCCAGCGATGCGGCAACGAGCAAGTTACCCAGGGCCAGCCCGAACCACCTCCTCAGCACTCGCGCATCCGCTAACTGTTCCATCGCGCTGCAAGGATCCGGACCAGCGTCATGTTCGACACTGACGAAGGTCATTATCCGGACAAAAGGGTCCGCTGAGATTTGTCACGCAAGACACGAACACCCAACGCCATGAACATCCTTCGGAAGACGACACTGATCCTCACAGCCACCAGCCTCCTTGCGGCCTGCGGAGGTGGAGACCAACCTGCATTACCTCCCGGTGCGCACGCGAACAGCCCCGCCACCGGTGGAACCGGAACAGCGGGAGCCAGTGCCTCGGACCTGATGACCGCAGCGGACCTTCAATTGGGAGACATCGACCAAGGCATCGCGGAACGAGGCAAGACCACCTACGATGTGAAATGCCAGGCGTGCCATAGCACGGGCGAGAACCGCATCGTGGGACCCGGCTGGAAGGGGATCGCCACCCGTCGCCAGCCCGAGTGGATCATGAACATGATCATGAACATCGACGTGATGCTTGCCGAGGATGCCGAGGCCCAGAAGCTCTTGGAAGAATGCCTGGTGCGCATGCCGAACCAGAACCTGAGCAAGGACGAGGCACGTGAAGTCCTCGAGTTCATGCGCACCCTTTGAAGAACCCCTCACCGAACCAACCACCTATCATGAAACGTCCCATCCTAACGACAGCCGTGGCCCTCACCGGAGCCGCAAGCCTGTTCGTCCTGTTCAACACCATGCAGGGTTGCCGCCCCAAGACCGCACAAGCGGCCGTGCAGGGCGATGCCGCCGCCAAGGTCTACGTGAAGCCCGGTGCCTATGACGAGTTCTACAACTTCGTCAGTGGCGGCTTCAGCGGCCAGATGAGCGTATACGGCATCCCCAGCGGACGCCTGCTGCGCAACATCCCGGTCTTCAGCGAAGACCCACAGAGCGGCTACGGCTACAGCGAGGAGACCAAGCCGATGCTGATGACCAGCCATGGTTACATCCCGTGGGATGATAGCCACCACCCGGAACTGTCACAGACCGACGGTGTTCCCGACGGCAAATGGTGCTTCATCAACGGCAACAACACGCCGCGCATCGCCCTGGTGGACCTGGGGACCTTCCGCACCCGGAGCATCGTGGAGATACCCAACTGCGCGGGTAACCACAGCTCCCCCTTCACCACGCCGAACAGCGAATACGTGGTGAGCGGCACGCGCTTCTCCATCCCCATGGGTACGGATGCCGAACGCGACGTTCCCATCGAGAGCTACCGGGAGAACTTCAAGGGCACGGTGAGCTTCATCCATCCGGAGCCCGAGACGGGCAAGATGTCCATCGCCTTCCAGATCATCACACCGGGAATGAACTTCGACCTGGCACACACCGGAAAGGGTGTGAGCGATGGCTGGTTCTTCTTCAGCTGCTACAACAGTGAACAAGCCTACAGCCTGTTGGAGGTGAACGCCAGCCAACGCGACAAGGATTTCGTGATGGCCGTGAACTGGAAGAAAGCCGAGCAGTACGCCAAGGAAGGCAAGGGCCGCAAGGTGCCCGTGGAGTACTACAGCAACTGGTACAACGAAGCCACGCACTCGGCGGAAAGCACCGTGATGAACGAGGTGTTGCAACTGGACCCACGCGAACTGAAGGACCTCATCTACTTCATGCCCTGCCCCAAGAGCCCGCACGGTTGTGATGTGGACCCCTCCGGCCAGTACATCGTGGGCAGTGGCAAACTCGCCGCGCTCATCCCCGTGTTCGACTTCAACAAGATCCAGGCAGCGATCGCGAAGAACGATGTGGACGGCGATTTCGCGGGCATCCCCGTACTCAAGTACGAAAGCGTGATCAAGGGTGAAGTGAAGAAGCCCGGACTGGGACCCTTGCACACCGAATTCGACGGCAAGGGCTTCGCGTACACCAGCTTCTTCGTGAGCAGCGAGATCGTGAAGTGGAGCCTGGAGACCTTGGAACCCGTGGATCGTGTGCCCACCTACTACAGCATCGGCCACCTGTGCGTGCCCGGCGGTGACAGCAAGAGCCCCTGGGGCAAATACGTGATCGCCTACAACAAGATCACCAAGGACCGCTACCTACCCACCGGTCCGGAGCTGGCACAGAGCGCACAGCTCTTCAGCATCGATGGCGAGAAGATGGAACTCCTCCTGGACTTCCCCACCATCGGCGAACCGCACTACGCACAAGCATTGCCAGCCGAACTCGTGAAGCCCCGCGAAGTGAAGTTCTTCGACATCAACAAGAACGAACACCCCTTCGTGGCACGCGGCGAGAAGGAGACCAAGATCGAACGGCGCGGCAACGAGGTGCATGTGTGGATGACCTGCATCCGTTCGCACTTCACCCCGGACAACATCGAAGGGATCAAGCTCGGTGATGTGGTGTACTTCCACGTGACCAACCTGGAGCAGGATTGGGATGTGCCGCACGGCTTCGCCATCAAGGGCGCTGCGAATGCGGAACTGCTGATCATGCCCGGCGAGACCCAAACCCTGAAGTGGATACCGAAGGAGGTGGGTGTGACACCCATGTATTGCACCGACTTCTGCAGCGCGCTGCACCAAGAGATGCAAGGCTACGTCCGCGTATCCCCGGCGAGCAGCAACATTCCCCTGAAGGCCGAAACACGTTCGGTGGACGCAGGCGCCTGATACCGTGCCCACCTCATGATCGGAACGCGACAACGGCGGGGCACATGGTCCCGCCGTTGTGGCAAACACAACGCACCATGACCTCTGCTCCTCCACTCCGTCCGGTCTCCCGCATACTGATCGGCGTTGCCGCCCTGGCCCTTGCGGCCCTGTTGGTGGTCCCCATCTGGCGCATCGACCTACAGGCGCCTCAGTATCCAGAGGGTCTGGCCATGCAGATATTCCATGATCGCTTCGATGGGGATGTGGGCAAGATCAACGGGCTCAACCACTACATCGGTATGGCGACCATCCACAATGAGATGTTCCCGGAGTTCAGCATCATGCGCTACGCCATCGGTCTGCTGGTCGGCTGGGGGCTCGTTGCGGCGCTCATCGGCCGTCGCGGTGGCCTGTTCACGTGGTTGATGGTATTGGGAGCTTTCGTCCTCTGGGCCATGTGGGACATGTACGCCTGGGGCTACAAGTATGGCCACGACCTGGATCCACATGCCGCCATCAAGGTGGAGGGCATGGCGTATCAGCCTCCTTTGTTCGGTCATAAGAAGCTCTTGAACTTCGACGCTTGGTCTCTGCCCGATACGGGTGGCTGGGTCCTGTTCGGCTCCATCACCATCGCCTGTCTGGTCTGGTCCTTCGAATGGCGTCGCGGTCATCGTCCGGGTAGTACGACAGCCGCGAAGAGCACCACACCCGCCACGAGCATCCAAGCTGCGTTGGTGGTCGCCTGTGTCGCATTCGCCAGTGCTTGCAGCACCGATGGACCACCGAACATCGACTTCGGGAAGGTGGAGTGCAGCTACTGTCGAATGAACGTGATGGACGATCGCTTCGCGGCCGCTATCGTGACGGTGCAAGGGCGCACCTACGCTTTCGACTCACCC
>WBZX01001823.1_pt1 | contig 15362 bp, 22 predicted proteins | sample 5204211 | NCBI WGS metagenome assembly WBZX01 (sample SAMN12344362, study PRJNA552823) | activated sludge metagenome | biome: Activated sludge suspended growth; feature: Nitrification reactor; material: Wastewater; isolation source: activated sludge from nitrification reactor of wastewater...
GCCGTGGCGTGGGTCGCCAATGACGGAACCGTCAATCTGCGGGAAGGCTACTCCAACAAGACGATTTCGACGCACTATATCGAGCGCAAAATCGCCACGGCATCAAGCACCAACAGCATTCGCGGGCTTGGCTGGACGGAAACCGACACGGGACACGCCTTCCTGGCCTGGACCTGTGCCGAGTGGACGATTGTCTACAACATGCGCAACGGGCTTTGGCATGAGCGCAAGAGCTTCGGTCGCAGCAATTGGCGCGGGGTTTGCGCCGTGCAGTGGCAGGGCATGACGCTTGTCGGCGATTATGACGACGGGCGTATCTATCAGGTCAAATCGAGCGTCCACACCGAGGGCGGCGAACCGATCCCCATGGAGGTCATTTGTCCCGTGGCGCACATGGCCCCGTATGCCATGCGCGTCAACGGCATCTTTCTCGACATGGTAACGGGTACGGGCAGCGGCATTCTTGATGAGGATTTGAATCCGGTTGTGACGGTTTGGACTTCCAATGACGGGGGCCACACCTGGGGTCCGTCGCGCGACATTCCCTTGGGCGTTGGCGGCGATGTGCTGCGGCGGCTGAAAACCTACAGGCTCGGCATGTTCGGGCCTCAGGGCTGCACAGTGCGGATTGCGTGCTCATCGTCGGTCAAGCGGTCATTGTCGGGTGCATATCTGGACGCTGACAGGCTGACGCTCTGATGGCAAACGTCAATCTTCCTGAAGCCAGCGTCGATCTGATCGCGCCCGGCACGGCGCGCATGTCCAAGCCGTGGTATCAGATGATGGCGGCTATCGCGAACGCACAGAACGCCATCAGCAACGCCACGGGCACGGCGAACACCATGCCGGGGAACTTTACCGGGGCAGAGGCGGCGGACGCGCGGCATACCAAGGCCGGCGTCAAGTCCTGGCTGGCGCTTGTTCCGGGCGACGTGTCCGGGCTTGCGACGGTAGCCAGCAGCGGCGATGTGGCCGATCTGACGGGGGCCATCACGTGGCTTGAGGGTGTCTCGGGGATCATCGAACTTCCCGATGTGAAAACTTACAAGATCGTGTGCGCCATCCCATTCGACTGCACCATCAAGACGTTTTCCAGGCAGACGGCGGCTGGGTCATGCACGCTGCGCGTCAACAACAACGGCGCCAATGTCGGCTCTTTGGGCAATGGCGCGGCGATCGCCGCCAACACGACCCTGATCACGACCACGGCGACTTCAAACCAAGCCATGACCGCTGGAGATTATCTGATGTTGGACATCAGAACGGTATCCTCGTGTGAGGGCCTGTCCTTTGTCGTCAAAGTCGAAAGATCGCTAGCCCTATGATGTGCATGATTGTCGGCCGGCCAAAGCCAGAGATTGTCTATACTGACATCGCCGTCGACAACACCAACACTGCAACGCACACCTATTCAGGCGTCGCTCTTGGAGCGGAAAAACCGGGCCGGCTCATTCTGGTTTCAGTCGCCAACGGGGACGTGACAACAGCGGTCACGGTTGACGGCGTTTCCGCAACCCTGGTCGGTTCGTATAGCGGGTTTCGCAATATCTCGCTTTGGGCCGCAGTCGTTCCAACCGGAACGACCGGCACAATTGTGGTGACACAAGCTTCTGCGACGTTCCGAATCTTCATTGGCGTTGCGGCGGCGTACAATCTGAAAAGCACGACGCCAATCGATACGGCGACAGACGAAAGCAACACGATCAACACGCTGACGGTGTCCGTCAATACGCAGGTAAATGGCGTCGCCTTCGGCGCATCCTTGCTGGGCACGGTTGACCCTGGCCCTGACGCGGCGTGGTCCGGTCTTGTTGAGGGCGGGGAGCTTACGTCAACGGACTGTTTCAGCGTCGCCAGTCTGAACACCACAACAGCACAGACACCACGTCCTATCACGGCGACGTGGAACCTCGATCCGATCTTCGCAAAAGTGGCTATCGCCGCTTCATTCGCATAAGGGGGCACCATGGGCTTTTTCGGCTCTTTCATGGGCACGGATCAACGGCGCGACGCCAAGCGCGCCTATGCCGATTCCAACGGCATGATGGATCAGGGCTACGGCACGGCACAGGGCAACCTGACGCAAGGCTACGGCCGGGCCATGGGCGGCTACGACGCGGCGGCTGGCGCCGTCAAATCCGGCTACGCCGAGGCCACGAACGCACTGACGCGCGGCTCCGACAAGGCGGCAGGCTATTGGCAACCCTACGCTCAGAGCGGCACGCAGGCCAATGCTCTGTATGGCAACGCGCTCGGTCTTAACGGCAAGGCAGCACAGCAGACGTTCATGCAAGGCTATGCCGGCGGCGATCCGTTCCGAACCAGCAACGCAGACTTCGCCAACGAAGCGCTGATGCGGCAGTTGAATGCGCGCGGCATGAGCGGGTCTGGCACAGCGGCGGCGGCGATTGCGCAGGAAAGCCTGCGGCGCGGCTCCGAGGATTACAACAACTACTTGAACCGGCTGCAGGGCGTCACGCAGCAGGGAATGCAGGCGGCGTCTGGACTGTCGGGCATCTATGCCAATCAGGGTCAGAACATGGCCAACCTCGCCATGCAGCAGGGTTCCGACCTCGCCAACATCCAAGGTCAGAAGGCGACGCTCGGATATAATCTCGGAACGGCACAGGCCGGACTGAACACGGGACTTGCCGACGCCAAGGCAGGCAACCGGATCAACCTTGGCAATGCGCTCGCTGCATCGCGCAATATCGGCATGAACAACCTGCTGCAGTTGGGTGGACTTGCGGTCAAGGCCTACGGCGGCGGCGGAGGCGGCATGGGCGGTGGATATACCGGATCGATTGCAGGAGGGGCATAACCCATGGCTCAGCTTCCCGCGATCCAAATCAACCCGAACAACGCGCTGGTTGATTTTTCCCCGATCAATAACGCCATCGACCAGAACCGGCAGGACGCATTCCGCAACAACGCGCTTCAGATGCAGAATCGCGAGTTGGGTATGCGACAGCAGCAGCACGATTACCAGATGCAGCGCGACCGGAAGAACGACGCGCATATGCAGGTCGAGCGTGCTGGCAAAATGGCTTTTGCTATTCAGCAGATGCCCGACAGCGATCCGGCAAAAGCGGCGGCGTGGCAGCGATATCTGAAATCATACGGTGACGGCGATCATACGCCGGAAGAGATGGACTTCAGGACGGGCCCGAAACTGGCGGCGGCGGCGGCGGGGCAGTTCCTTGACCCGCGCGTCAACACGATGAAGGACCTTGAGATTGAAAAGACTAGGGCGGAAATCTCAAAGCTCAACCGCGCCCCTGTAGGGGGCGAACTTCCCTCAAACGTCCGCGAGTGGGAATACTTCAACCGCATGGGGCCTGAAGATCAGCAACGCTATCTGGCGATGAAGCGAGCAGAGAAGTGGCTTGATACAGGGACGCAGTTTGTTAAGCCGAGCCAACTCAATCCATCAAGCGCTCCGCTGGCAACAGTGCAGAAGGACGTGGCAGGCCAAAAAGCGCAGCAAGAAATTGGAGAGGCGCAGGGCAAAGCCGTTATGGACATGCCGCGCCAGCAAGATAACGCGGACACGGCACTGAAAACGATAGAAGCTATCCGTAGCCATCCGGGCAAGAAGTGGGGCGTCGGCGCTGTTGGTGTTTTGCCGGGCATCCCTGGCACCGCTCAAAATGGTTTTGTAAATCTGGTGGATCAGGCCAAAGGTCAAGTGTTCCTTCAGGCGTTCAGCAGTTTGCGCGGTGGCGGCGCTATCACTGAGGCGGAAGGGGCAAAGGCGACGCAGGCGCTATCGAGGCTTGACAGGTCTCAAAGCGAAAAGGACTTCGATGCTGCGCTTGGTGACCTTGAGGCAGTTATAAACTCTGGATTGGCACGCGCCAAAGCGGCGACCGGCGGTCGTCAGCAGGCGGCGCCGGCCACTCTCCCTGATCCGCTGGGGATACGCTAATGGGCATCATTCAAGACATCCGGGCCAAACACCCTGAATACAACGATATGTCGGATGCTGATTTAGCCGACAAGCTGCACGCCAAATTCTATCCCGACATGCCGCGGGAGGCGTTCGACGCAAAAGTCGGCGTCGCCGCCAAGCCGTCACCCCCCCAGCTCACGGTGGGTGAAACCGCGATTGATGTAGTCAAGTCAAGTGGCGTTGGCGTGGCTCAGGGCGCTTTAGGTCTGGCAACTCTCCCCGGAAACGTCGAATACCTCGGGCGTGCTGGCATCGATAAGGCTGCAACGCTGTTGGGCATGAAGGACCCCGAGCTTTCAAAGACGACAGTCCTGCCAACGTACCAGGACGCTAAAAGCAAAGTTGAGCAATATACAGGGGAGTTCTACAAGCCCCAAAGCACGGCAGGCGAATACGCACGCACCATTGGTGAATTTGCGCCAATGGCGGCGCTTGGCGGTGGCGGAGCGCTTGTGAGGGCGGCCAACGTGGTGGGGCCTGCGTTTGTCAGTGAAACCGCAGGCCAGTTGACGAAGGGCACGGAGTACGAGCCATACGCACGCGCGGCTGGCGCTCTTGCCGGCGGCTACCTTCCAAATGCCGCGATGCGAACGGTCACTCCGGTTGCGACGGACACGACTCGTGCGGCACAGGTCGCAACCCTTCAGAAGGAAGGCGTGTCCGCCTTGACGGCTGGTCAGAAAACCGGGAGTCGAGCGCTCCGTTGGGCAGAAAGCGCAGCATCTGATGCGCCATTCAATGGCGGTCGTGGTGCCGCCATGAACCAAGCCGCCGCAGAGCAGTTCACATCGGCGGCGCTTCGCCGGGCGGGAGTAAACGCCAACAGAGCGACGCCGGATGTCATGGATCAGGCTTTCAAGGATATTGGGCAGCGCTTCGACGATATGGCCCGCTTTAAGCGCATGACAGCCGCCGCCGATCCCAAGTTCCTCGCTGAGCTGAATAACTCTGTTCAGCACTACGGATGGTTGGTACCGGAAGGAATGCGTTCGCCGCTGGTTGGCAAGATACATGAGTACCTGAGCAATACGGTGGCCATGTCTGGGCAGGAGTACAAGGCTTTGCGGTCGCGCGTCGAAACCATCCGGCGCGAAACGCGGGATCCCGAGCTGAACAGCGTGCTCACAAAGATCAGGGATACCATGGACAAGGCGGCTGAGCGCGCTTTGCCGCCACCCGAGCGCGGCAAATGGCAGACGCTGCGCAGTCAATACAGGAACCTCTTGGCGGTCGAGGATGCTGCCGGCGCGGCTGGCGAAAATGCTGCAATGGGGCTGATCTCTCCGTCTGCGCTACGCAATGCCGTGAAGAAGCAGGGCAAGCGGTCGTATGTGCGCGGGCATGGCGACTTGAATCAGTTGGCCCGTGCCGGCGAAGCCATCATGAAGCCGCTTCCACAGTCGGGCACTGCGCCTAGAATGGCAGCCCAAAGCATGTTTGACGCCGTTGGCGCCGCGACAGGAATGGGTATGGGCGGGCCTCCTGGCGCTGTTATCGGTGCAATAACGCCCCGGCTATCTCAGGGCGCCATGGCAAGAGCGCTAATGTCCGAGCCCATGCAACGGTATCTGTCAAATCAGGCCATGGCGCCGGCAATAGAAAGCTACAACGCGTTGGCATTGTCCCCCGCGTACAGGGCACCGAATGCGTTGATGCTGATGCAGCAGGGACAGCCGCTCACTGGCGGGATTGGTCCTCGTTACGATGAGTACGGCCGCTTGCGTCAGTAGTCCGTTGGCGCGCCATCGGAAGAAGCCATTGCACGAGCGGGTAAAGTAAATATCCAAGCGCAACGTACACGGCGCCCTTCCACGACGGCTCCAGAAGCCATCCCCAGACATCTTCCATAGGACTCTCCAATGGCGAATGCGACAGCCGTCTTTACCCCTGGCCAGCGGCTCACCGATACGGACGGCGTGCCCTTCGCCTCCTGCACGGTGAACTTCTATCAAGCCGGCGCAATGACTACGCCTTATACCGTCTATGCCGACGCAGAGCTAACGGTATCTCTGGGCTCAACCATCTACACCGACTCCGCAGGTTATCCCGTCACATCGTCAGGGTCTACGGTTAAAACCAACGTCTATGCCACATCGGACAGCTACCGGATCGTCTGCCTTGATGGCGTCGGCGCAACGGTGTTCGACATCGACAATTGCAAGGGAGCAGTCATAGCGTCGGCATCTGTCGGCGGGTCCTTCCTCACTCAAGATGCTGCCGACGTGCGGTACACGAGAAACGCCAACGCGCTGGCCACGGTCACGTCGCTTGCCGATGGCGATACGGTGCCGCATTGGAGCGCCGTGAACGCCGGCAATCGCGGTATTCTCGGGTCTGATTTTCGTGCCGATCTACTCTCAAAGTGGCGGACGGCTGGCTATGTGTTCTCGGCTGGCGCGCGGGTGCTGTTTCAGGGCACGCCGCCGACTGGTTGGACGCTGGAAACCGGCGCTGCCTACAACGATGCTGCGCTCAGATTTACGACCGGTACGCCGACAACGGGCGGCTCCGTTGGCTTCAACACGCTGTTCCAATCGCAGACTTTCACCGGCACGGTTGGCGGAACAACGATCTCAATAACCACCATGCCGGCGCATGACCACACCGCGGGACTGCAGGGTACGACGAACGCATCAAGCGGGTCTGGCGTCAATTCGTCGGTATCAGGTTCGACAGGCAGCACTGGCGGCGGCTCGTCGCACGCGCACACTCTTGCCATGAACGCTTTCAACATGGCGGTGAAGTACGCCAGCGTGAATATCGGACAGAAGTCATGATGCCTCCGAAGGATAAGCTGTGCCGGTTTTCTGGCTTCAACGAAGCCTGCCTCAGCCTCGTGGCGTCAGGCAAGTGCACCGACGCTTGGGTCAACATTCAAGGCCATCATCCCCAGTCTGGTGCGCCGATGGATCAATGGGGCTGCTGCCACGACTTCACGTATCTGTTGGCGATGGAGGCGGCAAGAAAAGCCCACCATGCCAACGAGGCGACGCTGACGCTCCGCAATATGATTTTTGATGGCGCCGACGTGCGCCAGCAAGAGTTGGCGAAGTCCACTGAACTTAAAACCATTGAGGCCGCTGAATGACACAGATCACCATCATCGTTGGCGACAAGACCGTGTATGTGGACGGCAAGGGGTTGAGTATTCCAGACATCGATTGGGGTCTTTTCAATGGCGATCCCGATTCGCCGTGGGATGACATCCACGCGGTTCAATACGACACCGCGAGAAAGCAGGGCTACGTCGAATATAAGACAGTGCCGACAGCACAGCTTGGCCGCCCTGACATCAAGCCGCCTGATTGGGCGATTGACGAAGCAGACTTTGAAGCCAACTTCGCGTGGGTTCTGCCTGTCTATGACGCCAAGAAGCTGGTCGCTGATGCGGAGGCCGAAGCCCGGCGCATTCAGGCCAATGAAGCGCCTGCTGCGGTTGAGGCTGTTCCAGTGGATGCGGCAACGCGCGATGAGCTGGATGAGCTGAAAGCGCAGAATGCAGCCTTGGAAACCAAGTTGAACACCCTGCTTTCTGAGATGGCGGGGGGGAAACCTGCATGAACATCAGCGATGAGGGCCTGAGGCTGATAAAGAGCTTCGAGGGCTACCATACACGGCAGAAGGATGGGTCGTGCGCCGCTTATCTCTGCCCGGCGGGTGTCCCGACAATCGGCTTCGGATGCACTGAGGGCGTCAAGCTTGGGATGGTCTGGAGCGCTGGCGAAGCGGAAGCGGCCTTGCGCCGGGAGATCGCGAAGTTTGAGACCGCCGTCACCAAGAGCGTCACCGTCGAAATCAACCAGAACGAGTTCGATGCCATGGTGTCGCTTGCCTACAATATTGGGGCGGCCGGATTTGCAAAATCTACCGTACTAAAGCGGCTGAACAAGGGCGACAGGTCCGGCGCTGCGAAGGCTTTTGAGATGTGGAAAAGCGGCGGGGGCCGCGTGCTGCCCGGCCTCGTGTCGCGGCGCAAACGTGAAGCGGCGTTGTTCTTGAAGCCGGTGGAAAAGCCGCAAGAACCGATCATGCCACAGGCCGTGACGGAAACGAAGGAAACCAGCAAGCCCATAGTTGCCGCCGTTGCGGCAACGGTTTCCTCAGTTGCCACGGTTTCCGCGCCTGCCGTTGTCCCGCCGTTGCCGCTTCCCGCGGTGCCGGAAGCCGTGACGCAGTCCGTCACCAATATCGAAGTCTGGAAATCAACTGGAGGCCAGCTATGGACGTTCGGAGCGTGGTTGACGTCGCACCCGATGCAGGGCGCCGCCTTGGCGCTCTGTGTCGCGGCTATCTGGTTCTGGCCATCAGTTTTGCGAAGGAAAGCATGATGCCGTGGCTTCTATACACCGTCATCGGACGAAGTGTACTGACGGGGGCTCTCATCATCGCGGCTTTCTTCGGATGGCTGCACAATCATGATAAAAAGGTCGTGTCCCGCGTTGCTGCCCAGATCGAAAAGAAGGTTGCCGAACATGCCAAGACTGCTGAAGCTGCTCGCGATAGCGTCAAGTCTCTCCCTGTTGACCGGTTGCGCGATGCTTACACCCGCGACTGATTAAGAAATTCCCATGTCCTTCTCTGCTGCGAGTCTGGCGGCTACAGCTTCGTCTATGTCGCGGTAGCATCCAAGGTGTTTAAACCGTCCATTGACAGAAATGTAGGCCCGCCACTTGTTGGCGACCTTATGCCAACTTACACCATTGATTGCGGACTCCTTACGGCGTGGCTGGTTGAATGTGTTTTGGCTGATGGTGGCAAGTCGCAGGTTTGAAATTCTGTTGTCGTCGCGAACGCGATTTATGTGGTCGATAGTGTGCGGCGGCTCGTATCCGAACATGTACAACCACGCTAACCTATGGGCTAGGTAACGTGTTCCAGATATATTGATTTGCCGATATCCATTTGTAGATATCGTTCCTGCAATAGACCCCTTGGTAGCGTTCGATGATCTCGTTTTACGCCATCTAAAAACGCCTGTATCAGCGTCATAGTCCAATATGTCTCTAACGATTTGTTGCGTCATGTGTCTCATTCTTCGGAGAATACCATGAAAGCAGCTACGTTAGCAGCGATTGTTTGCATCCCGATAGGCGGGTGTGCATCTTTTCAACCGTCGTCAGACGGGAGTTGCAAAATCTTCCGGCCGATCTCGAACAGCCAGAAGGACACGGAGCAGACCCGGCGCGAAGTCGTCGCGCATAACAAAGTCTATGGCGCTATCTGCCCAGTGAAGGGTTAGGCCATGTCCGGCATCTGGAAAAAGTTCAATCCCGCGAATGATCTCTATGATCAGCCTCTTGCGTATCGCGGAACAATTGCGCCGTTTGGCACATACACGAACCCTGACGGCTCAGAGAGCGCCGGCTTCGCGTGGCCCGGCATGATCACCGAACCACTGAACGCGCTGCAACGTCTTCACGAGAACTCCTATACTGAAGACGGCCGTCTTGGGATGCCGAACCCTCAGTATCAAGGGAACAAGGACGATGCTTTAACGTCCCTGCTGAGCATCTATGGCGGCAATGCGCTGAACCATGCAACTCGTCTGCCTGAGAATGCCATTGGCATGTTTGCGGGGCGCCACGCCAAAACGGCGGACACCAAAGCTGTCAAGGCGTGGCACTCGACTCCAGCCAAATTCGACACGTTCGACAACGCTTACACTGATGAAGTGGGATTTCATTTCGGTTCGAAGAACCAGGCGCACAACCGCGCCTATGCCATGTCGGACGGAAATCCGTGGACCTATTTCACAAAATGGCGCGACATCCCCGTCGAAATCGAGATCAACAATCCGGTGGCTCTGTCTACAGACCCTGGCAGCTTCATGCCGATGACACTGGCAAAGCAACTGGTCAAAGATGGTTTGGCTCCGCATGAACTGATTATGGAGGTACAAAAGGTTCAACTCGGTCCGGCTGGAAGTCCAGCGACGGCAAAAGCCGTGGTCCGTGATTACCTTCTGTCAAAGGGGTATGATGCGGTAAAGTATCCGAACCGGTTCGAAGGCGTTGGCGACCCCTCTTACATGATGCTCAACACTGGCAACGTTAAACACGCACGAACAGGCGAAACCCTCTACTCCGACACTGGCAAGCCTTCTATAGCTGGAAGTGCGATTGCTGCTGATCAGGACGAAATCAGTCTTGACGAATTTTTGAGACGCTATGGCGTCACGTACTAAGTCCCGCGTTCCCTTTCCACCTGAGCCCAATTCAAAACACAGGAACGCGAGAACAATGGATGCACAGACCCTCATTCGCATTTCGGGAGACCCGGCATTCTCCCGTAGAGTTGGAGCACAGGCTGACAATCCTGGAAGTCGGTCACGACGATCATGGGAAGAGGATTACGGTGCTCGAAAGCAAGTCCCCGACATGGACGCCAAGAGACTACGTTCTGGCGGCGGCAGGAGCAGCGGTAATCCTGGCCGCGGCGTTCGGCAGAGTGCCTTGGTCTCTCGTCCTTTCACTTATCTCCGGTCTCAAGTGATGGGCCTGTGCCCAGGATATAGGGTGTTCGTGTTGTGCTGTGGGGTTGGCGCCGGCATAGTAGTCATGCGTGGTGTTGGCGTGTTTTACTGATCGGGCTTTCCTTCACTTCTCGATTATCGGCAGCGGGCACCAGTGCGTCGGCTCCGGTTCGCTGTCGTAATTGTCCTGCCAGTAGTCGGCGTAATCCTCGCCGCCGACCTTCCACCACATCTCACGCCATCCTCTGTGATCCATGCCAAGGATCAATGTTCCGTCCTTGGGTGCGGTGCTGATCTGTTGGGCGTACATAGGCGGCCTTTCCCATGATTTGCGTCCAGTCAGATATTGCTCATTCTTTTTTGCCTCTGCCTCGGCGTTCTCACGACCACTGCGGAGGGCGTTGACGACATCAAGCAAAACCGCATCTAGAGCCTCTGAGCTGAGCGGCATCGAGCGGATGCGCGTCAGCTTTTCCTCGGCGTGTTTTATCGTCTGGTTGAGCCACCCGATTTGGTAGCTGCTCAGTCCGAAATCCCGGCGCGCTTCTTTCAGAAGATCGTCAGTAGCACTCATCGTTGCCCCCGGCACTTGAGGTATTCGCGAGCCTCGTAAATGCGCCCATTGATCTGCTCAGACGCCTCGGATGGCGTCAGCCCTTGCACCGCGATGACACGGGCGATTTGGGTTTTGCGATTGATGTTCATTGTGCGGCCTTTCGTTCGCTTGTGAAAATTTTGCAATTCTTGGAAATCGCGGCGGTGTTGATCGTCCATCGCCTCGAATGCCTGAAGCCAAGTTTTGAACACGCCAACGACGCCAACAGCCCTGTACCCTTCAGTCGTCTTTGTGATGCGAGGATCGTTCAGGTGGCCAATGCGAGTGGTGATCTTCATGGGGCGGCCTCTTTTCTAAATTCGGCGACCGTCTCTCCGGCCTGTCACGCGCTCCGGGTGGCGTTCCCCTCCGCACTCAAGGCTGCGATAGCTCACCTAGATGGCACTTTCGCACCATCCACAGCCTAAATAGCATTGCCGTTGACAATTTGCAAGATACCTCCTAACAATTATCCCCAGGCTGAGTTGGGGAATGCACTTTGAGCGGTATTGCAAATCAGACGCGACTTGTAGGGTATGCCCGCGTCTCGACTTCGGAACAGAGCGTGCAGATGCAGGTTGACGCACTACTCAAGGCCGGCGTGCACCGCGACAACATCCACACCGAAAGCGTGTCGGGTGTCTCGCGGCGGCGCCCGGCCCTTGAGCGCGCCTATCTCGATTTGCAGGAGGGCGACACGCTTGTCGTCTATAAACTCGACCGAGTAGGTCGGTCATTGCTCGACCTACTCGACCGCATCAAGCGTCTTGAGGCTATGGGTTGCGGGTTCTGGTCCCTGTCCGAAAAGATCGACACGACGACTCCAGGCGGCAGGCTGCTCATGCATGTCATGGGTGCGCTGGCGCAGTTCGAGCGCGACTTGATTGTGGAGAGGACTAGAGAGGGCGTCCGGGCTCACATAGCGCGCGGCGGCAAGATCGGAGCAGAGACAAAGATGACCGCCGACAAGGTGCAGAAGGCACACAAGATGCTGAGCAAGAACCGCAGCGTTGCGGAAGTGGCGAAGACCCTCAAGGTGAGCACTGGCACGATTTACAACTACTTCCCTGGGGGATTGCGCGGGATAAAATAAAAAGCCGCCTTTCGGCGGCTTAGTTGGTCGATGCTTGCTGTTCACAGCATCAGCTTGGATGGGCAGAATAGAAACTGATTCGCACGCAAGTGCAACTGGAACAATGGAGGCGAACTTTTGATTTTGGGCCACACCATCGCACTCGACACAACGGCGGCGCATGAAGCGCATTTCCGCCGCGCGTGTGGGACTGCGCGGTACGCCTACAATTGGGGTTTGGCCGAGTGGCAGCGGATGCACGCCGCTGGCGAAAAGCCGTCCGCTCAGAAAATCAAAGCCGCATGGAACGCGCATCGCAAGGCTGAACTGCCATGGACATTCGAAGTGTCGAAGTGCGTTAGCGGCCAGTCGATTATTGACCTTGGAACTGCATTCACAAACTTTTTCCGTGACTGCAAGAAGCCCAAGAAGCAACGCCGGTTCCGCTATCCAAAGTTCAAAAGCAAGCGGTCTGACAACGGTTTTGCGCTCTGGAACGATCAGTTTCAGATCGATAGTGACCGCATCCGCATCCCGCGTCTCGGCTGGGTCAGGATGCACGAGGCTCTGCGCTTCGACGGCAAGATCATGGGCGCTCGCGTTTCTCGCATCGGCACGCGCTGGCACGTCTCCATTCAGGTCGATGTGGGCGAACGCCTGCTTCCATCCGCTGTAGGCGATACCGTTGGGATCGACGTTGGCATCACGACGCTGATGCAGCTTTCGAGGCCGCTGCCGGATGGCCGGACGAAAATAGAGAACCTGCGCGCAAGGCGCTCGCTGCTCAAGCGGCAAGTCAAACTAGCTCGACGCATCAGCCGCCAGGAATTGCAGCGGCGCAAGACGAACGCCAAGACCTCGCGCCGTCAGACGATCCGGCGCGACCGTCTGCGGGCGCTACACTACAGGATGGCAAGTATCCGCAAGGATGCGATCCACAAGGCGACGACCGAGATTGCAAATGCCTTTTCGACCGTCGTGCTCGAAGATTTGAATACGTCCGGCATGGTGAAAAACCACCACCTTGCCGGTGCGGTGCTCGATGCGTCGTTTCGCGAAGTGAGGCGGCAGATCGAATACAAGGTCGCAATGCGCGGTGGCCGCGTTGTGATTGCGGATAGGTGGATGCCATCCTCGAAAACGTGCTCCGAATGTGGTAGCATCGCTTCGAATATGCCGCTGTCAAAACGCGAGTGGACGTGCGCTGAGTGTGGCACGCACCATGACCGTGATGAGAACGCGGCGACGAACCTCGAATTGGTAGGGGCGGCTAGCCCCAAACCGTTGGCCGGTGATCGGTCAGCTACGCGCGGGGAGACTGGCGCTCTGGCTTTTGGGCAACCGAAAGTGAAACGCCGGTCTGTGAGCCGCGAACTTAAACCTGCCCGATTTGCATAATTGGGCATTCAAAGAAAGCAGGGCGTGACGTGGGAAAGCTCGGCGAGGTGAAAACACATCCAACGATGTGGGCAGAGGCGAAGCCAGACCTTTACGATGGCGCGACCTGCGATCAACTGCGTCCGCGCTGGTACGTGCACTGCGAGGGCGAGGAAGGCGAATTTCAAGATGACGACATCGTGTTAGACCCGAAGCACTTCCCTCCCGGAACGAAGATCACCGTGGCCGAGCCGTGTTGCCCGACGTGCGGCAACGTGCGCGGCCAAATGTTCCCGTTCACGAACCCGCCAACGTTCCAAGCGAAGTGCGACTGCGGCTTCGCTTGGGAAGCCTGGGTCGCAAACCAGTATTCTTGAAAAGGAGGCAGCGGTGCGGTGGATTTTCGGGAACACCACTCCGAAAGACCGGCCAGTGCTTATCGCTATCGACGCATGTCGATGCGTTGGTATCTGGCGCGACGAATGGAAAGGCTGGGTCATCTGCGCTGATGGCTTTGATGCGCGGGATCACCACGGGGAAATTATCGTCGTGGATGCGCCGGATTATTGGTGCGACATTCCTGATGTAGTTGTGAAATCAAGGAGCGGTTAGACGATGAGCGCCATTGACGACGTAGCGGCGGAACGCGAGCGACAGAAGGCCGTAGAGGGCTGGACGCCGGAGCATGACGACAAGCACAACGCCGGCCAACTTGGCTTGGCCGCTGCTTGCTACGCAGCGCCCGAACGCATGTTCAAGACGCGGGTCGTTGCCGGACGCGGCTATGAACCCGCCACGCTCTACGTGGATGCGTGGCCATGGGAAGACGTCTGGTGGAAGCCAAGGACGCGGCGGTGGGACCTCGTGCGCGCCGCCGCGCTGATCGTTGCAGAGATTGAGCGCCTTGATCGGGCCGCGACAAAATCAGAAGCCGCACAAAAGGAGCGGAAAATCACGTCCTCACCGCCTCTTTGTATTTACCGACCGGACGGCCATAGCTCCACGCCACGGCCTCATGTGGTGTCGTCACACCATTTGGGACGCCAAGCAGGAATTCCCGCCTCGTCCCGTCCGGCTCTTTCGAGCCGTTGATGACATGCACCCACTGCTGATCGCCAAGCCTGTAGAGACGGCGTGGACGACCGTGACATTTGTCGGATGAAACAATAGTGGCTCCGAGGTCTTTGACGAATTTATCCGGGCCATGAACATGGGCGTAGATTTCGATGGCCGCGCGTCTGTGCTCGGCGTTGGCTATCGCCGTGATGCTCTTTGGCGTCATTTCGTGACGCCGATCGATTAGATCGGCCGGGATGCGCATACCGTGCCACGCATAAATGCCGTACCCGTCACGCCAGCGCAGAGCCGGTCCGTCATCGGCGTGCAGGCGTCGCATGTGGTCGAATAAAATTCTGTCAGGCCGATCAGAAATGAAAGCTGCGCCGGGATAGAGATACGAAACACCACATTCTGCCGCATATGCGCGATAGGCGTCCAATGCGGCATCTGTCTTCGGTGCAAATTTTACCCCTATTTTTCTGCCAAAATCGTAAAATGTGAGCCAGTACGCATCCCACCCGCCTATAAAATAGGTCGGTTGACGGAGCTGATCCCCGAGCTGATCCCAGAGCTGAGCCCCGAGCTGATCCCTGAGCTGAGCCCCGAGCTGAGCCCCGAGCTGAGCCCTGAGCTGAGCCCTGGGCTGAGCCCCGAGCTGAGCCCCGAGCTGAGCCCAGAGCTGAGCCCCGAGCTGAGCCCTGAGCTGATCCCAGAGCTGAGCCCCGAGCTGAGCCCCGAGCTGAGCCCAGAGCTGAGCCCCGAGCTGAGCCCTGAGCTGAGCCCAGAGCTGATCCCAGAGCTGAGCCCCGAGCTGAGCCCAGAGCTGATCCCCGAG
>WBZX01001824.1_pt1 | contig 15361 bp, 13 predicted proteins | sample 5204211 | NCBI WGS metagenome assembly WBZX01 (sample SAMN12344362, study PRJNA552823) | activated sludge metagenome | biome: Activated sludge suspended growth; feature: Nitrification reactor; material: Wastewater; isolation source: activated sludge from nitrification reactor of wastewater...
GGGACACAGAGAGGAAGGAAGGGGGTCCGCAGGCGATTCCGGTACGGGCAGGCATGCCCGTACCGGAATGGGAGATTATTTCACCTGCGAAAAGTCGGCATCGAACTGCATCGTCTGACCATCCTGCAAGGTCACAACGATGGTGGTCTTGGCATTCGGATCGAACGATTCATAACCAAACCGTGCCGTGAATCTGGACCGATACCCAGGGCCGGAACCATCGTTCTTTCTTCCTCGATCCGCCGGGCTGAGATCCACCGGGCGGATATTTTTGCCTTTCTGCTGGAAGACGATGTCGGCTTTCTCGGCGAAGTATTCATCATCGCCGCACAGCTGCACTTCGACTTCCATGTTGGGCATATCCACAACTTTCTGGATGAACTCGTCGGGCATGCGCACATCTTTTTTCTGTTTTTTCGATTCCGCCGCTTCCTGCCTGCCGAACGCCTCCAACCGGTAGCGCTTGGTGCGCAGAATAGCGCTGGCGCCGCAGGCGTCCTTTTCGGGATCGGCACCGACTCGGGTGACCAGCGAGGCCTGCTGCAAGATTTTTTTCACATCTTCCGGCGACGCGGCTTTCTCCATCGGCGCTCGTCCGGCTTCCAAGGCTTTTTTGGCCTCTTCGGGGGACAATTTGACATCGATCGCCCACGCCGGCCCGACGGCCAACGCCATCACTCCGACCACCAACCCGACTACCGCATGGGCATGCCCACGCCGACCTACCGTGCCATCATTCGCGCGCATGAGTACCTCCCTGACGCGTCACTGAACAAGAGCGCATTGTAAAAGGATTAGGAAGACCATTTCAATCTCGCGAGAAGGGAGACTACAGGGTGACCCGCGTGGCTTGGCTAGGCCAGAAAGCGGTCCCAGTTGGGATAGGGTCGGCGGGCGTACAGTTGTCCGATGTCGACCGGACAGGACAGGCCGCGCTGCCGCAACATCTCCGCGACAAGCCGCAGCGGCAATCCCACGGCCGCGGTGTAATCGCCCTCGATCCGTTCGATGAATGCGGCTCCGCCTCCCTGAATGGAATAGGCTCCTGCCTTGCCCAGGCTATCGCCGGTCCGTAGGTAGGCCGCCAATGAGACCTCATTCAGAGGCTTCATGGTCACCTGCACTTCTGCCAGCCGGACATCGCAGCGATCAGGCTCAGGCCCTGCCAGCGCCACGGCTGTCACGATCCGATGCGTCTGCCCTGCCAATCGGCGGAGCATCACTTCGGCATCGGCTACATCGACCGGCTTTCCCAACACCTCAGCGCCCAGATTGATCAGCGTGTCACTGCCGAGAATGAGGGCATCGGGACAGGAAGACTGGCAAGATCTGGCCTTGCCTGCAGCGAATTCCACGGCCTGCTCTTCGGCCGACAACTGAGGCTGGACCTGTTCAATGAACGGCGGGGCGACGACATCAAACGGCACTCCCAACAGAGCCAATAATTCGTGCCGACGCGGAGAGGTTGACGCCAGAATCAATCGCATGGAGTCAGGAGGCACAGGGGAACGGGAGATGAGTGTTCAGGGGAGGGGCGTCAGATCCGGCGCCTTCCTCCAGCATGAGGTCCTGGCAGAACTCTGCGACGATGCGTTCGACATCCTGCACTGTCGACACACCGAACATTTTCCCGCGCATGGCCGCCGCGTGAGGAAATCCTTTGCAGTACCACCCGAGATGTTTCCGGATGGAGCGAAAGCACTCCAAACCCGCAATGGCTTCATACTGCCGCGCATGATCGAGCATGACTTGCATACGATGACGCAGAGACACCGGCGGCTCCCACATGGCGGCGGGAAGTGTCGACAAATCGAGCTGCTCGATGGAGGCTCGGCGGGCCTGCTCTTTCTCACGAAAAAACCACGGCGCACCGAGCGTTCCGCGCCCGACTAACACGCCCTGCACGTGGCTCTCAGCGGCGCGTCGAACGGCATCGACCAACGTATTGAGATCGCCGTTCCCCAGAATCAAGGTGCCCGTATCACGGGCGACCTTGGCCGCCTCGGCAATGGCCGTCCAATCGGCGGCGCCGCGATACATCTGCTGCAACGTCCGGCCGTGCACCGTAATGGCGGCCGGACGCGCGGCCAGCAAATGCTCCACCCATCGTTCGACCACCACACAATCGAACCCCAACCGCGTCTTGATGGAAAGCGGCAGCAGCCGACGCGGCACGACCGGAGAACCGGAACGCCGGTGATTCAGTTCGTGAATGAATTCGATGCGAGACGGTTTGAATCCCAGTTGGTGGATCGACTGCCCACCGGCCCAATCCTCCAACCCCTGCCTCGCAGCCCGCAAAATGGCATGGGCCAGATCCGGCGTCTTGATGAGCGCGGCCCCTGAGCCGGACGCCGCGACACTCTTCGACGGGCAGCCCATATTGATATCGAGCCCGTCAAAGCCGAGTTCGCAGACCACCTGCGCCGCACGATAGAACTGCTCGGGATCCTTGCCGTACAGTTGGGCCACGATCGGTCGCTCGGCTTCGCTGTAAATTAAGGAGGACAGCAGATGGTCCGGGCCCCGGCAGATTTCATTGACGTTGGTGAACTCGGTAAAGGTGATGTCGGGGCGGCCCTGCATGGCCACCATACGACGGAACGCGGCATCCGTCACCCCGTCCATAGGAGCCAATCCTAAAATAGGCTGTGGCAGCGTCGTCCAAAAGCTCATGCGCGCACCTGGCTCGAGCCGATCGGTTCGTTCGCCGCGCGATACGCAGCCCGCAGTTCGTCCGCCTCGCGCAGGACGATCATGGCAGCCGCCGGGCACGCCTGGGTGGCGAATTCCACGAACCGGTCGACCTTGAGCAGAAAAAAGTCATAGTCGTCCTGTTCTGGCCTGGGCCGGCTGAACCAGAAGGGGACGAACCGCGCCAAGGGCACGTCGGCTTCCGCCAACCGGCGGCAGGTATCCGGAAACATATCCTGCAGTTCGCCGCCCCAATGGAGCAGTTCATGCGGCAAGTAGGTATCTCGATACCGGCCGAGATCCTCCACCGATCCACCAAGCAAGGCGAAGTCGCTCACAGAGGACGGAGCAGTCTGCGTCGTCACGAGTTGCACGTAGTTGCGGTACTGGTGCCGGAGAGCGGCCTCTTCCTGCGGAGTCAGTCGGCATCCGTCCGCCGAACGACCAATCGGGAATCGCTGCGGAGGTAACGGGATCTCACGTTCACAACGAACCTTTTCATGAACGGTGGATTCAAACCGCTTCCGGAATTGTCCGAACTCCTCCACGATCAACCCAATCGATTTCGTATCGACTTCCAGCGCGACCCCTTTTAAGGACGTCAGGCCAGGATGGGCCAGGACCTGCTCCAACAGGTCGAACAAGACGCCTGGTATCGGAGCCCCATGCGCATCGATCCAATAGGGCAATGCATGCCCATTCGCGCCGCTTTCCGAAGCGTGGGGGATCGTCAATTCGGCCAACCCGGCGACATGGATCTCGATCACCCGTTCCAGGGGGAATGCATCAAGAAACTCCGCGACATAGTCTTCCAACCGTTGCTGTTGCCAGCCCCCCGTATAGCGATACACCGTCCACAGATGTCCGATATCCAGGACCAAGCCGCAGGAGGCCTGCTCGGTCACCGTGCGGAAAAACTCCGGAATCGAACACGCACCGCAGCCGAAATACGTGAGCGGCGGCATCTCCAAGAGCACCAGCGCAGGATCGATTCCACGTTGGCGCGCATCCTGATCCACTTGGTCTTGGAGATAGGCCAGATTCTCAGCGGTCTTCCTGGCCGACACCTCGGTATACAGCGGTGGGAGATAGGTCCCAAACGCGTACCCCGCCATGTGCTTCGTCGCGCATTCATGATTCAGCCAGGCGCTACGCAAGGCCGCGAGATGCGCACACGCTTCCATCACGCCCTGACGCCCGGAGCCACTGCGAGGGAATTCCGGTTGCGTGCTCCAGAGGCCTTCACCATGATAGGACAACTTGATATCCGGCAATTGTTGCCGCATCCACTCCAGGGCGGACGTCGTGGCCTTGAACACTTCCAGATATCCCGGCTCCAGCTGTGCGTCTCGAAGCGCGCGAACCAGCTCTAGGAGATCCGGGGAGTACACGTCCACGGACAGCCCTAGCCCATGTGCAGGAAGGTTATTCGCACGTTGTGTGAATTCGCTTTTCATCAGATCGCATTTGGCATATTTTGAAGCAACCATAGTGACTATAGTTTCTATGCAGTCTAAGCGCCTAACCTCTTGGTTGACAAGGGAAGATGGGAACACGGGCCCGGCACATCCATCTGATATACTTTCTTTCGACGTGGTGGTCGCCGGGCCGCACCGTTAGCCCCTCTCACGGCGAGAAATAGGCTTACACCATGACAAGAACCGGCTCCATGCTCCGCGACAAACCGACTCGTACGACAACCCCTATGGTGGCCCATATGATGACACCCGGCGTAGTACAGATTCCCGGGGATGTCTCTGTCAGCGAGGCCGCCTCGCTCCTCGATCGGGAACAGATGCCCTGCCTGCTGGTCAAAGACGGCGAGGCCGCCTTCGGCATCATGACCTCCGGCGACATTGTTAAAAAAGTTGTCGCCCAGGGGCTGGAACCGCATGATGTGGAGGTGCGGTCCATCATGTCCAAGCCTGTCCATTCCGTCGAATGTGACCAGATTCTTGACGACGCTACCAGCGTGATGGCCTCTACCGGCACCTCTCTCCTGATTGTTACCAAACAAGGGCAACCGGTCGGTATCCTGACCGCTCGGGACCTGGCGCTGGCGCCGAAACGCTGCGAGACCTGCCTTCCTGCCACCATTCGCGTGACCAACGGCGAAGGCGAAGGCGCCAAACACACCGCCACGATCAGGCAACTCAGCCATGTCGGCGCGTCCATTGAGAGTCGCACGTTGCTGCTTCCTGGAACGAGTATCGTCCTGTCGTTCATGCTTCCCGGAACGGATTTGAGCTTCTCGCTGCCAGGCACCATCCTCAACAGCAGCTATGAGCCGGAATTTCACGAAGACAGGAACGTACTGGGCACCTATTCCGGAATCGATATCCAATTCGCCTCCCTGCCCTCCTCCGACGAATCAAAGATTCGTGCGTGGGTCTTGCAAAATCTGCCGCGTGCCTCGGATCTCTCCTAAGCTTCCTTCGATGAATCTTTTGCTTCGAACTCCCCGGCTTGTTATGATTTCATTCTCCGGCGATACCCGCCCGGAGTTTACCGTGCTCTAGGTGACCATTCATGAAAAGTCCTGCATCCCGGTCCAAGCCCGTTCCGACCAAAGACGAAATTCTCACACAAATCACTGCCCTGCTCGACCGGCCGGACGACGATGTTCAAGCCGCGCTCATGAAAGAAATTCTCGCCGGCGTCATCCGGCTCTCCGAATCGCAATTGGACGTTCTGGACCTGAAAATCGTCAATCGGGCGCTCAAAGAACTCCGGCATGCTTTCCGGGTGTTTCAGGGGTATCGTGATCGTCTGAAAATCAGCGTGTTCGGCTCAGCCCGCACACCGGCGGACGACCCCAACTATCAACTGGCGTTTCAATTCGCCCGGCGAATGGTGGAAGAAGGGTACATGACCATCACCGGCGGGGCCGATGGCATTATGCGGGCGTCGCAAGAGGGCGCCGGCCGCGAACATAGCTTCGGCGTCAACATCATGCTGCCCTTTGAACAAGGCGCCAACGCCGTCATCGCTGATGATCCCAAACTCGTCACCTTTAAGTACTTTTTCACGCGCAAGCTCATGTTCCAAAAAGAATCCCACGCGATTGCGCTCTTCCCGGGCGGGTTCGGCACCCATGACGAGGGCTTTGAGATCATGACCCTCGTGCAAACCGGCAAAAGCGATCCCAAACCGATCGTATGCCTCCAGGCGCCGGGGTGCGACTATTGGAACCACTGGTATTCGTTTATTACCGACCAGTTGTTGAAGCGCCGGCTGATCAATGCGGAAGACCTGGCCCTCTTCACCATCGTCGATAACGTGGAGGATGCGGTCACGGAAATCCGCACGTTCTATCGGCGTTATCACTCTCTGCGTTTTGTGGGACGCCAACTGGCAATCAGACTCAAAACTCCGTTGACCGCGGAGCAAGTCGACGAGGTGCAGCACCAATTCAAGGACATGCTCACGGAAGGCACGTTCGAGCAGCGGCCGTCACTCCCCGAAGAAATTGACGAGCCGGGATTGAAGGACCTCGCACGCTTGACGTTTTCCTTCAATCGCCGCAATGCAGGTCGCCTCCGGCAATTGATCAATCACCTCAATCACCTTCCCGCAACCGCATAAGCGACAGCAGGCGATGCCGGCGGCCACGCCGGCATCGCCCACAACCTGATATAGCTCTTTAGTCTCCATGAACGGACATGCTAAGGTGAACACCGTATGAGCGCGGCCACCATGCGAACGTTGTCGAGTTCTCCCCCCACGTTGATCCTCTATCACGCGGAATGTGCGGATGGGTTCGGCGCGGCCTGGGCGATCTGGCGTCGATATCCTGGGGCGGAGTATCGCCCCGTAAAACACGGCGAAGCGCCGCCGGCCAATCTTGCCGGTCATCACATTGTCATGGTGGATTTCAGCTACAACCGGACGACGCTTGAAGCCATGGCCAAGGATGCGGCCAGTTTAGTCGTGCTGGACCACCACATCACCGCCGAGCAGGCACTGGCCGACCTCCCTTACGCCTACTTCGATCTGAATAAATCGGGCGCCGTCCTGGGGTGGGAATGGGCCCACGATGAGCCCGCCCCCTGGCTGCTCCGTTACATCCAAGACAAAGATTTATGGCAGTGGGCGCTTCCGAACAGCCGGGAGATCAGCGCCGCACTAGCTTCCTACCCGTTCGACTTTGAGCTGTGGACGCGTTTCGAACAACGGGAGCTGGAACGGGAAGGCCGCGCCATTCTCCGCTACGAAAACGAACTCGTCACGAAGCTGGCCTCGCATGCGACGCTGGTAGAGTTCGAAGGTGCGACCGTTCCGTCGGTCCAGAGTTCGGTTCTCACCAGTCAAATCGGCGAACGGTTATCCGCCGAGCACCCGTTCTGCGTGATCTGGCACGATCGCAACAATCGCCGATACTTCAGCATGCGTTCCCGCGAAGATGGAACCGATGTCGGGGCGATCGCGGCGTCTTTCGGCGGGGGCGGGCATACCCACGCAGCCGGATTTTCCGTTCCGTTGCAACCTGACGGCCTCCTCCCGGCAAATCCTCGGCTGCCGCGACCGGCCGCTTCATAGCCGTTATCTTCCAGGTGTTGCGATGCTGCCCCTGAGTGACGATAACCCGACCGAACGCACGCCAGTCGTCACCGTCGCATTCATTGTCGTCTGTTCCCTCGTCTTCCTGTACCAAAGCTCCCTCGGATCGGCCTCGGGTGAAGCCTTCGTCTATCAATACGGGGCGATCCCCTCCCTCGTGTTCGGCCAGGCCACGCTCCCTCCGGAACTGGCTACCATTCCCGCGTATGCGACCATTCTGACAAGTATGTTTCTGCACGGCAGCTGGATGCATTTGATCGGCAACATGCTGTACCTCTGGGTCTTCGGCAACAACATCGAAGACATCATGGGGCATGTGCGATTTATCGTCTTTTATGTCGGATGCGGAATACTGGCGGCGTTGAGCCATGCCTTAACCGACCCGACTTCCACCGTCCCCATGGTCGGCGCAAGCGGAGCCATTTCAGGGGTGCTGGGCGCCTACCTGCTGCTGTTTCCCCATGCCCGCGTCCTGCTGATCGCGCCGGTGGTGGGCACCACCTACGTACCGGCCGGGATCGTGTTGGGCTTGTGGTTCATCATGCAGCTGCTGAACGGCGGCGCGAGTCTGGGATCGCAGGGCGGAGGCGTAGCCTTCTTTGCGCACATCGGCGGGTTTATTGCGGGTATGCTGCTGATCGGATTTTTCAAACGCCCGGACGTACGCTTTTTCAAGCCCGGTCGCACAGAGTCATTTCGATATTAGCGTCGCGAGCCCTCGCCTACACATCCAGCAATTCACGGACTTTCCCCGCCAGATCGTGCTGCCGATAGGGCTGCTGCAGGAAATACTTCTTATTCACCCGGTGACTGGCAATTGTCTCGTCAGAAAATCCTGAGACGAATAACGCCTTCATGTTTGGATGTTGCAGCACCAGCCGCTTGGCCAATTCCCTGCCGCCGATTTCGGGCATCGAGAGATGACTGACCGTGAGGTGAATGGGGCCTTGGTATTGTTGGGCGACGAGCAGTGCTTCCACCGCCGACCCCGCCTCGAGCACATGGTATCGATGGCCGTGCAGCGTCGACAGTGCCAGCTTCCTGGCGATTTCATCTTCTTCAACAAGCAGCACCGTTTCAGCGCCCTTGGACAGCGCCTCCGGGAGGACCCTGGTGTCACGCAACACGGCGTGGCGCTCGACCAGAGGCAGATAGACGCGCACCGTGGTGCCTTGTCCGGGCTGGCTTTGCACTTCCACCGTCCCTCCGGATTGACGGACGATCCCATACACCAGCGTGAGCCCCAGACCGGCATGAGTCTCTTTGGTCGAGAAGAACGGCTCAAACATCTGAGCTTGAACATCCAGATTCATCCCGCCGCCGCTATCACTGACGGCAATGCGTGCCATCCGCTTCCTGGGATTCTTTTCCAGTTGCTCTGCCGGTAACAACTCTCCGGTCACCACCTCCAAGGAAATATCCACCCGGCCGTTGCTCGGCATGGCATCTCGTGCATTGGCGACCAGGTGCAACAAGAGATATTCCAAACGGTCATGCCCGATTTCTACCAGCACCGGCTTGGACTCGTCAGGCACCCGCACATCAAGGCGTCCGGGGAGCAGTCCTTGGAGCGCCTCACGCATCGACATGATTGCCTCGCCGAGCGACAACGTATCGCGAATGCTCGTTTCGTGCACGCCCAGCGCGAGCAGTTGCGCCGTGAGGGTCGCCGCACGCTCCCCGCTCCGGAAAATGTCCTCCACCGGCCTGTGCAGTGGATCATCGGGTTTCAACTTGGAGACGATGGCCCCGGTCTGAGCGCCGATCACCGCCAACACCTGATTGAATTCATGCGCCAACCGGGAGGCCAGACGTCCCATCGCCTCGAACTTCTGCGCCTCGCGTAGCTGCCGCTCCAATCCGGTGCGCTCCACCATACCTTGGCGAATTTCCTGGTTGGCGCGGGACAGGCCTTGCTTCAACCCTTGCACCCGGGTTTCCAGTTGTGTGCGCCGTTCCTCCAGCACCTGCTCCGACTGCTTCAACCCCTGCACGTTTTCCCGCAACAGACGGTTCCGCCGGCGCTCCACTGCCACAGTTTCCAGCGTGAGGCCGTAAAACACCGACATGATCAGCAGAACAGGAATGCCCAACAGGTGCCCGACCGCAAGGGTGCCGGACTGCATCGCATGCTCATAGACCAAGATTCCATAGCCGGCACAGATGATGACGGAGAGGCCGAGCAGTTGTTTGAGCGAGGGAGCGGATGACGCAATCAGAAGGAGAAGAAAATAGGTGAGATACAATTCCGAACTGGCGTTTCCCGAGAGATAAATGGTTCCCGTCACCAGCAGCGTATTGATGCTGATCAAGGCGCCGGGAAACCAGGCACTCTCCAGCGCCGATTTCGGCAACAAGATGATTCCCGTACTGATCAGGATCAATCCAAGCGCCACCATCCGGCTGACGTTCTGCCCATAGATCGTTTCGTTGCTGACCAGCAGTTCATAGGAGAGGATGCCGGCCACGAGGCTTTGCAGAAACATCACGCGAACACGCGAGTGAGAGAGCACTCGGCCCAGTCCCCGCATGGTGGGATGTCGCCCGGTTTGATCGAGTTCGGAAGAACGTGGACCGCTCACCGCTGTGCCTGCCTCTAAAAATGGAGTGAGGAACCAGTGGGGAAGACAGCAAATCCCATACCGTTGTTCCATCCTGGCAAGTCATCGCAATTTCAGGAGGAGGCGAATCAGGGGTGGCCATGAACGGCCGCTGACGTCTCCGCCGCTCACAAAAACGGACAGACTGAGACCAGGCGGGCAACTGCAACCGGCAGGAATGGACACATCCAGACAGACATCCGGCCTGGTCACGTCGCAGCTGCTGTCGTTCTTTATGCTGGAGGCTGAACAATCCGCGAGCGGAGGGTCGACGCGGCTGCAAGCGCCTGCGCGCGGGTGGGAGCGAGAAATGAAATGTGACCCATTTTCCGCTTTGGTCGAATCACACGTTTTCCATAGAGGTGCACCATCGCACCAGGCACACGCAGAAGGTCATGCGAAGCGGGTGAGTGCGTCACCAGTCGAACGTCGTCACCAATGAGATTGAGCATGACCGCCGGACTGAGTAACCGGACTTCCCCCAGCGGCAAACCGCACAAGGTCCGCACCTGTTGCTCAAACTGCGAGACGGTACAGGCATCCAACGTGTAATGAGCGGAGTTATGAGGCCTGGGCGCGATTTCGTTGATCAGCAACCGTCCATCGGTCATGAGGAACAATTCCACGCAAAACACGCCCACCCCACCCAGGGCCTGCACGGCCTCACACGCCACCCTGCCTGCCAGGTCGGCAACCGCCTGCGGCACATCGGCCGGGACAATTGTCTGACGGAGAATCCCGTCCTCATGAACATTCTCTACTACTGGATACGTCTGCGACGCGCCATCGGTTCCTCGCACAATCAGAATCGAGAGCTCACGCTCGAACGGCAGCCATTCTTCCAGAATCCATCGTGAATCCGGTTTGCGATTCCGGGCCAACTCCTGCCGCACCGACGCGCAATCTTCCGCTCGAAGGATTTTCCACTGTCCCTTGCCGTCATACCCGGCCGTGGCGGTCTTACACACCAACGGATACGGAGGTATGGTCTGTCGGCCGAGTTCATCAGGCGATGACAGGGGCGAAAAGGCCGGGACGGGCAACCCGCGAGTTCGCAAAAACATCTTCTGCTCGATGCGATCCTGAATCACCCGAAGAACGCGACTGGATGGACGCACCGGCAGGTCGCGTTCCAACTGTTCGCAAAGGTCGGCGGGGACATTTTCCCATTCATAGGTAACGGCACGAACCCGTCGGGTAAAGTCTGTCCGTGCATCGGCGTCCGTGAAGGGACGAACGAGGGAATAGTCGGCAATCCGATGGGCAGGCGCTTCCGGATCAGGATCCCAGACCGCGATCGCATAGCCCATCCGGCGGGCAGCGGTGGCGAACATCGCGCCAAGTTGGCCTCCACCCAGCACACCCAGGGTCGCGCCGGGATCGATCACCGTGTCGTTCACGGCCTGCGGCTCGTCCTGGTACTGCGTGGAATCGGAAACGGAGGGGACAACCGGGCGTCATCCTGGGTGTCGAGAACCTTTTGTGTTTGCGCCGTACGGAATCGATCGAGACGCTGCCTGATAGGGGCGGACTGCAATCCAAGAATTTGCGCTGCCAGGATCGCGGCATTTTCCGCGCCCCCGATCGCGACAGTGGCCACCGGAATTCCCCGGGGCATCTGGACGATCGACAGCAGAGAATCCAAGCCGCGGAGCTGTTCGGTGGGAATAGGCACGCCGATGACCGGTAGCAACGTCTTGGCGGCCACCATTCCCGGAAGATGTGCGGCTCCCCCGGCACCGGCAATAATGACCTGAATCCCTCGCGCTACAGCCTGTTCGGCATAGGCAAAGAGACGATCCGGCGTACGGTGGGCCGACACGACCAGCAACTCATTGGGAATCCCGAGCTCGTTCAACAGGGCCACGGCCTTCTCAAGAATGGGAAAGTCGGATGTGCTGCCGCCCAATACCCCGACCAACGCCCGATCCGCTTGCTTCTTCTTCGACATGGACACGACCCCTCTGGCTGAAGGATAGAATGATGCGGCGCACCATAGCCCTTCTCCGGCCGAAGGGTCAAGCCGAGGCACGACCGAACCCCTCATTGAATTGACCAACTCCTTTGTTTTCCACTATGATACTCCTGCGCATCCTTATAGTAGACGGTGCGCGGAGGGAACTACGTGCAGCGCATCCGTGAGGGACTTAAAACCCGATTTCGCTCCCTCGTCACCCAGCGCACCGGCTTGGACGAGATGGCTGTCGATGATCTGGCGACGTCGACCAAGCTGCAATCCTGGGAAGCCGTTCAAATTCCCGAACGGCTGCGGTTCTCCTCAAGGCTGGCCATTCTCCTGGTCGGCTTCTTCATGCTGATCGTGGCCTTCGTCCCCTGGACGCAAACCATTACCGTCACCGGCCAGCTGTCCGCTTACGCTCCCTTTGAGCGGCCACAAGACATTGAGGCGCAGATTACCGGGCGCATCAGAAAGTGGCACATTTTCGAAGGTGTGCGGGTCAAAGCGGGCGACGTGATTCTCGAACTCGACGACTACGACCCGAACTTCATGGCCCCGGATCTGCTGAACCTCCTCGAACAGCGCAAGCAGGCGTTGGAAGATACGCGGAAAGCCGCCCTCAGTCGCGCCGATCAGCTCGATAAACGCATCAAGGAAATGCAAAACCTGGTGAAGGCCGCGGTTCCGTCGGCAGGCGCACGTGTGCTCGAAGCCGAAAGCAAGGTGCGCGAGGCGCGGCAAAAAATCGAAGCGTCGAAAATCGCCGTGGCCACGGCCGAACTCAATGTGGAACGGCACCAACAACTGGCACAGCAGGGCCTCGTGTCCCAGCGCGAATTAGAACTCACGATTCAATCCGCCATCGCCAGTAAAGCGGATTTGCAAGGTGCACAAGCCAACCTGGCCGCCGCCGAACAGGGCATGAAGGCCTTGAGTTTCGGACGGGAACAGGTCAGCGCAGAAGTCCTTCAGCGACTGCTTGACGCGGAAGCAGCCCGCGATGCCTCGATCGGAGAAGCGGCGCGAGCCGCCGATCAAGTGGCGGACGTGTCTTTGCGTCTGTCCAACGCCAATCAACGGCGGGTCGCCAGCCGGATTCTGTCGCCCATCGACGGCACCGTCGTGAAGATGGCGCAGGCGGGCGCCGGCGAAACCGTGCGGCCCGGGGAAAAACTGGTCAGGATTTCACCCACCAGCACAGACAGGGCCATTGAAATGGTGGCCGACGGCATCGACGCGCCGTTGCTCAATGTCGGCCGGAAGGTCAAGATTCTTTTTTATGGCATTCCCGCTATCCCTCTTCCGGCCTGGCCGGAAATGATGGCTGGTACGTATAACGGGGTGATCAAGGTTATCGACCAGGTCGACGACGGCAAGGGCAACTTCCGCTTCTGGGTCGTCCCCGATATGGAAGAACGTCCCTGGCCTCCGCAAGAACATGTCCGGCAAGGGACCAAAGCCATGGGATGGGTTATTCTCAACCGTGTTCCACTCTGGTACGAGCTTTGGCGCCGATTCAATCTCTTCCCGCCCGACTACCAGGAACGGCCTCCAAGCCTGATCGATACCCTCCTGCCGAAAGCCGGTCGCGGAGCCAAGTAACGGGTTCCGCCTCACCGGCGCATGCCGGAGCGCTGACATCCTTCGACACCTATTTTCTGGCTGCTGCCATCAGAAAGGAGTGCGTTTCATGAAGATCTATACATGGATTCTGGTCATTGCCGCCTGTGCATTCTTCGGGTTGCCGAATGGCAGCGCCGGGGCAGAGGACACGATCAAATCTAAAGCGCTTCCGCCGATTCCCCTGTCGCTGAATGAGGTTCTGGCCTGGATCGATCGGTCCCATCCCCTCCTGAAGGGGGCTGGCACTGAAAAGGCCTCCGCACGCGGAAAAATGCTCAAGGCCCTCGGCGCATTCGAACCGATCCTGGTCAATGATACCGAGATCGAGCGCTTTATCGACAAGGGCACCACCAAAACGCAAAGCGTCGGTTTTAACGATACCTTGGTTGAAGCGCGGACCCCCTGGGGATTCCGGGGAAGCGCGGGCATTCGTCAGGCTATCGGGGATGCGAAGATTCCGGACCTTGGGTTTGGCAACGGCCAACAAGTCATTCTCGGAGGCTTCCTGCCGCTGTTGAAAGGGCTCATGATCAACCCGGAGAATGCAGAACTGCAGCGGTCGGAACTGGCCGATCCTCGCGCCGAAGTCAAAATCTCACAAACAAGACAGGATCTCTTTCTAGCCGCTGCCAGCCAATTCTGGGATTGGGTGTCGGCCGCTAAGTTTGTGGACGTGCAACGCCGGGCCCTCGGTGTCGCGGAGGAACGGTTGAGGCAGGTGGAGGGCAGGGCCAAGGCGGGAGCGGTGGCGCCGCTCGACGTGGTCGAGGCCGGGCAGGAAGTGCAACGCCGCCGTGAAATCGCCATCACCGCGCAACGAGCCGTCGAGCAGGAGCAATATAAACTGTCGATGTTCCTGTGGGAAAACCAGACGCCCACGGCACCGCAGCTTGAGCGCGTGCCGGATTTCCCCCCTCCCGCTACGCTACCGACGGCGGAGATCGTGAAGGCCGATAAGCTGCAAGCGAAAAGCGATCGCCCGGAGATTCGTGAAGTGGACATCGAAGCCAAGGTCAACAATATCGACCTGGAACTCGCCAAGAACAATCTCCTGCCGAGTCTCGATCTGGAAGCGGCCCCGGCCAGAGCCCCGGAGAAATTTGTCCTGGGGCTGGGCTATCGGTTTGGAGCGGAGTTGCGCATCCCGATCCTTCAACGGAGAAGCCGCGGTGAAGTGATGGAAGCCCAGGCCCAGGCCGATCGCCTGGTACTCGTACAGAAATACCGGGAACAACAAGTCGTCGTGGATGTCGACAATGCCGTCTCAGCCATTGAACGGGCCAAGGAACGGGTGGCAGCGGCAGCGGAATCGCTTCGTATGGCCAAAACCCTGGAGGAAGGCGAACGCTTTCGATTCAGCCTTGGCGCGACCAGCGTGCTGTTTGTGAACTTACGCGAGCGAAATTCCGTCGATTCAGAAATGCAACTCGTGCGGGCGAAAGCGGATTACCAGAAGGCCCTCGCCCTGTATCAATGGGCGACCGGCTCCTGGGCCAGGAGCCAGCCGTCCGCCGTACCGGTCAATTATCGGGTCGGCGCGAGCTTTTCCAAATAGTAGTATTTTGCGGTGCGCTCTGATAGGTTTTAACAGGTGTAGGCCTGCGCAGACAGGTCGCCGCAACGACATCATCCGACCGGTGCCACAAGACGGCCGGCGGTGTGATAGGGCGCGGCAGGGGTAGCAGGATGTCCCAGGATCATACCGACAACCAAAGTAGTTTGTTCCAAACGGTCGTCGGCCATCTGGGGCTCTTGTTTCGTCTCGAACGACGCATCCTCGGCCTCATCGTGTCCTATTCGATCGCGATCGGGCTGTTCTCGCTGATCGTTCCTCTCACGGTTCAAGAGCTCGTCAACACGTTCGCCTTCGCGCTCCAGCCCATCACCATTGTCACACTGGCTGCGGTCATGGTCGCCGGCCTGC
>WBZX01001825.1_pt1 | contig 15359 bp, 11 predicted proteins | sample 5204211 | NCBI WGS metagenome assembly WBZX01 (sample SAMN12344362, study PRJNA552823) | activated sludge metagenome | biome: Activated sludge suspended growth; feature: Nitrification reactor; material: Wastewater; isolation source: activated sludge from nitrification reactor of wastewater...
CACTTCCGCCCGAACAAGCCCACCCCACAGCAGCAGCAGACAAACCAAGCCCAACACCAAGCGACGCATGCGGCGCGGACACTAGCTGTTGGTTCAACCAGTAGGCAAGCCCTGCGCACAGTTTGAAAAAGTGGTCGGGACACTGCACAAGCTGGGAATAGTTTTTGTGGGGGGACGGTTGTGTAGGGCATCCATCCAAGGAGAAGTCCATGCAGATCCCTACATTGTTCGCGACCCTGGCCTTGTCTTCTGTTCGCCGTGAGCTTCGTTACACGCTGGTGCGGATTCGACCGCTCGGCTGGGCGACCTCGCAGATCTTGGTGTTTGATGCGCTGCTGAAGGGCTGTGACAACCTGATTGCGCAAGAAACGAAGCTGCGTGACGCGCTGGAGGACGCCGAAGCGCAGCTCGATCACATCGATGGCGAGCTGGATGTGCTGGTGCTGCACATCGACAAGTTCATTCGGGCATCGATGGGCGGCGGGCCGCGCGACCTGTTGCTCAAGGCGCTGTTCCAAGGTCAGTCGGCGAGCCGGTTTGTGCGACCGCAGCTTGGGCCGGAGCTGGACCATGTGCGGACGTGGCCGGCGCTGCTCGCGGGGGCTCCGCTGGCGAAGCTGGTGACGCTGGGAACCGATGTGGCGGCGCTGATGACGCGAATCGACACGGCGATCACGACGCACGCGAAGGCGTCAGCGGACATGGCGGCCTTTGAGCTGAACGTGCACGGCCCGTTTGTGGCCAAGGTGAACGGCGAGCGGCAGTCGCTGGCGGGGGAAGCGATGAAGCAAAAGCGGCTCGATGGCAGCAGCGGCGAAGTGGGGCTGTTTCGGCGGCAAACCAAGCCACGGGCGAAGGCGCCGCTGACGCTGACCGCGATCGAGCGGCTGATTCGCGAAGCGGAAGCGGACGTGGCAGAGCTCAAGGCGCAGCAGACCGAGCTTGTGGCCGAGGCGGCGGCGGAAGTCGAAGCGCAGGCCGAGCGGCAGCGCAAAGAGGCCGCGCTGCGGGAGCTTCAGAAGCTCGAAGCCGAGACGAAAGAAAAGACCAAAGCCCTGCGCAGCGAGCTGGGCCTGAACTAGCAGAAGGTGGGGGGGCGGGCGAGGCGGGCTCGACTTCGAAGGGGAAGGGGCGGATGGGATCCGGTCCAAGCCTCGGGGATGCCGTCGTGGACCTGCAAAAACTGTCTCCGCTCGGCGGGCAGGGCGACCCCAAGGGCGGCGAGACCTTGGCCATGGGCCATGGATCGTCTTTCGGTCCGTCAGCGATGGGAAAACAGGTCGCGCAGCATGGACTCGAACTGCTCACGCGACATGTGTAGGTTTCGGTCGAGCCACAGGTATGACAGGCCGTGGACGACGGCCCAGCTGCGCAGGACGTTGGGGTTTGACTCGCCGGACTTGACGCTGACCAAGGAAGGATCTTTGCCCTGGGCTTCGGCCAGCGATGCGACGAGGGTGAGGAACGTGGCGTCGCGGATCTCGGCGATGCGCGCAAACTCATGCAGGCCGGTGAGCGTGCGGCTGAACATGACGCGAAAGTAGCCCTCGTACTCGACCGCAAACTGAACATAGGCGCGACCGATGCGGCCCAGGCGGTCGGGGGGGTCGCCGGGCTGCGGGGGCTGGCCGGCTTGCGCAAAGGCGCGGTGGAGCATCGAGAAGCCGAGTCGGGCAACCTCGACGAGCAGATCGTTTTTCGAGGAATAGTGGCGGTAGACGGCTGCGATCGAGACGCCGCACGCTTGGGCCAGCTCGCGGACGGTGAAGTCGATGGATCCAGAGCGCTCGACCAAGCGGACGACCTTGTTTACAAGGTCTTCTTTCAAGTTGCCGTGGTGGTAGCGAGACGCACGCGGCTTGGCACGTACGGGACGGGACGATCGACCAAAGGTGCTCATGGGATGGCTTTTATGTAAACATGTGATTACTTCCGGTGGCAACTGCCAAAGAAGGACGCGCCCGGTAGAAGACTTGCCAAGTGGGCGCAAACAATGGATATGAGCGCGGGAGACAAAGTTCATGAGTGTTCTGTTTGCGTACGTTCACTATGTGTCGTTTGCGCTGGCGCTGGCGCTGCTGGTGCAAGAGTGGTCGGTGCTCAAAGAGGTGCCGCACAAGCCGGGACTGCTGCGACGGCTGGCGGTGATTGATGGGCTGTACGGCCTGGCGGTGCTCGGGTCGCTGTCGAGCGGACTGCTGCGCGCGTCGCTGACGGAAAAAGGCTGGGACTACTACCTGCACAACGGGATGTTCCACGGCAAGCTGACGCTGTTTCTGCTGGCGGCGCTGGTGTCGCTGTACCCGACGATCTACTTCTTTCGGAAGCGCAAGATCGCGGACGACGCGCAGCTTGATGCGACGGATCTGGCGGCGCTTAAGAAGATCAAGCGCTGCTTGCTTATCGAGATGCACCTGTATGCGATCATTCCGCTGCTGGCTTCTCTGATGGCGCGGGGGTACGGGGCTAGGTAGTCGTTTGCATTGCTGTAGGACTCTTTTGGTGTGGCGGGGCCACGGCGGGTTTGTGTTCAAGGAGGAAACCTGGGTTTCCTCCTTGGGAACCTCCTTCCTGACCAGAGGGAGAGCTCGGGAGTTTTCTTTTCCCCCCCATCCCCCCTTCGGGGGCGGACCCCCCTAACCCCCCTGTTCGAGGGGGGAATGAAGAGGAGTCCAGTTGGTGCTGTGCTGGACTTGTACCGCCTTGATACAAGACCGCTTTGGGGACGGCGTTGGGGAACGCCGGCAGACTTCAGACAAAGAGCGGTCCCCACGCCGAGCGCAGCGATGGCCCGCCGAGCGCAGCGTTGTCGCCGAGCGCAGCAAAGGCGAAAGCCTCCATTGATCCTGAAGCTGTCACGGTATTCTGGGCTCCCTTTCCCTCAACGGGGAAAGGGCTGGGGATAGGGGCTGCCCCCTCGCAGAGGGGGGATGGGGGGGAGGCCTACTCTGCCCAGGGAAAGAGGGTTCCAAAGGGAGAAAACCGCCCCAGGTTTTCTTCCTTTGCACTCCCATCCTTGTCGTACACTCCGCGCCAAGAGGTGACCATGCGACGACGCTATTCCTTCCGCTTGATGGTACGGCTGCTGGGCGCGGTGATCTGGGGGACGCTCCGGCTGACTGGGAAGCTGCTTCGGACTCGGCTGGGGCTGCTGATGCTGCTCGGTGCGGGGCTGTGGCTGGGGGTTCGGAGCATCACGGGAACGGCGCTGCGGGTTGCGACGTTTAACATCCGCGACTTTGGGGCGCAGACCGATCGGGTGCGGCTCTCGGCGCTGCTGCGAGACACGGAAGCGGACATCCTGGCGCTTCAGGAGCTGCGCGATCCACAGGTGCTGACGCAGGTTGCGCAGGACCTATCGGAGAAGACATCGCGTCACTACCAAGTGGCGGTGTCGGACTGCGGGGGGCGGCGGGGCCTGCACCTGGGCTTTTTGTACGATGCGGATGCGGTGCGGCTCGACGCGCTGCGCGAGTTTCCCGAGCTGCGGACGGATCAAGGGGGAAGCTGCTCGCAAGGGGATCGGGCGGGACTGCTCGGGGTGTTTTCGGCGCGGAGCGGCCTGCGGCGGGTGCAGACACACCTGCTGACGGTTCACTTTCCGGCGGGCGGGGACATTCCGCAGATCGAAAAGCGGCAGCAGCTGTGGGATCGGGCGGTGCAGATCCTGGGGGCGCTGCGGGCCAGCGGCGCGGAGCGGGTGATGCTGCTCGGGGACGTGAACTCGACGGACTACTTGGAGGATCGGGCGAGCGAGCGGACGGCGATTGCGCGACGCCTGGATGCGGCCAAGCTGTCGCTGCTGACCGAAGATCTGCGCTGTAGTGCGTACTGGCAGCCGCGCGCGGGAGGCCAGCTTGTGCCGAGCGTGCTTGACCATGTGGTGGCGTCGCCGGAGCTGTCCGTGCGCAGCGAGCCGAGCCCGCACGGACTGTGCGCGCAGCTTGGGTGCGAGCCGACGGCGCAGGCTCCGGCGGACTTTGCGGCGGTGTCAGACCACTGTCCGATCGTGCTGACTGTGCGGTAGCGGACATGACCAAGCCCGGACGGGGCGCGGCGGGGCCTGCTGCGGCGGACTCTTCACCGGGTGGCCTGTTCGGGCCGCCTGCAAGCAAAGGACGACGATGCGACTTCTACTGGGCATGATGGGCGTGATGGGGCTTTGGGGACTGGGCGGCTGCGGCAGCCTTGCGTTGGACGATGAGGGGACGGAGCCAGAGATCGCGGGGATGCAGCAGGCGCTGCGGGACGGCACCCCGGAAGCGGTGGGCTTTCTGCGCTTTGTGAACCACGCGCCCGAATCGGTGCTGTCCTTTAACTTTGGAACGGGCGGCAAGACGCTCGGGACGCATCGGCGCGGGGCGGATGGGATCGCGGGGACCGCCGATGATGTGGTGTACGGGACGGTGGCGCAGGTGCGCGGGATCTCGGGCGTGGGTTCGACGACGATGGATCGGATCGAAAAGTACGCGCTGGGACATCACTTCGCGGACGGCACGTCAGAGCCCAAGGTCGCGGACTGGGCGAGCCACCTGGGCAGCAGCGTCGATGTGTCGGTGAGCCATTCGATGCAGGTCTATGAAGAGTACTGCCACGGCGCGTGTACCAAGCAGAACCTGCGCTGGCAGACGTATCCGCTGCGCTTCTTTCGGGGCCGAGACGGCGAGCACTACTTCGTGATGGACAACCGGCACCTCGGACGGATCCAGCGGGACGGCTACATCAGCATGACGTCGGGCGGCAGTGGATCGAACCCGGCGGGCTACGCGGATCTGTGGGTGTATGCGCGGGTGGAGCGGCTGACGGGGACCAGCTATCGCTTCACGCTCAAGGGCTACAGCGAGCAGCTGCCGACGAACACGCTGCCGACCAAGCGCTACCTGCTGGTGGATGATCGGATCGCGCTGCCGCTGACGGACGCGCCGTAAGCGGGACGATCCGCGCGCAGGCTGGGGGGACGAGGGCGCGGAATCATGCAGCAAATGCGCGAGGCTGTCCTTCGGACGTGCTGACGGTGGGCGTCGTGCTACGATCGCGGGCCGAAGGGGGACAGCATGAAGTCAACGTACGCACTGGTGGCCCTGTGCGCGCTGCCGTATCTGACCTGCGGAACCGATAACATCGACAACACCATGGAGATTCCTCCGTCCTGTACGGATGGAATCAAGAACGCTGCCGAGAGCGATGTGGACTGCGGCGGGTCGTGCGCGGCCTGCGCTGATGGCAAGGGCTGCTCGGCGGGCACAAGCTGCCTGTCGGGGGTCTGTCAGAGCGGCGTCTGCCAGGCGCCGACCTGCTCGGATGGGGTCAAAAACGGCAGTGAGATCGATGCCGACTGCGGCGGCGGCTGCGGACTGTGTGACAGCGGCAAGGGCTGTACCGAAGCGGCACAGTGCAAGTCGGGGGTCTGTCAAAACGGCAGCTGCCAGGCACCGACCTGCTCGGATGGGGTGAAGAACGGCAGCGAGCTGGACACCGACTGCGGCGGCAGCTGCGGCAAGTGTGGCTTTGGCAAGGTGTGTACCGGCAACGCGGACTGCCTAAGCGGCGTGTGCGGCGCGGGCAACGTCTGTCGCGCGGCGATAAGCTGCCTGGAGCTTCTGACGGCGCAGCCGGGCACCGCGAGCGGCGTCTATCGCATCGATCCCGATGGGGCGGGCGTGGGCAAAGCGGACTTTGCGGTGCAGTGCGACATGGTGACGGACGGCGGCGGCTGGACGCGCTTTAACTGGGTGAAGGCGGCGTTTCCGACCGGACAAGATCCGCTCGGGCAGACGCTGGATCAGTGCGATCCGACCGGGAACCTGTGCAGCGCGAAGATTCCCGATGGCAGCACGGTGACGGCGCTGCTCGTCAAGGATGTATCGTCGAGCCCGAACCAGTACGCGGCGTGGAAGTTTACGGCGGGCAACACGACCAGCGCGGCGGTGCTGGGGGCGCTGCTGAACAAGACCACGGTCTGTCTGGCGGGGACGGGCACGGTGTGGATGCCGTATGCCAGCTCGACGACGCGCTCCTACTGCGGCAGCGGCACCGAGGGCGGCTGCAGAGCGTTCTACTACACAAACGGAACCTGTGGCGGCGGCAAGGCAAACCAAGGCTGGGGCATGGAGCTGGACGGCGACACGGGCTGCGCGGCGGCGGCGTTTAAGGAAGGATCGACCGGCGCGGGCTGTCCGATGGCGACTCCGATGAGCGGCGCGGCGGACGACTACGGCTTTCTGACGTACTTCGAGTACAAGTCGGTCTTCGGCGAGCTGTACTACCGCTAGCGGCGCGCGCTTTCTTTCGGGCCCGGCACTTCTTCGGGCCCGGCACTTCTTCGGGCCCGGCACTTCTTTGCTCTAAAACAGCAGCTTGCGCAGGGGCCGGTGTCGCTGCAAAAACGCGGTGCGCACGGCGGGCTGGGTGATATGAGCCAGGCGCAGCTGAAGGTGCTGTTCCAACACCTGCTGGGCGGCGCGGGTGGCCAGCGTGTCCCCTTGCTGCTGAAGCAGATCGACGAGCAGGGAGCGGAGCGGAAGCTCACTGCCGCTGGGACCATCGAGTGCGTCGAGTAACGCAATGCCTTCGCGCACCACGGTCAAGGCTTCTTCGGTCTTGCTGGCGGCATCCAGGGCGCGGCTGAGCGCAAGGTAGCCAATCGCCGTGCTGGACTTCTGGGGACGCAGGGCATCGAGCGACTTGCGGGCGGACTCCTCGGCCTGGGCGTAGCGATGGGTGCGCAGGTGCAGAGACGACATGACCGCGTGCGCGAGCCCGGCGTAGATGGTCAGGTTGCTGGCAGAAGCCAAGACGCGCAGGGCCATGGACTCGGCATCACGATGGGCCTGGGGATGATCCCGCTCGGCGAGCACGAGCGCAAACTGGACCTGAATCCACATCAGGGTCATCGACTCATCGAGCTGGGTTGCGGCTTGCAGTCCTTCGCGAAACCAGCGCTCGGCTTCGGCGACCAGACCGACCCGTCCGAGCTGCAGGCCCAGGTCGCTGTGGGCAATGGCGGCCATGCGACGGTTGCCGATGCGCACAAAGGCATCGATGGCGGTCTGGTAGTTGGTAAGGGCCGACTCGACGCGGGGAGACAGCAGGGAATCCACGCGCGCTTGGGCGTAGTGCAGCCAGGCCCGCGAAAACAGGTCGACAGCGTCGGTCGACTGGACGAGGTCTTGTTGGCGCGCAAGCAGGGTGAGGGCGAGCGAGCGCTCTCCCATCGAACAGAGGGTGACAATGACCACGCTGAGGGTCTTGAGAAACGGACCCCGGAGCGGATCGGCGATGGGCACGCTGGCGGACAAGACCGCCAGATCCGACACGATGCGAATGCGTCCGAGCGCCGCCGCGCAGGTGATCCCGGTCGAGATGGCACAGAGCCAGTGATGACTTCCTTGCGGCAGCATGAGCTGGGCGTTCATCGCGGCAGGCAGCGCGCTCACCAGCTCATTTCGCCAAAACCACGAGGCACTCTGTAGCGCCAAAAAAGACCCACGCAGCGCGGGCTCGGACGAACACTCCAGGCCCTGGGATGCGCAGTGGAGCACCTGCTCGAGGTTCCCTTCGTCATAGGCCTTGTCCGCTGCGCGCAGATAGTACGAGGCTGCGCGGGACAGCTCGGCGCCGCGCTGGTAGTGCTGCGCAAGCACCGCCGGGTCTTGTCCACCGACGCTTTCCAGATAGCGCGCGGCATCGTGATGGGCGGTCTTGCGGGCTTCGAGGGTAAAGGACTCATAGGCCGCTTGCCGGAGCAGATCGTGACGGAAGCGGAACTCGGCTTCGCTGCTCAAGCGGCTCTGGCGATGACGCTCGAGGATCTCTGCTTCTTGCAGGCGCGTCAGGCTGTCGATGGTCTGGGCCAGGGTTCGCTCGCGACCACAGACCTGCCACACGCCGCTCGGCCAGAAGGTATCACCGAGCACGCTGGCGGCCCGCAGCACACGCCGCTGCTCTGCGGGGAGCTTCATCATCCGGGCTTGCAAGATGGCCCAGATGGTCGCGGGCAGCTCTTCACCTTTGCCATCGAGCGTGGCGCGCAGCAGCTCTTCCAAAAACAGGGTGTTGCCCGCCGCTTGATCGATGATGCGCGACACGGTGCTGGCCGCGAGCCGATGCCCGAGCACTTGATGGACGAGCTGTTCACTGGCGCGCTTGGACAGTGGCAGCAGACGCAGCAGCTGACGGGCCCGCTCGGCCCAGAGCTTGGGAAAGCGCTCTTCTACTTCAGGACGACCGAGCGCCACGATCATCAGCGGCTGCTGGCTGAGCTCGCGCAGCGCAGTGTCGGTCAGGTGGCAGGTAAGCGAGTCGCTCCAGTGCATGTCTTCCAGCAGCAGGAGCACGGAGTGGCGCTGGGTGAGGATCTGGAGCAGCTTCACAAACGCTTGCTCCATGAGATCGGTCATCACACGCGGATCGAGTCGCGCACTGTGAAGCAGCGGGCTCGTCGGAAAGGACACCTTGCACAGCTCTCCCAAAAAGGGCAGATGATCGTGCAGATTGTCCGTCGGTGCGTGCAGGCTCAGGGTGGACTGAATCTTCTTTTGCGCAACGGCTTCTTCATCGCTGTCTTGCAGTCCGAAAAAGCCGCGCAGCGCTTGGGTGATGAGCCCGTAGGACACGCCCGCGCTCATCGGATCGCCGCGTCCAGAGAAGATCAAGACCTCGGGACGGGTGCTCTGAATGCGACGGACAAACTCATGACGGAGCCGCGACTTGCCCAGGCCGGGCGGCGCAATGACGAGCAGCGCGGACGCCATGCCGCTTTCGTGACAGTCGACGATCATCGATTCGAGCAGCTGAAGCTCGCGCTCGCGACCGACACAGGGCGTGGGTGTTCCGAGCAGCTTGCAGCTCTGGTCGGGCTGAAGCTCGCTCCGCAGGGACACCAGACGCAGCGCAGGACTACACGGACTGATGGCAAAGAACTCTTCGGCCAGGCGCGCGGAGGTGCTGTCAATCAGCGCGACAGGGTGCGTAGGAAGGCTGGGCAGCTTGCGCGCCGCACTGAGCATGGACGTCGTCTGCGAGACGAGCGAGCCCACGACTTCTCCCAACGACAGCTCGGCTTGACCACTGGCGACCGCGACCCAGCAGTCAGGACTGTGCCGGGCCACAAGCAGCGCGCAGCGAACGGCTTGGGTGACTTGCTCGGTGGGCTCTCCTTGGCGGCTAAAGTGCGCAATCAGCGAGCCATCGATCATGCGCTTGACGGGCAGACCCAGCTCGGTCAGAAGCTGAAGCCGACGATCCAGATCCTGGGGTGAGGACTGCTCATTCCGAGGCTGCGCGATCACCAGGCTGACAAAGAGCTGCTCTTCACTGCGCGAATGGATCACGGGCGCTTGGACATCCTGCGCCAGCACGGGCTGACCAGCTCGCCACGCGGTGAGTGACTCCAGATCCGACAGCAGATCGACGGCACTGGCGATGCGCTGGGAGACATCTTTTTGCAGCATGCGCTCGATCAGCTCACACAGCGCGGCGGGTACGTGCGGCAGCGTGAAGCGGAGCGCGGGTAGATCCTCAAACAGGATCTTGGCCAGGACGGCGGCGACGTACTCGTGCATAAAGGGCGGCGAGCCGGTCAGACACTCATAGGCGACGCAGCCCAAGCTGAAGATGTCGGCACACGGTCCGATGTCACGATCGCCGCGCACCTGCTCAGGAGACATGTATTCAGGCGTGCCAATGACGGCGCCAGTCTCGGTGAGTCCATGGCCTCCGTACATGTGGTGAGACAGTCCGAAGTCGATGAGCGTGATGCCCTCGAGCGTTCCGTTTCGCAAAAACAGGTTGGCGGGCTTGATGTCGCGATGCAGGACATGGGCGCGATGGGCGACGGCCAGCGCGGAGCTTACGCGATGCAGCAGCACAAACAGCTCATCGGGAGACAGCTTCTTTTGGCGGATGCGAACGGACAGGTCAAAGCCGTCGAGCCACTCCATCGCCAGATACGGACTGCCTTGCTCTGCGATGCCGTGCGCGATATGCGTGACGATGCCGGGATGATGCAGCTCGGACAAGGTCTGGGCTTCGACAAAGAGCCGCTGGACATACTGCTCGGTGGCGTGCTCGTGCAGCACCTTGAGCGCGACCAGATGTCCGGTCTGCAAGTCGAGCGCGCGGTAGATCTGTCCCATTCCGCCCGATTGGGCACTGTGTTCGATTTTGAATCGACCGGCGAACGTACTACCTGGGCTGAGCAATCACTGGCTCCGAGAGGCGCGGCGACAAAGGAGACCTCTGCTCGTCATTTTATCGAGGAACCGGCGGTGAGGTCATCACAATTTCGAAGCGGCGCAGACGGAAGCGGATACACCGCGCCCGCGTGTCTGAGACGGAGCACACAGGGCAGACAGCGGTGTGGGAAGGTGCAAAAGAAGGCGCAGCGGAGTCGCTTAGACCGGCGTCACGGCGCGCTTGCGGGGATAGGTGACGACGCGCTTGTTGTCGGCGATGTCGAAGCGATGAATCAGCTCGGCACGGAGCTTGTCTGCTTCGATGATCGCATCAATGTGCAGGTCGGACGCGAGCTTGTAGATGTCGATGTCTTGCCGATACTCCGCACGAAGCTGCTCGATGTAGGCGGCGCGCTCGGACTCGGGCTTTTCCTGAATCTTGTTGAAGAAGACCGCGTTCACGGCAGCTTCTGGACCCATCACCGCGATCGAGGACTGCGGCAGCGCAATCGTCGCATCGGGCGAAAACCCGGGACCACACATCGCATACAGACCGGCACCGTACGCTTTGCGCAGGACCACGCAGATCTTGGGAACGGTGGCATCGGCGACCGCAGAGATCATCTTGGCACCGTGGCGAATGATGCCCTGACGCTCGACGGCGGTTCCGATCATAAAGCCGGGCACATCGGCCAAAAACAGAAGCGGAATGTCAAAGGCATCACACAGCCAGATAAAGCGGGCGGCCTTGTCGGCGGAATCGACAAACAGGACGCCTCCTTTGTGCTTGGGCTGCGACGCGATGATGCCGATGGTTCGACCCGCGAGCCGCGCAAAGCCGGTGCACAGCTCTTTGGCGAACATCTTTTTGATCTCGAAGAAGCTGCCTTGATCGACGAGCGCTTCGATGACCTGGAGGATGTCGCACGACTGGTTGTGGTTTTTGGGAAGGATGTCGTCAATGCGGCGGGCATCGGGCTTGGGCGTTCGCGGTGCCGAGGCGGGCGGCACGGGCTGTGGCGCACCCGCAAACGAGGGCATGTACGACAGATAGTCTCGACACTTGGCGATGACTTCTTGCTCTGTCTTGGCGAGCAGATCGCCGCAGCCGGACACCTCGCAGTGCATGCGCGCGCCGCCCATGTCTTCGAGCGTGGTCTTTTCGCCGATGACCATCTCGGCCATGCGCGGCGATCCGAGGTACATGCTGGCGTTGCCGCTGACCATGAAGACGACATCGCAGAACGCGGGAATGTACGCGCCACCAGCGGCGGACGGACCAAAGAGCAGACAGACCTGCGGAATCGATCCAGACAGCTGCACTTGGTTGTTGAAGATCTTTCCGGCGTGGCGACGACCGGGAAACATATCGATCTGGTCGGTGATGCGGGCTCCGGCACTGTCGATGAGATAGATGAGCGGAATCCGCAGCCGTCCAGCGGTTTCCTGAATGCGGATGATCTTTTCCACCGTGCGCGCGCCCCACGATCCGGCTTTGATGGTGGAGTCATTGGCCATCACAGCAACGGGGCGACCGTGAATGCGACCGATTCCGGTGACGACTCCGTCCGCAGCCAGATCATGCGCTTGGTGATTGGCGAGCAGTCCGTCTTCTACAAACTCCGCGTGTTCATCGAACAGAATGCGCAGACGCTCGCGACAGAACAGCTTTCCTTCAGCGGCGTTTTTTTCGTGATACTTGTGCGCTCCGCCGTGCTGGGCTTTGGCCTGCGCGGCATGAAGTCGCTCGACGGGATCGGCTGGAACGGAGTGATGCGTAGACATGGCCCGGCATGATACACGAAGCGCTTAGTCGATGCGATCGTGACAGCGCGCGCGCCAGCAGCTTCCGGTCCGGTCGGTGACAGTCGGTGCTGCGTGATCGAGCTGACAGCGAACGTGCTGCTGACCCCGTACGCGAAGCTGCGCTTCGAGGCTCTGTGCGGTTGGGAAGGTCGCGCGATCCGCACACAGACAGCGCTCATCTTGATGACAGAGCGGCCAGATGCAGTGCGCACTTTCACACAGATAGAGCTGCTCGGTTGTGCGTGCAACCCAGACTCCTTCGTCGAGAACTGCGTTCCCTTGCGCTCTTTTTTGCTGACCCAGAGACTGGGTTCGCGGACAGAGCTGCAAGTCAAAGATCATGTACGCGAGATACAGAATCGAAGCGGTCAATCCCATGATCGCAAGCGCGCGCAGAAGCTGGCTGGGAAGGGAAGGGGGCCGGGCCGGAGTCTGCTCCTGTTTCGTCGGTGAAGCGCAGAGCGCAGCCCACAGCACGATGACGCCCGCGAAGAAGTAGTAGTTCACAAACGCCTGCGGCGCGAACAGAAACGAAGCGATAAGCGACAGCGCAGAAGACATCAAAAACGCGGTCAGTCTGTCGGTGCTACTTCGCAGAAAGATCGCGGCGAGGACGCCAGAGCACAGCTGAACCCCGAGTGCGGTCTTGACGCCCAGCTGATAGCCGCTCACGTCGAAGACAAGCGCTGCGATGGACAAGGAATCGGGACGGAATCCCAGGCTCTGCACAAAGAACAGAAAGCCGTGATACAGGGTCGCGGAAAAGTTCCCCAGCAGCAGCGGAGACAGCGCAATCAGCGACAGCAGTGCGCTCCACAAAATGGCCCCAAGCGGCGGTCGCAGCAGGATCAGATACAGCAGCAGCGGCACCGCGACATACTGCTTGAGAAGCGGCATCGCACACAGAATCAGCGTCGGGATCGTGCCTCGCTTTCCGCAGACATACAGATACACAAACAGGGAGAGCAGCAGGATCAGATAGGGCTCCAGCCAGCCATAGATCACCAGTCGATCCAGACGCGGATGCAGGAGCGCAGCCATCGTCAAAAAGTCCATGCGCGAAAGACAGATTCCCAGCCGCTTGCCGGTCTGTCGAAACAGCATCAGCGACGCAATCAGCGCAGCGAGCAGTCCGTAGCGATAGTCTCCAAACAAGACCTTGGCGGGAATCGAAAGCAGCAGGTTCAGCGGCGCGTAGGCATAGAACTTCTGATGTCCAAACGCGATGCCTCCGGCGTAGATGTCATCGACCGGAGTGCTGTAGGGATTCTTTCCTTGCAGCAAGATCTCGACGGCGCGCTGCTGAAGATGCCAGACATCGATAGAAGGATGCGACACCACGCGCAGTCCCCACAGAATCAGCCCCAGCTTGAGCAGTCCCGCCAGCGCGAGCACGATGCGACGGGTCTTGTCGGAACCGGATTCCAGAAACGCAACCAGCACCAGCATCGGAACAGCGGCGGCGCGACAGGCGAGCACAAAGTGCGTATCGGGAGTCTCTGCCGGTGCGTTCAGACACAGCAGCACAGCCATTCCCGACAGACACAAGCGCTGAAGGTGCCAGCCCGACAGCGCCGAAGGACGCACGACCCCAAGCCACAGCGCAAGCAGGCTCGCGACGATGACCGAGACAATCGCCGGGTGATAGCTCATGCCCGCTGCCAGCGCGATCGCCAGCAGCAGATAGGAATCGATCAGACGCAGGCTCCGGTGCTCTTTTCGAGAGACGGAGTCGTGGTTCATTCGCATCGTGTGCGCTGTGAAGTACCACTTGCGACGGCTGTTGGCCAAGTGACTTGAGCACCCGCCCGCGTGGCTGACATCGTAGACTGTACCGATGCCGAGTCACTCTGTTGCGCTGTATGCGGCGATGTTCTTGCTGGTGGTTCCGACGCTGCTGTGGCTGCTGAGCCTGCGTCTGTCCGATGCCAGCATTGTCGATATCTTCTGGGGCCTTGGCTTTGTCGGCGTCGCCTGGATCGGCTTCGGATGGGGGGACGGAGCTGCGCCACGGAAGCTGTGGCTCGCTGTTTTTTCGTCGCTGTGGGGCCTTCGACTGAGCGGCTACCTGGCGTGGCGAAACCTGGGAAAAGGGGAAGATGCGCGCTACCAAGCGATGCGCAAGCGAAACGGTGACAAGTGGCCGCTGCGTAGCTTGTTTGTCGTGTTTTGGCTGCAAGCGGCGCTGATCTTTGTGATCTCGCTGCCGCTGCAAGTGGCGATGTCGCAGCCGAGTCCGTCGTCGCTCGGGGTGCTGGATGTGGTGGGCATGGCGCTCGTGCTGCTTGGGACCGCGTGTGAAGGCACGGCAGACTGGCAGCTTGCGCGGTGGAAGCGAGATCCCCAGCACCGAGGCCAGGTGATGCAGCACGGTCTGTGGCGCTACACGCGACATCCGAACTACTTTGGCGACTTTGTGGTGTGGTGGGGTCTGTACTGCGGAGCACTGGCGACGGGGGTAGGAGCCTGGACGGTGCTAAGTCCCGTGCTGATGTCGCTGCTGCTGATGCGGGTGTCGGGGGTGCCACTGCTGGAAAAGTCGATGAAGGAGCGTCCCGGCTACGCGGACTATGTGCGTCGGACCAGCTCGTTTTTTCCTCGTCCACCGCGCGACTGACAGACGGACGCTACGCCGCAGGGTTTGGGATCGCCGTCGATCTGGTGTTTACTGCGACGTATGTGGATTGATTCGCACTGTCACCTCGAGCCCGATGATTTTCTGCGTCAGACCGAGACGGGCCCGGTCGATGATCGCGATGCGGTGGTTGCACGCGCGCGGCAAGCCCAGGTGACGCGGTTTGTGGTGATTGGTTCGGGGGGAAGTGAGCGAGAAGCACGCAATGCGCTGTCGTATGCGGTGCGCGATGCGTCGATGTTTGCGGCGGTTGGGATTCATCCGCACGACGCAAGCGCGGTGATCTCGCGGAAGATGCCCAAGAGCGAACAGCCGCAGCTGCTCGGCGAAGAGCTGTGGGACGAGATTGCGTCGCTGTCGGCGCACACGCGGGTGGTGGCGGTGGGGGAAACGGGGCTCGATTATCACTACAATCACTCCTCGCCCGAGGAGCAGGTGACGCTGCTGCGGCGCTTTGTGCGGCTGGCTCAGTCGCTTCACAAGCCGCTCGTGCTTCACATTCGCGACGCACACGCGCAGGCCATGGAGATCTTGGCGCAAGAAGGCGGAAGTCCGGCGGGCGGCGTCGTGCACTGCTTCACGGGCGGACCGCAGGAAGCGACGGAGTGGCTGCGTCTGGGCTTTGCGATCTCTTTGTCGGGCATCGTGACGTTCAAGAGCGCTGCGTCGATCCAGGAAGCGGCCAAGCTTGTGCCCAAAGGAAGACTGCTGCTCGAGACGGACTGCCCGTATCTGGCTCCGGT
>WBZX01001826.1_pt1 | contig 15358 bp, 16 predicted proteins | sample 5204211 | NCBI WGS metagenome assembly WBZX01 (sample SAMN12344362, study PRJNA552823) | activated sludge metagenome | biome: Activated sludge suspended growth; feature: Nitrification reactor; material: Wastewater; isolation source: activated sludge from nitrification reactor of wastewater...
CAGGCGCGTTTCATGCGGCGAACGATGACCGAAATCGCTCGAAACAGCCGCACACAAGGCGTCGATGTTGTCATGCACCAGCGCTTCGAGCGCGTCCAGACGGCGCCGCCTTTCAGCCAACGGCGCCAGCAGATCGGCCCGGCTGGCCTGATGAACGCGGGTGAACGCAGCCTCTAGCCCGGCCTGGTCATTGACGAGCGGAATCGAAACGGACATCGGCCTTTCCTGAACAATGCGGTCGATTTCAGTTTAGTAGGCAGCCCCGGGGGCCGTTAGGGAAAAGCTTCTAAACGCCGTTTGGCGACTTCGTCATAATCGGGGCATGAGCGATTCCGAACATTCAGACCTCGATCGAGCGGCCTGTTCGGCCGCGCTGGTGCGCTTTCTCGGCGAGGCGCGCGATCTTCGCCTGGCCGCGGCCGCCGACCCAGTACATGGGCGGCGCAGAGATCGACTGCGGCAATGGCAATCGGCGCGTCTGGCACGGACGCATGCGGATCTGCTGGCCAGCCCGCTCTACGGGGTCGCGGCGAGTTTCTTCCTGGATGAGTTGTACGGGCCGAAAGATTTCAGCGAACGCGACGCCGAGGTCGAGCGCATTCTGCCGCTGATGACCAGCATGTTGCCGGTGTCCGGACTGCGGACGTTGTTGCTGGCTGTCGAAGTCGATGCACTGTCAGAGCGTTTCGATGCCGCGATGGTTGGGGCGCTGGGTAGTGCGCTGGATCGAACCCTGAGCGAAAGCGCCTATGCCGCCGCTCATGGCGAGGTCGGCGACCGCGCCGGGCGCCTGCTGCAGATTCGCCTGGTCGGCGAAACCGGCGAGGCGCTCGATGCGCTGGCGCGCAAGCCTTTCGTTCGCGGGGCCTTGAAAATGATGCACGGTCCCGCGCATTTGGCTGGTCTCGGCGAATTGCATGCTTTTCTCGAACGCGGCTTCGAGGCGTTCAAGAGCATGCGCGACGCCAGCGAATTCCTCGAAACCATCGTGACGCGCGAGCGCGCCATCGCGGTCGCCTTGTTCGCGGGACGCGATCTGCCGGCCTGAATGCTGCTCCCGGCCAGCGACGGTCTGGCCCGTTACTGCGACTGCCTTGCGGCGGCCAGCCAAATGCAGCCGCCCTTGGTTTCCTTGTCGATGGCGGCCAGTACCTGCTGGTGACTGGCTTCTTCATCCGCACAGGCGCGCCGGATCACGAGCGGTTTGCGCTCCTTGCGCGTGCCGCCGTTGGCCTGTTGTGCGCGCGGCGCGGCGTCGGGCTCGATCATCAGGGAATTCTGACCGCGCGTCATCGACAGGAAGACTTCTGCCAGGAGTTCGGTATCGAGCAGCGCGCCGTGCAGGGTGCGCTGCGAGTTGTCGATTTCGTAGCGCTCGCACAGGGCGTCGAGGCTGTTGCGCTTGCCCGGATGCAGCTCCTTGGCCATGCGCAGGGTGTCGGTGACGCCGTTGCAGATGGTTTCGACCGGGACGCGATCCAGGCGGCGTAACTCGGCGTTCAGAAAACCGAGGTCGAACGGCGCATTGTGAATGACCAGCTCGGCGCCGTTGATGAACTCCAGGAACTCGTCGACGATATCCACGAACTTCGGCTTGTCGGCGAGAAACTCCAGCGTGATGCCGTGTACCGCCTGCGCGCCTTCGTCGATGTCGCGTTCCGGATTGATGTATTTGTGCAGGTGGCGGCCGGTCAGGCGGCGGTTTTCCATCTCGATGCAGGCGACTTCGATGATGCGGTGGCCGTGGCGCGGGTCGAGGCCGGTAGTTTCGGTGTCGAGTACGATCTGTCTCATCTGTTTCTCTTGTTTCCTAGTTCGTCAGTTCGTCGATGCCGCGATTGGCCAGCGCATCGGCGCGTTCGTTTTCCGGGTGGCCGGCGTGGCCCTTGACCCAGACCCACTCCAGCTTGTGCTGCCGAACTTGCGCGTCGAGCAGCTGCCACAGGTCGGCATTCTTGACCGGCTGCTTGGCCGAGGTCTTCCAGCCGTTGCGCTTCCAGCCGTGAATCCACTCGTTGATGCCCTTCATCACGTATTGCGAGTCGGTATAGACCTTGCCGGCGACCGGGCGCTTCAAGGCCTCGATGGCGCGGATGGCGGCGGTCAGCTCCATGCGGTTGTTGGTGGTTTCCTTCTCGCCACCCCACAGTTCCTTTTCGCGCTCACCCAGGCGCAGGATCGCGCCCCAGCCGCCCGGCCCAGGGTTTCCACGGCAGGCGCCATCTGTGAATATTTCGACGACTTCATTGGCGGTCATGACTTTCCTTTTGTGCGACAGGTCGCAGCGCCTTGCTGGCGACCGCGTTCTTTTTCCAGTTGGGGGTAATCAGGCGCATCGCGTGGGTGCGCTTGATCGCTCGCAGAACGTAAACGCCGCCGGGCAAGCCCCACCAGCGTTGGTCTCCGCCTTCCATGAAGCGCCAGCGCCGCAGCCAGGCCTGTTGTTGCCAGGGCGGAACGCGGCAGCCGGCCGTGCCGCGGTCGACTTCGAAGCCGAGCAGTTTCAGCCAGTCCTTCAGCCGCATCATGGATATATAGCTGCCATGCCACGGAAAACAACCGCTGCGGTCGTAGCGATTGCGCAGTCCCCACAGCGAAAGCGGGTTGAAACCGAGTACCACCAACTGCCCCTCGGGAATCAGGATGCGCTCGATCTCGCGGAGAATCTGGTGGGCGTCGGCGTGAAACTCCAGCACATGCGGCAAGACGACCAGATCGGTGCTGCCGCTGGCGAAGGGCAGGGCGGTGAATTCGCACAGGACATCGACCGGGCCACCGTCGCCGGCCTTCTGGCGCATGGGAATGCGGTTGGCGCGCAGGAAATCATGGTGGGGCAGGCCGAGTTGGAGGGCGTTGAAGCCGAAAGCGTCGGCAACGATGGCATCGACACGACCCGCCTCCCATTCCAGAACATAGCGGCCCTGTGCCGAATCCAGCCAGCCTTCGAGGCCCGGAATTGACAACCGCCGCCCTTCGCTCGATAGTTCCGGCATGTTTGAAATCGTGCTCATTCCCGCATACAAGGACAATTACATCTGGTTGCTGGTTCGCGACGGCCGTGCCGCCGTCGTCGATCCCGGCGATGCCGCGCCGGTGATCGCCGAACTCGCGGCGCGCCAACTGAGCCTTGAAACCATCCTGATCACCCACCACCATGCCGACCATCAGGGCGGCGTCGCCGACCTCGTCGAGCGCTGGCAACCCCGTGTCTTCGGACCGGGCGATGAGTCTATCACAGCCTGTACCGACCCCTTGGTCGGCGGCGAACGGATCGAGGTGCTGGGGCATTCCGTCGACGTTCTGGCGGTCGGCGGGCATACCCGGGGCCACATCGCCTACTACGTTCCCGGTGCTGTTTTTTGTGGCGATACGCTGTTCGGCGCCGGCTGCGGCCGTCTTTTCGAGGGCACGCCGGCCCAGATGAGCGCCTCGCTCGACCGGCTCGCCGCCTTGCCCGACGATACCTTGGTGTACTGCGCGCACGAATATACCGAGGCCAATCTGCGCTTCGCGCTGGCCGTCGAGCCTGACAATGCCGACATCCATGAGCGGGTGGCGCGGGTTGCCGCCCTGCGCGCCCGCGGCCTCTCTTCCGTGCCCTCGACGCTGGGCGAAGAAAAAGCGACCAATCCCTTCCTGCGGTGTGGCGAACCGGCGGTGATCGCGGCCGGCATGGCACATGCTGCGGTCGACCCCGGAAAAGTGGCCATTTTCGCGGCCATTCGCGGTTGGCGGAACAGTTTCTGAGCCGACCCTGACGGTGCTTGCCAGTCGGGAGAGCGCAAAGCTTACGCGTTCAGAGCGTCAATTGTCTCTGACCCTTTTACTTTTCTTTACTTTTGAAAGTCGATGCGATGAACAAGAAAGAAATCAAGGCCCAAGTGCATGCCTTGATCGAAGCAGGAACGCCGAAATCGGAAGTGTTTTCACAGCTTTCCGGGCAGGGAATCAAGGATAGCCAATTGGCCTATTTCGTCGCCGCCTACCCGAATCCGCAGCGCCGCGAGCAGCATAAACGCAAAGTGAATCTGCTGGTGATGGCCATGCTGCTTTATGCCCTGATGGCTTTTTTAGTGGGCTTTGCCATCGGCAGCCAGATCGGGCCAACGGGACGCTGGGTTCTGGCAGTGGTGATCGCGACGATTCCGCTGCTGTTTGCCTGGGGTTTCCACAACTACAAGGTAGCTGCCTACAACGTCTATATTCTTCTCTCGTTGATTCATTTGCCACGTGCATTTGATGGCTTCATGGCGCACCCCTTGGCGAATTCAATCGCCCTCGCCATCAATATCGGGATGATTGCGTTCGTCTGGTATGTCCGCCACAAACTTTTTCCTGATTTCCTGTTCATTACGCCGGCGAAAGTGAAGGGCGAATATCACTTCCAGCCTTGATTACGCCCGGCGGGCCGCTGAAGGGGGCAGGGATCGAATTACGGTTCAACGTCATTTCCGATTTACCCCTCTTTCCCTTGTTGACCGCAACAGGTCGCTGCATAAGTGGAAAACCTCTTGTCTTCGGTCAAAAGGGGTCAGAGCCATTTCGTTTTTCGCCAATTTTCCCGGTCGACCGCAGCAATCTATCTGCATCGTCATTTTTCATCCTCGCGCTCCTCAAAATCCAAAATCCTGTTGATTTGCCACAGATGGCGTACTGACTTCACCGACCGGTTTATTCGGCCGCCCGCGTTGGCCGGTGTTGTAGCGGATACCTTGTTGGGCACAAATCGTTTCTGCGAAGCGCTCGTTACCTACCGGCATGCCCAGTTGCAGCGCCTGGCGAATTTCGTCCGCGGCTTCCTCATCCAGTTCCGGACGGAATAGCCGCCGGTAAGCGGCCTGTCGTTCTCCTGCATCCGCGCCCAAACTCAGGTACAAGGAATGCGACGTCAGCCGGACATCCTCGACCCCCAGACCATTGCAGCGATAGCTTGACCAGCGGTATTGCCCGGGATCAACCACCATTCCCGCCCGCACCGGATTGAGTTCGATGTAGCGTTGGCAAGCCAGCAGATAGCTTTCAGCTTGCACCACGCTGGATTTGTACCGCCCTTCCCACAGGCTGCCGGTTCGCCTATAGAAACGGTTGATGTACTGCACATAGCGACGGCCGACGGATTGCATCATTCGCGATGGCGCACCATTGGCTAATGGTGTCAGAAGCAAATGGACGTGGTTGGTCATCAGTACATAAGCATGAATTCTGCAGCCACAATTGCCAGCCGCTTCTTCCAGCCAATGGAGATAGCAGTAGTAATCTTCATCGGTGAAAAAACACGGCTCGCGATTGATGCCGCGCTGAACAATGTGCAGCGGGTAATCGGCAAGAAGAACTCGGGGGCGACGGGGCATATTCAATGACTCAGAAAACTAAATGTCTCTGACCCCTTTGATTCTGATCGTAATTTAGCGGCATGATTTGCCCTCTTGTTAAAAGGTAAACGACGTGACAACGTCAGCGACTTTGGTATGGACGCCACGAATTTTGTAAGCAACTAAGGCCTCTTTAAGTACTGGGGCGATTTCTTCCGTTGGCACGGGTTCTCCCTCTGGGTGTTTGATGTGAATTAACCCCCAAATCTGCCGATAGGGTTTCTCTAAATAAGAGTCGCTTCCACCGGGTTCATGACAAATTTCTATGTCCCAATGAGTCCCTTTGAAATAGAGCACACCTCTTAGATGGTGCGCGTATTCTTCGCGGCCCCGCGATATAGGGATAAAGTAGCTATCGCGATTTGAGTCGTAAGTCCATGCGTAGCGAAACTCCGGCGGCAACCAATTCCACCATTTTTTGGAAAGTGCTTTAAGGTCATGTTTATTGATGTTTTCTTCGCTGACATATTCATTCACAAAAGCCATCTTCATTTCTCCTGAATTTACTGAATGCCTTGCGGCAAGTATTCGATCAATATTGAATTCGGTTAGGCCGCGATGGCCCAGCGTGTGTGGTTGGCGGCTTGATTGATGGGGGCAATGAGGAAACCAGAGGCATTTTGTTTTTGGCCGTTTTTCCCCGTCGACCGTAACTGCCACGAGTTCGCATCCATTTTCAACCCAAAGGGGTCAGAGACATTTCCCACTCCAGCTCTATTTTCTTTTTTCATTCGAATCCAATTCAATATATTCATACTAAAGGGGCTAGGCTGAAATTATGGTTCAGCGTCATTTCCGTTTAACCCATTTCCCCGGGTTGACCGCAACAGGAATCAGCATAAGTGGGAAACCCCATGTCTTCTATGCTCAGGGAATACGCGAAGTCTGCCAGAGTTTCCTTCGTGATGCTTGAGGTGCCATCGAGCGTCCACCGATGTGCTAAATTCCTAAGTCACACCGATATGACAAATATTCACCATGACAGAACAGGCAACCGGGAATTCTTCTGACAAAGCGGCACGTGCGGTGGCGGCACTCAAGGGGCCGCGTGCGCGGCGTATCGGCAAGTGGCTGGCCGGGCTGTTAGTCGCTTTCGGCCTGTTCGGTTTCCTGGCGGGGCCGCCGTTGATGAAGTGGCTGCTGGTCAAACAATTGTCGCAAGAGCTGCAGCGCGAAGTCAGTATCGAGAAGATCGACATCAACCCGTATGCGTTATCGGCAAGGGTGTCGGGAGTTTCGGTCAAGGCCGAAGGCGGCGGCGAGCTTGCCGGCTTTGACGAACTGTTCGTCAATCTGTCGTCATTCTCGCTCGCTCAATTCGGTGCGGTGGTCGACGAGATTCGCCTGCAGGGACCGCGCGTGGCGGTGACGCGGCTTGCCGAGGGCAAATACGATATTTCCGACCTGCTCGAGAAGTGGTTGAAGCCTTCCGAACCGTCGCCGACGCCGCGCTTTTCGATCAACAACATTCAGATCATAGGCGGGAAGGCGGTCCTCGACGACCAGCCGATGGGGCGGGTGCATACCGTCAGCGACATCAACCTGGCGATCCCGTTCATTTCCAGTCTGCCGTATCAGGCAGAGCGTCTGGTCGAACCGAGCTTTTCGGCAGTCGTCGATGGTGCGCCGTTCGCGCTCAAGGGCAAGAGCAAGGAGATATTCGAAGGCAACCAGGAGAGCGAGCTCAACCTGGATCTTGACCGCCTCGATCTGGCCGGCTTCCAGCCCTACCTGCCGAGTTTCTTGCCGCTACGCCTGAACGGTGGTTTGCTCGACACCGAACTGCGGGTGGTGTTCAAGGAGTTGTCAGACAAGGTTTTCTCGCTGACCGTTGAAGGCGGCGCCCATATTTCCGGGTTCGATCTGGCGGAAGCGAGCGGTGCGCCATTGATGCGCTGGAAGCGGCTGGATGTCGATGTCGGCGGTGCCGACCTGGTCAATCGGCGCTTCACCATCAATAAAGTGGCGCTCGACGGCATGGATGCCTATGTCGCCGTGAGCAAGCAGGGGGAGATGAACTGGGTGCGGGTGCTGGCCGAGATCGCTGCGGATGCGCCGGAGGGCAAGCCCGACGTGCCGCCGGCCAAGGCGCCGGAATGGACGGTGGGCGAAGTACGCCTGAGCAACGGCACGATGCACTGGCAGGACGAATCGACGATTCGCCCGACCGTGGGTGCGGCGCTCGACATCAACGTGGTGGTGGGCAAGATCGATGGGAAGCTGGCCGCGCCGATCGAGATCAGCGAGGCGTCGTACCGGGTCGATCTTGGCGACCGGCTGCGCATCGGGCGCATGGCGGCCAAGGGGGTGCAACTGGATCTGCATGGGCACCGGATCGATGTTGCCGAAGCCAATACCCATGAATTGCGCCTGCGGCTGGTGCGCAACAAGGAAGGCAAAATCGAATGGGTGAGTTCGCCTATCCTGAAGACCGTGCGTACCGCGCGCCAGGAACTGGCGGACGAACGCCCGTGGCTGGCCGGCGTTGGCCGGCTGGTCGTCGATGATCTGGCCGTACGGGTCGAGGACCAGACCACCAGCCCGGTTGCGGTGCAGAGCATCGACGGGTTCACGCTGACAGCGGACAATCTGTCGACCGAACCGGGAAAGAAAGGCAGCATTTCGCTGAAAAGCCAGGTTAACCAGAAAGGCAGCCTGCGGGCCGAGGGCAGCGTGCAGTTGATGCCGCTGAAGACGGCGCTCAAGGTCGAGACGCAGGCGGTGCCGATCCTGCCGCTGCAGCCGTATTTCACCAATTACCTGAACATCGAGCTGACGCGCGGCCTGTTGTCGAATGTTGGCGAAGTCAACGTCGAGATGGCCAAGGAGGGCCTGAATGCCGCTTACAAGGGTTCGCTGACGCTGGGCGACCTGGTTGCGGTCGACAAGGTAAACAATGCCGATTTCCTGAAATGGAAGTCGCTGTATCTGGGCGGCATCGATTTTCGCCTGCAGCCGATGGCGGTCAATGTCGGCGAGGTGGCGCTGTCGGACTTCTACTCGCGCCTGATCCTGAGCAAGGAAGGGCGCCTGAATTTGCAGGACATCGTGCGTACCTCGGGAGGCGCCGCCAAGCCCGATGAGGCGACGCCGTCGGCCGCCGCGCCCAAGGCGGCAGAACCCGCGCCGGCGAGCAAACAGGCTGCAGTGCCGGTCAGGATCGGCAAGGTGACCCTGCAGGGCGGCACCGTCAATTTCTCGGACTTCTTCGTCAAGCCGAATTACACGGTGAATGTGACCAAGGTGGCCGGGCGCGTCAGCGGACTTTCGTCGACGGCCGATACGGTGGCCGATCTTGAGCTGCGCGGCAGTTACGCCAACTCGGCGCCGGTGCAGGTGGTCGGCAAGCTGAACCCGCTGGCCGCCAAGTCCTTCCTCGACATCAAGGCCGAGGTGAAGGGGGTCGATCTCGTCGCTTTCTCACCCTATTCGGGCAAGTACGCCGGCTACAACATCGACAAGGGCAAGCTGTCGCTGAACGTCGCCTACAAGCTGGAGAACAAGCAGCTAACCGCCGACAATCGCCTGTTCATCGACCAGCTGACTTTCGGCGACAAGGTGGAAAGCCCGGATGCCACCAAGCTGCCGGTCAACCTCGCCATCGCCTTGCTCAAGAACAACCGCGGCGAGATCGACCTCAACCTGCCGATTTCCGGTTCGCTCGACGATCCGGAATTCTCGATCGGGGGTCTGGTCGTCAAGGTCATCATCAACCTGTTCGTCAAGGCGGTGACTTCGCCGTTTGCGCTGCTCGGCTCGATGTTCGGTGGCGGCGAGGAACTCTCCAACATCGAGTTCGCACCGGGTCGCGCGACGGTCAATGACGCGGCGACCAAACGCCTGGAGTCGTTGGCGAAGGCGCTCACGGAACGCGATTCGCTCAAGCTGGAAATCACCGGTCGTGCCGATCCCGAAGCCGACAAGGAGGGCATCAAGCGCGTCGCCGTCGATCGCGCGGTCAAGGCAGAAAAGCTCAAGGATCAATTGAAGAAGGGCGGCGAGGGCGGTTCGGTCGATGCGGTCGAAGTCACGCCCGCCGAGTATCCGGTCTATCTGCAACGTGCCTACAAGGAAGCCAAGTTTCCCAAGCCGCGCAACCTGATCGGCATGCAAAAGGATTTGCCGGTCGAGGAAATGGAGAAGCTGATGCTGGCGAATACGCCGGCCACCGATGACGATGTTCAGCAGCTCGCCCTGCGCCGTGCCGAGAACGTGCAAGGCTGGCTGATCAACGAAGGCAAGGTGCCGTCCGAGCGTCTGTTCCTGGTCGAGCCCAAGGCCGAGGCCGGCGACAAGGACAAGGGCAGCCGTGTCGATTTCTCGCTGAGGTGATGGTGAGCGAGGCGTTGTTGGCGGGGATCGCCGTCGTCGTCCTGTTGCAGCTTGTGATCCTGTGGCGTGGCCAGGGGCGCGGCGAGGACGAAGTGCGCCTGCAGAGTCTGCGGGAGGCACAGGAAAAAGGGCTCGAACGACTGGAGCGTGAGTTGCGCGAGGAGTTGGCGCGCGGTCGTCGCGAAGATGCCGAGGAGGCGTTTCGCGATCGCGAGGAGCGCAGCCAGTCGGCCAATCTGCTGGCGCAGGCGGTAACGACGCAGATCGGCCAGTTGGGCAGCTTGCAGGGTGAGCGCCTAGAGGCCTTTGCGCGGGAGCTGAATCGCTTTTCTCTGGGCCTCGACGAACGTTTCGAGCGTTTGAAATTGACCGTCGAAGGGCGGTTGACCGCAATCCAGGCCGACAACGCCAGCAAGCTCGACGAAATGCGGCGAACCGTCGATGAAAAGCTGCACGCCACTTTGGAGCAGCGCCTGGGCGAATCCTTCAAGCTGGTCAGCGACCGGTTGGAGCAGGTGCATCGCGGCCTGGGTGAAATGCAGTCGCTAGCGGCCGGGGTGGGTGACCTCAAGCGGGTGCTGAGCAACGTCAAGACGCGCGGCACCTGGGGCGAAGTCCAGCTATCGGCGCTGCTCGAACAACTGCTGACCGCCGAACAGTTTTCGGCCAACGTGGCGACGCGACCCGGTAGCAACGAGCGTGTCGACTTTGCGATACGTCTGCCGGGCAAGGGCGACGGTGCGGCGGTCTGGCTGCCGATCGACGCCAAATTCCCGGTCGAGGATTACCAGCGCCTGATGGATGCGCAGGAGCGCGGCGATCCAGTGCTGGTTGAGGAAGCCGGGCGGGCGATCGAGCTGCGACTGAAGAACGAGGCGCGCAGCATCCGCGACAAGTACGTGGCGCCGCCGCATACGACCGACTTCGCGCTGCTCTATCTGCCGACCGAGGGTTTGTATGCAGAGGCGCTGCGCCGCCCGGGCCTGGCCGATACCTTGCAGCGCGACTGGCGGGTCAGCCTGACCGGCCCGACGACCCTGGCGGCCTTGCTCAACAGCCTGCAGATGGGTTTTCGGACGCTGGCCATCGAGCAGCGATCCGCCGAGGTCTGGGCGGTGCTGGGCGCGGTCAAGACAGAATTCGGCAAGTTCGGCGAGGCGCTGGCGCATACGCGCAAGAAACTCGACGAAGCGAGCAACAGCATCAGCAAGGCGGAGACGCGAACGCGCCAGCTTTCGCGCAAGCTGCGCGAGGTCGAGGCCTTGCCGGCGGGCGAGTCGGAGCAGTTGATAGGCATGGTGGAGCTCGATGGCGACGATGACTGATCTCGAATCTGCCTTCCGGGCGACGACTTATCGCGTCTTCCTGCCAGGCGGTGTCTGCGATTTGCGACTCGGCGTTGCTTCGGAAACCCTACGTTGCTGGCTGGAGACTGCCGGTGTGAGTCGTTTCGCCATCGTGACCGCCTATAACCCCGGTTCGCAGGCGGTCGATGCGGAGCAGAATGCGCTTCTGCAGGCACAGTTGGAGTGCGAGCTTCTCGAAGCCGGGTTCGAGCCTTATGCCGCTGAAAATATCGCCGACGGCGACGACTGGGCTGACGAAGAGAGCTGCTTCGTCGCCGATATCGGGCTCGACGAGGCGCTTGCGCTGGCCATGAAACACGGCCAGCTGGCAATCGTTTGCGGTGGCGAAGACGGCGTGCCGGAACTGGCCTGGACGTCCGGCCAACCCGGTCAGTAAGGCTGCTGAAAAACCCGGCGCTCGGGTTTTACCAGAGATGCCACCACTTCTTGTCGTCCGTGATGCCGGTCACGTAATACCTGCTGTCCGGGAAGTTCTTGCGCATCACGCGCTCGGCGTCGTCGCGCAGGTCGACCATGCCGAGCTTGTCGTAGGAGGCGACCAGAATGGCCATCGCCTGTTCGACTGCCGGTGCGGAGGGGAAGGTCTTGATGGCCGATTGCGCGCGATTGGCGGCCGCGACGTAAGCGCCGCGATTGTAGTAGTAGCGGGCGACATGGACTTCGTGCGAGGCCATGGCGTTGACCAGATAGTTCATGCGCTGGATCGCGTCAGGCGTGTACTTGCTGTTCGGGAAGCGGGTAGCCAGTTCGCGGAAGGCGTCGAAGGATTCGCGTAGCGCCTTGGGGTCGCGCTCGGTCGGATCCTGGGTGCTGATGTAGCCGGCCCAGCCCAAGTCTTCGTTAAAGCTGATCAGGCCCTTGAGATAGTAGGCATAGTCGACCGCCGGGTTGGTCGGGTGCAGCTTGATGAAGCGGTCCGTGGCAGCCAGCGCCGAGCCGGTCTCGCCGGCTTTCCAGTAAACGTAGCCAAGTTCGAGCTGGGCCTGCTGGGCGTAACGCCCATAGGGGTAGCGCGCTTCCAGCTTCTCGTACATCTTGGCGGCCTTGTCCCAGGCGCCGTCGGCTTGCGCAGCCTTGGCTTCGGAATACAGCTTGTTGGCGGACCAGCCGACCGTCTCGTCCTTGGTTTCCCCGAACAAGCCGCAACCGGCGGCGGAGATGACGATCAAAAGCGCCGTCAGCAGGCGAAAGAAGCAGGTGAATGCGGGTACACTTCGCATCATGAAAAATCCTTTGGTAGACCCCATCGATTATAGCCGAACAAACGCGCTTCCCGCCTGCGTTCCCGATCATTGCGCCGGTCGGCGCCTGGATCAGGTACTCGCCGAGCTGTGGCCGCAGCATTCGCGCAATCGCCTTCAGGGCTGGGTGCGCGATGGCTTGGTACTTGTGGACGGGCAGGTCGAGAGCGAGCCCAAGCGCAAGGTGATGGGTGGCGAGAAACTGACGCTGAACGAGCCGGCGGAGGCCCGTGAACTGGCCGAACAGCCGGAAGACATCCCGCTCGATATCGTGTTCGAGGACGAGGCGCTGCTGGTGATCAACAAGCCGGCCGGGCTGGTCGTGCATCCGGGCAGTGGCAACTGGACTGGTACGCTGATGAATGCGCTGCTGCACCACGTGCCGGGCATCGCCGAAGTGCCCCGGGCAGGCATTGTGCATCGGCTGGACAAGGACACCAGCGGCTTGCTGGTGGTCGCCAAGACGCTGGAGGCGCAGACCGACTTGGTACGCCAACTGCAGGCACGAACCGTCAAGCGGCAATACCTGGCCTTCGTCGCCGGGGTCGTCTTCGTTCAATCGACGATCGAAGCGCCGATCGGCCGCCACCCGTCACAACGCGTCAAGATGGCTGTAGTTCCGGAAACACGGGGTGGCAAGGCGGCAATTACGCATTATCGCGGGCTGGAGCAGTTCGACCACTGCGCGCTGATCGAATGCACGCTGGAAACCGGGCGTACCCATCAGATTCGCGTGCATATGGCTTCCGTCAAGCATCCGTTGATCGGTGACAAGGTGTATGGCCGTGTCGATCCGCGCCTGCCGCATTTTCCGCGCCAGGCGCTGCATGCGACGCGACTGGCGCTGGTGCATCCGATGGAGCAGCGTTTGCGTCAGTGGGAAGTGCCGATGCCGCCAGACATGCTCGAGCTGCTGGAAACCTTGCGCTATGGGTGAGTGTTTTGTGCCGGAATGGGATGTTCCGGCCAATGTCCGTGCCCTGCAGACGACGCGCAACGGTGGGGTCAGCACGGCGCCGTGGGTGAGCTTCAATCTTGGCGATCACGTTGGCGACGATCCGGCGGCGGTTGCCGCCAATCGGGCGCAGTTGTCTTCCCTTTTGCCGGCAGAACCGCACTGGCTGACGCAGGTGCATGGCACGGTTGCGGTCGACGCTGAAAAAATGCCAAAAACCGCAACTGCCGATGCGGCCTTTGCAAGGCAGGCCGGACACGTGTGCGCGGTGATGACCGCCGATTGTCTGCCGGTACTGTTTTGCGATCGCCGGGGCACGGTCGTTGCCGCCGCCCATGCCGGTTGGCGCGGGCTGCTGGCTGGTGTGCTGGAAAGCACGGTAGACGCCATGAAAGTGCCGCCTCGTGACCTACTGGTCTGGCTCGGTCCGGCTATTGGACCGCACTGCTTCGAGGTGGGTGACGAAGTCAGACACGCTTTCGTGGCGCGCGATGCGGCGGCCGGTTCGGGTTTCGTGCCCGGCCAACCGGGGAAATGGCTATGCGACATCTATCTGCTGGCCCGGCAGCGGCTGAGCGCCTTGGCGGTACAGTCGGTAAGCGGCGGCGCTGCCTGTACGGTTAGCGAAACCGAGCGTTATTTTTCGTATCGCCGCGACGGGGTCACCGGGCGCATGGCGAGTCTGATCTGGCTTGAGAGCGACGCGCAGGGCGTATAATCCGCGCCTTCCCCCGAAACTGGTTTCCCGTGAGTACCCTTTCCTGGATCGTCGCTGTCGCGCTGGCAGGCGGAATATTGAGCGTGACGGCTGCAGCGGCGCTGAGCATGGCCGTCGGCACCCATCGCGTCAATATGCTGATCTCCTATGCGATCGGCGCGCTGCTGGGCGCGGCGTTCCTGGAGATTCTGCCGCACGCGCTGGAACACGGGCAGCCGCAGCGCATGGCGGCGACCGTCCTGTTCGGCATCCTGGCCTTCTTCGTGCTGGAAAAGCTGGTGCTGTGGCGGCATTGCCACCACGACCATTGCGAGGCGCACGATGCGCATGCCCCCGCCCATGATCACGGTCGCTCCGGCCTGCTGATCCTGGTTGGCGACACCTTTCACAATTTCGTCGATGGCATCCTGATCGCTGCGGCATTTCTGGAAAACACACAACTCGGGATCGTGACTGCGCTGGCCATCATCGCCCACGAGATTCCGCAGGAAGTCGGCGACTATCTGATTCTTCTTCACTCAGGCTACAGCCGTGTGCGCGCGCTGGCGTTCAATTTGCTGTCGAGCCTGGCGACGCTGATCGGCGCCTTGCTGGCTTATTTCGCGCTGTCGCAGCTGACCGAATGGATTCCCTATTTGCTCGGGCTGGCGGCAGCCAGCATGATCTACGTGGCGGTGGCCGACCTGATTCCCGGGCTGCACAAGCGAACCGAGTTGAAGGCGACGCTGCAGCAGATTCTACTGATCGGGCTTGGCGTCGCTTCGATTGCCGGCGTTCGCGCCCTGGTCGGCGAGTAGTTCGCGATAACGCCGGCGCTGCCGGCGCACTTTTCTGCCGGCAAACCAGAGTAACAGCCCGGCGGGGAGCAGGCCATAGAACAGAAACGAGATGATGCCGTAGATGAGGTTCGGCTCGTTGAGTGCAACGAGTACGGTCACATACAGCCAGCCGATGGCAATGATGTACATGCGCCAATTATGCATGCAAATCCATTGACAGCGCTCGGACGCGTATGCAGAATCCAAAGGCTCACCCCCCGATTCATAAACAGAGAAGAGACCGGCCATGACGCAGCAGGGATCAGGCAATAAAGACGCTTTCATGGGGTCGGCCATGCAGTTCATGCAAGCCGGCCAGGATATGGCGAAACAGTTCATGGATTTCATCGGCCAGGCGGGCAATCCGACTGCCGCAACGCCGCCGCCCGTCGATCCGCAAGCGATGACGGCGGTGCAGAAGCAGTTCATGGATCAGCAGATGTCGCTGTGGAATGCGATGCTGGCCAAGCAGCAGGGCAAGGAAGAAAGTTTCAAGGTTGCCCCCGATGCCGGCGATCGTCGTTTCGCGGCTGCCGAATGGCGTGAGAGCACGGT
>WBZX01001827.1_pt1 | contig 15353 bp, 10 predicted proteins | sample 5204211 | NCBI WGS metagenome assembly WBZX01 (sample SAMN12344362, study PRJNA552823) | activated sludge metagenome | biome: Activated sludge suspended growth; feature: Nitrification reactor; material: Wastewater; isolation source: activated sludge from nitrification reactor of wastewater...
GCCGACGCCGACCGCTCCGCCGATCTCGACGAACGCGTTGGCGCTCGCGGTCAGCTCGCCGGTCGAGGCCTGCAGCACGCCGCTGACCTCGCCGAGGGCATCGAGCGCGCAGCCGAGGCCGATGGTCGCCTTGAGGTCGAGGTCGCCCTCGAGGGCCGTGTCGACCGCACCCTTGACCGCGCCGCTGGCCGAGGTGACCAGGTTGCCCGCGGCCTTGGCCACGATGTCGAGCTTCGCCTTGACGGCGAGCATCGCCGAGAAGCGACCCTTGAACATCTCGAGGAACGCCTTGAAGCGCGCCTGACCATCGGCGTCGAGGCCGGCCTTGAACTGGAAGCCGATCGACAGCGACGGCGGACGGCACTCGATGCGCGCCTCGGCCTTCGCCTCGACCTGCGCCTGGCACTCGGCCTTGACCATCGGCGGGGTCACTTCGCCCTCGCACTTGCCCTCGCACTTCGCCTCGGCCATCGCCGACACGTCGCACTTCGCCGAGGCACCGGCCTCGCACATCGCCATGCCCGGGTTGTACTTGCACGAGCCCTCGCAGCGGCCACCGCAGCTGCCGCCCGCCTCGAGCTTGCACTCGCCCTGGCACATGCCCGAGCAGCTGCCGGCGCAGTTCGCCGTCACTCCGCCCATGGTGTCGCAGTTGCCACCGGCGCACGCCGAGCACTCGCCGTCGCACTGGCCGTTGCACGAGCCGCTGCACTCGGCCGCGACCTCGAGCTGGCACGAACCCGTGCAGCTACCCTCGCACTGGAAGTTCGGCGCGGTGCCCTCGCACTCGAGGGTGCCCATCGCCGAGCACTCCGCGGCCACGTCGGCCGAGACCTCGCACGAGCCCTCGCACTTCGCCTCGATCGAGCCCGGGTCGGCCTCGACGTCGCACTCGGCGGCCGCCTTCGCGGTCACCTCGAGGTCGGCCTCGCACTTCGGCGGGTCGTAGTTGATCGTCAGGCCGCCCTCGACCGCCACGCTCAACTGGCCCTCGATCTCGCCCTTCACCGCGGCCGTCAAGGCCGGCAGGTCCATGTCGGCGTAGCCCTCGATGCCGAAGAACGAGGCCATGCCCTCGAGCTCGGCGCGGATCGAGCCGCTGATGGTCGCGGCCGCACCGCGAACCTCGAGCACCGCGCTGAAGAAGCCGTCGATGCTCGCGACGCCCGAGATCGACGCGTTGCCGTCGGCCAGGCCCTCGTCGGGGCACACCAGGCCGCACTGCTTGGCGAGGTCGCCGAGCGCACCGTCGTCGCAGCCCTGCAACGACGCGATGCCGAAGCCGCAGAGCAATCCAAGCCCTGCGATGCCCAAGAGACCTTGACCGGGAAGGGTAGTTTCACGCGCGCTCATAAATCCGTTGCTCCTGTCCTACTTGCCGCTTTGGCCCTGACGATGGCGGCGCTTCGACGGCAGCTCTCTGCCACCGATGCACGCCGCCTGAAGTTTGCTTCACATGGGTTGGTTGACGAGCGAGAAGATGGTGGTGTGATCGGCTCGGCTCGGCGACGTGCGCCGGATGGCGATCCATCCCCCGCGGCCGGATGGTCCCACAGCCCCACCGGCGCCCGCAACTGTTCCGCCGCATCCACGCTGGTGGAAAGTGCAGGCGGGATCGCCGACGCCGGTCGGCCCCGCGCGTGCTCGCGGCTTTCTTGACGCCGCGACATCCGTGCCGCGGACGCGAACGCCCCGGCGTCGATGTGCCCAGTTGCCGCACGTGGCCACCGTTCGGGGCGCACTGCCCCGCGACCCAAGGGCGCGAGGGCATCATGTCGAGGGCACGCGCGCGTGCTCGCTTAGCAATGGCAGGCTTTCCGAAACTCGCATGGCAGGCCGGAACGATCGTCCCCTTCGCGGACGCTCGCGTGTCGGTCGCCGACCGCGGGCTGCTGTTCGGCGAGAGCGTCTACGAAGTGCTCCCCGTCACAGCGGGCCGCGTGCGATGGCAGGCCCCCCACTTCGCCCGCATGCGCGAGGGTGCCGCCGCGATCGGCCTCGAGGCGCCCGCGTGGCTCGACGCCGACGCGCACTGGCCCGCGGCACTCGTGGGCGCGGAAGGCATCGACGAGGGCCTGCTGTACCTGCAGCTCACCGGCGGCGCGGCCCCGCGGGCGCACCTCGCCCGCGCGACACCGGAGCTGTTCGCGTTCGCGATGCCCCACGCGTTCCCCGACGCAGCTCGTCGCGCGCGCGGACTCTTGGCGCGCTGCGTACCGGAGCTGCGTTGGCATCGTCGTGACCTCAAGACCACGATGCTGTTGCCGTCGATCCTGGGCAAGCGCGCCGCGCTGGCCGACGGTGCCGACGAGGTGCTGTGGCTGGGCGCCGACGATCACGTGCTCGAGGGTGGCTCGAGCAACGTCGCGATCGTCGAGCGCGGCGTGGTCGTGACGCCGCCGGCCGGGCCCGAGCGCCTGCCCGGCATCACGCTCGCGCAGCTCGAGCAGGTCGCGGTGCGCCTGGGCCTGACGGTGCGCCACGAAGCGATTCCCCGCGCGCGCCTGCTCGCCGCCGACGAGGTGTTCGTGCTCGCGACCTCGCTGCTGGTGATGCCGGTGCTACGGGTCGACGGCACCGCGATCGCCGACGGCGTCGCGGGCCCGGTCGCGCTGCGGCTGGCCGACGCGCTGGCGGCCGCGCTGGCCTCTGGCTGAGGCCGAGCCCACCCGCTCAAGCGAGCAGCTGATCGAGCAGCTCGAGGTACTCGCGCTCCGACTCCGCGAAGTGCTTGTCGGCCTCGAAGGTGTCGCGGGCCGCCTTCAGGAAGAGCTCGCGGTGCGCGTGGGGGATGCGCGTGGGGTCGACGTCTTCCGCCGGTGGCGGCCGCTCGAGCCAGCGCTCGATCTGCGCGCGCTCGGACTGCAGGCCGAGCTTCTCGACCATGCGCATCACGAAGCGCCGCTCCTCGGGCCGGACCTCGAGATCGACCCACGCGAACGAGCACACGAACTCGAGCAGTCGCAGCCGTTCGTCGTGGGTCAATGTCGCGAGCATCGACCGCTAGGCTAACACGTCAGCTGCAGCCGGAGGTCGAGCCACAGGTGTTGCACTTCAGGCACGAGCCGTTGCGCACCATCGTGAAGCTCTGGCAGTTCGGACAGGCGTCGCCCTCGTAGCCCTGCATGCGGGCCTTGTAGACCTGGGCCGAGAGCGCCACCGCGGCGCGGACCTGGGCGCTGCGCTCCGGCTTGGCGCCGTGCTGACCACCGTTGCCGTTGCCTTCGGCGGGCGCTTCGTAGGCCTCCGCGACCACGGTGCGGTCCTCGTACTCGATCGGCGCCGGCGGCACGAAGGCCGGCACCTTGGCCACCAACTTGAGCGGGCCGGGGGTCACGACGCGCTCGTCGACGACCTCTTCGTCGCCGTAGTCCACACCCGGCAGCATCTCCTCGTCGGCGTCACCGGTGGTGTCGGGCGTGAGGTCCTCGGGCATCACATGCGCCAGGTCGTTGCGACCGAGGTAGCTGACGGCCAGCTCGCGGAAGATGTAGTCGATGATCGACGTGCACATCTTGATGTGCGGATGACCGGCGACCATGCCGTTGGGCTCGAAGCGGGTGAACGTGAAGGCGTCGACGTACTCCTCGAGCGGCACGCCGTACTGCAGGCCCAGGCTGCACGAGATCGCGAAGCAGTTCATCAGGCTGCGGAAGGCGGCGCCCTCCTTGTGCATGTCGATGAAGACCTCGCCGAGCGAGCCGTCCTGGTACTCGCCGGTGTGGATGTAGACCTTGTGGCCGCCGATGGTGGCCTTCTGGGTGTAGCCACCGCGGCGGTCGGGCATGCGGCGCCGCTTCGCGAGGTAGCGGTAGACCATGCGCTCCGAGACCTTCTCGACCACCTGCGGCTGGCTGGTGGCGGGCGCCGCCACACGCGGCAGCTCGGCGACGGTGTCGTCGTCGTCGGTGTCGGTGGTGACCTCGTCGAGCAGCGCGGCCGACAGCGGCTGGCTGAGCTTGCTGCCGTCGCGGTACAGCGCGATGGCCTTGACGCCCTGCTGCCACGACGCGAGGTAGACCTCCTCGACATCGGTCACGGTCGCGTTGCTCGGCATGTTGATGGTCTTGCTGATCGCGCCGGAGAGGAACGGCTGCGCGGCCGCCATCATGTGCACGTGGGCCATCGGCGCGATGAAGCGCTTGCCGTAGCGGCCGCACTTGTTGGCGCAGTCGAACACCGGCAGGTGCTCGGGCTTCAGGCCCGGCGCGCCCTCGACGGTCATGGTGCCGCAGACGTAGTCGTTGGCGACCCGGATGTCCTCGGCGGTGAAGCCGATCTCGCGCAGCAGATCGAAGGTCGGATCCGACAGCTGGTCGTCGGTGAAGCCGAGCACGTCGCGGCAGAACGCGTCGCCCAGGGTCCAGCGATTGAACGCGAAGCCGATCTCGAAGGCGGCCGGCAGCTCCGACTCGACCTTGGCGAGGATCTCGGTGGTGAAGCCCTTCGACTTCAGCTCGGCGTGGGTCAGTCGCGGGCTGCCCACCAGGCTGCCGGCGCCCTTGCAGTAGCGCACGATGCCCTCGGCCGTCGCCGGGTCGTAGCCGAGCCGGCGCAGCGCCTCGGGCACCGACTGGTTGATGATCTTGAAGTAGCCGCCGCCGGCCAGCTTCTTGAACTTCACCAGCGCGAAGTCGGGCTCGATGCCGGTGGTGTCGCAGTCCATCAGGAGGCCGATGGTGCCGGTCGGCGCGATCACGGTGACCTGCGCGTTGCGGTAGCCGTGCTGCTCACCGAGCGACAGCGCCAGGTCCCACTGCGCGCGCGCGGCCTGCAGCAGGCCCGCGGGGCAGTGCGAGGGCTCGATGCCGCGCGGCAGCACCGACAGGCCCTCGTACTCGCCCGAGGCGGCGTCGTAGGCCGCGCGGCGGTGGTTGCGGATGACCCGCAGCATCTGCGAGCGGTTGTTGTCGTAACCTGGGAACGCACCGAGCTCGGCAGCCAGCTCGGCGCTGGTCGCATAGCTGGCACCCGTCATGATCGCCGTGAGCGCGCCACAGATCGCGACCGCCTCGGCCGAGTCGTAGGGCAGCCCCGAGACCATGAAGTAGGTGCCGAGGTTGGCGTAGCCCAGGCCGAGCGTGCGGTACTTGTAGCTGAGCTCGGCGATGCGCTTGCTGGGGAACTGCGCCATCAACACCGAGATCTCGAGCGCGACCGTCCACAGGCGGCACGCGTGCAGCATTGCCGGGACGTCGATCTCGCCGTCCTTCAGCAGGCGCATGAGGTTCAACGACGCCAGGTTGCAGGCGGTGTCGTCGAGGAACATGTACTCGCTGCAGGGATTGCTCGCGTTGATGCGGCCATCGACCGGGCAGGTGTGCCACTCGTTGATGGTCGTGTCGTACTGCAGGCCCGGGTCGGCGCACGACCAGGCACCCAGCGCGATCTTGTCCCACAGGTCGCGCGCGCGCACGGTCTTCGCGGGCTTGTGGTCGATGCGACGCATGAGCGTCCAGTTGGCGTCCTGCTCGACGGCGTGCAGGAAGTCGTTGGTGATGCGCACCGAGTTGTTCGAGTTCTGACCCGAGACGGTGCCGTAGGCGGCCGAGTCCCAGCCGGTGTCGTACTCGGTGAACTCGATCTCCTTCACACCCTGCTTGGCGAGCTGCAGCGTGCGCTGCAGATAGTTCTCCGGCACGTTGGCGCGACGGGCGTCCCGCATCGCGCGACGCAGGTCGCGGTTGCGCTCGGGATCGAAGCGAAGGTTGCCCTCGAGCGGCGAGGCCAGGCCCGCGCGCAGCACCGCGTTCAAGTGGTGGTTGCAGGCCTTGCTGCCCGACACCAGCGCCGCGACCTTCTGCTCCTCGACGACCTTCCAGTCGATGAACGCCTCGATGTCGGGGTGATCGATGTCGACCACGACCATCTTGGCGGCACGGCGGGTGGTACCACCGCTCTTGATCGCACCCGCGGCGCGGTCACCGATGCGCAGGAAGCTCATGAGGCCGCTGCTGCGACCGCCGCCCGAGAGCCGCTCGCCCTCGCCGCGCAGGCGCGAGAAGTTGGTGCCGGTGCCCGAGCCGTACTTGAACAGCCGCGCCTCGCGGACCCACAGGTCCATGATGCCGTTCTCGCCCACGAGGTCGTCGTCGACCGACTGGATGAAGCACGCGTGGGGCTGCGGACGCTCGTAGGCGTTCTGCGAGCGACGCACCTCGCCGGTCTGCGCCTCGCAGTAGTAGTGGCCCTGCGCGGGGCCGGTGATGCCGTAGGCCCAGTGCAGCCCGGTGTTGAACCACTGCGGGCTGTTGGGCGCCGCGACCTGCTGCGCGAGCATGTGCAGCATCTCGTCGTAGAAGGCGCGCGCCGACGCCTCGTCGTCGAAGTAGCCGTGGCGGAAGCCCCAGTAGGTCCAGCAACCCGCGAGCCGGTTGAAGACCTCGCGGCTGTCGTTCTCGCCGCGGGTGCGCTCCGACTCGGGCAGCTCCGCGAGCGCCTCTTCATCGGGCTCGCTGCGCCACAACCACTGCGGCACGCCCGGCTCGGGCACCTTGCGCAGCAGCGTCGGCACGCCGGCCTTGCGGAAGTACTTCTGCGCGAGGATGTCGACCGCGACCTGCGACCAGCCCTGCGGCACCTGGATGTCCTTGGCCTCGAAGACCACCGAGCCGTCGGGGTTCGCGATGCGGGAGCTGCGGGACTCGAACTCGATCGCAGCGAACGAAGGTGCGGACTCCGGGGTGAAGTGGCGCGTGATCTTCATTGTCAGGAACTCCGGGAGCGGGGGGCGGCGGGTGAGGTCGACCGCGTGGGCGAGCGGTCGGAGGGGGCGTGGGAGGAGGAGGAAGAAGGGCTCGTCTTCATTCTGAACGGATGCTCAGCCCACGAGAATTCGAGGGTACAGGACCCTGGCGACCCGTTGCGGCGGGCCGCTCATCTCGCGGGTTCGGGCTCGGTCGGCCGGTGGGGGCCTGGCGACGTCGCCGTCCGTTCGGGGTCCGTCCTGCTCGCGCTGCCTGCCGGCGAGGGGACGTGGACCAGCTCCAGCCTGGCATGGGGTGTCACCGCGGCGGCAACACCCCATGTTGAGGTGGGGGCTATGTAAACCACAAGATGTTGGGCCTCGCAAGAACCCGACGCGTCCTCGAGAGGGTGACTTATCCACAGGCCGAGGGGCCCCGGGGCAGGGTCGATCTCCCCAAGTGGTCCACAGGTCTATCCACAGAAAACCCGGCGCGTCGATCGACCGCGTGGGGTGCGCTGCGGGCCCGGTCGACGATCGCCGAACCATGTCCGCCGGGGATTCTCGGCGGGCCCGGCGGGTTGGCACGGCCCGCCGTTCACAGCCGCGACACAGGGCCGGTGCGTGAACGGCACTCCACCACCTCGGCCACAACCGGCCCGCGGCGAGGCCGGCCGACGGGCGGCAGATTTCCGGCGGGGAGATCTCTTCGGCGCCGCGGCGACCCGTCGTGATGCGCACGCCGGGGCATCGAGCCACACCGCGATTGCACCGCGTCGGGAGTGCATGCGAGCCGACGCTTGCCGCTCGCGTGCGCATCTCCCATCATCGCGCGACCAGATGCCGCGCAACGCCAACGAGATCTTCCGAGCGGAGATGGGCTACGGAGAGCTCGAGCGACTGTCGGCGCTCGAGACCCTGAAGGGCCTGCGGAACCCCGAGTCGGTGACGCTGGGTGACCTCGTGGGCTTCCTCGACTCGCGGGGTCTGTGGCCACAGTTCGCGAAGATCACCCTCGGTGATCTGCGCGAGGGCTTCGCGGTGCCGCAAGGCGACGCCGAGGCCCCCGCGGGCACGAAGAAGCGCAAGCGGCGGTTGCTCGAGGACGAACTGGGCGACGCCTACTCCGAGAAGGCCGCCGCCACCGCCCGCGAGCGCACCGAGCCCGAGGACGGCGGCATGTCGAGCGAGGAGTTCACGCGGCTGGTGCTGCCCTTCATCGAGGGCAACGGCGAGGTGACCCTCGACGACATCGCCGAGTACAGCCGGCTCGACCGCAAGATCCTGCGTCACCACCTCGGGCTGTTGGTGAAGGAAGGCCGGCTCGAGCGCGTGGGCGTCGGTCGGCACGCGATCTACACCGCGCTGTGAGACCGGCCGCGGGGCATCAGCGATCGGTGCCCGCACGACGACGGCGACGACGCTGTCCCAGCGCCCACAACGTCGGCAGCACCACCAACGCCGACACCGCGGCCAGCGAGATGCCGATCGACGCCAGTGCGCCGATGCCACGCAGACCGGCGTTGTCGGCCGCCATGAAGGCGGCGAAGCCGGCCACGGTGGTGAAGGTCGCCGCCAGGATGGCCCCGCCGGTCTCCTGCAGCGCGCGCGAGAGGCTGTCGAGCTCGCCGTGCGTGCGACGGATCGTATCGGTGAGGTAGACGCCGTTGTCGACGCCGATGCCGAGGATCGCCGGGATGATCGGGAGGTTGAACAGCGTGAAGCGCAGGTCGAGCGCGCCCATGAGCCCCACGACCCACCACAACGCGAGGCCGAGCGGCAGCAGCGTGAGCAGCGTGAGGCCGAGCGAGCGCAGCTGCCAGTACACGAAGGCGGCCACCAGCACCGAGGCCATGCCGACCACGATCGGCGCCTCCTCGCGCAGCATCAGGAACATGCTCGCGTAGACCGTCGTCTCGCCGACGAAGATGCCCTCGCCGTCGAGGTACGACGAGGTCTCGTTGGTGAAATCGACGCCGCGGCGCATGTCGGCGGCATCGAAGTTGGGGTACGCGAAGATGCCGTAGCTGCCATCCTTGCTGCGCACCTTGTCGAGCAGCACCGGCGGCAGGTCGTCGATCGTGAACGGCTGCGCGCGGAACATCTGGACCAGCTGGCCGGCCTCCTCGCGACTGAGCCGCTTGGGGTCGACCTTGGCGGGCGTCTTGGCGTCGGGCGTCTTCGCGTCGGGCGTGTTGGCGTCGGGCGTCTTCGCGTCGGGCGTCTTGGCGTCGGGCGCCTTCGCGTCGGGCGTCTTCGCGTCGGGCGTCTCGACGGGAACCGGCGCGACCGGAGAGACCTCCGGCGGCGCGTCGATCTCGTCGCTGCCACCCCTGCCCTCGTCACCGAATTCGTCCCAGTCGTCGTCGTCCGGCGGCGGCTTCTTGGTGGTCTGCGGCACCGAGCTGGGCTCGCGCCCTTCGGCGATGGCCTCCAACCGCGCGAAGGTGTCTTCGTTGTCCTCGTGCAGCGCGTCGATCTGCTGCTTGCGGACGGCCATGTCGATGTCCTGGGCGGGCAGCAGGTCCGGGGCCGCGAACAGGCTCGCGACCGCGGTGTCGCCCGCGGCCTGCCGTAGCGCGTGCCGCTGGCGAGCGACGGCGAGCGTCGCCTGGGTCGACGCGAGATCGTTGCGCACGAGGATGCCGGCGTGGATGTCCTTGCCGAAGACCTTCGAGATCAGCCGCACGTCGTCCTCGGACTCGCGGCGGGTCTGATCGGACTGCAGCGCGCGGCCGTTGTACTCGAAGCCAACCCGACGCACGCCCTGGAACGACAGCACCGTGACCACCACGATGCCGGCGAACAGCGCACCGGGGTGCCCGAGCACCTTGCGCATGATGGCGCCCTCACGGTGCGGCAGCGGCTCCTCGGGGCGCTTGATGCCGACCACGTACAGCAGCGCGGGCAACACGGTGGTCATCGCCAGCATGCACAGCGCCACGCCCCAGGCCGAGATCAGACCGAACTCGCGGAACGCCGGGAACTCCGACGTCGACATCACCAGGAACGCGCTGACGGTGGTGCCCGACGCCACGAACAGCGGGATGATCAAGCTATGGAACGCGCGCCGGATCGCCTCGGCGTCGTCGTGCTTGCGGCGATCGATCTTGGCACGCGAGAAGAAGTGGATGCCGGCGTCGATGCCCATGCCCATGAGCACGGTCGAGATCAGGCTCGTCATCAAGTTGAGGCGCCCGAGCACCACCTGCGTCAGCCCCAGCGACCACACCACGCCGCACGCCAGCGGTAACAACAACACCAGCACCGCGCGCCACGACCGGAACAGCAGATAGATGATGGCGATGACGCCGAACAGGCCGATGAGCCCGCCGCGGAGCATGTCGGAGCGGATGATCCGCTGCTCGTCGGCCTTGTTGGTGTAGGGCCCGACGATGTTGTAGTGGACACCGGCGTCGCTCCACGGCTGCCCCGGGCGCTCGAAGATCTCGGCGATCGCCGCCCGCATCTCCTCGCTGATCTTCTTGGAGAAGTCGAGGCTGGCGGCGGGCTCGACGGGGTGCAACAGCACGATCGTCGCCGGGATGCCCTCGCGCTCGTACAGCTCGCGGAAACCCGTGCGCGCGTGGGCTTCGCCGCGCTTGCGCTCGATGAACGACTCCAGCGCCTCGGGCGCGCGGTCGTCGGGGGCGAGCAGGCAGTTGTCGGCCGCGCGGGTGCAGAACTCGTAGTGCGTGTAGTCCTGCACCAGCTCTTCGAGCTGCTTCATCTCGGCATCGGAGAGGTAGTAGAGCGCGTGCTCGCTGAAGAAGTCGCTGGGCAGCCGCTCGTCGACGTCGCGCAGCAGCGGGTGCCCCTCGAGCTCGCGCGCGATGGTCTCGACCAGGGCGTGCCGCGCCTCGGCCGTGCCGTCCTTGACGACCACGTTGACGCTGCCGGTGCTGCCGAAGGTCCGCTCGATCTCCTCGAGCCCGACCAACACGCGGTGGCCGTCGGGCAAGAGACGCCGCAGATCGGTGTCGACCCGCAGCTGGGTCGCCAACCATCCGCACAACACCGTCAGCACGGCGGCCGCCACCAAGATGGCGCGATGGTGCGCGATGATCTGGCGGATCCAGCGGTCGCGCAGTGGCTCTCGAGCGCTCAAACGGCGCCGCCACTCTTGCACGAAGCGGGGCGCGACGGCCACCGTTCACCGACGCTTCACGTGCGACGACGACGACGGCCCACGAGCGCGGCCATCAGCAGCGCCGAGATCGCGGAATTTCCGGCCCACGGCCGGCTCGAAGCACAAGCACAGCCCGCGGCGTCCGCGGTCGCGGCAGGGTCGCTGCCCTGCGCGTCCCCTGTGCTGCTGCCCGCCGACGTGTCGTCGATGGGCACGCCGATGCCACCGGACTCGTCACCGCCCGCGTCGCAGTGATCGGCGCCGGCGGCGGGCACGGGATCGTCGCTGGTGCCGTCGCCGGGGTACACGGTCACGAAGCCCGGCGAGTGTGCGACCCACTGCGCGCCATCGGGCCCGCGGGCGACCGCCCGCAGCAACAGCCCCTGGTACACCGTGTCGGCGGACAGCGCGAGCCGCTCGTCGATCCAGCGCGCGCTGGCGTCGTGCTCGGCGAAGGTGGTCCACGCAGCGTCGTCGTCGAGGTCGTCGCTGGCGGTGCTCGCGTACTGCAGCGTGACGGTGGTGCCCGGCGGTCCGTCCATGCAGCCGAGCACGCGGTAGCCGTCGGCTTGGAACGCCTTGGCGTCGTAGACCGGCGACACCAACGCGGCCACGGGCAACGGCTCGCCGTCGTGGATCTGCACCACGCCGATGCGCGAGGTCCAGAGGTTGTTGGCCGGCGCGAAGGTGTAGCCGCGGATCACGTAGTTACCGGCCGGCACGCCGCTGACGTCCCAGTCGACGCCGGGCACCGTGGCCTCGCACGAGATCGGCAACCGTGCCGGGTCGATGATCTGCACGCACGAATCCACGGCGCCGTCGTGCCCGGGTGTCCACGCAGGGCTGCCCAGCAAAGATGCGCCGGGATCGGGCAAGGCATCGATGATGCCGGCCGCGAGCGCCCGCTCGGCGTCGTCGGGACCGATCCAGTTGGGCAACACCTCGAGTCGATTCGGTTCGCGACACAGCGCGAAGAACTGGAACCTGCGGCTGTCGTCCAGCTCGTCCTCGGTGAGCTGGGTGTCCTCGTAGGGGATGTGCACGTCGAAGTGGAGGCTCGACACCTGGCTGCGATCGACCTGCGTCAGACACGGATGCGGGGGGTAGAGCGCGGGCGTACGCGGCATGTTGCCGTTGGCCGCCGACGCCAGCGCGGGTACGAGCGTCGCAAGCGACGCCGCACCGAAGATCGCCGAGCGTGGCGATCGTTCGGGTGCCAGGCGCGATCGTTCGGCTACCACGCACGATCGACAGTGTCCGACCGCGCGCGCGCGTGCAAGCCCCCATGCGTCGCCGCGCAGCTATGCATCTCGATCCCGAGGTCGCCAACGGCGTTGGCGGCGGCGCCGGCTGGCCGCGCAGCCCCGTACCGACGGCACGCTTGGCCCAGGTGGTGCACAGCGAGGGCCGCGCGACGCACCGACGTCGTGACGGACGGGCCCCCATGCGCAATGATCCTGGACTCGCTTCTTTCGCACTCTCGCAGCTCGCAGTGTTCGCCGCATCGCTCGTGCTCGCGTGCACCGCGGGTTCGAACGACGACGACGGCCCTTCAGGTTCGTCCACGGACCCGGGATCCGCGGCAACTTCGTCGGCCGACGCGTCGGCCGGCACCGGCGCGACCACGACCGCCGGCACCGCCACCACCGCGAACGCGACCGACCCCGCGAGCACGGGCGACGGCGGTGGCGAAGACAGCAGCAGCGGCGTCGGCGAGACCGATCCGCTGCCCGAGTTCCGGCAGCGCTACCTCGACGAGTGCGCGACGTGCCACGGCGACGACGGCCTCGGCACCGAGGACGGGCCGGAGATCCGCCACCCCGACCCGGGCCTTGCCTACTACTACGTGCGCAACGGCGACGCGAACGTGTGGATCGCGAAGTCGGGCGAGGCACCTGCGGATCACACCGGCATCGGCGACGACCGCGTGATGACGGCCTTCGCCGAGGTCGACCTCCCCGACGCCATCGTCGACGAGATGATCGCGTGGCTGCAGTCCTTCCCCAACCCCGAGGACCCGGGCGAGCTGTACGCCGACTTCTGCGCGCACTGCCACGGGCCGGGCGGGCCGGTCACGGAGAACATCGACTACGTGAAGCCCGGCATCCTCGACATGACCGACTGGCCGACGCTGCTCGACAAGGTTCAGCACGGGCACACCTCGCTCGACGGCGTCGCAATCCTCATGGACGAGCGACGGCGCTACATGCCGCCGTTCGCGGGGCGCCTGAGCGACGAAGAAATCGCGAGCATCGCGGGGTGGATCTGCGAGCAGTACACCACCGCACCGCCGTTCTGCGCGCAGCTGCCGTAGCGGGTCAGTAGTGCGGCGGCGGCTCGTCGACGATCGACGGCGCGTCGCTGCCGCTGTCGAAGCGCGCCCGCAGCTCGGCGAGCTCGCGCGCCAGCGCATCGAGCCGCGCGGCGTACTTGGTGACCATCTCATCGAGATCGTGGATGGTCTTCTCCTGGTAGGCGATGCGGATCTCGAGCTCGACGATGCGTTGGTCCATCGCAGACGCGAGCCTACGATGGAACGCCGGCCCGATCACGGGCGCGCTGGCCTCCGCCGTCAGAGCCCCTGCAGGGTCGAGTTCTCGATCGTGAGGCTGCGGCAGTTGGTGCCGACCGCCGAGCCCGCGTCGGTGGTGCTGCCCATCTGCACCACCGTCCAGTGACCGCCGGTGTTGCCCATCATGACGGTGTCGCGGATGGTCAGGTCACCGCCGAAGTCGTTGCTGGTGAAGAACAGGCCCCCGCCGAAGGCCCCCTCGCCGGCGTCGTTGTCGGCGATCTGGACCCCGCACAGCGTCACGTCGACGCTCGCGCCGTCGCTATAGATGGCGCCGCCGTTGCCACCCGAGCCGATCTCGTTCTGGCCGTTGTTCATGGCGTCGCACTGTGAGGGATCGTCGTCGTTCGCACCGCTGCCCGTCGCGGTGTTGCCGACGAACAGGCTGTCGAAGATCTGCAGCTCGCAGAACAGGCCGCCGACGGCCGCGGCATTGCTCGCGCGGTTGCCCTCGAAGGTGCTGCCGGCGATGACCATGCCGTGCTTGCTGCCGACCACGTAGATCGCACCGCCGCCGGTGTCGGGGCCGAGCGGCGCGCCGTCGTTGTCCTCGAAGATGCAGTCGACGATGCTGAGGTTGCCGTCGCGCATGTACAGCGCGCCGCCCTCACCGTCGTTGTACCCCTGCGAGCACGGCGGTGGTGCCTGCGGGATCGCCTCGACCGGCGAGGTCTTGCCGCCGATGACCCGCAGTTGCTGCAGCGTCACGCGGGTCTCGGTGTTCATGAAGTCGGGACTCTCGAAGGCCAACACCCGCACCTGGTGTCGACCGTCGAGGGTCACGCGGCGACCGCCGTCGATCACGGTGTCGACGTCGGTGCGTAGCTGCAGGGTCTGAGCGATCGCGATCGTGACCGGCGCATCGCCGCACGCGAACGTGATGATGCCGCCGGCGGCGACCGCCGCTGCCAGGGCCGCGTGGGTGCAGCTGTCGGGCGAGCCATCGCCGACGACCGTGGTGGGGCTCGAGGTATCGACCGGCTCGCCGAGCGGCGGCACGCCGCTGGCGCACGCGCCATCGGGGTTGCCGGCATCCCACTCGCCGGTGTCGCCGGCGCCGTCGTCGGAGCCATCCGTCGCGGAGCCCGGGCCCGCACCGCTGTCGCCGGCGGAGCTCGGACCGGTGTCGGCGACCCCGGTCGAGGAGGTCGCGACGGTCGTGCTCGCCGACGCACCGCTGGCGTCGCCATCGGAGCCGGCGCTGCCGGCCTCGGTCCCGAAGCTGGTGACGCCGCTGGCAGGCGCGTCACCGCAGCCACTCGATGCGATCGCGATCGCGATCGCAACCGCGAAGTTGGTTCGCCCCTGCATGTCGATCACCCGCCGAGGGAGACGACGCGCGTGCGTCCGGGGTGAAGAAATCTCTGGTTCCGACGCGCGCCGCCGCGAGGGTCCGCGGGCGCACACCGACAACGCCGGCGATCACGCCCGCGGAGTTCCCCTGCGCCGTCGCATGCACGGCAACGCGGCCAGCCACCACCACGTCGCGCGGCCCGTATCGCCGCGCGCATCGCAGGCACAGCCACCACCGTCGCCCTGCTCGCCCGCGGTGCCCTCGGAGGAGCCGCTGCCGTCGGCGGTGCCCTCACCCGCTCCGCCGGTGTTGCCACCGCCGCTGGCCGTCGCGCTCGCGCTGCCGCTGGCCGACCCACCGCCCGAACCCCCGGTCGCATCGCCCGAACCCTCGGCGTTGCCGGCCGTGGTCGACCCGTCGGCCGACGCAGTGCCGTCGCCCGAGGTGCCTGGCGGCGGCGCTTCGGTCACGGTCACGACGACCTGGTCGCGATCCCACTGGTTGTCGGCGTCGAGCCCGTAGACCTCGAAGGTGTAGACCGTCTCGGGCTGCAGACCCGAGATCGTGACGGTATCGCTGTCGGCGTCCTGCAGCGTGACCGCGGGGCCGTCGATCTGCGTCCACGTGAACGCGACCGCGTCGTCGTCGACTGCGGTCGCCACCAGCTCGAGGT
>WBZX01001830.1_pt1 | contig 15338 bp, 11 predicted proteins | sample 5204211 | NCBI WGS metagenome assembly WBZX01 (sample SAMN12344362, study PRJNA552823) | activated sludge metagenome | biome: Activated sludge suspended growth; feature: Nitrification reactor; material: Wastewater; isolation source: activated sludge from nitrification reactor of wastewater...
GATTGCTGCCGTCAGCGTGGTCTTGCCATGGTCAACGTGGCCAATCGTGCCTACGTTTACGTGCGGCTTCGTCCGCTCAAATTTACCCTTTGCCATGATTACTTTCCTCTACAAAAATGATTACTTCTTGTTGATGATTGCGTCAGCCACGTTCTTCGGGGCTTCGGAGTAGTGCTTGAATTCCATACTATAGGTTGCGCGACCCTGCGACAGCGAACGCACCGTGGTGGAGTAGCCGAACATTTCGGACAGCGGCACTTCAGCACGAATTGCCTTGCCACCACCAGCCATGTCGTCCATACCCTGGATCACGCCACGACGGGAAGACAAGTCACCCATCACGTCACCCATGTAATCTTCCGGCGTCTCGACTTCGACCGCCATGATAGGCTCAAGCAGAATCGGATCCGCCTTGCGCATACCATCCTTGAACGCCATCGAAGCAGCCATCTTAAAGGCGTTTTCGTTGGAGTCCACATCGTGGTAAGAACCGTCGAACAAGGTTACCTTGACATCAACCACTGGGAAGCCTGCCAGAACACCGTTCGGGATGGTTTCGCGCAGCCCCTTTTCAACTGCAGGGATAAATTCGCGCGGCACGGTACCACCCTTGATGGCGTCAACAAACTCAAAACCCTTGCCTTCGCCACTCGGCTCCATGATGAGCCACACATGGCCGTACTGACCCTTACCGCCAGACTGCTTGACGAACTTACCTTCGATCTCAACCTTTTTCTTGATCGCTTCACGATAAGCCACTTGCGGAGCGCCAACGTTGGCTTCAACGTTGAATTCACGACGCATACGATCCACCAGAATTTCCAGGTGCAATTCACCCATACCGGAAATAATGGTCTGATTGGTTTCTTCGTCGGTACGCACGCGGAAGGACGGATCTTCCTGAGCCAGACGACCCAGCGCGATACCCATTTTTTCCTGGTCAGCCTTGGTTTTCGGCTCGACAGCAACGTGAATCACCGGCTCCGGGAACACCATACGCTCAAGAATGATGGGCTTGTCGGTGGAGCAAAGCGTCTCACCGGTGGTCACATCCTTCAAACCGATACATGCAGCGATGTCACCAGCCAGAATCTCATCAACTTCCTGACGATCATTGGCGTGCATTTGCACGATACGACCGATACGTTCCTTGCGCTCCTTGACGGAGTTGTAAATGGTGTCACCCTTCTTCAGAACACCGGAATACACACGCACGAATGTCAGCTGCCCCACGAACGGGTCGGTCATCAACTTGAATGCCAGCGCCGAGAAGTCTTCCTTATCGTCTGCCTTACGGGTTGTCGGTACACCAGCTTCGGTTTCACCGTTGACATCAGGAATATCGACAGGCGACGGCAGCAACTGGATAACTGCGTCCAGCATGCGCTGAACGCCCTTGTTCTTGAACGCAGAACCGCACAGCATCGGCTGAATTTCAGTCGCAATGGTACGAGTGCGCAGGCCCAGAATGATCTCCTCTTCGGTCAACTCGCCAGACTCAAGATACTTGTTCATGAGATCTTCGGAAGCCTCGGCAGCCGCCTCGACCATGTTGCTGCGCCACTTGTTGGCCAGTTCCACCAGATCAGCCGGGACTTCCTTGTATTCGAACTTCATACCCTGAGAAGCCTCATCCCAGATGATCGCCTTCATCTTGAGCAGATCGACCACACCGGTGAAGGAATCTTCAGCGCCAATTGGAATCACGATAGGCACAGGATTAGCACGCAGGCGCGTCTTCATCTGATCAACGACCTTGAAGAAGTTGGCACCAGTACGGTCCATCTTATTCACGAAGGCCAGACGCGGCACCTTGTACTTGTTTGCCTGACGCCAAACGGTTTCAGACTGCGGCTGCACACCGCCCACCGCACAGTAAACCATGCAGGCACCATCCAGAACACGCATGGAGCGCTCAACTTCAATCGTGAAGTCAACGTGCCCCGGGGTGTCGATGATATTGAAGCGATGCTCCGGGAAAGACATGTCCATACCTTTCCAGAAACAGGTGGTCGCCGCAGAGGTAATGGTAATGCCGCGCTCTTGCTCCTGCTCCATCCAGTCCATCGTCGCAGCGCCATCATGCACTTCGCCGATCTTGTGATTTACACCGGTATAAAAAAGAATACGCTCGGTCGTCGTCGTTTTACCGGCGTCGATGTGCGCGCTGATACCGATGTTACGGTAGCGTTCAATAGGAGTTTTACGTGCCACAGCTAATTACCTTTGTTCTGGTGTCAATTTAGGATTCTAAAAATTAGAACCTGAAATGCGAGAAGGCCTTGTTGGCCTCAGCCATACGGTGCACTTCTTCACGCTTCTTCATCGCGGAACCACGACCTTCAGCCGCTTCCAGCAACTCGGCAGCCAGGCGCAGGCCCATGGACTTCTCGCCACGCTTGCGCGCCGCATCGCGCATCCAGCGCATCGCCAGAGCAGTACGACGGGTAGGACGAACTTCAACCGGCACTTGGTAGTTAGCACCACCCACGCGACGGCTCTTTACTTCCACCATCGGACGCAGGTTGCCGATTGCCTGGGTGAACACTTCCAGCGGGTCCTTGCTGGACTTCTGGACGATCTGATCAAACGCGCCGTAAAGAATGCGCTCAGCAACCGACTTCTTGCCGCCGGTCATCAGCACGTTAACAAACTTGGAAACTTCCTGACTGCCGAACTTGGGATCGGGCAGGATGTCGCGCTTGGGAACTTCTCTGCGTCTTGGCATGGTATTACCTCAAACTCAATTCAATTTAAAGAGCGAAAAAGCAGGCCTGGATTAGGCTGCCTTGGGACGCTTTGCGCCGTACTTGGACCGGGACTGCTTACGATCCTTGACACCGGCAGTATCCAGACTGCCGCGCACCATGTGGTAACGCACACCCGGCAAATCCTTCACACGACCACCACGCAACAGCACCACAGAGTGCTCCTGCAGGTTGTGGCCTTCACCACCGATATAGCTGATGACCTCGAAGCCATTGGTCAGGCGAACCTTGGCGACCTTACGCAAAGCCGAGTTAGGCTTTTTAGGCGTCGTGGTATATACGCGGGTACATACGCCGCGCTTTTGCGGACAGGCTTCCAGCGCCGGCACCTTGCTCTTGGTGACTATCTGCTGGCGGCCCTTGCGCACTAACTGGTTAATCGTCGGCATTGCTTTGATTCCTAAAAAAAACTTCCCTAAAAATTACGGGACGGCAGAAACCCGCCATCCCGGAAAAGCGGAGCATTCTATTGATCCGCTGCGCTCGTGTCAAGCCGTTTCGGCATCCCCTGCCGCTTCCGCAACCGGGGCTTCCTCGTCGGCACCTGCATTTACCGACTCGCTGACAGACACCGCATCCACACCGGCGACCTGACGCTTGCGATTTTCGTGGTATGCCAAGCCCGTACCTGCCGGGATGAGGCGACCCACAATAACGTTTTCCTTGAGACCGCGCAGATCGTCCTTCTTGCCCAGAATTGCGGCTTCGGTGAGAACGCGCGTGGTTTCCTGGAACGATGCCGCGGAGATGAACGAATCCGTCGACAGCGAGGCCTTGGTAATCCCCAGCAGCACATATTCAAACTTGGCCGGTTCCTTACCTTCAGCCAATACGCGATCGTTTTCGTCCAGCAGATCGGCACGCTCGACTTGCTCACCGAGAATGAAGTTGGTGTCGCCGGCTTCGGTCACGCGAACGCGACGCAGCATCTGGCGCACAATCACTTCGATGTGCTTGTCGTTGATCTTCACGCCTTGCAGACGGTAAACGTCCTGCACTTCGTCGATGATGTACCGGGCCAGCGCTTCGACACCCTGCAAGCGCAGGATATCCTGCGGCTCGGCCGGGCCGTCGACAATGGTTTCACCCTTGGTCACAACCTGACCATCGTGAGCCGTCACGTGCTTGTCCTTGGGGATCAAAAACTCTTGCTGCACACCATCCAGGTCGGTAATGACCAGACGTTGCTTGCCCTTGGTATCCTTGCCGAAGCTGACTGTACCCGTGGTTTCTGCCAGCATGCCGGCATCCTTGGGCGAACGCGCTTCGAACAGTTCCGCCACACGTGGCAGCCCCCCGGTAATATCGCGAGTCTTGGACGATTCTTGCGGAATACGTGCCAGCACTTCACCGACCCCCACTTCCTGGCCGTCCTTGACGGTGATAATGCAGCCGATCTGGAAAGTAATATTCACGGGGGTATCGGTGCCGGAAATCTTCACCTCAACACCGTCCGCATCCAGCAGCTTGACCTGCGGACGCAGACCTTTAGTCTGGCCTGCACGCTGCTTGGGATCGATTACCACCAGGGTTGACAGACCGGTCACATCGTCGATCTGCTTGGCCACCGTCACACCTTCTTCGACGTTCTCGAACTTCACGCGACCGGAGTATTCCGTAATAATCGGCCGGGTATGCGGATCCCAGGTAGCCAGCGGCTGACCCGCTTTGACCTGATTGCCATCCATCGCGTTAAGCGTTGCGCCGTAAGGCACTTTATGACGCTCGCGCTCGCGGCCGTTTTCATCCGTAATGATCGCTTCACCGTTACGCGAAATAACGATCTGCTCGTTGCGCAGGCTCGTAACATAACGCATGGTCGAGGTGAAACGCAGAATGCCGTTGGACTTGCTTTCCACCTGAGAAACCGACGCTGTACGCGACACCGCACCCCCGATGTGGAAGGTACGCATGGTCAGCTGAGTCCCTGGTTCGCCGATGGACTGTGCAGCAATCACACCGACAGCCTCCCCAATGCTGATGAGCTTGCCGCGACCGAGGTCTCGGCCATAGCATTGCGAACACAAGCCGTAGCGGGTTTCACAGGTCAGCGCAGTCCGCACCTTGACCTCATCAATGCCTAGCGACTCGATCTTTTCGACTTCGTCTTCGGTCAACAGAGTACCGGCTTCAAATACGGTTTCCTGAGTTTCAGGGTTGATAATATCCAGCGCAGCCACGCGGCCAAGAATACGATCACTCAAAGGCTCGATGACTTCACCGCCCTTGACCAGTGCCTTGGTCATCAGGCCGTTGCTGGTACCGCAATCGTGCTCGGTTACAACCAAATCCTGCGTCACGTCAACCAAGCGACGTGTCAGGTAACCAGAGTTTGCCGTCTTCAGAGCAGTGTCTGCCAAGCCTTTACGGGCACCGTGCGTTGAGATGAAGTATTGCAACACGTTCAAACCGTCACGGAAGTTGGCAGTAATCGGTGTTTCAATAATCGATCCGTCCGGCTTTGCCATCAGTCCGCGCATCCCAGCCAACTGACGAATCTGCGCTGCAGAGCCGCGTGCGCCGGAATCGGCCATCATGTAAATAGCGTTGAAAGACTCCTGGCGTACAACCTTGCCATCCTTCATTACTGGCTTGCCTTCCGCATCCAGCACGTTCTCTTCTCGCAACTGCTTCATCATGGCATCGGCGACCTTATCACCGGCACGCCCCCAGATGTCGACCACCTTGTTGTAGCGCTCACCCTGAGTGACCAAGCCCGAGGTGTACTGATCTTCGATTTCCTTTACTTCGCGCTCGGCGACGCCGATCAAGGCCTCCTTCTCGGGCGGCACCAGCATGTCGCCAACAGCAATCGAGATGCCGCCGCGTGTTGCGTAGCGATAACCCATCTGCATCAGCTTGTCGGCAAAAATAACCGTTTCGCGGATACCGACCTTGCGGAAGCTGGTATTGATCAGCCGAGAAATTTCCTTTTTCTTCAGCGCCCTGTCGATCACGCTGAACGGCAGACCGGCTGGCAGAATTTCAGACAGCAATGCGCGGCCAACCGTCGTTTGACGGGCCTTGCCATTACCATCAGGGAATTCGCAGTCCTTGAGGCGGATCGTAACCTTGGCGTGCAGGTCAATCAGGCCGCAATCGTAGGCACGTTGCGCCTCGGCGATGTCGGAGAACAGCATACCCTCGCCACGCGCAGCAACCTTCTCGCGGGTCATGTAGTACAGACCCAGCACGATATCCTGCGACGGCACGATAATCGGCTCACCGTTAGCTGGCGACAGTACGTTGTTGGAGGCCAGCATCAGCGTACGAGCTTCCATCTGCGCTTCGAGCGACAACGGTACGTGAACAGCCATCTGGTCGCCGTCAAAGTCGGCGTTGAACGCCGCGCAAACCAGCGGGTGCAGTTGAATCGCCTTGCCTTCGATCAGGATCGGTTCGAATGCCTGGATACCAAGGCGGTGCAGCGTCGGTGCGCGGTTCAGCAGCACGGGATGCTCGCGGATCACGTCCTCAAGAATGTCCCAGACTTCCGGACCTTCCTCTTCAACCTTCTTCTTGGCCGCCTTGATGGTGGTAGAAAGGCCCAGCACTTCAAGCTTGTGATAGATGAAAGGCTTGAACAGCTCCAGCGCCATCTTCTTGGGCAGACCGCACTGATGCAACTTGAGGGTCGGGCCCACCACGATAACGGAGCGCCCGGAGTAGTCGACGCGCTTACCCAGCAAGTTCTGACGGAAACGACCGCTCTTGCCCTTGATCATGTCGGCCAGCGACTTTAGCGGACGCTTGTTGGCGCCCGTCATGGCCTTGCCGCGACGACCGTTGTCGAGCAGCGAGTCAACCGCTTCTTGCAGCATGCGCTTTTCGTTGCGCACGATGATTTCAGGGGCCTTCAGTTCCAGCAGACGCTTCAAACGATTGTTACGGTTGATGACGCGACGATACAGATCGTTCAAATCGGAAGTCGCAAAGCGACCGCCATCCAGCGGAACCAGCGGGCGCAGTTCTGGTGGCAGCACCGGCAGCACTTCCAGAATCATCCATTCGGGTTTGATGCCGGACTTCTGGAACGCCTCGAGCACCTTGAGACGCTTGGCGATCTTCTTGATCTTGGCCTCAGAACCGGTTTCGGCCAGTTCGCGACGCAGGGTTTCCACTTCGCCGTGGATGTCCATGGTGCGCAACAGTTCGCGCACGCCTTCGGCACCCATGCTGGCGGAAAATTCGTCGCCGTACTCTTCCAACTTGGCCAGATAGTCATCTTCGGTCAGCAGTTGACCGCGCGTGAGCGGGGTCATACCCGGCTCGACCACCATATAGGCTTCAAAGTACAGCACGCGTTCGATATCACGCAGGGCGATATCCAGCACCATGCCCAGCCGGGACGGCAGGCTCTTCAGGAACCAGATATGCGCAACCGGCGAAGCCAGTTCGATATGGCCCATGCGCTCGCGACGCACCTTGGACAGCGTGACTTCGACGCCGCATTTCTCACAGATCACGCCACGGTGCTTGAGGCGCTTGTACTTGCCGCACAAACATTCGTAGTCCTTGACCGGTCCGAAGATCTTGGAACAGAACAGGCCGTCGCGCTCGGGCTTGAATGTCCGGTAGTTGATGGTTTCCGGCTTTTTAACCTCGCCATAGGACCAGGAACGGATTTTCTCGGGGGAAGCCAGCGCGATCTTGATCGCGTCGAATTCTTCCTCTTGTGTGACTTGCTTGAATAGATCCAGTAGTGCTTTCACCAGACTCTCCTTAGTTGCGTTCCAGATCGATATCGATAGCCAACGAGCGGATTTCCTTCACCAGCACGTTAAACGACTCCGGCATACCGGCATCAATCTTGTGTTCGCCCTTGACGATATTTTCATAAACCTTGGTGCGGCCGGAAACGTCATCGGACTTGACCGTGAGCATTTCCTGCAGCGTATAGGATGCGCCGTATGCTTCCAGTGCCCAGACTTCCATTTCCCCGAAACGCTGGCCACCGAACTGTGCCTTACCACCCAGAGGTTGTTGCGTAACGAGCGAGTACGGACCCGTCGAACGGGCATGCATCTTGTCATCGACCAAGTGATGTAACTTGAGCACGTGCATGTACCCCACGGTCACCGAACGCTCGAAAGCCTCGCCGGTACGACCGTCGTACAGCACGGCCTGTGTCTTGGCTGCATTGAGCTTGAGTTTGGCGGCCAATTCGTCCGGGAAGGCCATATCCAGCATTGCGCGGATGTCTTCTTCCGAAGCACCATCGAACACCGGGGTCGCAAACGGCACACCCGCCTTGAGATTGGATGCCAACTCAATAACTTCGGCGTCGGATAGTGACTTGAGGTCTTCCTTATTACCCGTGCTGTTGTAAATCTGATCCAGCAGCTTGCGCAGTTCGGCAACCTTGGCATCAGCTTCCAGCATCTCTTCGATGCGCATGCCCAGACCCTTGGCCGCCCAACCCAGATGAACTTCCAGAATCTGGCCGATGTTCATCCGCGACGGCACACCGAGCGGATTGAGCACGATGTCCATCGGACGCCCGTCGGCCATGTGCGGCATATCTTCCACCGGCACGATCTTGGAGACCACACCCTTGTTACCGTGACGGCCTGCCATCTTGTCACCGGGCTGCAAACGACGCTTCACGGCCACATAGACCTTGACCATCTTTTGCACACCAGGCGGCAGCTCGTCGCCCTGGGTCAGCTTGCGCTTCTTCTCTTCAAACTTGGCATCGAAGTCGACGCGGGTCTGTGCCAGACCTTCCTTCAACTGCTCCAGCTGACGTGCAGCGTCTTCATCGCTCAAGCGAATATCGAACCAGTCGTGGCGGTTGAGACTGTCCAGATACTCTGCGGTCAGAACTTCGCCCTTCTTGATCTTCTTTGGACCGCCATTGACGGTCTTGCCTTCGATCAGGCGACGAATACGACCGAATGCATCGTCTTCCACAATACGCAACTGGTCAGCCAAATCCTGCTTGTAGTGCCCAAGCTGATCGTCGATGATCTGCTGGGCACGCTTATCGCGCTCGATGCCTTCACGAGTGAATACTTGCACGTCAATCACCGTGCCCGACATTCCTGAAGGCACGCGCAGCGACGTATCCTTAACGTCCGAAGCCTTTTCACCGAAGATCGCACGCAGCAACTTTTCTTCAGGTGTCAGCTGGGTCTCGCCCTTGGGCGTGACCTTGCCGACCAACACATCACCGGCTTCAACTTCTGCACCGATGTGGATGATGCCGGACTCGTCCAGACGACCCAACATGCGGTCGGACAAATTAGGAATATCCACCGTAATTTCTTCCGGTCCCAGTTTGGTGTCCCGCGCTACCACCGACATTTCTTCAATGTGGATGGAGGTGTAGCGGTCATCGGCAACCACGCGCTCGGAAATCAGGATCGAGTCTTCAAAGTTGTAGCCGTTCCATGGCATAAATGCCACCAGCATGTTCTGTCCCAAGGCCAGTTCGCCCATATCGGTCGAAGCACCGTCGGCAATGATGTCGCCGCGAGCAATCAGATCGCCCACCTTGACCAGCGGACGCTGGTTGATGTTGGTATTCTGGTTGGAGCGCGTGTACTTGGTCAGGTTGTAGATATCCACACCGACTTCACCGGCTGAGGCTTCCTCATCGTTGACACGCACCACAATACGCCCCGCATCGACGTAATCGACGATACCGCCGCGTGTAGCCTTGACCACCGTACCGGAGTCGCCCGCCACTGTACGCTCGATACCGGTGCCAACCACGGCCTTTTCGGCACGCAGACAAGGCACGGCTTGACGTTGCATGTTGGCGCCCATCAGGGCGCGGTTTGCGTCGTCGTGCTCCAGGAACGGAATCAGCGAGGCCGCAACAGACACGATTTGACCTGGCGCCACGTCCATGTACTGGACTTCGCTCGGCCCCTTCATGGTAAATTCGTTGTGGTGTCGACAAGAAACCAGCACGTCCTGGAACTTGCCATCCTTGCCCAGTTCAGCATTCGCTTGCGCGATCACATACTGCGCTTCTTCAATCGCAGACAGGAAATCAATCTTGTCCGTCACCGTACCAGCCTCAACGCGGCGATATGGCGTCTCAAGAAAGCCATATTGGTTAGTGCGCGAATACAGCGCCAGCGAGTTGATCAGGCCGATGTTCGGACCTTCCGGCGTTTCGATCGGACACACGCGACCGTAGTGGGTCGGGTGCACATCGCGCACTTCAAAGCCTGCGCGCTCGCGGGTCAAACCGCCTGGGCCCAGTGCGGATACACGTCGCTTGTGGGTAATTTCAGACAGCGGGTTGGTCTGGTCCATGAACTGCGACAACTGGCTGGAACCGAAGAACTCGCGCACGGCACTCGATACCGGCTTGGCATTGATCAGGTCGTGCGGCATCAGGTTGTCGGACTCGGCTTGGCCAAGACGCTCCTTCACAGCTCGCTCCACGCGTACCAGACCCGCACGGAACTGGTTTTCGGCCAACTCGCCAACAGACCGCACACGCCGATTGCCCAAGTGATCGATATCGTCGATTTCGCCGCGTCCATTGCGCAACTCGACCAGCATCCCGATCACAGCCAGAATATCTTCGTTGGACAGGGTCATCGCGCCTTCTGCACCCTGCGCGCCAACCTTGGCGTAAAAACGCTTGAGCCAGTTGGCTGTACGATCTTCTATCTTTTCCGGATAGGCACGCCGATTGAACTTCATGCGCCCCACCGTCGACAGATCATAAGATTCGTCACTGAAGAACAGTCGGTTGAACAGCATCTCGACCGCATCTTCGGTCGGCGGCTCACCAGGGCGCATCATGCGGTAAATCGCCACGCGCGCAGCATACTGGTCGGGAATTTCGTCGATGCGCAACGTCTGGGAAATGTAATCCCCATGATCCAGGTCGTTAGAGTACAGCACGCTGACCTTGGCTACACCCGCATCAACCAGCTTGCCGAGCAGCGACTCGGTCACTTCATCGTTGGCGTTGGCAACAATTTCGCCACTCTCCTTGTCGATGATGTTGCTGGCGATGGTTCGGCCATAGAAAAACTCGTCCGGCACAGTGATCTTGTTCACGCCGGCCTTCTCCATGTCGCGAATATGCTTGACAGTGATGCGCTTGTCCTTGGCAACCAGCACATTGCCATCCTTGTCGACAATATCAAATTTGGCCACTTCACCACGCAGACGCTCCGGCACCAATTCGAACTGAACACCTTTCTTGTTGATATGGAAGGTGTCGAAATCGTAGAACATTTCAAGAATCTGCTCCGGGGTATAGCCCAGAGATTTCAACAAAATGGTCACGGGCATCTTGCGCCGACGGTCGACGCGGAAATACAAGTAATCCTTGGGGTCGAATTCAAAATCAATCCAGGAACCACGATAAGGAATGATGCGAGCATCAAACAACAGCTTGCCGGAAGAATGGGTCTTACCCCTGTCGTGTGCGAAGAACACGCCCGGGCTGCGATGCAACTGGGAAACGATCACGCGCTCGGTACCGTTGATCACGAACGAGCCATTGTCTGTCATGAGCGGCAATTCGCCCATGTAGACCTCCTGCTCCTTCACTTCCTTCACGGTCGGCTTGGACGCTTCCCGGTCCATAATGGTCAGGCGCACCTTGACACGCAACGGCGACGCGAAGGTCAGGCCGCGCTGCTGGCATTCCTTTACATCAAACGGGGGCTGACCCAGAGCATAGCTGACATAGTCAAGTCGCGCATTGCCGGAGTGACTGGTAATCGGGAACACCGAGCTGAAAGTCGCCTGCAGACCATCGCTGACACGCTGGTCAGCAGGCACTTCGGCTTGCAAAAAGGCACGATACGATTCCAACTGCATCGCCAGCAGGTATGGTACTTCCTGCACGCTCTCGCGTTTGGCAAAGCTTTTGCGGATACGTTTCTTCTCGGTAAAGGAATAGCTCATTGGCAATTCTCCACGGGGCTGGATAGAGGATAGAAGTCAGGGTACTCAACGTCCCTCAGTTCTAGCTTCTAAAAGCCGGTTTCCAAAAATGCTGAAGGGCCGACGGTTTCCCGTCAGCCCATGCAGCAAAAACTACAATTACTTGACTTCGACCTTTGCGCCAGCTTCTTCAAGCTTCTTGGCAGCAGCATCAGCATCAGCCTTGGAAACACCTTCCTTGACAGCCTTAGGAGCGCCATCAACCAGGTCCTTCGCTTCCTTCAGGCCCAGACCTGTCAGCTCGCGAACAGCCTTAATGACGTTCACCTTGTTGTCGCCAGCGCCAGTCAGAATAACGTTGAATTCGGTTTGCTCTTCAGCAGCAGCAGCGCCGCCAGCAGCAGGTGCAGCAGCCACAGCAACAGCGGTAGCAGCAGCAGAAACGCCGAACTTTTCTTCCATATCTTTGATGAGCTCAGACAGCTCGAGGACGGTCATGCTAGCAATCGCGTCGAGAATATCAGCCTTGGACAGTGCCATTTGTACTTCTCCTGAATAAATAAATTAAAAACTGAATTAAGCGGCTTGCTTCTGGTCACGCACTGCAGCCAGACCACGAACGAACGAAGTCGGAACTTCGTTAAGCGTGCGCACGAACTTGGCAACAGGAGCCTGCATGGTGCCCATCAACTTGGCCAGCAGCTCATCGCGACTCGGCATTGTTGCCAGCGCCTTAACGCCATTGGCATCCAGAACGCTGTTTGGCATCGCACCCGCCTTGATGACGAACTTGTCGTTGCCTTTGGCAAACTCATTCAACACCTTGGCAGCAGCCACGGGGTCGGTAGAAATACCGAACACCAGAGGACCGACCATTTGTGAAGCAAGGCCGGAGAATGGGGTGCCATCGACCGCACGACGCACCAGCGTGTTCTTGAGAACGCGCAGGTAAACGCCTGACTTGCGTGCTTCCGCACGCAATTTGGTCATGTTGCCCACTTCCAGACCGCGATACTCGGCAATAATAATTGACTGGGCCTTGGAGACTTGCTCGCTAACCTCGGCAACTACTGCCTTTTTCTCTTCAAGATTTAGACTCAATGTCTTCCTCCTTCCGTTGATAAAACTTTTGCAATACACCTGCAAAAGCCCTCCACGGCGGACCTACTTTCAGGAAAATCCTGTCAGGGTACGCCATCTGCGTAGGACAACAGCTTTCAGCGGTCAGCAATCAGCTTCAGCGAAATCCATTCATTAAGCCCTCGTGGGCACCTACGGTCTTTGATAACCCCGTTACTCAAGATTCGAATAACAGGCCCAAAGCACTGCTGCGGCATGGAATCAACCATGCCGCATATTCATTACGCCGTCAGACTGGTCTGATCGACCCGGACACCAGCGCCCATGGTGCTGGAAACCGACATTTTCTTCAGGTAAACACCCTTGCTCGAAGCCGGCTTGGACTTGTTCAACGCCTCAACCAGCGCCAGCAAGTTACCCTTTAATGCATCGACATCGAACGATGCGCGACCAATGGTGCAATGGATGATACCGGCCTTGTCTGTACGGTACTGCACTTGACCCGCCTTGGCGTTCTTGACTGCTTCAGCCACGTTCGGAGTTACGGTGCCAACCTTGGGGTTAGGCATCAAACCGCGCGGACCGAGGATCTGGCCCAGCTGACCAACGATACGCATCGCGTCAGGAGTGGCGATCACCACGTCGAAGTCCATCATGCCGCCCTTGATTTGCTCGGCCAGATCTTCGAAACCAACGATGTCGGCACCAGCGGCCTTGGCAGCATCGGCGTTTGCGCCTTGCGCAAACACAGCAACGCGGGAAGTCTTACCGGTACCGTGCGGCAGAACCAGTGCACCACGAACCAGCTGATCGGACTTCCGCGCATCGATGCCGAGGTTCACCACAGCATCAACAGATTCGTCGAACTTGGCAGTCGCGGTCTCCTTCACCAGCGACAGCGCTTCAACCAACGGATAAGCCTTATTACGGTCAACCTTGGCTTGCAAGGCTGTCAAACGCCTGGAAATCTTGGCCATGTTATACGCCCTCCACTTCAATACCCATACTGCGGGCGCTACCAGCAATGGTGCGAACCGCCGCATCCATATCAGCCGCCGTCAGGTCAGGCATCTTGGTCTTGGCGATTTCTTCAGCTTGCGCACGAGTGATCTTGCCGACCTTGTCGGTATGCGGACGCGGAGAACCCTTCTCCAGCTTGGCCGCTTTCTTGATCAACACCGTTGCAGGCGGCGTCTTCATAACGAAAGTGAAGCTCTTGTCGGCGAACGCAGTGATCACCACCGGAATCGGCAGACCGGGCTCCATGCTCTGCGTAGCAGCGTTAAACGCCTTACAGAACTCCATGATATTCAGACCGCGCTGACCCAGCGCCGGACCGACCGGGGGGCTTGGGTTGGCTTTACCTGCAGGAATCTGCAGCTTGATATAGCCAATGACTTTCTTTGCCATCGTTAACTCCTAAAAACGGGTACAAGCGCCAGTTTGGCCGGCTCCCCTGAAACATGTCGCAGCAATGCCGCAACGCCAAACAGCCTAGCCTTTTTCGACCTGGCTGAAATCCAACTCCACCGGTGTTGCGCGACCGAAAATTGTCACCGAAACACGCAGCTTGCTCTTTTCGTAATTAACATCCTCGACCACGCCATTGAAATCGGTGAATGGACCTTCCTTGACGCGAACCACCTCACCGTTCTCGAACAGCACCTTGGGCCTTGGTTTCTCAACACCATCCTGCATCTGCTGCATAATGGCCGCCACTTCCTTCTCGGAAATCGGCGTCGGCTTCAGGTTGGTACCGCCAACAAAGCCAGTTACACGTGGCGTGTTCTTGACCAGATGCCAAGAATCATCATCCATTTCCATGTTCACCAGAACATAGCCAGGAAAGAACTTGCGCTCGGAGATGGTCTTTTGACCACCCTTCATCTCAATCACTTCTTCGACGGGCACCAGGATTTCGCCGAACTTATCCTGCATCCCGGAACGATCAACACGCTCCTGAAGAGCGCGTTGCACGGATTTCTCAAACCCGGAAAAGGCGTGGACCACATACCAGCGCTTTGACATTACGCACCCCGCCCAAGAATTATTTTAATAAACCACATCAGCGAAAAATCCACGACCCAAAGGATTACCCCCATCACCAGCACCAGCGCGAATACCGCACCGGTCGTCTGAATGGTTTCCTTACGGCTCGGCCACACCACCTTGCGAGCTTCCGCGGCAGCCTCGGAAATAAAAGTCAGCGCCTCGCGCCCCATCACGGTCGTCCACATGACCGCAACAGCAGCAGCCACGCCCGCCAACACCACCAGCAAGCGCAGCACGGCCGGCTTGTCGCCAAGCAGGTAAAAGCCGCCAACACCGGCAGCCACCAGCAACAACGCCAGCACCAGTCTGATTTTATCCATCGTTAATGTTTTACATCTGAAATAAAGTGGCAGGCCAGGAGGGCCTCGAACCCCCAACCCTCGGTTTTGGAGACCGATACTCTGCCAATTGAGCTACTGGCCTGTTAAAAGCTGACGGTTACGGGCAACCAACCACTCACAACCGTCGGTTTTGTTACTCGATAATCTTAGCCACGACACCTGCACCGACGGTACGACCGCCTTCACGGATGGCGAAACGCAGACCGTCTTCCATCGCGATCGGGGCAATCAG
>WBZX01001833.1_pt1 | contig 15314 bp, 11 predicted proteins | sample 5204211 | NCBI WGS metagenome assembly WBZX01 (sample SAMN12344362, study PRJNA552823) | activated sludge metagenome | biome: Activated sludge suspended growth; feature: Nitrification reactor; material: Wastewater; isolation source: activated sludge from nitrification reactor of wastewater...
CACCAAGGTGGAAGTGCTCGAGACGGGCATCAAGGTCATCGACCTGCTCGCTCCGTACCGTCGTGGTGGCAAGATCGGCCTGTTCGGCGGCGCCGGCGTCGGCAAGACCGTGCTCCTGATGGAGCTCATCAACAACGTCGGCAAGAAGCACGGCGGCTTCTCGGTGTTCGCCGGCGTCGGCGAGCGCACCCGCGAGGGCAACGACCTCTACTTCGAGATGATCGAGTCGGGCGTCATCCAGGCCGAGTGGGACCACGAGAACCGCCAGGTGACCTCGGTCGATCCCGACAAGTCCAAGGTGGCGCTGGTCTACGGTCAGATGAACGAGCCCCCCGGCGCCCGCGCCCGCGTGGCGCTCTCGGGCCTGACCATCGCGGAGTACTTCCGCGACACCATGGGCCAGGACGTGATGCTCTTCGTCGACAACATCTTCCGCTTCACGCAGGCGGGCTCCGAGGTGTCGGCGTTGCTCGGTCGCATCCCCTCCGCGGTGGGTTACCAGCCGACGCTGGCCACCGAGATGGGCGTGCTGCAGGAGCGCATCACCACCACCAACAAGGGCTCGATCACCTCGGTGCAGGCCATCTACGTGCCCGCCGACGACCTCACCGACCCGGCGCCGGCGACCGCGTTCGCGCACTTGGACGCGACCACGGTGCTCAGCCGCGCGCTGACCGAGATCGGCATCTACCCGGCCGTCGACCCGCTCGACTCGACCAGCACCATCCTCGCGCCCGACGTCGTCGGTGCCGAGCACTACCGCGTCGCCCGCCGCGTCCAGCAGATCCTGCAGAAGTACAAGGAGCTGCAGGACATCATCAAGATCCTCGGCATGGACGAGCTGTCCGAGGAGGACCGCCTGCTGGTCGCCCGCGCCCGCAAGATCCAGAAGTTCCTGAGCCAGCCCTTCCACGTCGCCGAGCAGTTCACCGGCATGCAGGGCAAGTTCGTCGAGCTCGAGGACACCGTGAACAGCTTCCGCGAGATCGCCGAGGGCAAGCACGACGACCTGCCGGAGGACGCGTTCTACATGGTCGGTGGCATCGCCGACGCGGTCGAGAAGGCCAAGGACCTCGCGAAGAAGTCCTGACGCCGCGACCGCTGACACCACGACCGGCCCCCACACGTCCCGCCCCGAGAAGCCATGTCCGACACATCGATCAAGCTCGACATCCTCACGCCCATGGGCGCGATCCGTGACGGCATCGAGGTGCCGGGCGTCGAGGTGCCGGGCGTGCTCGGCGAGATCGGCGTGCTGCCCCGCCACGAGGCGCTGATCACCGCGCTGGTGCCGGGTGTGGTCCGCTTCCGCGAGGGCGCGACCCAGGTGCGCCTGGCCGTCGGTGCCGGCTTCCTCGAGGTGAAGGAGGCCGGGCGCGTGATCATCCTGTGCGACCGGGCGGCCGAGGCCGATCAGATCGATCGCGCCGCGGTGACCAAGCGGCTCGGCGAGGTCAAGGCCGCGCTCGAGCACGACAAGGGCCCCATCGAGGCCGGTGAGCACCGGGCGCTCGACGATGAGCGCATGTGGCTCGAGGCTCAGCTGCGCGTCGCGGCGCACTGAGCCCGGGGCAGCGGCGACGGGCCGACGCAGACGGCCGCCGCCCGGGCGGCTCTACTTCTTGCGGCCCTTCTTGCTGTCGAGGGTGCCGTCCACCTCGGCCAGCGCATCGCGGATCAGCGCGGCGATCTCGGCCTTCTGCGCCGACTCGTTCATGCGGTCGCGGGAGGCGTCGGAGGTTGGAGGCTTGGCCGCGCCGGCACGCGCGGGCGTGGCGGACGACGGCGTCGCCGAGCTCGGGGGGGCGCCTTCGGTGCGGGCCGTGGGCGCGGGCGTCACGGCCTGGCTGCTGCGTCGCGGGCCCGCCGGCGGCGTGGGCTCGCTGGTGCCGTACTCGGAGGTCCGATGACGTGCCGTCTCGCCGGTCGACGGGGTACGGGCACTTGGCGGCGGGGAGAACTCCCCGGTCGCCTTGGGTGGGAAGTTCGCGTCGGGCATGCGCTCCGGGGGTGGCCCACCGGGGCCGAACTCCACCTCGCTGGTCCCGGACACCCGGCGCATCTCGGCCACGAACGCGGCCTGTCGCGTCGCAGCGACGTAGGCATGCACGTCGCGCGCGACCCGATCCTCGATCACCACGAACTGCACGCCGAGCACCACGCCACCGCGACCCTGCGTCGCACGGACCACGACGCCGTCGGCGTCGTACCACCGTGGCGTTCCTGCCTGCGGCGTGAGGCAGAAGTTCACGCGCACGAACTGGCCAGGCGATCGCTGCTGCGGACTGAGGATCGCCAGGCCGGCCGCACTGATGTCGAGCGCGGCACAATCCACCCGCTCGTCGCCGACGAACGCGGTCACGTTGCCGTGGAGCTGCGCGCGGGGCTGTGTGCGTCGCTCGTGGGTGTTCGTCATGGCTCGGACCCCTGATACGCTAGCACTGCGGCAACCGATCGCGGCGATCGATCGGCCGCTTGCACGCGCGCTCGCGCGCGGCCTCGCCGCAGCGCACTCACCCCGAAGTGACCGCCCATGACCACGACACCGACGCCGCCCTGGGCGATCGTCACGCTCCGTGTTTCCCCTGACCGCTCCACGCGTGAGGCGTGGTCTGCAACACTCGTGCAACTCGAGGAGGCCGCAGCGTGCATCGCCGCGATCGATGGCGTCAGCGGTGTCGAGACCCGAGATCCGCGGGATCCCGGCGGACCCGCGGCGCCCGAGATGGTGGTGTACACGACGCCGGAACAGCTGTTGACCGTACAAGCCCGGGCAGAACGCCTCGTCGGCGCGTTCGGCCTCGCCGCGCACGCCACCGGTGAGGTCCGCACGGATGACGACTGGCGCGATGCCTGGAAGCAGTTCTACCGCAAGACCGTCCTCGGCGACGGACAGCTGCTGCTGCGCCCGAGCTGGCTACCACGCGAGGACGGTGATCCCGCGGTGGAGCTGGTGCTCGACCCCGGACGCGCCTTCGGCACCGGTCTGCACGAGACCACGCAACTGTGCCTCGATCGCGTGGCAGTCATTGCGCGTGCGCCCGGACCGCCGCCACGGCGGGTGCTCGATCTCGGCTGCGGCTCCGGCATCCTCGCGCTGGTCGCCGCGCGTCTGCTCCCGCGGGCCGAGGTCCTCGCGGTCGACGACGATCCCGAAGCGACGGCGACGACCCACGAGAACGCGATCACCAACGGTCTCGAGTCGCGGCTGCAGATCCGCACCGGCGACGTCGACGCGGTCGACGACGCGAGCTTCGACCTCGTGCTCGCGAACATCCGCGCGCACACGCTGATCCCTCGCGCGGCGGCGCTGGCCCGGTGCACGCGCCCCGGTGGCGTGGTGGTGTTGTCGGGTGTGCTCGACGACGAGCGCGACGCAGTCGCGGCCGCCTGTCGCGAGGTCGGGTTCGTCCATGATCCCGACATCTCACCTTGGCCGCGCCAGCGGGGCGAGTGGGTCGCGCTCGATCTGCGACGCGGACCATGAGCGTGCGGGTGTTCCACACCGGCGAGCTCACGCCGGACGCGACCTTCGAGTTGGTCGGTGACGAGCTGCACTACCTCGTGCGCGTGCGCCGTGCAGCGAAGGGCGACATGGTCGAGGTGCTCGACGGCGCCGGCCACGGTGCGCGCGCGGTGCTCGAGCGCGTCGATGCGCGCAGCGCAACCCTGCGCGTCGACGCAGCGATCGCGTACGCCGACACGCCGACGCTCGAGCTGTGGCTCGGCATGCCCGACGTCGACGCGACGCTGGCGTGCATCACCGCCGCGTGCGAGCTCGGCGTGACACGGCTGACCCTGGTGCGCACCGCGTTCGCGCAGGCGCAGCTGCCCGGACGCGCGCGGATCGATCGCGTGCTGCAGGCGGCCATGCGGCAGTGCGGCCGGCCGCAACCACCGGTGATCGCCGGGCCGCTCGCACTCGCGGACCTGCTCGCGCGGACCGAGCCGCGCGGTGGCTGGATCGCGTGGGAGCGCCTGCGCGACGCTGCGGCCCCGAGCCCCCCGCGGGTCGCACGTCTGTTCGTGGGTCCTGAAGGCGGACTCCGTGAGGACGAGGTGCGCGCGTGCGAGGACGCGGGGATGAGCGCGTGCTCGCTCGGCCCGTGGACCCTGCGCGCCCCCACGGCGGTCGTGGCGGGGCTCGGACGACTGCGCGCGCTCACCTGACGACCGCGCGTTCGGGATCGGGCTCGTGCGGTCTGCTCGACCCTCTAGGGGCGCCCGCAAGCCGCCGCCACCATGGTAAGCTGCTGCGCGAGATGGCCCCTCGGCGTCCGCGATCGCCCAAGCCGTCGTTCTGCCCGGTCTGCGATGCTCCCCTCGCGCCCGACGTCGCGGCCGGGACCGAGCCGAGCTGCCCGAGCTGCGCCACCGCGCTCGCGCCGTTCGTGGCGGCGGGCTTCTGGCGCCGCTTCGCCGCGGCGATGATCGACGGCGCGATCCTGCTGTTCACGGCCGGCCCACTGGCGTGGATGGTCGCGGCGGCCAGCGACGAGCCCGCGCTGCTGTCGGGCAAGACTGCGCTCGAGTCACTGCTGCACCTGTTCGAGCTCAGCGCCGGCGCGATCGCTCGCAAGGGCGCACCGCTGGGCCTGATGGCGGTGCTGTACCTCGCGTTGTTCTGGCACCTGTCGGGGCGTACGCCGGGGCAGAAGCTGCTCGGGATCCGCGTGGTCGATCGTCGCGGACACCGACCCAACGCCGCGCGCGCGATCGTGCGGGGACTCGTCGCCGTGCTGGGGGTGTTGCCGGGTGCGCTCGGGTGGCTCTGGATCGTCGTCGACATGGAGAAGCGCGCCTGGCACGACTGGCTCGCGGGCACCTGGGCGGTGAGGGATCCGTGAGCCACCTCCGGCGATACCTCGAACAGACCGGCGCCCTGCCAGCCGACCACCTCGACGCCGCGACGCGTCGGCAGCAAATCTACGGCGGCAGCCTCGACAGCGTGCTGCTCGAGCTCGAGCTGGTCGACCCGCACACCCTGGGCGAGCTGTTGGTGCAGGCGTGCGGACTCCCGCTCGCGCCCTTCGAGCTGATCGACGACGAGCGCGATCGTCCGTGGCACGCGTTGCCCGACGACATCATCGAGATCGGTTGGGCGGTGCCGCTTTGCGATCGCTCGGGCACGGTGTGGATCGGCGTGCACCCCGACCTCCCCAACGAGCGCCTCGGCGCGCTCTACCGCATGATGCCGGGGGTCCAGGCCTTCGTGCTGCCGGAGTGCGCGCTCGAGAAGATCGCAGCCGAGCGCACGGTCTCGGTGGTGCCGCAGCGCTACGCGGTGTTGTGCGTGGCTTACCTCAGCGCGCTGCGCCGACGCCCGTCGGTGTCCGACGTCGGGTTCCCGATGCTGCACGACCCGGGCTCGATGGGAACGTTCGACATGTTCTCGCCCGACTCCGGATTGCGTGGGGTCCCGCGGCCGGCCGCCGACGACGATCGCGATCGCACACAGCCACCGATCGCCACTGGTGCGCCCGGCACCAGTCCCGAGCCCGAGGACGAGTTCGAACGTCGCGCGACGATCGTCTATCAACCGAATCCGATGCTGCCGCTCGACGACGATTCCTCGTCGTTCGCGCTCGCGCTGACCGACCCGCCGTCGCCGGCGCTCGAGCCCGGAGACACCAGCGCCGGCACGCCGCTGCACGACGACGACGGCACCGCGACCTCGGAGGAACCCGGCGCCCCCGCGGCGCCGATGCGTGGTCGCACGCTCATCATGGGCCGCGGCAGCGTACCCGTGGTCCCGCCGCCACCCTCGGTCTCGAGCCCGCGCCCGCAACCGCAGCTCGACATCGCCGCGCCGCCCGACCCCGACGATCGCACGCGAGTGGCGTCGATCGAGATGCGGATGGCCGCGGCCGCGTCGCTCGAGTCGGGCCCGCACACCCGCGCCCAGCCCGAGCCGCCTCCGCCTCCGCCTCCGCCCACCACCCCGGCCGAGCTCGGTGCACCGACCCGCGACGGCGCGCCCGACGATGCCGGCGCGATCGTGCTGTCGCCGGCGCGCACGGTCGTCGGCGGTCCGCCGCCGGTGCGATTCACCGCCCGCGGCACGATGATCTCGACCGGCCGCGATCTCGAGCTGTCGCTGCGCAGTGCCGACATCGCCGGCCGCATTTCCAGTGTCAATGCCGAGCTCGACCGCGCGCGCACCCGCGATGGCGCGATGGAATCGCTGGCGACCGCGCTCGCGATCCTCTCGCCGCGATTTGCGATCCTGCGGGTACGGGGCCGCGAGCTGGTCGGCCTCGGCTCGCCCCAGACTGCGCTGCCCGACCCCGCCGGTCGCGTGGTCCCGATCGGTAGCGTCGGCTTCGCCGCGCGCGTGATGGCCGAGTCGCGCAACGCCGGCGTGCTCGACGACGACGGCTTCGCGCGCGCGCTCTCGCTGTCGTCCGGCCACCCGTGCCTCGCCCGTCGGGTCGACGTCGCCGGCCGCCCGACCCTGCTGGTCTACGTCGATCGCGGCGGCGACGAGTTCCTCCCTGCCGAGGCCGCGCTGCTCGACGAGGTCTGCGCCCACACCAGCCGCGCGCTCGAGACCGTGGTCAAGCTGCGCCAGTCCGAGCGCACGCCCGGCGACGACACCGACACCCGGCCCTCACCGCTGCGCCCCCCGACGATCGATCCGCCGCCCAGCTTCGGCGTGACGCCGGGGGCGCGGCCGTGGACGCCGAGCACCGCCGCGCGGCGCCTGACGCCGCCGCCGGTCGACTTGATCCCGACCGACGGACCGCGTGCGCGCAGCACCATCGTCGACGGCTCGCCGCCGGTGCGCCGCCCCACCGATGCACCACGACCGCGGCCGACGACGCCCATCGACGGGCCCTACGACCGCCAGATCGACGGCTTCGAGCCGCTCGCACCCGCAGCCGCCCCCGCAGCCGAGCGCGCCACCGAGCCCTACACCGCCGACCGCGACGACGATGGCGCTCAGCGTGTGACCAGCGTCGGTGGTGCGCCGCAGCGGGCCGACGCCCCGGTCGGTGCCCCGTCGGCGCTGCCGCCCGATCACACGCCCCGTGGCGCGCACATGCTGACGATCCACGCGATGCCGCCACCTCCACCGCTGCCGCCGCCACCACCGATGGCGGACGAGGCCAGCAGCCCGATCGACACCCTCATGGGCCTGCCGCCGCCGGTTTCGAGCCACGCCCGGGGTCCGCGCTTCGTGCCGCCGCCGATCGATGATCGCGACAACGCCAACATCACGCCGCTGTCGTCACCCATCGATCAGCCGTCGATGCGCGGACGCATCGAGCTCGACGAGGAGGACTGGGCCCACCCGGGCAAGCAGCTCGCCAGCGAGTCGATGCAGCGTCGGGTCGACTCGCTGCTGCGGGCGATCGCCGGCGGCAGCGGCAACGTCGGCGATCTGCGGGCCATCGGGGAGCCCGCGCTGCTGCGGCTGGCGGCGCAGTTCCCCGGCCCGCTCGAGATCCTCCGCCGCGACCTCCGGGCCCTGCCACCGCCTTCGGCCCACGGTCCGCTGGTGCGCACGGCGATCCGTGTTGGCGCCGAGCTGGTGCCGCACCTCATCGATCTGTTCGATCACCCCAGCGCCGACGTCCGCTTCTACGCGGCGTTCGTGTTCCAGGAGCTCCGCGACGCCCGCGCGATGCGGCCGCTGTCGGAGCTGGCATTCGACACCAGCGGCGACGTCCGCGTGATCTCGATGCGCGTGCTCGAGACCTACAGCCGCGTCGCTGGGTTCGACGATGCGAGTCGCGTCGTGCGAGCCCAGCTCGACAGCACCAACCGCACCCGTCAGCTCTATGCCGCACGCGCGGTCGGGACCCTGCGTGACATCGATGCCATCGGCAAGCTGATCGACCTCCTCAGCAGCCGCGATCGGTTCGTGCAGGAGGCCGCGCTCGAGTCGCTGTGCTCGATCACCGGCCAGCAACTCGGCCTCAAGCCCCACCGCTGGAAGAGCTGGTACGGCGACAACGCCGACCGCCACCGCGTCGAGTGGATCATCGACAGTCTCGAGCACCGCGACGTGCCGGTGCGACGCTGGGCCGCCGACGAGCTCACGCGCATCACCGGCCACCGCGTGCCGTTCTCGGCCATCGGTGACAAGCGAGCGCGCGACCTGGCCATCGAAGCGTGGACGCAGTGGTGGACCGAGCGCGGCCGCGCGCAGCTCGAGCAGCGCTGAGGCGTCGTACCGCCGGCGACGCGGCTCGTCGCCGGCGTTGCGCGCTACTTCTTCCGCACGATCTCGATGGTCTTGATCGACACGGGCTCGTATGGCCGATGGTTGGCGCGCGCGTCGACCTTCACGTCGCTGATCGCAACCGCGACCTTGGGGTCGCACTTGCCGAAGATCGCGTGCTTGCCGTCGAGGTGGGGGGTCGGCACCGTCGTCACGAAGAACTGGCTGCTGCCGGTGTTGGCACCCCGGTTGGCCATCGAGAGCAACCCGGGCGTGGAGTGCTTGAGCGACTTCTCGAGTTCGTCGACGATGATGTAGCCGGGGCCGCCGCCGCCCGAGCCGGTCGGGTCACCGGTCTGGATCATGAAGCCCTTGACGACGCGGTGGAACAGCACGCCGTCGTAGAACTTCTTCTTCACCCAGCTGTCGGACTTCTTGTCGTACGACTCGCGGGTGCCGCGGGCGAGGCCCACGAAGTTCGCGACGGTGTTCGGGACCTTGTCCTCGTACAGCTCGCACTCGAACGTGCCCATGGTGGTGTCGAAGATCGCGGTGAGCTTGCCGTTGGCGGGGTCCGACAGCTTCGCGTCGTCGCCCAGCGCGTCCTTCAGCGTGAACTCGCCCTTGCGCGGATCACCCTGGGCCTCGTCGTAGGCCTTGACCTGCTCGGGCGTGAGATCCTTGGGCGCGAGCTGGCCCTTGGTGAAGGTCTTGTCGCCGGCGGCCGCCGGGGCGGCGTTGCCGTCCGCACCGGCCTCGGGCTTGGCTGCCGGCTCGCGTGGCGCCTTGGCGTCGTTCGCCTTGGCGGTCTTGGCGTCGTCCGCCTTGGCGGCGGCCTTGGCGGGCTTGACCTCCTTGGCGGCGGCCTTGCTGCCGCCATCGCTGGACTGCTTCGCTTCGCCCATGCAGGCGGTGAGGGTGAACAGGCAGGTGGCGGCGACGTACGACTTGCGTGGCAGCATCGGGACCTCTCTCGTCCAAAGACGGCGGGCGGTCAGGGATGTACCGCAACGGCATCCGCGTCGCCACTGTCCGCGCTTGGCCGATCTCGCTGCGACGGGTGCCCGCGTCGGACCCCACGCGCGGGCACCGGCGGTGGACTTCGCCGCAGTGCGCGACTAGCCTAGTGCGCGCGTGATGGACATCGTTCGGGGTGTGGTGCTGCTCGCGACCATCGTCGGCGCAGCCGCCGGGTGCAAGTCGAAGGCGAGCCGCGGCGAGCTGACGCCGCCCAAGGACGCGGCCCCGTGGGAGGAGCAGCGCTACGGGGTGTCGTTCGACGACGACTACACCGCGGCCGACCTCGAGCTGCAGGGGCGCGCGCCCCACGACGTCCTCGATCAGCGGCTGTTCGGCGCGCGGCTCGGACACGCCGACCTCATCCTGCAGGTCCACGTCGATCAGGTGTGGGGCCGCGGCCGCTACCAGGGCCGCAAGGCGCAGTACCTCGACGTCGAGCTCGGTGAGGTGTTGTTCGGCGAGCTGCCCAAGGGCACGCGCGCGTCGCAGCTGGTGGTGGTCGACGGCGAGGACGAGCTACCGGGCGCGCTGCAGGGCGCCGATCTGGTGCTGTTCCTGCGCTGGGCGCCAGGCGACAAGCCGCCCTACCACCACCACCTGATGCCCGCGAGCGAGGCGATCGTTTCGTACATCCGCGCGCTGGTGAAGCACGCACGGGACGAGGGCGCGCTCGACGGTCGCAAGGGCAAGCGGCGCGGCCGACGGGGCAAGGCCGCCGTCGACACCGGCGACGGCGCGCCCGAGTGAGTCGCGATCCGAGCGCCCGCGCGGCGAGCCCCCGAACCCCGAAGGCCCCTCGAGCCCCGAAGGCCCTCGAGCCCCGAAGGCCCCCGAACCCCGAAGGCCCCCGAACCCCGAAGGCACTCGAGGGGCATCGGGCCGCGGCGCCGTCCGCCCCCGACGCGCGCCCCGAGCGGCCGCTGCCGTCGCCCTGGCCGCGTCCTGGCGCCGCGGGGGGTCCCCACCGTCGACACCGTCTTGACGCAGCCACCGGCGCCTTGTACATACGCGGTCCCGTTCGCACCGCGATCGGGGCACACGCGGGCGTGTAGCTCAGTTGGTTAGAGCGCTGCCCTGATAAGGCAGAGGTCGGGTGTTCAAATCCCCCCACGCCCACGAACGCGGTCCTTCGTCGAACGACCTCGCCCACGCGAGGGCGGTGCGCTGACGGGGACCGCCGCTTCGGGGGATTAGCTCAGTTGGTAGAGCACCGGCCTTGCATGCCGGGGGTCAGGGGTTCGAGTCCCCTATCCTCCACCGCCCGCGGTGGATTCGCGATCGCGTTGCTGGACCGACGCGTCGTCGGGCGACGCCAGCGGGTAGCGCGGTGGCGGCGCGTCATCGCCGATGCGCACCGCCACCAGCGGTAGCTCGTCGCACTCGGCCCGCAGGAACGCGTCGAGTGTCGCCGGCGAGATCGCGAAGAAGCCACGGCTGCTCTCGACCAGCGCCACGCGGCCGCTGTGCCCGCAGATCTCGCACCACTCGAACGAACCCGCCTCGGGCTCGTCGTCCGGGATCATGCGGAAGCCGCGGGCCAGGCAGCGCAGGCAATCGGTCTCGCCGACGTGCGTCCGCGAGGCCCGGTCGCGCTGCAACGACGCGGCGGCCGCGAGCTCGGCACGCTGCTCGGCGCACGGGAAGCCGCAGCCGGGACACACGGCCGCGCGGTCGGAGATCGGGCGCTCACACTCGGGACACGGCTGCAGCACGCCGGCGCATCGTAGCGCATCGGCGTGCGCGCGAGCTCGACACGTGCGCGACCGACCGCGGGCCTTCGTCGCGCGCGGGGCCCGTGGCGGTGGCGTTTCGCAGCCCGCTAGCGCCTGGGTGGACGCCCACAGGCGACGTCGTAGCCGGCGCGCGCGCGTCGGTAGTCCGCGACGGCGTCGACGTGGGACGCGGCCGCCTCCGCGGCCGCCTCCTCCCGCAGGTTCACCACCAAGATGGTGCTGTCGCCGAGCGCGAAGCGGTCGCGCTCCGCCGCCGCGAGCTGCTCCGCCAGCTCGGCCTGCCGCTGCGCGAGCTCGACGCGGCGACGCGCCGTGACCATCTCCAGCCGCGCGACACGGATCTCGACCGCGATGCGTTCGCGCAGGAACTGCTGCTCACGGAGCAAGCGCAGTCGGTCGGCCCGCGCGGCCTTCAGCTCGCCGCGGGCGGTCCGCAGCGGCACCGGCAGCTCGAGCCCCAGGCCGACCGCGAGCTCGACCGGTGTGAGCGTCGGGTCGCCCTCGCCGAGGTCCTTCGCAACGAACGCGGTGGCGGTCAACGACGGCAGGCGTTGGTTCTTCGCCAGCCGGACCTCGAGCTCGGCGTTGCGCAGGCGTCGGTCGAGCGCGAGCGTCTCGGGCCGACGCGTGAGGGCGTGCGCGATGTCCTGCTCGATCGCGGCGTCATCGACCAGCGGCGGCGGCAGCACCGTCGACAGCGGCGGTGGACCACCCGAGGGCATCCGCGGCGCACCGTGGTCGTCGCGCAGGAACAGCGACAGCTGTAGCGCGGCGCGTCCCTGCTCCTGCTCGGCGTTGACCAGGCCGAGCGCACGCGTCGCGATCACGCGCTGGTTGTCGATGGCCTCGAACGCCGCAGCGTTGCCCTCCGAAATCTGCGCCGCGATGCCGGCGTCGCGAGCCTGCGCCAGCTCGAGCTGCCGAGCACGGATGCTCGCCCGCGCACCCGCGGCCACCCACGACCAGTAGGCCGCGGCAGCATCGCGCAGCAACTCGAGCCGCCGCTGGGCCTGCTCGCTGGCTGCGATCTCGCGGCCGTTGTCGGCCTTCGCGCGGGCCGTCCGCGGGGCGTCGACCGCAGCGTCGCGCAGCAGCGGAAGCTCGATGCCGGCCCGCACCTCGCCACCTTGCGCCGTGCGCAGCTTGCCGTCGTAGGCCGCGAAGCGGCCGGCGCCGATGCGCCAGCCCGCGAACGCGGTCATCCCGAGCGCCACGGTCCGCGCGCGCACCTCGGTGTCGAGCACCGCTTGGTCGTAGTAGCCGAGCGGCTGCCACACCGAGCGCACGCGCAGGCGGGGATCGAAGGCACCGCGGGCCGACCACGCGACCGCGTCGGCCCGCGTACGCGCAGCCGCGGCCGCACCCAGCAACGGGTGCTCGGCCTCCACCGACGACAGCACCTGCTCGAGGGTGACGGCCTCCGCCTGCGTGGGAGCGGGCGGCGCGTCGGCCACCGGCTGCGCGCACGCGAGCAGGCTTGCAAGCGCCCACGCGATCATCCGTCGTCCTCGCCGTCGCTCGAGGCCTTGCCCGACGCGCCTGCCTTGCGCTTTGCCGGTGGTGCCTGGTCATCGTGCGTGACGCCGGCGGGCTCGCCCACGACCGGCGGGAAGCCGTTCCACTGCCGCCATAGCTCGAAGCCAAGCGTCACGCGGTCGAGCAACACCCACGCGTTGGCGCGCACGCCCTGACGTAGGTACGCCGCGTCGGGCCATGGGGCGCCGTCCTCGTCGGGCACCACCACCACGCGAAAGCGACCGCGGCCGTCGTCGCTGGAGTCGACCAGGGTCACCACGCCGGGGAACGTGCCGACCGCGACCGACGGCCAGCCCACGAACTGCACCGCCGGCCAGCCCTCGAACTGCAGGCGGACCTCGCGGCCGGGTGTGATCATCGGTACGTCGTTGCCGTCGACCCACACCTCGACGGCGCGCGACTGCGTCGTCGGCACGAGCACCGCAATCGGATCGCCGGCACCGACGAACTCGCCGCCTTGCTTCGCGAGCAGCCGGAGGATCGTGCCCGCGCGCGGGGCCATCACGCGCATGGTGTGCTGGCGCGCGACCTCGACCTCTCGCTGCGCCACATCGCCCTCGTACTTCGCCGCATCGGCCTCGGCGGAGTGGAGCCCGGCGCGGGCCTTCTCGATGTCGGCGCCGGTGTCGGCCTCGACGCGGCGCCGCTCGGCCTTGCCGACCTCGACCTCGGAACGTGCGGCGCGCAGGCTCGCGTCGGCGCGCTCGAGGTCGGCGGTGGCAGTCTGTGCTGCGAGCTCGGCGAGCTCCACGTTGCGGGTCGAGCTGAGGCCCTTGTCGGCCAAGGCTTGCTGGCGCGTGAGGTTGAGATCGGCGGTGCGCTTGGCCGCCGCGGCGGCGTCGCGGGCTTGAACGGCCGCGGCGCGGCGCTCCTCGGCGACCTCGATGCGGCGGCGCGCCGCCGTGCCCGCGGCCGACTGCGCGGCCTCCAGCGCGTCGACCTGCGCACGGTAGACCTCGATGGCGCGGCGGGCCATCGCGAGCCGCTCGACGGCGGCGTCGCGACTGCGCTCGAGTCGAGAGGCCAGCTCGGGGTCGTTGTCCGAGATCACCGCGACCAGCTGACCCGGCTCGACCGCATCGCCCTCGCCCACCGCCCACTCGACCACACGCCCGGCGATCGGCGCCTCGAGGGTCTGACGACGTTCGAGCGGCGCGTGGGCAATCACGCGTCCGGTGCCGCGCACCGACTGCTGCCACGGTGCCAACACCAGCGCCAGCGCCACGACCACGACCGCGAGCGCCACCAGCTGTCCGATGCGCCGCAGCGCCCTCGGCGTGGGGCAAAGCTCCATCCCGACCTCGGGCAGCGTCCACCCGGCGCTCACGTGTGCACCTCCACCGCGACACCGCCGCGGAGCTCGAGCTGTCGCCGGGCCCGTCGCGCGACCCCGAGCGATGTGGTCGTGACCACCGCGGTCCAGGCGGCATCGGACGCGAACAGCACCTCGAGCAGCGCGTGCTCCCCCGGCCCGGGAAGTCCCAGCCCCTCGATCACCGCGTCGAGCAGCAGCAACCGCGGCCGCGCCAGCATCGCGCGCGCGAGCGCGAGCCGGGCCACCTCGCTGCGCGAGAGCGGTGCGGCGTCGGAGCCCAGCGGTGTCTCGAGCCCCTGCGGCAGATCACGCACCACCGGTGCGAGCCCGCAGACCTTCAACACCTCGGCGACCTCGGCGACGGTGGCTTCCGGGGCCAGCGCGCGCACGTGCTCGAGCAGACTGCCGTGGCAGGGCTCGTCGGCCCGCACCAGCACCACCTGCTCGCGCAGCTCGGCGAGCGAAAGCACTCGCACGTCGATGCCGTCGAGCTCCACGGCACCACGCTCGGGCGCCCGCAACCCCGCGAGCAGCTCGAGCAGCGTGCTCTTGCCGCTGCCGCCGACGCCGGTGATGGCGGCGTGCTCACCCGCGCGCAGCTCGAAGCCCGCACCGGCGAGCACCTCGCGACGTCCGCCGTGGGCGAAGTGGAGGCCGCGGGCCCGCACCGTCATGGGGCCCGCGCCGGGCAGCACCTCGCCGCCGTGGCGCTCACGCGGCAGGTCGATGAGCACCCCGAGCTTCTGCGAGGCGGCGACCAGGTCGTAGAGCGCTTCGAACTGCTTGCCCAGCTTCGTGAAGGCGATCGCGAGCGCGTTCACCACGATCTCGGCGGCGACCAGCTGTCCCAGCGTCAGCTGTGCCCGCGTCACCAGCAGGCCGCCGACACCGAGCAACGCGGTGTTGCCCAGCACCGCGAGCACGACGCCGCCGACGTGCTGCCGCATCAGCGTCCGGAAGTGCGCACGCCGCCGCTGCAGCCACGTGCGCGCCAGCGCATCCGTGCGCGAGGCCGCCTCGACGCGCCCGCGACGACTCCGGAACGCAGCCGGTGCACGCACCACGCGTTCGAGCCACGCGACGGCCTGGTACTTGGCCCGCGACTCGGCCAACGCACCGTCGACGGCCCCACGGCCGAGTCCGACCACCATCGCGAGGCCGAGCAGGAGCGCCAGCGCGAACGCCAGCAGCAACGGGTGGTACAGCGAGAGCAGCGCGAGCCCCACCGCGGTCTGCAGCACCACCCCCACGCCCTCGACCAGCAGTGCCGCGAGCGCCTTCTGGATCGTCGGCAGCTCGAACACGCGCGGCAGCGCGGCGGCGACCCCGGCGGTCGCGACCCGATCGCCCGGCAGCAGCGAGAAGCGACGCCCGAGGTCGGCGATCGCCCGCACGAACACGCGCTGCAGGATCGTCTCGATGCACCACAGCTGCAGCAGCCACAGCACCGAGAAGCCGGTCAAGCCGGCCGCGAGCAGCAGCACCAGCACGAGGATCGGCTGGACCAACTGCCCGAACGCGACCGTGTTCACGAGCGCCTGCG
>WBZX01001838.1_pt1 | contig 15294 bp, 11 predicted proteins | sample 5204211 | NCBI WGS metagenome assembly WBZX01 (sample SAMN12344362, study PRJNA552823) | activated sludge metagenome | biome: Activated sludge suspended growth; feature: Nitrification reactor; material: Wastewater; isolation source: activated sludge from nitrification reactor of wastewater...
GCGCAAGAGCGCCGGCGCCGAAATCAACAAGGCCAAATCCGCCATCGAGGCCTTGCTCACCGCGCGCCGCGATGCGCTGCAGCAGGCGGCCCTCGAAGCCCAGCTCGCCGCCGAGGCGCTGGACGTGACGCTGCCCGGCCGTGGCGCCGGACTCGGTGGCCTGCATCCGGTGGTGCGCACGCTGGAGCGCGTCGAGCAACTGTTCCGCTCGATCGGCTTCGATGTTGCCGAAGGTCCGGAGATCGAGACCGATTTCTATAATTTCACCGCATTGAACACGCCGGCCAACCACCCGGCCCGTTCGATGCACGACACCTTTTATCTGGAAAACGGCGAGGGCGTGCTGTTGCGCACCCATACCAGCCCGGTCCAGATCCGCGCGATGCAGGCCCATGTGGCGGCGCACAAGGACAAGCCGGTGATGCCCGAGCTGCGCGTGATCGCGCCGGGCCGCGTCTACCGCGTCGATTCCGATGCCACCCACTCGCCGATGTTCCACCAGGTCGAAGGCCTGTGGGTCGGCGAGTCGGTCAGTTTTGCCGACCTGAAGGGCGTGGTCGCCGATTTCCTGCGCAGCTTTTTCGAGAGCGACGACCTGCAGGTGCGTTTCCGTCCGTCCTTCTTCCCGTTCACCGAGCCGTCGGCGGAGATCGACGTGGCCTTCATGAGCGGCGCGATGAAGGGCCGCTGGCTGGAGATCGCCGGCTGCGGCATGGTCCACCCCAACGTGCTGCGCTACGGCGGCATCGACCCCGAGCGCTACACCGGCTTCGCCTTCGGCATGGGGCCGGATCGGCTGACCATGCTGCGCTACGGTGTCAACGACCTGCGTCTGTTCTTCGAAGGCGATCTTCGTTTCCTCGGTCAATTCAGGTAAGTCATGCAATTCTCAGAACTCTGGTTGCGCAGTTTCGTCAGTCCGGCGCTGGATTCGGACCAGCTTGGGCATCTGCTCACGATGGCCGGACTGGAAGTGGAAGAGCAGGACGGCGTCGCCTCCGCCTTCTCCAAGGTCGTCGTCGCGCAGATCGTCGAAGCCGAGAAGCATCCCAACGCCGACAAGCTGCGCGTCTGCAAGGTGGACGCCGGGCAGGGCGAGCTGTTGCAGATCGTCTGCGGCGCGCCCAATGCGGCTGCGGGCCTCCGGATTCCGTGTGCGCTGGTCGGCGCCGATCTGGCCGGTTTTGCCATCAAGGCGGCCAAGCTGCGCGGCGTCGAATCCTTCGGCATGTTGTGCTCGGCCAAGGAGCTGGGCCTTGCCGACGATAGCGCCGGTCTGCTGGTGCTGCCCGACGATGCGCCGGTCGGCGCCGACCTGCGCGACTACCTCGCGCTCGACGACACGCTGTTCACGATCAAGCTGACGCCCAATCGGGCCGATTGCCTGAGCCTCACCGGCATCGCCCGCGAGGTCGCCGGCCTGACCGGCAGCCCGCTCAGCCTGCCGGCCTGCGAGCCCGTCGCCCCCACCCACGACGCGACCCGCGTCATCGTTCTCGATGCGCCCGAGGCCTGCCCGCGCTACTGCGGCCGGCTGATCCGGGGCGTCGATGCCAAGGCGCCGACGCCCGAATGGATGAAGCAGCGCCTGGCGCGCAGCGGCATCCGCTCGATCAGTGCGCTGGTGGACGTGACCAACTACGTCATGCTCGAACTCGGCCAGCCGCTGCACGCCTTCGACGATGCCAGGCTCAGCGGGGCGATCCACGCCCGCCTGCCCAAGGCCGGCGAACAGGTGCTGCTGCTCAACGGCCAGACGATCACCCCGTCCGCCGACACGCTGCTGATCGCCGACGACGCCCGTGCGCTGGCGCTGGCCGGCATCATGGGCGGCGAGGACAGCGGGATCACGCTGGAAACCACCGACCTGTTCCTCGAGAGTGCGTTCTTCGCGCCCGACGCCATCGCCGGCCGCGCCCGCGCCTACGGCTTCTCGTCCGACGCGTCGTACCGTTTCGAGCGGGGGGTCGATTTCGCGCTGGCCGGCAAGGCCATCGAGCGGGCGACGCGCCTGATCCTCGACATCTGCGGCGGCCAGCCCGGCCCGGTGGTCGAAGCCGTCGCCGCCGACCGGCTGCCGGCTCGCGCGCCGATCCGCCTGCGCGCCGCCCGCGTGCGTCGCGTGCTCGGCATCCAGCTGTCCGCCGACGCGGTGGCCGGCATGTTCGAGCGTCTCGAGCTCAACGTGGTGCGCGATGGCGACGACTTCATCGTCACGCCGCCGTCCTACCGCTTCGACGTGGAGATCGAGGAAGACCTGATCGAGGAGATCGCCCGCCTGCACGGCTACGACAACATCCCGATCCACGCCCCGCGCGGCCCGATCACGATGCTGCCGCGCCCCGAGGCGAAGCGCGACACGATGGCGGTGCGCCGTCTGGTGGCCGCCCGCGAGTACCAGGAAGTCGTCAACTTCGCCTTCGTCGAAGAAGCCTGGGAGCAGGATTTCTGCGCCAACGCCGATCCGGTTCGGCTCGCCAATCCGATCGCCAGCCAGATGAGCGTGATGCGCTCGAGCCTGCTCGGCGGCCTGGTGGCCAACCTCGTCACCAACCGCAAGCGCCAGACCAACCGCGTCCGCGTCTTCGAGATCGGCCGCTGCTTCATGCGCGACGCCGCCGGCCAGCCGGTCGACGGCTTCCACCAGCCGATCCGCGTGGCGGCGCTGGCAGCCGGTTTTGCGCGCCCCGAGCAGTGGGGCGAGAGCAGCCGCAACGTCGATTTCTTCGACGTCAAGGCCGACCTCGAAGCGTTGCTCTTCCCCCGCGTCGCCGAGTTCGAGCGCGCCGCCCACCCGGCGCTGCATCCGGGGCGTTCGGCCCGCGTGCTGCTCGATGGCCGCGCCGTCGGCTTCATCGGCGAAGTGCATCCGGTGTGGGTGCAGCGCTACGAACTCGGCACCGCGCCGGTGGTTTTCGAGATCGAACTCGACGCGCTGCTCGAAACCGTCACGCCGGCCTACCGGGAAGTCTCGCGCTTCCCGGCGGTGACCCGCGATCTGGCCCTGGTCGTCGACCACAGCATGGCCTCGGCCGTGCTGCTGCAGGGCTTGCAGGCAGTGGCGCCGGCCATCGTGCAGCGCATCGAACTGTTCGACCAGTACCAGGGCAAGGGCATCGAGCCGAACCGGAAAAGCCTTGCGTTCCGGGTGGTGATGCAAGAAACTCAGCGGACTCTCGAAGATGCAGAAGTGGATGCCGCGATGGCTGCGTTGACCCGACACGCCGAGGAGAGTCTCGGCGCGAAACTGAGGGCCTGATCCATCATGGCGGTAACACTGACCAAGGCGGAACTCGCCGATATGCTGTTCGAACAGGTGGGCCTCAACAAGCGCGAAGCCAAAGACATGGTGGAGTGCTTTTTCGAGGAGATCCGCCTGGCGCTGGAGCGCGGCGACTGCGTGAAGCTGTCGGGTTTCGGCAACTTCCAGTTGCGCGAAAAGCCCCAGCGCCCCGGTCGCAATCCGAAGACCGGCGAGGAGATTCCGATTACGGCCCGGCGCGTGGTGACTTTCCACGCCAGCCAGAAGCTCAAGGCCAATGTGGAGCAACTGAGCGATGTCGCAAAGTGATGTCCCGGCAGTCGTCGAACTGCCGCCAATCCCCGCCAAGCGCTATTTCACGATCGGTGAAGTCAGCGAGCTGTGCGGGGTCAAACCCCATGTGCTGCGTTACTGGGAGCAGGAGTTCACCCAGCTGCGGCCGGTCAAGCGTGGCGGCAACCGGCGTTATTACCAGCACCACGAGGTGCTGCTGATCCGCCGTATCCGCGAACTGCTGTACCAGGACGGTTTCACGATCTCCGGCGCGCGCAACCGCCTCGACGAGATGGCCGCCCGCAAGCGCGAGGATGTCGAGGAGTCGGTCGGCTTGCGCGATCAGCTGGCGTCCGTCCGCGCCGAGATCAAATCCATCCTGCAGGATCTGCAGGCCTGATCCCGCCGGGCGCGGAGTTCTCCGCGCCCGCGCTTCACCTCCCATTCCCCCGGTTCCTTTCCCATGACCTACTGTGTCAGCATGCTGCTCGACGCGGGTATGGTGTTCCTGTCGGACTCCCGTACCAACGCCGGCGTCGACCACATCAACACCTTCCGCAAGACGAGCATCTTCCAGCGCCCCGGTGAGCGCGTGATGGTCTTGATGAGCTCCGGCAACCTGGCGATCACCCAGCAGCTCGTGTCGATGCTGCGCGAGGCGATGGCGGCCCAGGACGATCGCGAGAGCCTGTGGTCGGTGCCCAACATGTTCGAGGCGGCCCGCCATGTGGGCGACACGCTGCGCGAGGTGCATCGCCGCGATTCGGAAGCCCTGCGCAGTTTCGGCATCGACTTCACCGCGGCGCTGATCCTCGGCGGGCAGATCGGCACCGAGCAGCCGCGCCTGTTTCAGGTGTATGCGGCCGGCAACTTCATCGAGGCGACGCCCGACACGCCGTATTTCCAGATCGGCGAGTCGAAATACGGCAAGCCCATCATCGACCGGGTCGTCAAGCGCCACACCAGCCTCGACGAGGCCGCCAAGCTGGCGCTGATTTCGATGGATTCGACGATCCGTTCAAACCTGTCGGTCGGCGTGCCGCTGGATCTGACGGTGCTGAAGACCGACGAACTGAAGGTGTCGTCCCACATCAGCATCGACGCCAAGAACGAATACTTCGCGATGATCCGCAACCGCTGGAGCGAAGCCCTCGGCCACGCCTTCGACGAGCTGCCCAACCCGGATTGGGTCGACGCCGGCGAGCAGGTTTAGCGCGTTACCAGCCCTGGACCTGCCGTTTGGCCGTTTCGCATTCGCTGCGGAACTGCAGGAACTGGCGCAGGCGGCGCGGATCGATGCGGCCGGCGTCGGCGGCTTCGCGCAGCGCGCAGCCGGGCTCGGCATCGTGGCGGCAGTCGCGGAAGCGGCACTGGCCGGCGTAGGGGCGGAATTCCCGGAAGCTGGCCTCGAGCGCTTCGGCGTCGAGGTGGACCAGGCCGAAGGTCTGCATGCCCGGGCTGTCGATGATGCCGCCGCCTTCCGGCAGGGGGTAGAGCCGCGCGAAGGTGGTGGTGTGCTTGCCGGTATCGAGGACTTCCGAAATTTCCCGCGTTTCGGCGCGGGCCTCGGGGATCAGCGCGTTGGTCAGCGTCGACTTGCCCATCCCCGATTGCCCGACCAGCAGGCTGGTTTCACCGATCAGGCGGGCGCGTAGCGGCTCGGCGTTGTCGAGCGCCGACAGTTCGAGGATCGGGTAGCCCAGCGCGGCGAAGGTGGCGAGCTGGGCGCGGGCACCGTCGAGGCCGGCGACGATGTCGGTCTTGTTGAGGACGATCAGGATCTTGAGGTGCTGGCTTTCGGCGGCGCAGATGCAGCGCGACAGGAACTCGTCCGAAAAGCTCGGCTCGGTGGCGACCACCAGCACCACCTGCGTGGCGTTGGCGGCGATCAGCTTCTGCCGCCAGGCGTCGGAGCGGTAGAGCAGGCTGCGGCGCTCGACGAGTTTTTCGATGACGCCCTGGCCGGGGCCGGTGGTGGCCACCTGCACCCGGTCGCCGCAGGCAAACAGGCTTTTCTTGCCGCGCGGCACGCACAGCAGCACATCGCCGTTGTCGCTCCTCACCTCGTACTGCCGCCCGAAGGCGGCGATCAGCGTGCCGAAGCTTTTCATTGCGTCCTCGCCTGCAGCCGGGCGATGCGCACCGCGGCCGGCGGATGGGAATCGTAGACGCTGGAGTAGAGCGGGTCGGGGGTCAGCGTCGAGGCGTTGTCGCGGTACAGCTTGACCAGCGCGCTGACCAGTTCGGCGGCCGGTGCCTGGCGGGCGGCGTAGGCGTCGGCCTCGAATTCGTGCGTGCGCGACCACATGCTCATCAGCGGCGTCAGCGGAAAAGTGAACACCGGCAGCGCCAGGGCGAACAGCACGAGGGTCGGCGCGGTGCCGGTGGATGTCATGCCAAGGCCGTTGAAGAACCAGTCCTGTTCCGCCAGATGACCGAGCAGGGCGAAAAAGGCCAGGCTGCCGGCGCCGATGACGGCCAGACGTTTCCACAGATGATGGTGATGGTAGTGGCCGAGTTCGTGGGCCAGCACCGCTTCGACCTCGGCCGGGGCCAGCTTGTCGAGCAGGGTGTCGAAGAAGACGATGCGCTTGGCCGCGCCGAAGCCGGTGAAGTAGGCATTGCCGTGGGCCGAGCGCCGCGAGCCGTCCATCACGTACAGGCCGGACAGGCGGAAGCCGCAGCGGCGCATCAGGCCCTCGATGCGCGTTTTCAGCGGGCCGTCTTCGAGGGGCTTGAACTTGTTGAACAGCGGGGCGATGAAGGTCGGGTAGACCAGCAGCACCAGCAGGTTGAAGACCAGCCAGAAAGCCCACACGTAGAGCCACCACAGCGCGCCCATGGCGTCCATCAGCCACAGCACGCAGGCCATCAGCGGCAGGCCGATGACGGCCGCGAGGGCGACGCCCTTCACGGTGTCGGCGACGAACAGCGCGGGGGTCAGCCGGTTGAAGCCGAAGCGCGCTTCGAGGCCGAAGCTGCGGTAGATCGCCAGTGGCAGGTCGGCCAGCCACGACACGCTGGCCACCGCTGAGATGAAGATCAGCCCGTGGCCGAGGCTGCCGGCGTCGGCGAAGCGCGCCGCGGTGGCGTGGAGCAGTTGCAGCCCGCCGCCGACGGTGAACAGCAACAGCAGCGCGGCCGACACCAGCAGATCGACGATGCCCAGACGGACCCGCGCCACGGTGTAGTCGGCGGCCTTGCGGTGGGCGTCGGCCGAAATGCTGACGGCGAAGGCCGCCGGCACCGTTTCGCGGTGGGCCAGCACGTGATTGACGTGGCGGCGCGCCAGCCAGATGCGGACGAGCAGGCCGGCGCCGAGGGCGGCGAGGAAGAGGGCGGTGAAGCTGCTGGAGGTCATCGGATGGCGCGTCGGGGAAGGGCGGCTGCGGGGGCGGGGCAGGCTGGCTCGGCGTAGAATCGGGCCTTTACCAAAAAGCGGATCGATTATGGCACAGGACCAGAATCACCTCATCTGGCTGGACATGGAAATGACCGGCCTCAATCCCGACAGCGACCGCATCATCGAGATGGCGATGGTCGTCACCAACGGCAACCTCGACGTGATCGCCGAAGGGCCGGTGATCGCCGTGCATCAGTCGGATGCGGTGCTCGACGGGATGGACGAGTGGAACAAGAATACCCACGGCCGTTCGGGGCTGATCGAGCGGGTCAAGGCGTCGACGATCGGCGAGGCCGAGGCCGAACAGATCTACCTCACGTTCATGAAGGATTACATCCCGTCGCGCACGTCGCCGATGTGCGGCAACTCGATCGGCCAGGACCGCCGTTTCATGGCGCGCTACATGCCCAAGCTGGAAGACTGGTTCCACTATCGCAATCTGGATGTGTCGACGCTCAAGGAATTGTGCCGCCGCTGGCGTCCCGACGTTTACAAGGGTCTCGAGAAGAAGGGCGCCCACAAGGCGCTCGACGACATCCACGAATCCATCGCCGAACTGCGCTACTACCGGGAGCATTTCCTGAAGCTGTGACGCTGCGCGGTGCATGGTAGACGGCTGAGGAACTGCCGGCGTCCGGCGCGGTCTGTCTATCCGGACTGACCGTTGCGCGGATGCCGCCTCGCGCCGCCGGTCGGTTTTCAAGTGGTCGAATCGCCTCGTGACGATTCGGCCATTTTCTTTGGCGAATCCCCGGCCGCTATGCCGGCCATCATCCGCAAGAGGAGTCATCGTGAAACCCGACATCATCGTATCGACCGACGATCTGGAACGCCTGGAGGCGCTGCTGGCAATGCCGCCGAACCGTGGCCGCAGCGATCTGGATGGCCTGCGTCATGAACTCGAACGCGCCACCGTCGTCGACGCCGACGCCATTCCCGACCACATCGTCACGCTCAACCGCCGCACCCGCTTCCGCGAGGAAAGCTCGGGCCGCGAATATGAACTCACCTTGGCCTGGCCCCACGAGGCGAGTGGCGCCGACGGCCGCGTATCGATCTTCTCGCCGGCCGGCAGTGCCTTGCTGGGCCTGTCGATCGGCCAGCAGATCGACTGGCGGACGCCCGATGGCCACGCGATCCGCCTGACGGTGCTGGCCGTTGGCGCTGCCGGCTGATCTTCAAACCCCGCTCCACAATCACAAGCGCGGTCATCGCGATCTGTGCAGATGCGCGCGATCGACGCTGGGCCCGTCGGTGCGATTTGATGCGCACGCTCGGGCCGGATCGGGGGTTTGTGCGACCGCCGTCGCCCTTGCGGGCGGCTTAACTGCCGCGCAGCCACTTGCGGCTGCTCTGGGTGTCGAGGAGATCGGCGGGGGTGGCGAGACCCTGGGCGCTGGCCCGGGTCAGGACGACCTGATGCAGCTGGGCGACGGCGAGGGCTTCGAGCAATGCGTCGCGGTGCCCGAGGCGGTCGATGCCGAAAGCCGCCAGCCAGGCATCCATGCGGGCCTGGCCGCCGATGCGCTCGGGAAGCAGGCTGGGCAGCAGTACCAGCAGGTCGAGCCATTCGAGTTCGGGGAGGCGGCCCAGGTGCTGTTCGAAGGCGCGTTCGAGGCTGCCCTGGTTGAACTGCGCGTTGAAGACGACCACCGGCGCCCGCGCGATGAAGCGCAGCAAGCCGATGAGCGCGTCGGCCGGGGTGTCGCCGAGGCGGGCGTGGAAGGCGTCAGCCGGGTGCACCAGGCCGCGGTTGATGGCCACCGCGCCGACCGCCAGCAGGCGCGGCGCGCCGCCGTCGGTGCCGGTTTCGGCATTGACGACGACGTAGCGGGTTTCGTAGTGGGCGCGCGTGAGGTCGGGGGCGGCCTGGGCGGCCACCGCTTCGAGCGCGCTTTGCTGGGCCGCGCTGAGGGCCGGACCGCCGCCGGGCAGGAATCGGGAGAGCCAGTTCATGGTCGTCAGATTTGGTAGTCCAGCTTGAGTCGGAGTTGAATCTTGCGGGCCTGGCGGAAGGCTTCCTTCAGGATGCGGCGGTCGAGTTCGTTGAGATCGTCGGGTTTGACCCGGTTGTCGCCCGGCGCGCCGTGATCGGTGTCGAGGTGCTGGTGGCGCAGGCGCAGCAGCTGGATGAAGTGGAAGCCGTCGGCCATCGCCGACAACTCTTCGGCGGGCATGCCGATGCGCAGGCCGGCCTGGCGCAGACGCTGGGCGGTGCTGGTGGCTTCGACGCCGGTGCGCAGGGCCAGCACGCGGGCGGCATCGACGAACAGGCGGGCGCCGAACTTTTTGAGGTCGATGGTGCCGGGATGGCGGGGATCGTCGTCGGTGACGAAATCGCGGATCTTGCCCAGCGGCGGTGCCACGTCGAGGGCGTTGGTGGCCATCGCCTTGAGGAAGGCGGGGTTGCCGCCGGTCAGCGCGAGCAGCCAGTGGCGCAGCTTGTGGGCGAGCTTGTCGTCGCCGAACAGGACGCGGAAGTCGAAAAAGATGGTGGCATTGAGCAGCGCTTCGGGGTGCGGCTCGCGGATCCAGGTGCCGAACTTTTCGCGCCATTCGTCGAAGGTCAGGCACAGCTCGGGGTTGCTGGCCATGATGTTGCCTTCGCACAGCGGGAAGCCGCAGGCGGCCAGATCGTTGTTCACGTCGCGGGCGAATTCGAGCAGGCGCAGTTTGAGCGGCTCCTTGTCGGCCCATTCGGGCAGCACGTAAAGGATTCCGTTGTCCTGGTCGGTGGACAGCGTCTGCTCGTGGCGGCCTTCGGAGCCGAAGGCGAGCCAGGCGTATTCGACGCCGTAGAGATCGTGGCGGTCGAGGTTGAGTTCGACGATGCGGCGGGTCAGCGCGTCGTTGAGGGCCGAGATGAATTGCGTGAGCTGTTCGGCGCCGATGCCCTGGGCGAGCAGGTTGAGGGCCAGCTGACGGATGTCGCGGCTGGCGCGCTGCAGTGCGGCGACGTCGGCCGCGCTTTCGATGCCGGAACGGATCTGGCGCAGGCTGATGCGCTGCAGCGCGAACAGATCGCGCTCCGACACCACGCCCTTGAGCGTGTCCTCGCTATCCACGACCAGAATGTGGCGCACGCCGTGGGTGGCCATCTCGAGCGCCGCGTCGTAGGCGCTGGCGGTTCCGCTCAGGGTGTGCGGCGGGGCGGTCATCACCTCGGCGATCGGCCGGCTCAGATCGAAACCGGGCAGCACGATGCGCTTCAGGATGTCGCTCTGGGTGAGGACGCCGACAGGCTTGCCGTCCTCGCCGGCCACCGCCAGGCAACCGACCCCGGCGCTGGCCATCCGTTCGAGGGCGCTGCGGGTGGCGAGCCCGGGGGCGACAAAAACGGGCTCCTTTTTGACCAGATTGGACAGCGAGGTGGTCATCGTCTGCTGCTCGGCGGCGCGCTGGGAGAATTGCGCCTGCAACTGTTCCCGCGACTGGCTCATCAGGCTGGCGATGTAGCGGGTGCAGAACAGCTGGAAGGTCGGGCTGAGTTCCTGCAGGCGGAGAAAATCGGCCACCGGCAGCAGGAGGCAGTAGCAGTCCTCGACGGCGATGTGGAGGTTGGTCGACGGACGCCCGGCCGAGATCGCGCCGATCGGGAAACCCTCGCCGGGACCGAGGGTCAGCGTGGTGTATTCGGTGAGGGCGACGCCCACGTGGCGGGCCTGCACCTTGCCGCGATAGACGATGTAGAAGTAATTCGGCGGCCCGTCGTCGGGCGACAGGATTTGGGAATTGGGCGGATAGTAGGCAGTGGCCAGCCGTTCGCCGAGAAAGCGCATGGCTTCGGCTTCCATGCGGTCGAAGGGCGCGTGGCGGCGCAGGAATTCGAGATTGGTGCGGATCAGGGTGTCGGCGGCGGTGGTTTCCATGGACTCGGCACGATGGGCGGATCAAACACACGAATCTACTCCGCCCATGCCCCGGCGTCATGATCTGGAACAAGAAATCCGGTCGCGCGGCACGGGTGACGGTGCCGCCGGCGGCTACAATCCGGCGACGCCACCCGATCAGGAACCGCCATGACCGCCGCCCTTCTTCCCGCCGTTGAAATCAGCTCCGCGCCGCAGCCGACCCACGCCGTCATCTGGCTGCATGGCCTGGGCGCCGACGGTCACGACTTCGAGCCGGTGGTCGACGAACTCGACCTCGACCGCCTGCCGCCGACCCGCTTCGTCTTTCCCCACGCCCCGGAGCGTGCGGTGACGATCAACGGCGGCTACGTCATGCGCGCCTGGTACGACATCCTGACGACGGATTTTGCCGGACGGCGGGAGGACGCGGCGGGGGTCGTCGAATCGGCCGCGCAGGTCGAGGCACTGATCGCCCGCGAGAACGCCCGCGGCATTCCCGACAGCCGCATCGTGCTGGCCGGTTTCTCCCAGGGCGGGGCGATTGCGCTGTACACCGCCCTGCGCCATCCGCGGCGGCTGGCCGGTGTGCTGGCGCTGTCCACTTACCTGCCGCTGGCCGACCGCTTTGCCGCCGGGGCTGCCGCCGCCAACCGCGATGTGCCGATCTTCATGGCCCACGGGGTGGCCGACCCGGTGGTGCCGCACGACTTCGGCCGCCGTTCGGCCGATTTTCTCGTCGCCGCCGCGTATCCGCTGGTGTGGCGCAGCTACCGGATGGAGCATTCGCTGTGCCTGGAGGAAATCCGCGACATCGAAGACTGGCTGGCGCTCGTGCTGGCGGCATAGGCGCGGCGGGGTCGGTGGCGCCATTCCGGCGCCATTCTTCTGTCAGGTTTTTTTACAATTTTTTTTGGGAAATCTGGCCGAGGCTTGTTTTTTCTCACCTTTTTTTGCAGGCATTAAATTTGCAGACGTCTCCCTTGAATAGGCTGCGCGGGCTGGAGCCCGTGGCTTTCCAAACGAGCAGGGGACGATCATGGCTGCAGTTTACGGTGAAGAACGCGTTAACTATTTCACGAACGACTACCAATACAGCCCGCAGGTGGCTGGACTTTCTGGCGGCGGTTATGTAGTGACGTGGGTTTCCCGGGGGCAGGATGGCTCTGTCGACGGAATTTACGCCCAGCGCTACAACGGCTCGGGGGCGGCGATCGGGGCCGAGTTCCGGGTCAATACGCAGATCGCCGGCAATCAGGTCGAGCCGACCGTCGTCGGCCTGTCGGACGGCAGCTTCGTCATCGCGTGGACCGACCAGAACGGCGACGGCAGCAGCTACGGCGTCTATGGCCAGCGCTTCGATGCGGCCGGGGCGGCCCAGGGCGCCCAGTTCCGGATCAACACCTACACGACCTACGATCAGGAGCAGCCGACCCTCGCAGCCTATGCCGGCGGCTTCATCGCCAGCTGGTACTCCAACAACCAGGACGGCAGCGTCTACGGCATCTACGCCCAGCGCTACAACAACGACGGCAGCCCGAACGGCGCCGAGTTCCAGGTCAACACCACCACCGGCGGCTATCAGTACGAACCCAGCGTCGCCACCTTTGCCGACGCGTCCTTCGTCGTCGTGTGGCGCTCGGATGGTCAGGACGGCAGTGGTGCCGGCGTTTACGGTCAGCGTTTCGATGCGGCGGGGGCCAAGGTCGGCGCCGAGTTCCTGGTTAACACAACCGTCTCGTCCAACCAGTACGACGCCCACGTGGCGACGCTGACCGGCGGCGGCTTCGTCGTCGTGTGGTCCGACGACGGCGGCCACGACAGTTCCGGTGTCGGCGTTTACGGTCAGCGTTTCGACGCCGCCGGCAACAAGCTCGGCGGCGAGTTCCTGATCAACGAAAGCACCCTCGGCAACCAGTACCAGCCGGCCGTGTCGGCGCTGGAGAGCGGTGGCTTCGTGGTCACCTGGTACAACGAATACGTGGGGGCCGCCAACAGCTGGTACGACGTGTACAAGCGCGAGTACCAGGCCGACGGTACGCCGGCCGCCAGCGAGGCGGTGGTCAATGCCGTGCCGAACAATTCCGGCCAGTACGAACCGGCGGTGGCCCACCTGGGCAGCGACAATTTCGTTGTCGTGTGGCGCTCGGACGGCCAGGACGGCTCGAACTCCGGCGTCTACCAGCAACTCTTCGGTACGCCGGCCGAACTGGTCCGGCCGGCGGCGCCGACTCTCGGCGACTTCGGCGGCACGCTCAATGTCGGCGAGAACCTCGTCAACGCGACGCCGCAGGTGCTCGATGCGGCGGTCAGCTTCACGCCGGGCGGCGCCACCGATTTCAACGGCGGCGTGGTCACGGTGTTCTACACCAGCGGCGGCAGCGCCGAGGACCAGCTGTCGATCCGCAACCAGGGCGGCGCTGTCGGCCAGATCGGCGTCGCCGGCAATACGGTGTCGTATGGCGGCGTGGCCATCGGGACGTTGGCGGGCGGCGGCAACGGCGCCAATCTGAACGTGACACTCAACGCCGCGGCGAGCGCCGATGCCATCGAGGCGCTGGTCCAGAACGTCGCCTACGGCAACAGCAGCAACAGCCCGCAGGCCAGCCGCCAGATCGGCGTGCGCATCGAAGACGGCCACGGCGCCTCGACGACCGGCGGCACCGTGGTCGTCAACGTGACCCGCGAACTCGACGGCGCGCCGACGGCCTACGGCGAGGAGCGGGTCAACAGCTTCGTGGCCGACAGCCAGGCCACCCCGGCCATCGGCACGCTGGCCGACGGCGGCTATGTCGTCGCCTGGCAGTCGAACGGCCAGGACGGCTCCAGCTGGGGCATCTTCGCCCAGCGCTACAACGCCTCGGGTGAGGCGGTCGGCCCCGAGTTCCGCGTCAACACGCTGACCACCAACGAGCAGAGCTACGCCCAGGTGGCCGGCCTGTCGAACGGCGGCTATGTGATCACCTGGCAGGACAACAACGGCCACGACGGCTCCAGCTGGGGCGTCTTCGCGCAGCGCTACAACGCCGACGGCACCACCGCCGGCAGCAATTTCGTCGTCACGCCGACCACCGCCGGCAACCAGTACCACGGCACCCTTGCCAGTTACACCAACGGCTATGCAATCGTCTGGTCGTCCGACGCCTACGTGGCCGGCGGCAACAGCCACGACATCTACCTGACCCGCTACGACAATGCCGGCACTGTGGTTGGCACCGCCGAGCAGCGCGTCAGCGTCAATCCCGGCACTTCCGACGCCCAGAACGGGTATCAGGACGCGCCGCGGATCGCCGCCAAGGCCAACGGCGATCTGGTCATCGTCTGGGAGGATAGCGGCGGCAACGACGGCAGCGGCTGGGGCGTGTTCGGGCGGACCTACAACGCCGCGGCCGGCACCTTCGGCGACGTCTTCCAGGTCAACACCTACACCGCCGGCACGCAGATTTCGCCCGACGTGGCGATGCTCTCCGACGGCGGCTTCGTCGTCGTCTGGCGCGACGACAACGGCCTCGACGGCTCCGGCTACACCACCTTCGCGCGGCGCTACGACGCCACCGGCGCGGCCGTCGGCAGCGTCATCCAGGTCAACGAAAACACCTCCGGCAGCCAGTACCAGGCCAAAGTCAGCGGCCTCACCACCGGCGGCTTCGTGGTCGCCTTCTACAACGACAGCGGCGCCGCCTGGGGCGACGTGTACCTGCGTGAGTTCGACGCCGCCGGCCAGCCCATCGACGGCGACCGCCTGGTGAATACCGACCTCGCCTATCGCTATCAGTCCGAACCCGCCATCGCCGATCTGGGCAACGGCAACTTCGTCGTCGCCTGGCGTTCCGACCAGGATCAGGACGGCAGCGCCTCGGGCATCTACCAGCAGCTTTTCGGCAGCACCGCCGAACTGCCGCGTCAGACCAGCCCGAATCTGGCCGACTTCACCGGCTCGGTCACCTTCGCCGAAAACGCCGTCAACGCCGGCCTCCAGATCATCGACCCGGCGGTCAGCCTGAGCGACGTGGATTCCGCCAACTTCAACGGCGGCCGGCTCGATCTCTACTTCACCAGCGGCGCCGCCGCCGAAGACCAGCTCGGCGTCGTCGCCGGCGGCCCCATCGGCGTGACCGGTAACGTGGTGAGCTACAACGGCAACGCCATCGGCACGCTCAGCGGCGGGGCCAACGGCGGCAACCTGCGCGTCGACTTCACCAGCAACGACGCCACGCCCGACGCCGTCGAGGCGCTGATCCAGCACCTCGGCTACGCCAACACCGACTCCAGCCCCAACGCCAGCCGCACGCTGGCGCTGCGCGTCTCGGATGGCGACGGCGGTTCGAGCACACCAAACCTGTTGACCATCAACGTCACCCCGCAGCTCGACGGCACCCCGGCGGCCTACGGCGAGGAGCGGGTCAACAGCTACACCGACAACGAGCAGACCACGCCGGCGATCGGCACGCTGGCCGACGGCGGCTATGTCGTCGCCTGGCAGTCGAGCGGCCAGGACGGTTCCAGCT
>WBZX01001468.1_pt2 | contig 15291 bp, 16 predicted proteins | sample 5204211 | NCBI WGS metagenome assembly WBZX01 (sample SAMN12344362, study PRJNA552823) | activated sludge metagenome | biome: Activated sludge suspended growth; feature: Nitrification reactor; material: Wastewater; isolation source: activated sludge from nitrification reactor of wastewater...
ACACCGCCGGCATCCTCGTGTTCAACCTGCCTGGGCTCGACGTCAAGGACGGCAAGCGCGCCAACGTCTACGAGAACGACGTCCACGACAACAACGTCACCAACTTCGCCGATCCCGGTACGGTGGTCGGCATCGTGCCGCCAGGCGTGGGCATGTTGGTGCTGGCCGCCGACAACAACGAGATCCACGGCAACACCATCGCCAACAACGACAGCGTCGGTGTGGCCATCATCGCCTACAGCGAGGAGTCGGGGCTGTTCGAGCCGCCCAACGACCCCGCCTACGACATCTGGTCGGAGGGCAACTACATCCACGACAACACCTTCATGGGCAACGGCACCATGCCGGACCCGCTGGTGTTGCTGCTGGCCGGCAACATGACGCCGACGCCCGACGTGATCATCGACGGCTGCATCGCCGGCGACAAGAACAACGACGACGGCTCGCTGTCGAACTGCTTGGGTGAGGGCAGCGCGGTCACGTTCATGAACGCCGACCTGTGCGGCGACGCGATGGGCGCGACCAGCGATCCTGCCACCGTCGCGTGCACGCAGCCCGCGCTGCCCACGGAGTAGGGTCGTATGTCGCGCCTGCGCTGCCGTCGTTCGTGCCTCGTCGCGCTGCTCGCCGCTTCGGCGTGCGGCAGTGATCCCGCGCCCTACGATCCCGGCGATCCGCCGTACGAGAAGCTCTCGGACTGGCGCTTCTTCGAGGGGCCACTGGCGCAGATGCAGCCGGTGGATGGCGTGTACGCGTACACCGTCAACGCGCCGCTGTGGGCCGACTACGCCGGCAAGGGGCGCTACTTCCGGCTGCCCGAGAGCGGCAAGATCGAGCGCACCGAGCAGGACGAGTGGGGCTTCCCCGAGGGCACGATCTTCATCAAGACGTTCTTCTTCGACACCGACCGCAGCGAGCCCGATGACGACCCGCACATCGTCGAGACCCGCCTCTTGGTCTACGAGAAGACCGGGGTGAAGTCCTACATCTATGTGTGGGACGACGAGCAGACCGAGGCCGTGCGCAAGAAGGCCGGCGTCGACGTGGACCTCGACTACGTCGACGAGAACGGCCAGCCGGCGCAGCAGCACTACCTCGTGCCCGACCAGAACACCTGCGAGGACTGCCACTCCCGCGACGACGTGCCGCGGGTGCTGGGCCCTTCGACGCTGCAGCTCAACACCGACGCACCGCCGGAGTCCGGCATGAGCGGCAACCAGATCGATCTGTTCGCCGAGCTGGGGTTGTTCACGACCCCGCCACCGCCGGCCTCGACGTTGCCGGCGCTCAGTCACCCCGCGGGCGACGATGCGCTCGAGCTGCGCGCGCGCTCGTATCTGCACGGCAACTGCTCGCACTGCCACCGCCCCGGCGGCGGCGGCGGGCCGAGCGGGCTCACGTTCCTGTTCACCGAGGACGACCCGGCGTCGTACGGCGTGTGCAAGGTGCCGGCGGCGGCCGGTGCCGGTGCTGGTGGTCGACAGGTCGACATCTGGCCCGGTGATCCGGAGCGCAGCATCGTGCCGTTTCGCATGAGCACGACCGATCCGGACATCAAGATGCCCGAGCTGCCGAGCCTGCTCGCCGACGACTTCGGTGCGACGCTCATCAGCGATTGGATCGCCGGCATGGACGATCCGCCCTGCCAGTGAGGCGCGTCGGGCCGCGGCCGCTACTTGCCGCGGCCGCTGGCGCTGCGCATCGCCGGGTCGTTGTAGAGCTTGAACTGCCGGTAGACCTTCGGCACCTTGCCGCGCTCGACGATGGCACGCCAGATGGCGTCCAACTCGGCGCAGAGATCGTCGCGCTGCTCGTCGATGACGCGTAGCCGCAGCGCGGCGGTGTGGCGCAGCTCGGGCGCTGCGAGCGGGTTGCACATCGCCTGCTCGGTGTGGAAGCGCCGCAGCTCGATGATGGTGAGCTTGTCGATGAGGGAGCCGACGGTCTCAGCCACTGTGCCCCCCACCGTGCTGGCCGCGGGTCGCGGCCGAGCGCGCCCATGCGATCACGAGGTCGTCGATGGCCTCGATGGTGTCGTTGCGGCGCTGGTTCAGCTGGTCGATGGCCCGCTTGGCCCGCGCGACCGCGAGATCGTCGTCGGTGCGGGCGGCATCCTCCTCGTGCCACAGCGCGCAGTTGATCTGCGCCAGCTCGGAGACCAGGGCACCGAGGCCCGGCACGGCCGGCATCGGGGGCAGCTCGTTGGGTGTCATAGGTGCTCCAGCGCCCACAGCAGGCGGGCGGTACGGCGTGCGTCCTCTTCGTCCCGGGGCAGGGCGCGCGCGAGATCGGCGAAGCTGGGCTGCTGGTGCGGACGCATGCGGGCGAGCGCGGCGGCCACCGAACGGTGACCCCACGCCATCGCGAGCTCGCGCAGGCCGCCGGCGTCGCGCGGGCACAGTCGCTCGCGCAGGGCTCGGGCCGCGCGGCGCACGGTCGCGGGCGCGTCGGCGGCGTGGGTGAAGATGATGCCGTCGATGCGTCGTGCGCGGAGCCAGGCCGGGGCGCCGCCGGTGAGCCACGCCTGCGCCTGCGTCAGTGCACAGGGCGTGACACCGGGGGGCGCAGGCTCGGCGGCGGCGCCGTCACCTTCGCGCTCGCGATGGGTGTCGTCGACGATCCAGATGCACAGCGGATCGACGGCCGCCGTGGCAGCGGTGGCCTCGATCGGAGGTGGTGCTTCGTTGGCGGCGACGTGCGACGACGCGGGCGTCTCGACGCCTGGCGTGTGCGTGCCGGCACCGGGATCGATCGCAACCACAGGGGTGTTGGATCGCGTCACGCTGCACTCCGTCCGTCGCCACCGTCGTCGCGATCACTGCGGTGGGCGGCGACCTGGCCACGCAGTGCGAACGCCCGCGCCGCAGCACCGAGGCGATCGGGCAGTGACAGCAGTGCCTGCCAGCGCAGCGCGCCGAAGCGACCGCGACCTGCGGCACAGGCCGCCCACAGTGAGTCGGTGGCGGGCACGCCGGCGAAGTGGCACCGCCACATCGCTCGCCAGTGCGAGTCGTTGGCGTCGTCATCGTGGGCCTGCGGCGGTGCGTGGCACCACGACGGTGTGCGCAGTCCGAGCATGCCGTGATCGTCGCGGAAGCCCTCGCGTACGCGCACGCGCCGGAGCAGCTCGGTGTGGGCGTGCAGGGGCACCGGCGCGGGCGAGAACTGGCGCAGCGCCAGCGCGAGGACGTCGGCCAGCTGCGCGGGCTCGGGGTCGGCATCGACGCACAGCGCGGCGGGGCCGGGCACGAACGCGAGCCCGCCGGCCACCCCCTGCCGCAGCACGACCGTGGGGCAGCCGACCTGCGCGGCGAGGTGGATCGCGACCGTGTCGACGCTGATGAGGCCGTGGGCGTCGGCGAGCAGCGCGGTGTAGTCGGCGAGCGAGCAGGTCTCGACGCCGGCGGCGGTGCCCGCTGCGATCGACGCCAGCACGGCGCGCTCCGACGGTGCACCGACCACGACGACGCGCTGGCCGAGCGCGGCCGGGATCGCGGCCACGAGCTGACGCCAGTCGTCGGGGGTGCGCCAATCCTTGCTGCGTTCGCTGCCGAAGGGATGGACCACCACCGGACCGCGGCGACGGCGGTTGCCCTCGCGCAGGCCCGACCAGCCCGCGAGCCGCACACCGGCCGCGAGCGCATACAGATCCTGATGGGCGAAGCTCGACAGGCGCGGGTCGACACCCCAGCCGTTGAGGTGGTCGATGGCGCCGTGCGACGGCACGTAGCGGCCCAACGCATCGATCGAGGGGCCGAGCACGCGGCCACCCTCGGCCAGCAGCGCCGGTGCGAGCCAGCACGAGAAGCGCGTCGACGACAGATTCACGACCACGTCGAAGCCGCCCTCGGCCGTGATCGCATCGACGTGGGTGCTCAGCGTGCGCAGGGCTGCGATCGCGTGCACGCGGGCGCGTCGACGCAGGCCGGTGAAGGGTAGGCGGTGGCGCGCGGCCACGCCGGGCAGCAGCGCGGCGGCTTGCTCGGTCTGGTCCCAGTGCAGCAGCTCGACGCCCGCGGTGTCGCGTCGCCGCGACAGCGCATCGGTCACCCGCGCGGCGGTGACGACGTCGCCGAGGCGCTGTAGCGCGAGCACGGCGACTCGTTGGCGTTCCCGGGGCACCTGGGAGTCCATGTGGCGATGGGCGCGGCACCGGGCAAGCGCGGCCCTCGACCCGTTTGGGGACGCCCGGAGGATCGAAGGGGTGGCCGCGCCTGGGACTTCAGCGGCTGCTCGGGTCGGGCGATGTCCCGGCCGGATTCCGTGGCCGAACACGACGCGACTCCGCCGGTGCTCCGGTTCGCGATGCGGGTGATCGACGCCGTCGATCATGCCGAGCTCGCACGGGTCTGTGTCGACGAGCTGGTCGGGGCGTTCCGGATCCCTCGCGCGCGGGTGCTCGACGCCGAGACGGTGTGGAGCAGCGCCGGGGAGGACCTCGACGAGCGCCCTTCACTGACCATGGCGTTGCGGTTGTCCCCCGCCGATCAGCCGCCGGTGCGGCTCGAGGTCGGCTTCGGGGATCACGACGATCCGGCGATCGTACGGCAGCAGCTGCTCGATCTGGTCGGCATGGTGCGCCGCGCGTGGTCGCGGCTGAGCCAGCTCGAGCGCGAGCGCACCGATGCGCGCCGCGACGCGCTGACTGGCCTCGACAACCGTCGTGCGATCGAAGAGTGGCTCGACGGCGCGTGCCTCGAAGCGCTGCACCTGCGCCGGGATCTCACGGTCATGCTCGTGGATCTCGATCACTTCAAGCGCGTCAACGACACCCACGGCCATCCGGCCGGCGATGAGGTGCTGCAGCTGGCGGCGGTGTGCTTCCGCGCCCACCTGCGGCCGGGGGATCGCGTCTGCCGGTGGGGCGGCGACGAGTTCTTGATCGCGCTGCCGGGCGTCGCCGCCCGCGGTGCCAGCGGCATCGCCGAGCGGCTGCGCGAGGCCTTCGCCCGCGACGCCCGGGCCCGCGGCTGCACGATGACGATCGGCATCGCCGATCTCGAAGCGCTCGGCCCCGGTGAGGCGGGCGCCGCCAGCATCATCGCGCTGGCCGACGGTTGCTTGCTCGGCGCCAAGCAGGCCGGGCGCAACTGCGTGATCGCGGCGGCGTGCCTGCGCGACGTCGGCTGAGCCCGCTCGGGCTCACGGGCGTTCGTTGGCGGGCACGTCGAGGCAGCGCATGCACGGCGTCATGTTGGGCATGGTGCGCGGGGCCTGGTCACCCTCGCGCGGTGCGATCGGTAGCGGCACGGTGGTGGAGAGCCAGTGGCGGTGGCGTCGGGCGTAGAGCCGCACGCGCGGCGGCGCTTCGCCGCCCAGCTCGAGCACCGCGAAGCCGGGCTCGGAAGTCGCGACCGGCGGGCGGTAGCCCACGCCCCTCACCCACGCGCTGCGAAGCGCGATGCGACCGCGTCGCGGAGCCGCCGCGTTGCCACTGACGACCTGCCACAGCGGGCGCTCGAGGAAAACGCGGTCGCTGCGGGCGATCGCTGCTGCGAGATCGGGTTGCACGTACAGCGAGCGCTCGCCGCCCGCGACCACGCCGGCGAACATGCCCGACTGCAGCGCGCGCTGCAGCGCCTCGGGCAGGCGGTGGAAAATCGCCGAGGGATCGTGGTTGCTGCCGAGCCCGTGCTCGAACGCGCCTTCGACCGGCAGGTACAGCGCGAGGACCCTGGGGGTCGACGACGGCGTGGTCGCGAGCGCGTCGAGCAACGTCAGTGATCGCGCGACCGCAGCGTCGGCCTGGCGACCGCGATCGCGGGTCCACGGCTGCAGATCGAGCAGCACCAGCTCGACCACACCGCCGTCGCCGTCGCCGTCGATGCGGCAGCGCGCGACGTCGCAGCTCGAGATCACCCGCGCGGTACCGTCGGCCGCGATGCGGACCACCGCAGCGTCGCGTGTCGCCGGGTTGTGGGTGGTGACGCCGAGCTCGGCGTCACCGGCGAGCGCGAAGACCTGTGCGCCCCGCAGGCCCAGCACGGCGGCTGTGACCGGCGCCGGGGCGTCGCTGGGATCGACGCGACGCCCACGGTGCGCGCGACGGTGCGGCGTGAAGTCGCCGAGCAGGAGCACGGTCGCACGCGCGTGTGGGGCGAGCGCATCGTGCAGCGCGGTCGCGGTGGGCGTCGCGGCGGGTCCGACCGCGCCCGCACCGCCGACGATCGCGATCGCGACCCGGTCGGTGGCCGGCGCGGCGAGCCCGGGCTCGAATGCACCGCGGTGCATCGCGCAGCCGGTCGCCAGCGACAGCGCGGCGGCCAGCGTCGCCTGCCGCCGGTACCTCATCGCGGCGGCGTCGCCTCGGGGCTGCGCGCCAGCTGCACCAGCTCGATGCCGAGCTGACGCGCGGCGTCGAAGATGCGTTCGTCGCGGTAGAACTCGCCGAACACGACCCGACGGATGCCGGCGTTGGCGATGGCCTTGAAGCAGTTCCAGCACGGCGACGCCGTCACGTAGATGCTCGCGCCCTCGATCGCGGTGCCGTTCTTCGCGGCCTGGATCACCGCGTTGATCTCGGCGTGGATCGTGCGCACGCAGTGGCCGTCCTCCATCAGGTGGCCGGCCTCGTCGCAGTGCGGCGTGCCGCGGATCGAGCCGTTGTAGCCGGTCGAGAGGATCGTGCGATCGCGGACGATCACGGCGCCGACGTGCTTGCGCGCGCACGTCGCTCGCGTGGCGATCACCGCCGCGATGTCCATGAAGTACTCGTCCCAGCTCACGCGGGCGCCGTGGTCGTGGTCGCTCACGGGTGGCAATCTCGCACGAAATGGGCGCCCATCGGGCGCACGCGGGCCGGGGCCGGCCAACTTCGTCGCGCAGCTCACGTCGGGCCGCCTTGCCTCCGGGGCCGCGTCGCAGCGAGACTCCTGGGCGCTCGCACGCGATGTCCGATCCCGTCACGCCCGCCCGCCTGTTGCAGTGCTCCGTCAACGCGCGGCCGGTCGCGGTCGCGGTCGCGCCCCATCGCACGCTGCTCGAGGTGCTGCGCTACCAGCTCGACTTGATCGGCAGCAAGCAGGGCTGCGACAAGGGCGACTGCGGTGCGTGCACGGTGCAGGTCGACGGCGTGCCCCGGCTCGCCTGCCTCACGCTCGCGCTCGCGGTCGAAGGTCGCGAGGTCACCACCGTCGAGGGCCTCGCGAGCGCGCCGTCGCTGGGCTGCCACCCGCTGCAGGACGCATTCGATCGCCACGACGCCGCGCAGTGCGGCTTTTGTACCCCTGGCATCCTCATGAGTGCCGAGGCGCTGCTGCGCCGCGTGCAGCGCCCGGTCGAAGATGCCGAGGTCCGCGCCGCGCTGGCGGGCAACCTGTGCCGCTGCACGGGGTACACCAAGATCATCGATGCCGTGGTGGACGCCAGTCGCGCCATGTATGGCGGCGCGGTGCGTCCTTAGCTCGGCCGCCCGTGCATCCCACCCGAACGGTGGTCGCGGCATGGGTTTGCTAGCATGCGACCCATGAAGACGAACCTTGTCCTGACCTGCATCATGGTGCTCGGCGTTGCGTGCGGCGGTGATGACACGAGCACCGATGGTGGTGCCGACAGCAGCACCGGCGCCAGCACGACGGCGAGTACGACCGACTCGACCACCGCGAGCACGACCGCGAGCACGACCGCGAGCACGACCGACTCGACCACCGCGAGCACGACCGCGACGTCGAGCACGACCGACACCAGCGGTAGCGAGTCGAGCAGCGCCAGCGGCTCGGACTCCGGCAGCAGCAGCGGCGGATCGACCACCGACGCCAGCAGCTCGGGCGACGCCGGTAGCTCGAGCACGACCGACGCCTGCGTGCCCCTGACCGACGACCCCTCGGCGATCGGCATCGTGTGCGACGTCGATGCCGACTGCCCGGATGGCTACGCGTGCTTCGAGGCCGGTGGCATCGTCGCGATGTCGAACTGCCACATCCTGTGCACGATGGACTGCGAGTGCCCCGACGGCTACACGTGCCAGATGCAGAACATCAAGGGCAACATGTTCAGCGAGTGCCTGCAGCCCTGAGGGCGCCCCCGATCGCGGCACGATCGCAGGAACCGAGATCGGCGCGGACGCGCACGTGGCAGGGGTCACGCGCGCGTGCGTGGTCGGGTCGGCGTCCACCGTGATATCCCCTTGGGTGAGCGCCGCGCCGTCTCGCGGTGACGCCTTCGCCGATGCCGGACGACGCAGCCAAGACCGTGACGCGCGTGGTGCCCAAGGGCGGCCTGGTGGGCAAGAGCCACCGCAAGGTCGACGCCATGGAGCGCATGCGCGGGGTGACGCGCTACACCGACGACCTCGCGCTGCCGGGCATGCTGCACGCGAAGATCAAGCGCAGCCCCCACGCCCACGCGCGCATCGTGTCGATCGATCCCAGCGCCGCGCTGGCGATGCCGGGGGTCTTCGCGGTCGTCACCGGCAAGGACTTCCCGACCCCCTACGGCATCATCCCGTGGACGCCCGACGAGACCGCGCTGGCGGTCGACAAGGCGCTGCACGTCGGTGACGGCGTCGCGGCGGTGGCCGCGATCGACGAGGACACGGCGATCGCAGCGTGCGACGCCATCGCGGTCACCTACGAGCCGCTGCCGCCGATCTTCGATCCCGAGCAGGCGCTGCGCGAGGCCGACAGCAACCCCATCAACCCCTACGCCAAGCACGGCAACCTCTCGAAGGAGGTGCTGCTCGAGTTCGGCGACGTCGAGGCCGGGCTCGCCGGCGCACCGTTGGTGATCGAGGGCGACTACTTCTTCGAGGGCACCACCCACGCGGCGATCGAGCCCCACTGCGCGCTGGCACAGGTGGAGCCGAACGGGCTGCTGACGGTGTGGTCGTCGACGCAGGTCTCGCACTATCTGCACCGCGAGCTGTCGAAGGTGCTCGAGCTGCCGGCCCATCGCGTGCGCGTGATCCAGCCGCCGCTGGGCGGCGCGTTCGGGGGCAAGAGCGAGCCCTTCGATCTCGAGTTCGTGGTCGCCAAGCTCGCGATGGCGACGCGACGCCCGGTCAAGCTGCTCTATACCCGCGAAGAGGTCTTCTACGCCCACCGCGGCCGCCACCCGATGCGCATGCACTACCGCACCGGCTTCTCGAAGGACGGCAAGATCCTCGCGATGGACGCCCGCACGGTGCTCGACGGCGGCGCCTACTCGAGCTTCGGCCTGGTCACGACCTACTACTCGGGGCAGCTGGCGTGCTCGCCGTACGTGATGGGCGCGTACCGCTTCCACTCGAAGCGCGCGTACACCAACAAGCCCGCGTGCGGGCCCAAGCGCGGCCACGGCAGCGTGCAGCCCCGCTTCGCCACCGAGGTGCAGCTCGACAAGGCCGCGGTCGCGCTCGGCCTCGATCCCATCGAGCTGCGACGTCGCAACGACATCGGCGCCGACGCCCGCACCGTCAACGAGTTCTGCATCGGCAGCAACGGCTTCCTCGAGTGCCTCGAGAAGGTCGAGCACGCCAGCGGCTGGCGCGAGCGCCGGGCCACGCTGCCCTACGGCCGCGGCCTCGGGGTCGCCGGCAGCACGTACATCTGCGGCACCAACTACCCCATCTATCCCAACAAGCTGCCGCAGGCGGCGGTGCAGATCTGCCTCGATCGCAGCGGCCGCGCGCGGGTGTTCTCCGGCGCCAACGACATCGGCCAGGGCAGCAACACCATGCTCGCGGTCATCGTCGGCCACGAGCTCGGCCTGCCGCTCGAGGACATCCGGGTGCTGTCGGCCGACACCGATCTGACGCCGGTCGATCTGGGCGCGTACAGCTCGCGCATCACCCTGATGGTCGGCAACGCGTGCCTCGAGGCGGCCCAGAAGCTGCGCAAGCGGGTCGCCGGCGCGGTCGCGAAGCGCTGGGGCGTGACCGCGGACCGCGTGGTGCTGGCCGATCGTCTCGCCATCGATCGCGAGCAGCCCGACCAGCACGTCGCGATCACGCAGGCGTTGTGGTGGGCCGAGGAAGACCACGGCCTGCTCGGCGAGGTCGGCTCGTACAACACTCCCAAGGATCGCCACGGCGACTACCGCGGCGGCACCATCGGCGCGTCGCCGGCCTACAGCTTCACCGCCCACGTTGCGGAGGTCGCGGTCGACCCCGACACCGGCGTGGTCGAGGTCGGCACCATTTGGGTCGCACACGACTGCGGGCGCGCGCTCAGCCGCAAGGTCGTCGAGGGCCAGATGGAGGGCTCGGCGTACATGGGCTTCGGCGAGGCCATCATGGAGCAGCACATCGTCGATCCCGCCCACGGCGGCGTGCACACCGGGCCCAGCCTGCTCGACTACCGCATCCCGACCTTCCTCGACACGCCGACGCTGCACAGCCTCATCGTCGAGGCCCCCGACGCGCAGGGGCCGTACGGCGCCAAGGAGGCCGGTGAGGGGCCGCTGCACCCGTCGATCCCGGCCATCGCCAACGCGATCTACGACGCGGTCGGGGTCCGCATCGACACGCTGCCGTTCTCACCGCCCAAGGTGCTGCGCGCGATCCAGGCCCGTCGCAAGGCCGAGGCCGCCGGCGAGCTGCCGCCGCACAAGCCCGAGTCCACGAGGACGCCATGCTGAGGTTGCCCCTGCTCGACGTGGTACGGCCACGGGATCTCGACGACGCGCTCGCGCTGCTCGCCACGCCCGGTGCGCGCGTGGTGGCCGGTGGCACCGACCTGCTGCCCAACCTCAAGCACCGGCTCGATCGGCCGCCGTTGTTGGTGTCGCTGGCGGGCTTGCCCGAGCTCGAGCGCGTCGTGGTCGACGTGTCGGCCGGGGTGCTGCGCATCGGCGCCGCGGTCACGCTCACGAACCTCGCCGAGGACGCGCGCGTGCGCGAGTCGTTCCCCAGCCTCGCCCACGCCGCAGGTCACGTCGCGAGCCCGCTCATCCGCAACATGGGCACCCTGGGCGGCAACGTGAACCTCGACACCCGCTGTCGCTACGTCAACCAGACCGAGTTCTGGCGCTCGGCGATCGGTGGCTGTCTCAAGAGCGAGGGCAGCGTGTGCCACGTGGTGCCGGGCGGTCGCAACTGCGTGGCCGCGATGTCGAGCGACTGCGTGCCGGTGCTCATCGGCTTGGACGCCAGCATCGTGCTGCGGTCGATCCGCGGCGCCCGCGAGCTGGCACTGGCGGACTACTTCCAGGCCGACGGCACGCGACACACGGTGCGCGCCGACGACGAGCTGGCGTGTGAGATCCGCGTGCCGCTGCCGACCGGACCCCGCCGCTGCGCGTACACCAAGTGGTCGGTGCGCAAGAGCATCGACTTCCCGTTGGTCTCGATCGCGCTGCGCTTCGATCTCGATGCCGACCGTGTCGACGCCATGATCACCGCGGTGCGCGTGGTCGTCGGCGTGCTCGGGGCGCGCCCGCGCGAGGTCACGCGGCTCGACGATTTGGTCGGCGCGCGACTGAACGATCCCGCGGTTGCGGAGGCGGTCGCGACCCGCGTGCACGGACAGTGCAAGCCGCTCGAGAACGTGCCGTACGAGGCCGGCTATCGCCGCGAGATGCTGGCGGTGCACACCCGGCGCGCGATCGCGGCGATGGTGGGGGCCTAGGTGGCCGCCGCCCGCGATCCTGCGGCGGCGCTGGCGACCAACGTCCGCATGCTCCGCGAGGCGCGGGGCCTCACCCACGCCCAGGCCGCAACGCTCGCGGGCCTGCCCCGCGCGACGTGGACCAACCTCGAGTCGGGCGCCAGCAACCCCACGCTCGCGGTGCTGCTCGCGGTCGCCACCGCCCTGCAGATCACCCTCGACGAGCTGGTCGCGCCGCCGCGGGCGACCGCGCGGCTGTACAAGCAGGACGCGCTGGTGCAGCGACGACGCGGCGACGCCATCATCCGCAAGCTCTTGCCCGATCCGCTGCCGGGCCTCGACATCGAGCGCATCGAGCTGCCCCCGGGGGCCGGCTTCGCCGGGGTCCCACACATCGCGGGCACACGCGAGTACCTGACGTGCGAGCGTGGTGCGCTGGAGCTCGCGGTGGCGGGCACGAAGTATCGGCTCGAGGCCGGCGACGTGGTGGTCTTCCGCGGCGATCAGAACCACGGCTATCGCAACCCGACCGCCAAGCCAGCGGTGGCGTTCTCGGCGGTGGTGCTCGCGCCGGGTCCGGTCTGACGCCACGTCGTCCGCCCGGCGATCTGGCGCTCACCCCAAGGGATTTGCGCCGCGCGCGGGATCGGCAGTAGGCTTCGCCGCGATGCTGCGGTTGCGTTGGTGGTGGCCCCGCGGGCCGGTGGGCGCGGTCCTGTGGCTCGTGGCGTGTTCCGGCAGCCCGACCACGCAAGACGGCAAGGACGCCAAGGACGCCGAGAAGGCCGCGACGAGCAAGCCCGCCGCCAAGCCGGTGCCAGCGCCCGTACCCACGCCGACGCCGCCGACGCGCGCGCTGCCCAAGACGCTGACGCGCAGCGACGCCGAGGCCAAGGCTGGCGAGATCTGGGCCGACCACCGGCAGTCGTTCTACTGCGGCTGCGCGTTCACCAACGATCGCAAGACCGTGCGCGCGTCGTGTGGCTATAAGACCCGCGCGAACGAGGCCCGCGCCCACGTCATCGAGTGGACGCAGGTGGTGCCGCCGTCGGCGTTCGGTGCCCACCGTGCATGCTGGACCACCGAGGCCTGTCGCCGCGACGATGGCACCGCCTACGGCGGCATCGAGTGCTGTCGCAGCGCCGACCCGGTGTTCGCGGCGATGGAGTCGGACCTCTACAACCTCGTGCCGGTGATCGGCGAGGTGATCGAGGATCGCTCGGACCACGCGCTCGGCGAGATCAAGGGCGAGGAGCGGCTCTACGGCGCCTGCGATGTCGAGGTCGACACCGCCGCGGGCGTGATCGAGCCGCCCGAGCGCATGCGAGGTGACATCGCACGGGTCTACCTCTACATGCGCGCCACCTACGGCGACGAGCTCCACGTCGCACCCGAGCAGTGGAGCTTGCTCGAGTCCTGGAACGCGGCCGACCCCGCCGACGACTGGGAGCGCACACGATCGGCCCGCATCGCCGCGGTGCAGGGGCAGGGCGATCCGCAGCTCGCGGGCGCCCCGACACCCGCCCCGGCACCCGGGGCGCCCGCCGCGGCCCCTGCCGAAGCGGGGGCGAAGGGCGCACCGAAGCAGGGCGCACCGAAGCAGGGCGCATCGAAGCAGGGCAAGCCCAAGGCCCCGCCCAAGCCCGCGCCGACCGACGCACCCGCGCCGTCAGAATAGAAACGTCAGCTGCACGCGCACTCGGTCGCCGCGCAGGTCGCCGTCGCCCCACGAGTGCATGAAGTCGGCCTGCAGCTTGAGTGCATGGTCGGCGAAATAGTACGAGAGCCCCGGTCCGGCCTCGCTGCGATCCGCGATGCTGGTGGTGCCGAGCCCGTGCACGCCCGAGTAGCGCGCGGCGAGCTCGAGCGGTGCGCGGGGGATCAGAAACCCGGCCTGCGCGGTCCAGCCGACGCCGTTGCGGGCGGCCTCGCGGGGCGCCGGCATGGGCGTGCCCGCGGCGTCCGTCACGGTCGCGTCGCCCCACTCGCGCCTGCCGTGGCGGAACCATGCATCTGCGAGCAACGAGAACCCGGCGACCTTGAACGCGAGATCGACCGTGACGTTGTGGGTGTCGGTGGTGCCGCCGTCGGACGGCGCCGCACCGCCGATGGGCTTGCTGCGGTGGTCGTCGTCGGCAAAGGCATACGCGCCGCCGAGCGCGAGCTTGGGTCGGCGTCGCCGCGCGAGGTCGGACTCGACGTCGTCGTCGAAGTCGCCCAGCGGCAGCAGCTCGAAGCGGCCGTAGTAGATCATGCCGAAGTCGGTCGGCTTGGCGAACTCGGTGCCCTCGCCCATGAACACGCCGAGGTGGTAGCGCAGCTTGCCGAGCCCGAAGAGGTCCTTCGAGCCGAGGTCGACGCCGACGTCGCGCTCCAGCCCGAACTCCGCGCTCGCGAGCGAGAAGTCGATCATCTGCAGCTTGAGGACCGGCTCGACGCGCTGGCGCGAGTAGGGGATGAAGAAGAAGCCCACCTGCGGCACGAAGTTGCCGAAGCGCTCGAAGCGGAGCCACGCCTGGAACACCGGCGACTGCCGGACCGCACCGTCGACGAGGCCGAGATCCCGCGGGGACAGCTGCGCCTGCAGGTAGTACTTCACGGCCTCGGTGAACATGTTGCCGCTGAGGAACACGCGCATGCGCCGGACCTCGAGCATCTGCGAGGTCTGCGGCGTGCCCCGCGGGCGTGGACGCTGGTCGTCGATCGTGTACAGGAACTGGCCGCCGAGCCCGAGTGACAGCGAGAAGCGGCGGTCTTGGGTCGTGAAGGTGAGCCCGCGGCCGAGCGCGTAGCGCGGGCGCTCCTCGAGCGCAGGCGCGGCCAGCCGTGCGGCCTCGCCGTGGGGCCGTGCGATCGGCGGATCGCGTGGGCTGTCCACGGCGGTGGGCGACGACGCGGCCTCGACGAGGCCGCCGAGCGCGAGCAGGAGCGCGGCGGTGATCATGCGAGCGCGGCGGCGGGATGATAGCCCGCATCGGCGTGGCGTCGATGCTCGCTCAGCGATCGGCGAGTGCGTGCTGCAGCGCCGCGTCACCGGCCGCGATGAATTCGGGTGCCTGGTGCGCGCGGCCCCAGGTGGCCGTGCACAGCGCGTGCAAGAGCGCGAGCTGGCCCGCGCACGCCCACGACCGCGCGTCGAGCTCGCGACCCCAGCCGCGCAGGAACGCCTGCACCCGCGGTGTGTCGGGCTGCAGTGGCACGCACGCGCGCACGAAGTCGGTGAGCGGGTGATCGCCGCGGGCGTGACCGAAGTCGACACACGCGACCCGCAGCTTCGCGCCGTCTCCCTGCACCCGCCAGTTGCGGGGATCGAAATCGCGGTGGCACGCGACCCTGCGGTGTCCCTCGAACGGCGAGGTGTCGATGCGCGCCGCGATCGCGTCGCACAGCGGCGCCGGCAGGTGGGTGCGCGCGCGGCCCAGCCACACGCGGAAGCGCCGGGCCAGCGCGTCGCCGATCGCGACGGGATCGTCGTCACGCCAGGGCACCGCGTCGAGGCGCCGGCGCAGCGCGCCGGCCCCCGCCCAGATCGCGAGCGCGTCGCTCGGACGTCGGGCGATCGCGTCGACGGCATCGGCGCCCGCGACGTGGGTCATGAGTAGCGCCCGCAGGGCCGGCGCGGCCGCCAGCAGCCGCGGCGCGCCCTCGTGGTCACCGTCGACGAGCCCGTCCGCGGTGCGCAGGGCCTCGCACTCGAGCGCGAAGCCGCGATCGGCCCGCACACACTTGAGCACCGCGATCGCGCGGCTGTGATCGCGCGGATCGTGGA
>WBZX01001839.1_pt1 | contig 15290 bp, 11 predicted proteins | sample 5204211 | NCBI WGS metagenome assembly WBZX01 (sample SAMN12344362, study PRJNA552823) | activated sludge metagenome | biome: Activated sludge suspended growth; feature: Nitrification reactor; material: Wastewater; isolation source: activated sludge from nitrification reactor of wastewater...
CCGCCGTCAAGACCATTTCGGCGATGGTCGCCAAGGGCGCGCTCGGCGGCAGCCTGGGGGCGCTCGACAGCACCAACGTCCAGGGCGAGGTGCAGAAGAAGCTCGACGTGTTGACCAACGAGGCCATCCTGCGCCACTGCGAGTGGGGCGGCCAACTGGCCGGCATGGCCTCCGAGGAAATGGACGATCCCTATCCGATTCCCGCCGAATACCCGCGCGGCCGCTACCTGCTGGTGTTCGACCCGCTCGACGGCTCGTCGAACATCGACGTCAATGTCTCGGTCGGCACCATTTTCTCCATTTTTGCGCGGTCGACCGCAGGCGATGCCGAACTCGGCGACTACCTGCGCCCGGGCAGCGAACAGGTCGCCGCCGGCTACGCCATCTACGGCCCGTCGACGATGATGGTGCTGACGCTGGGCAACGGCACGCACGGCTTCACGCTCGACCGCGAGAGCGGCAACTTCATCCTGACCCATCCGGCCATCCGCGTGCCGGAAGACACCCGCGAGTTCGCCATCAACACCTCCAACGAACGTTTCTGGGAGCCGCCGGTGCAGCGCTACGTCAGCGAGTGCAAGGCCGGCAAGTCCGGGGTGCGCGGCGCCGACTTCAATACCCGCTGGATCGCCTCGATGGTCGCCGAGGTGCACCGCATCCTGATCCGCGGCGGCATCTTCATGTACCCGAAGGACAGCAAGGACCCGGGCAAGCCCGGCCGCCTGCGCCTGCTCTACGAAGCCAACCCGATGGCGATGCTGATCGAGCAGGCCGGCGGCGCCGCCAGCACCGGCCGCCAGCGCATCCTCGACGTGGCGCCGGACAGCCTGCACCAGCGCGTGCCGGTGATCCTCGGCTCGAAGAACGAGGTCGAGCGGCTCGAACGCTACCACCAGGAATACGACACCGGCGCCGACCGTCCCTTCGTTTCGCCGCTGTTCTCCGACCGTTCGTTGTTCCGCGACGAGCCGCGCGCCTGATTTCATCGTTTAGGGAGAAGGTCATGTCCGTCAAACACCCCATCATCGCCATCACCGGCTCGTCCGGCGCCGGCACCAGCACGGTGATGCAGAGCTTCCAGCACATCTTCCGGCGCGAGCAGCTGAAGGCGCAGATCGTCGAGGGCGACTCCTTCCACCGCTACGACCGCCTGAGCATGCGTGCCGAAATGAAGGCGCAGGAGGTCGCCGGCAACCGCAATTTCAGCCACTTCGGCCCCGAGGCCAACCTGCTGGAAGAGTTGCAGGACTTGTTCGTCGCTTACGGCAAGACCGGCAGCGGGCGCGTCCGCAAGTACCTGCACGACGCCGGCGAGGCCGAGCCGTGGCAGCAGGAGCCGGGCACCTTCACGCCCTGGCAGGAGATTCCGGAAGGCACCGACCTGATGTTCTACGAAGGCCTGCACGGCGCCTATGCCGATGAAAAAATCGACATCGCCAAACAGGTCGACCTCTGTGTCGGCGTCGTCCCCATCATCAACCTGGAATGGATCCAGAAGCTGCACCGCGACCAGAAGATGCGCGGCTACTCGCAGGAGGCGGTGACCGACACCATCCTGCGCCGCATGCCGGATTACGTCAGCCACCTCTGCCCGCAGTTCTCGCGCACCCACGTCAATTTCCAGCGCGTGCCCATCGTCGATACCTCCAACCCCTTCATCGCCCGCGACATCCCGACCGCCGACGAGAGCATGGTGGTGATCCGCTTCGCCAACCCGAAGGGCATCGATTTCCAGTACCTGCTGTCCATCCTGCACGGCGCCATGATGACGCGCCCGAACACGCTGGTCGTGCCCGGCGGCAAGATGGGCCTGGCCATGCAGATGATTTTCACCCCGATGGTCCTGCGCCTGATGGACCAGAAGCGCCGCGCCTGAGGAGACGAAAAATGGAGCGAGACATGACTGAAACCACCTTCCGCCGCGAACTGGCCAACGCCCTGCGCTTCCTTGCGGTCGACGCCGTCGACAAGGCCAAATCCGGCCACCCCGGCGCGCCGATGGGCATGGCCGACATCGCCGAAGTGCTGTGGCGCGACCACCTGAAGCACAACCCGGCCAACCCCCAATGGCCTGACCGCGACCGCTTCGTGCTGTCCAACGGGCACGGCTCGATGCTGCTCTACGCGCTGCTGCACCTGAGCGGCTACGATCTGCCGCTCGAAGAACTCAGGAACTTCCGTCAGCTCGGCAGCAAGACCGCCGGCCACCCGGAAGTCGGCCATACGCCCGGCGTCGAGACGACCACCGGCCCGCTCGGCCAGGGGCTGACCAACGCCGTCGGCATGGCGCTCGCCGAAAAGCTGCTGGCGCAGCGCTACAACCGGCCCGGCCACGCCATCGTCGATCACCGCACCTGGGTCTTCGTCGGCGACGGTTGCCTGATGGAAGGCATCAGCCACGAAGCCAGCTCGCTGGCCGGCGTCTGGGGGCTGGACAAGCTGACCTGCTTCTACGACGACAACGGGATTTCCATCGACGGCCATGTCGCCGGCTGGTTCCGCGACGACACCCCGGCCCGCTTCCGCGCCTACGGCTGGCATGTCGTCGGGCCAGTCGACGGCCACGATTCGGCCGCCGTCGCCGCCGCCATCGCCGAAGCCAAGGCGGTCACCGGCCAGCCGACGCTGATCGTCTGCCGCACGCAGATCGGCTGGGGTTCGCCGAACAAGGCCGGCTCGCACGACGTGCACGGCGCCCCGCTCGGCGCCGACGAAACGGCGGCCACCCGCGCCGCGCTCGGCTGGCCGCACGGGCCGTTCGAGGTACCGGACAGCCTGCGCGCCGCCTGGAGCGCCCGCGCTGCCGGCGCCGCCGCCGAGGCCGGCTGGCAGGAGAAGTTCGCCGCCTACCGCGCGCAGTATCCGGAACTCGCCGCCGAGTTCGCGCGCACCCAGGCCGGCGGCCTGCCGGAAAACTGGCCGGCGATCCGCGCCGAACTGCTCGCCGCTGCCGGCCGCCGGGAAGGCGCCGTCGCCAGCCGCAAGTCCTCGCAAAATTGCCTCGATTTCCTGGTCGACCGCATCCCCGAACTGCTCGGCGGCTCGGCCGACCTCACCGGCTCCAACCTGACCGCCGGCAAGGGCAGCGTCGCCCTGCACGAGGCCGGCGCGCGCGTCGCCAACTACGTTTCCTACGGCGTCCGCGAATTCGGCATGACGGCGATCATGAACGGTGTTGCCCTGCACGGCGGCATGATTCCCTACGGCGGCACCTTCGCGGTGTTCTCCGACTACGCCCGCAACGCCATCCGCATGAGCGCACTGATGAACCAGCGCGTCGTCCATGTCCTGACCCACGATTCCATCGGCCTCGGCGAGGATGGCCCGACCCACCAGCCGGTCGAGCACGTCAGCAGCCTGCGCATCATTCCCGGGCTCGACGTCTGGCGCCCGTGCGACGAGCTGGAAACGGCCGTCGCCTGGACGACTGCGCTGGAGCGCCGCGACGGACCTTCCGCCCTGCTGCTGTCACGCCAGAATCTGCCGCAATATGGCGCGGCCGAAGGCAGGGCGGAGGGGGCCAGCCGCGGCGGCTACGTGCTGTCCGAGGCGGACGGCCCGCTGCAGGCGGTGATCGTTGCCACCGGCTCGGAAGTCATGCTGGCCATGCAGGCGCAGCAGACGCTGGCCGCCCAGGGCGTCGCCGTGCGCGTCGTCTCGATGCCCTGCACGCGCCGTTTCGACCGCCAGCCGTCGGCGTGGAAGAAACAGGTGCTGCCGCCGGAAGTCTGCCGCGTCGCCATCGAGGCCGGGCAGACCGACTTCTGGCGCAAGTACGTCGGCCTCGACGGCGAAGTGCTCGGCATCGACGAATTCGGCGCCTCCGCCCCGGCCCCCGCGCTCTACCAGCACTTCGGCCTGACCGCCGACAAGCTGGTGCAGACGGTGCTGCGCAGCATCGTCAGCGCCGGCGGCAGCGACGGCGATTTCTGATGCCTGGATCGACGCCGGCCTAGCCGCAGCCAACCCTTCATTCCAGCAGTGCCGCACGCCCGCCAAGGCGGGTGTGACGGGGCTGCTCGTTCCAGAATTCACAATCCACAGGAGAAACACCATGCCAATACGGGTGGCAATCAACGGCTTCGGCCGTATCGGGCGCATGGCCTTCCGCGCCATCGCCAGGGAGGCCGAATTCGCCGATCTCGAGGTGGTCGCGATCAACGACCTGCTCGAACCGGACTACCTCGCCTACATGCTCAAGTACGACTCGGTGCATGGCAATTTCCCTGGTGAGGTCGCGGTCGACGGCAATCATCTGCTGGTCGACGGGCGCCGCATCCGGCTCAGCGCCGAGCGCCATCCCGAGGCGCTGGCCTGGGGCGAGGTCGAGGCCGATGTCGTGATCGAGGCGACCGGCCACTTCCTGAACCACGACGGCTGCGCCAAACACCTGCATGCTGGCGCCCGCAAGGTCGTCCAGTCGGCGCCGGCCAAGGATTCGACGCCGATGTTCGTCTATGGCGTCAATCACGACAGCTACGCCGGCGAGGACATCGTCTCCGCCGCCTCGTGCACGACCAACGGCCTGGCGCCGGTGGCCAAGGTGCTGCACGACCGCTTCGGCATCCGGCGCGGCCTGATGAGCACGGTGCATGCCGCCACCGCCACCCAGAAGACCGTCGACGGCCCCTCCGGCAAGGACTGGCGCGGCGGGCGCGGCATCCTGGAAAACATCATCCCGTCCTCGACCGGCGCCGCCAAGGCCGTCGGCAAGGTCATCCCGGCGCTCAACAAGAAGCTGACCGGCATGGCCTTCCGCGTGCCGACTTCCGATGTCTCGGTCGTCGACCTGACCGTCGAGCTGGAAAAGGCCGCCAGCTACGATGACATTTGCGCCGCCATGAAAGCCGCCGCCGAATCCGGCCCGCTCAAGGGCGTGCTCGGCTATACCGGCGACAGCGTCGTGTCGACCGACTTCCGCGGCTGTTCGAAGCCGTCGATCTTCGACGCCGGCGCCGGCATCGCGCTCGACCCGACCTTCGTCAAGGTCGTCGCCTGGTACGACAACGAGTACGGCTATACCTGCAACCTGCTGCGGCTCGTCCGCCACATCACCCATTAAGGAGCGATCATGGCCCTGATTTCCCTGCGCCAGCTGCTCGACCACGCCGCCGAACACAGCTACGGCCTGCCCGCCTTCAACGTCAATAATATGGAGCAGATCCAGGCCATCATGCAGGCCGCCGAAGCCTGCGACAGCCCGGTCATCCTGCAGGCCTCGGCCGGCGCCCGCAAATACGCCGGCGAGCCCTTCCTGCGCAAGCTGGTCGAAGCCGCCATCGAGCAATACCCGGACATCCCCGTCTGCCTGCACCAGGACCACGGCACCTCGCCGGCCGTCTGTCAGCAGTCGATGCGCAGCGGCTTCTCAAGCGTGATGATGGACGGCTCGCTGGGCAGCGACGGCAAGACGCCGACGAGCTACGCCTACAACGTCGAGACGACGGCCAAGGTGGTCGAAATGGCCCACGCCATCGGCGTTTCGGTCGAAGGCGAACTCGGCTGCCTCGGCTCGCTGGAAACAGGGGAAGCGGGCGAGGAAGACGGCATCGGCGCCGCCGGCAAGCTCGACCATTCACAACTGCTGACCGATCCCGACGAGGCCGCCGACTTCGTTGCCAAGACCGGCGTCGACGCGCTGGCCATCGCCATCGGCACTAGCCACGGCGCCTACAAGTTCACCCGGCCGCCGACCGGCGAAATCCTAGCCATCGACCGCATCAAGGCTATCCATGCCCGCATCCCGAACACCCATCTGGTCATGCACGGCTCATCCAGCGTGCCGCAGGAATGGCTGGCGGTCATCCGCCAGTACGGCGGCGCGATCAAGGAAACCTATGGCGTGCCGGTCGCGGAGATCGTCGAGGGCATCCGCCACGGCGTGCGCAAGGTCAATATCGACACCGACATCCGCCTCGCCATGACCGGCGCCATGCGTCAGGCGATGGCCGAAAAGCCGGAGGAATTCGATCCGCGTGCCTTCCTCAAGGCGGCGGTGGCGGCGGCGCGCGACATCTGCCGCCAGCGCTTCGAGGCCTTCGGCTCGGCCGGCCGGGCCAGCCGTATCAAGCCGCTGGCGCTGGAAAAAATGATCGCCCTTTACCGTTGACCGCAACCGATTGACTCTGCTGTACCTTGCGTTTGCGGCCCCGCAGTCTGGGGCCGCCTTTTTTGGAGAGCAACCATGAGCAAACCGGACTACGTCATCGCCCCGAGCATCCTCTCAGCCAACTTCGCCAGACTGGGCGAGGAGGTAGCCAACGTGATTGCGTCGGGTGCCGACTGGATACACTTTGACGTGATGGACAACCATTATGTTCCGAATCTGACCATCGGGCCGCTGGTTTGCGAAGCCATCCGGCCGTGCACCGCAGCGCCGATCGACGTGCACCTGATGGTCAAGCCGGTCGACCGCCTGATCCCCGACTTCGCCAAGGCCGGCGCCAATATCATCACCTTCCACCCGGAAGCCTCCGAGCACGTCGACCGCAGCCTGGCGCTGATCCGCGATGCCGGGTGTCAAGGCGGCCTCGTCTTCAACCCGGCCACGCCCCTGGATTACATGGATTACGTCCTCGACAAGATCGACGTCATCCTGCTGATGAGCGTCAACCCCGGCTTCGGCGGCCAGAAATTCATCCCCGGGACACTGGCCAAGGCGAAACAGGCCCGCGCCAAACTCGACGCCTACGAACAGAAAAGCGGCCGCCGCATCCGGCTCGAAATCGACGGCGGCGTCAACCCCGCCAACATCGCCGACATCGCCCGCGCCGGCGTCGACGCCTTCGTCGCCGGCTCCGCCGTCTACGGCGCCGGGAAGGACAGCGACCCGCACCGCTACGACTCGATCATCGGCGCCCTGCGCGGCGAACTGGCCAAGGTGTGACCATGCACTTCCAGTCGGTCACCTTCGACCTCGACGGCACGCTGCTCGATACCGTGCCTGACCTCCATGCCGCCGCCCGAGCAACCCTGGCCGAACTCGGCCTGCCGCCACGCAGCGAGGACGAAATCCGCCGCTTCGTCGGCCAGGGCGTCGTCGTGCTGGTGCGCCGCTGCCTGACATGGACGACCGCGCCGGACGAAAATGCGCTGGCCGGCGCGGTCGCCGTCTTCCAGCGCCACTATGCTGCGGTCAACGGTCAAAAAACGCGCATTTTCGACGGCGTTCTGGAGGGCCTGGACGCCTGGCGCGCAACCGGCCTGCCGCTTGCAGTCGTCACCAACAAACCGGCCGCCTTCACCGAACCGCTGCTCGAACGCATGGGCCTCAGCGACTACTTCGACGTCATCGTTTCCGGCGACAGCACCCCGCACCGCAAACCGCATCCGGCCCCGCTGCACCACGCCTGCCGCCTGATGAATAGTGACCCCGCCGCCAACCTGCACATCGGCGATTCCCGCCACGACATCGAAACCGCCCGCAACGCCGGCTGCGCCGTGTATTGCGTGCCCTACGGCTACAACGAAGGCGAGCTGGTCAGGGCCGAGGATTGTGATGCGCTGGTTGAGAACCTAGGGGCGGCGCTACTGGTTGCGCGTGGTGCTTGCAACCGGGCGAAGACTAAACACTTAAATCAGCTCGATTCGATCTCGTAGCCGTTGTGCCGTCAATAAGAGCTTGTTTTTTTCGAAAACAGCGCAAAAGTCATCAGACGTCGATTCGGGGTTTTTCCAACGTAGTCGCATGGCCTTGAATGCTGCGAGCGCCTGATATTCGTCAAGATCCAATTGGTTGATGATGAAGCTGTCGGTATCGATGACTTCAATGCCGTATTGGCTGATAACTTTTTCATCGAAGCCCCATTTGTCGTCGGTCACAATGCAGTCGGCATGGCCGATGATGGCCGCTGCCAATACGTGCCGGTCGTTCATGTCGGGAAGTTGCAGGGACTGCTCCATTGAAGCAATGCTCCGAGCACAAACCGCCCAGTCAGGAACTGCTGCGCGCATCTTGTCTCGACGGCGCATGATCTCCGTTTTTTTGTCGGGCATGTTTTTGATCAAACGATCAACCCATTCGCTTTCGATGCGCTCGCTCCACTTTGTCGCAAAGAGCCCGCGAGAAGACAAAGACATCAGCGCATCGGTTTTCAGCATTCCATAGAATACGCAGGCGTCGATTACAACGGTGTAGCGGACGTGACCACCTATCAGTAATCGCCGAGATCACGGGAAAGTTGCGAGAGTTCATCAAGCGCAGCCTCACGCGACGCGTGCATCTGTTTCGCGTACTCGATCAGATCAGTCAACGGAATTCGCCGATGCGACCCTACCATGCGATGCGGAATGCGACCCGCGTCGATTTCCTTGATGACGAATGGCCGAGAGACATTCAGAAAATTAGCCGCTTCAACGGTCGTTAACTCCTGTTTCTCTGGCATGAGCGTAAAGGGCCTTCCTTCGCTCATCAGACCGAGCAACTGACCAATCAGGCGAAGCGAAGCCGGCGGCAGCTCAATCGAGGGGATGTCGCCGTTTTCACTTTCCAACTTGATTTTGATGGCTTTGGAACGATCCAGCGCTTCCATGATGCACCGCTGCGCTAGACGCGCCAATTCCATATCCGTCTTCGATGGCAGAGGCGTGACCGCCTCGCGTTCCCTCTTTGTTGCCGTCATTTTCGTCCTTGCTCCGTAGTGCCCGTCTATAGCGGGGTAAAGTGGTGTCAACTGAATTAAACGAAACAAATGCAATAAATGCAAGGCGGCAGCTTGGTTTTTTTGTGACAGATCTATGCGCAAGCCAGTGCCGACCATGATTAATTCAAGGCTCAGCTTGCGGGCGCGACCAGTACCGGTCCCGGCTCCTCTTCGGTTATCGGCGATGCTGTGCCGGTCGGGGACGGCGAACGGGGTTTCCAGTTCGTAGAGGCAACCCCCGTTTTTGGATGGCCGCTTGCCGCCCGATCACTTCAGCCTGACGGCATAAAGCACGATTTCGCTCTTGCCTACGTTCTTGACGGTGTATTGCGGGCCAGGCTCCTGAATTTGCACGTCGCCGGTTTTCCATTCCACCTTTTCAGTCTTGCCATCGGCGTATGTCCGCAACATTGTCCCGCCCTTCAGCGCCCGGACGGCCCGGGTTGACGAGGTTGACGGCGTGCTCACTTCGCCGGGTTTCTGGCGAATCTCGATGACCTGCAGCTTGTCGCTTTCCGCCAGAATGGTCCTGCTTGGCTGCCCTTTTTCGTCCGCCATGGCGGGAGACAGGCCTACCGTCAGGAACGAAGCCATCAGTGAGCCCATGCACAGCCGGATATACATTTTCATGATCGATATCTCCAAAGGAATGAAGCGCAACTCGATTTTGATGCTGCCGGATATCCGTTTTCATGATTCCAATGAAAACGGCATTAATTGGACATGGGGTCCGGGGCCGTGGTTCAACGGCCCATGACAAAAAACTGTCCGCCAAAGACACTGGCGCCGACTCAGCTTGCGGGCGCGGCCAGCAACGGCCCCAGCACTTCCTCGGTCGCCGGTGGCGCGGTTCCTTGCTGGGCCAGCCAGACGAAGCGCCCGGCGGGGGCGGCGGTGGTGGCGGCCCGGGCGGCGGCGAGTTCGGTCGCGTTGTTGACCAGCACGACGGCGCGCTTCAGGCCGGGGACGGTGGACAAGGTTTCCAGTTCGTAGAGGCAGCCCCTGTTGGCGGCGACGAAGTTACGCAGATCCATCAGCACGACGTCGCTGGCCCGCAGCAGGGCGGCCAGCGCTTCCTGCCAGGTCGTGTCGTGGCAGTAGCATTCGTTGACCCGGTAGCGCCCCTCGGCGTCGGGTAGCCATGTGAACTCGGCCAGCCGGCGCGGGATGTCGGCGGGGCTGTGGATGAAGCGTTCGCCGAGGCGGCGGTCGAGGAAGGTGAAGATGTCGTCGGCGTCGATGGTGCGGTCGACGAGGTCGGTGCCGGCGATCAGCACGGTGTTGCCGGTCAGCCGCCAGCGTTCGATGACGCGGTCGAAGAGATCCTGGACATTGGCGTCCTGCTGGAAGACGCGCAGCACGAGCAGGGTCGGCGGCCGGCCGGGCGGGCGCTGGCCGGTGGTCTTGCGCATGACCTGGGCGCCGAGCGGAATCCACAGCAGTGGCAGGAAGACGATCAGGGCGCCCCAGCCGTCGTCGGGGATGGCGCCGAGCACCGGGCCGGTCAGGGCGATGGCCCAGACGGCGGTAAACAGGTAGAACAGTTCGGAAATCTGCCGCCGGGTGTAGGCGGCGGCAAGCCAGCGGCCGAGCGCCCGCGCCGGCCACCAGGCGATCAGCCACGGGGCGAGGGCGAAGAGCGCGATGGCGCCGGTCGCCGGCAGCCAGCCGATCAGCCAGTAGACCACCGGGCTGCCCCGGTCGACGAGTTCCGAGAGCAGATCGACGCCGGCCTGCGAGGCCCAGCACAGGATGATGAAGACCGGCGCCAGCCAGGGGCCGACGGCGCGGGTGGCGCCGCCGAGGCAGAGGGCGGTGACGATGGCCAGCGGCAGGCCGATGTCGAGCGACATCCAGAACAGGACCTGCGCGAAGCTGACGTTTTCATTGACCCGCCAGGTGAGCAGGGCGACGGCGGCGACGAACCAGAGCAGCAGCGTGCCGACCAGCCGGCGGCGGCGCCAGCGATGGATGACGGCGATCACCGGGACGACTGCCCAGGCGTAGGCGGCCGTCAGCGTCAGCACCGTCTTCCAGGTGATCGGGCCGTTGGCCATGATCTGCATCTGCAGCGTGCGGGTCAGCGCCATCACCAGTGTCAGGGCGACGAAGGCGGCGATCAGCTGGCGTTCGGCGCGCCGGTTGTCGTCCAGGCTGACGGCCACGGGTGGCAGGTCGGCGGCGGCCGGCAAGTTTGGTGCCTCGCCGCCGCCGGTTGCGGTCGACACCGATTTTTGGCCGATTTTCATCAGCCGCTGCATCGCCGCCCGGTAGCGATTGGCGACAACCAGCGCGCCGATCACCGACAGCACCGTGGCGACGATCAGCAGGAATGCGATCTTGCCGGGGAGCATGGTTCAGGTCATCGCCGTCAGGCCGTGCACGTAGACCAGCCGGCCGCTCGCCGGGTCGGCGACGTAGCTCAGGCACTGCCTGCGGTTGGCGCCGCTGCCCGGAGCCTTCAGCGAGACGTGCACCCAGCCCGAGTTGGGGCCTTGGCGCGGGTCGTAGCACTCGCAGATGATCTGGTCGAAATCGGCCAGATGGTCGCGCGCCCAGGCCGCCAGTTCGAGGGTCGCCATGCCGACGATCTCGATGTCGCAGGCTTCGCCCGTCGCGTGCTGGCTGGTGCTGAGCCAGGTCGCCGGCTTGTTCTTGAGCGCACGTTCCAGCGCTTGGCCGCGATAGACGCTGTTCGGCGTGTACGAGCCGAAGGCGTCGCGCACCGGCTGCAGGACGTGGCGGGCGAGGTGGATGGCGGCGTGCAGCTCGGCCTCGCTGGCGAAGCCGTTGGGTATGCCGCGCCGGCTGGCGAGGTCGGAGCGGGTCAGTTCGTAGACACGGAAGTTGGGGGCGATCAGGGCGCGCGGGTCGAGGCCGGCGAGGCGGATGTCGGCCAGCGGCGTCGCCGAGAAATCGGGCGCGGCCGGCGGCGCCTTGACGACGGGGGCGGCGCGGCGGCGGGTCGCGGTCCGTTCGCCGCCGCCGGTTTTGGCTTTGCTTTTGGCTGGGCGCGGGCTCATGGCAGGCTCTCCCGGATCTGTTCGAGGATGCGCCGCATGGCCTTGTCGCGCGGCGTCCAGAGGTCGTGCAGGAAGACGATGTTCTCGGCCAGCGACGCGGCCTCGCGCGGGCTGGCGGCCCGGGCGAGGGCGTCGCGGTAGGCGCCGGTCACCCCGGCCGCGTCGTCGCCGGCGGCTGCCGTGCTGCGCGCTCGCGGCGGACTGGCGCCGTGGAGCAGCAGGCGGGTCAACGCCAGATCGGCGAGGCTGGCGCCATCCCAGAAATTCGGGTCGTCGGCGTTGCGGCGGGCGACGTCGCGCTGCAGGGCATCGAGTTCGCGCAGCAATTCGGCCCGGTTTTGGGCGTCGACCGCAGCAGCCCCGCGCTGTTCGGCGAGCAGGGCGGCGGCGACCCGGTTGGTGAAGGCGTAGGCGTCGCGCTTGCGCGCGTAGGCCAGGTCGTAGTGATGGGCCATGTTGACCAGCGCCTCGATGCGTCGCTCGCCTTCGTCCTCGACCTGGGCCAGGCGCTTGTAGGCGCCGCCCAGCAGGTTGAGGCGCTCGACCGTCGGGGCGCGCCGGCACAGGGTGTCGAGGTCGAGAATCGCCGCCTCGATGCCGTCGACGCCGGCGGCGCGGGCCACCTCGCGTTTCGCCGCCGGCAGCCGGCGGGCATCGTGCCAGCGGCTGGCAGCCAGGCGCACGCGGTAGTTGGCGTACTGTTCGAGCGCGCGCATCGGGCATTCTCCCTTGTCGGCGGTGAGCGCCTTTTCCAGCCAGTCGCAGGCCTTTTCCCAGTCGCGGATTTCGCCCCAGGCGAGGCCGAGCGCGGCGCCGACGTCGCCACGCGCCAGCCAGGCGGCGGACTGGTTGGGCGGAATGCGGGCCAGGCGGCGGGCGATGCGGCCGCCGCCTTCGTCGTGGCCGCCGGCGCGCAGGTCGGCGGCCAGATTTTCCAGTTCGGCGACCAGTTCGTGCGGCGTGCCGAAGTTGGGCCAGGCCCGTTGCGCCGCGCCGCCTTCGCGGTGGAAGCGGAAATCGGGATCGCCGTAGCACTGGTAGGCGCCCCAGGTGTTGACGTCCGGGCAGCGCGCCCACACGTCTTCGCGGGCGGCGCGCACCGCCTCGCCGAAGGGTTCGCCGGCCAGCATGCCGCGGTAGAAGGTGGCGGCGAAGGCCTGTCCGGCGCGGTCGTCGACTGCCCAGCCGGCGGCGACGACGGCGCGCACGCCCATGCGGATGAATTCCTCGCCGAGGTTGGCGGCCAGCCCGAGGCGGTCGAGGTCGCGCGCGCCATCGACGCGGCCGAGGTGGCAGCAGTTGATGAAGACCAGTTCGGGCACGAAGCGCATCTGGGCGATGTCGCCGGGGGTCAGGAAGCTGTTGGCACCGATCACCATGCCGGAAATCCTGCCCGCATCCGGTCCGCCGCTGCGCTCGAATTCGTGTACGCCATGCCCGGCCAGGTGGAGGATGCGCCAGCTATCCTTGTGCAGCGCCTCCATGATCGGCGTCGCCGCCTGGTCGATGCAGTCGCTGACGTCGTAGCCGGCGGCGGCCAGCTGCTCGGCGACCTGCAGCGCCTCCTCGCGCGCCCCGGGCAGGTCGGCGAAATCCGGCGTGCCGGCGAGGTCGGGGTTGCCGACGACCAGCGCCGTGTTGCCGATGCCGTGCACCGGCCGCTGCCGGAAATCGACGGTGCGGAACTGGCGGACGCAGCCGGCGGCCACGGCCGGCGGCCGTTCGCCGGTGGCCCAGCGGTTTTCCAGCAGTTCCCACGGATAGCGCGCCGAACGCCGGTCGACCATGATGACCAGGTTGCCCTGCTGCGCCGACTGTTCGCGCAGGCGCAGCGGCAGCAGCATTTCGAACAGCGTCTTGGCGACTTCCGAATTCTGTCCGGTGTCGCGGCTGGCGATGCGCACGAAGCTGTCGACCAGGGCGAGCTGCCCGGTGGCCAAGGTTTCCTCGGCGCGCGCGCGGTCGGTGGTGAACACGAAGCGCAGGCGGCCGGCTTCCTCGAAGATCTCCAGCCGCTGGTACCACTCGGGCGCCTCGGCGAAGCGCACCCGCCGGCGCCCGGCCTGGCCGGACTCGACGGCGGCGGCCGGCCAGCGCACGGCGGCGGCCAGCACCTCGTTTTGCAGGACGCGGCTCAAGGCATCGGCGGCCAGGATGGCGACGTCCTCGTAGAGTTCGAGGAATTCCAGACGGTCGATCAGCACCCGCCCGTCGAGTTCATGCTCGGCGAGGCGGCGGTTGGCGGCGACCGCGGCACGCAGGATGGCTTCCAGCGCATCGCCGACCGGCAGGCCGCCGGCGCCGGTGCCGACCAGCAGGCAGGTGACTGCCGCCGAACGCGGCCGGCCGTCGTCGCCGAAGCGCTTGTCCGGCCAGCGGACGACGTCGAGCGCGAATTCGAGCAGGGCGGCGCGCACCGATTCCTCCAGCTGGCCGGGACTCAGCCCGCCGACCTGGCCGAGACCGACGACGACGGCGCCGCCGGGCTTGGCGTGCGGCGACTCGTTGAGGACGACGGTATGGCTGCCGAGCGGGCCGGGGTAGATGCCGAGATCGATGCGCCGGTTGAGGGCGCCGCCCAGCTGCTGGTCGAGCACGGCCTCGGCGCTGACCACGGTGTCGCCCTGGTAATGGCCGACGACGACCGGGTGCCGGGCGTAGGCCAGGTTGCCATGGCGGATGGCGACCTCGATGCCCGGTGCCGGGCGCGCCTCAGCTGCGGCGGCCAGCGGGCCGCTGCCGGAAAAGCCGAAGCCGGCGATGTCGACCGCAGCCGGGATGCTGTCGGTCGGCGGCGCCGGCGGCAGCACGAAGCGTTCGGCGCCGCCGGCGGCGCGGGCGCGGGCCGGCGGCGTCGACGGCAACAGGGCGGTCTGGCCATTGACCAGCAGGTCGAGGTAGCCGGGGATGGCCCCGGGCTGGGCGCACAGCGCGTCGTGCGCGGTGTCCTCGGCGTACCAGGTCGGCACGCCGGCGAGGCGGCCCGATTGCCAGCTCACGGTGCCGTCGCCCTCGCGCGTGGCGATGAAATCGAGGCGCTTGCGGGCCGGCGGCCACCAGTCTGTGCCGGCGGTCAACTGGTAGTCGATCACGGTGGCCGGCTGGCAGCCGGCGACATAGACCATGTGGCGCGGATCGGGCGGCGCCGCGCGCAGCAGCTTCCAGGTCGCCGCCGCTTCCTGCAGCCCGGCCGGCTCGGCGGTCGGCCAGGCGGCGCCGGTTTCCTGGCGCAGCTTCTGCCAGCGGCTGGCGTCGGCGAAATCGGGGTCGTCGGCGGCGAAGGGCAGCAGTTCGAGCAGGCCGGGGTAGCGCGCAACCAGGCCGATGATCTGGTCGGTGCTCTGGGTGATGTCGAGCAGCGCCAGCTTGGTCTGCGTCGGGTTGAAGCCGGTCAGCCAGCGCACCGCCTCGTAGGAGCCGAGGTTGGGCGTGCCGAGCATCAGGAAGCGGCTGCCCGGCAGGCGGATGATGCGCTGCCAGAGCGCGCTGCCGGCGCCGCCGTCGGCGATCATCGCGCGCACCACGAGGCCGCCCATCGAGTGGGCGACCAGGCGCAGCGGCTGGCCGTTGCGTTCGGCCTGGGTGACCAGCGGTTCGAGGGTTTCGGCGAGGCGGGCTGCTCTTG
>WBZX01001841.1_pt1 | contig 15288 bp, 13 predicted proteins | sample 5204211 | NCBI WGS metagenome assembly WBZX01 (sample SAMN12344362, study PRJNA552823) | activated sludge metagenome | biome: Activated sludge suspended growth; feature: Nitrification reactor; material: Wastewater; isolation source: activated sludge from nitrification reactor of wastewater...
CGGGAGACGACCAACACACCGAAACCCGTACTGACTGGTCGCCAGCCTCGGGCACGGTCACCGACCTGTTCGACGACGTCCCGGTGTTGGCCAACACTGGTTTCGACGAGGACAAGGTGCGAAAGCTCGAGCCCTGGCCGACGGCCACGGCCAAGCCGTTCTCACCCCAGTACGTGGCCGGCCACCTGTGTCGTACCTATGACAACGACGCCGAACAAAGCTTCCCCGAGGCAAAAGCGGTGATGGACGCCCAGATCGAGTCGTCGATCCGGCGAGACATCGGGGGCGACGAGCAGAGGATCACCACCAAGGCCACTACCTTCCATTCGCTCCTCTACAAACACGTCTTGTTGCCGGTGTGGTTGTTGACCGTGGTGTTCCAGGGTCAACCCTTCCAGGTGTTCATCAACGGTGTCACCGGTGAGGTTCAGGGCCAGCGGCCTTGGAGCAAGGTCAAGATCGCGCTGGCGGTGCTGGCCGCGATCATCTTGATCACGATCATCGTCGTGGTGTGGAACGGCGCCAAGTCGGGGAGCGGATGATGGCGCTAATGCTGGTTCTGTTCCTGGTGCTCGCCTTGGCTGTAGTTGCCGCCGGGGTGGTGGGTGCTGTCGTGTTGACCCGTCGAGTCTCGGCCAAGCACCGGGCCGACAACCAGGTTGTCCCGGGGCGTGAGACCCGGGCCCCGGCGTCATGGGCGGGGGCGCACACCCCCGAGGCGGTACTGCACCGACGTCTCCGTGACGCCATGAAGGCGTTGCGGGCCAATCAAGCCTTCGACCACCACGGCGTGTTGCTCGAGGTTCGCGTCGAGTTGGAAGAGCAGGCGGTGATCCTCGACGATCACCTGGTGGCGGTGGCAGCCCTACCTCGTCAGCACAGTGGGGAGCCGCTGGAGCGGGTAACCGAGGCGGTCAGCATGATCGAGAAGGCAGTTTCGGATCTGGCGTCTCGGTCGGCCATGGAGTCAGGCCCCCGGTTGCAAGAGGTTCTGGCCCAGATCCAGCAGCGAGCGTCACTCGTCGATGAGATTCGCACCGAGCTGGATCGTCTCCCCTCGGGTGCGGGTGCGGGTGCGGGTGCGGATGGCTCGCCGGTTGCTCCAGGTCCTGTGCCTGAACAGGGGGCCACTGGTGGGCTGGTGCCGGGGCGCACCGAGCCCGGAGACGATTCCGGGACCACGGGCACGGTCGGCTCATCGGGCTAGCACTGTCGAAGCCGGTGCTCCGCCCTTGACTAACCCCTTATGGGGTTTTGATCGAGTCGGTTCGCGAGTCGGCTCAGATGGAGGCCATCTCGGTTGCCGTTTCGTCCCACAACCGATAAAGTCCCCTTTATTACTAGGAATACGGGAATCACGGGAGAAAGGAGTCAGCGATGAGAAGGCTGATCGTGCTCACCATCGTGGGCTTCTTTGCTCAATTGATCGATGGTGCGCTGGGTATGGCCTATGGCGTCACCTCGTCGTCGCTGATGCTGGCCTCGGGTCTGGCCCCGGCGGCTGCATCGGCTTCGGTGCACCTCTCCGAGATCGGAACCACCGTCGCCTCTGCGGTGGCCCACTGGCGTTTCGGCAACGTCGACTGGCGTATGGTCGCCCGGCTGGGCGTGCCTGGTGCTGTCGGTGCCTTCGCTGGAGCGACGTTCCTCTCCAACCTCTCCACCGCAGATGCCGCGCCATGGATGGCTGGAATCCTGTGCGTGCTGGGGGTCTACGTGTTGGTGCGCTTCACCTTCGGTCGGACTCGCACCGAGAGCGCGCAGACCCCGTTGCGGGCACGCTTCCTATCCCCCCTCGGCTTGGTGGCCGGCTTCATCGACGCCACCGGTGGCGGCGGCTGGGGTCCTGTCGCCACGCCGACGCTGTTGGTCTCGGGTCGGGTCGAGCCTCGCAAGGTGATCGGCTCGGTCGACACCAGCGAGTTCATGGTGGCCACCGCGGCCAGCGCCGGTTTCCTGCTGGGCATTGGCAACGAAGCCATCGAGATGGCCTACGTGCTGGCTCTTCTGGCCGGTGGCCTGGTGGCAGCCCCGATCGCTGCCTACCTGGTGCGCCACATCCCCGCCCAGCTGCTCGGGTCGCTGGTGGGCGGCTTCATCGTGCTCACCAACATCCGCACCTTGCTGCGTGCCTTCGACGTCACCGGAACGCCGGCGGTCGCTGCCTACCTGATCGTCATGACCGTGTGGGGCGCGGCCATCGCCTGGTCGGTGCGCCGGTTTCGAAGCGAGCGGTCGGCCGAGATCGACCTGACCACAGCTCGAGAAGACGCGGCTGACGAAGCCGACGGGACATTCATCGTCGCCCCTTCGGCACCGGCCTGAACCTTGCCGGCCTGGCCGGTGGCCGAACTCCGCAACAAGGTTCAGCCGGGCGGCTCCAGGATGAGCGCACCAGAGGGCGGTCAGGCCGAGGTGGGCATCCAGTCTGGCCTGGTCTGTTCGAAGGTGGCGATCTCATCGATCTTCTGGAGGGTCAGGCCGATGTCGTCCAACCCCTCCAGGAAGCGATGTTGAACGGCGTCATCGAGCGGAAAGTCGACGGTCAGGCCGAGTGCCGGGGCTTCTAGCTGTCGACGTTGGACGTCGATGGTGATCTCCAGGGTGGGGTCGGCCTCGACGGCACGGAGCAGTTGCTCGCCCACCTCGGCTGGTACGACCACGGGCACCAGCCCGTTCTTGGTGGAGTTGTTGCGGAAGATGTCGCCGAAACGAGGCGAGACGACCGCCTGGAACCCGTACTGCTGAATGGCCCACACCGCATGCTCCCTCGAGGAGCCGGTGCCGAAGTTGGGGCCGGCGATCAAGATGTTGGCGCCGGCGTACTGCTCCTGGTTGAGCACGAAGTCCCGGTCGTCGCGCCACTCCGAGAACAAGCCCTTCTCGAAGCCGGTGCGCTCCACCTGCTTGAGCCAATCCGAAGGGATGATCTGGTCGGTGTCGACGTCTGAACGGTCGAGCGGGACGGCGGTACCTGTGACGATGCGGACGGCTTCCATTGGGGGCTCCTGGTGGCGCGCGAGGCGGTGGGTCGGGGGTCGAGCGGTGAGGGCGGGTTCTGGTCGAGAGCGATCAGAGGTCTTCGGGGGTGGCGAAGTGCCCGGCGATAGCGGTGGCGGCCGCGACCGCCGGTGACACCAGGTGGGTGCGACCTCCCCGGCCTTGGCGGCCTTCGAAGTTGCGGTTGCTGGTGGATGCAGACCGTTCACCGGGAGCGAGCTTGTCGGGGTTCATGGCCAGACACATCGAACAGCCCGGGTCCCTCCAGTCGAACCCGGCTTCGGTGATGACCCGGTCGAGACCCTCGGCCTCGGCCTGGGCCTTGACCGCCCACGACCCAGGAACGACCAGGGTGCGGAGGCCCGAGGCCACCCGTCGGCCCCTGGCCACCTCGGCCACGGCGCGCAGGTCCTCGATGCGGCCGTTGGTGCACGAGCCGATGAACACGGTGTCGACCGCCACGTCCTTGAGCGGCGTGCCGGCGGTTAGGCCCATGTACTCCAGGGCCCGTTCGGCCGCGTTGCGTTCGACGGGATCGGCGAACGTGTTCGGGTCGGGGACTCGGGCGGTTATCGGTGCGACCTGGCCGGGGTTGGTACCCCAGGAGATGTGGGGGGCGATCTCTGCTGCATCGAGGCGCACCTCCTTGTCGAAGGTGGCGTCGGGATCGGTTCCCAGGGTCTTCCAGTAGGCCACGGCCTCGTCCCAGGCGGCACCGCTGGGGGCGTGGGGGCGTCCCTGGAGGTAGTCGAAGGTGGTCTGATCGGGGGCGATCATGCCGGCTTTGGCCCCCGCTTCGATCGACATGTTGCACACTGTCATGCGGCCTTCCATCGACAACGCCTCGATGGCAGAGCCCCGGTACTCGGCGATGTGGCCTATGCCGCCACCGGTACCGATCCGGCCCAAGATGGCCAAGATGATGTCTTTGGCCGTGCTACCCGCGGGCAGGTCGCCGTCGACGGTGATGGCCAGCGTGCGAGCCGCGGCCTGGGGCAGGGTCTGGGTGGCCAGGACATGTTCCACCTCGCTGGTGCCGATGCCGAAGGCCAAGGCCCCGAAGGCTCCGTGGGTCGAGGTGTGGGAGTCACCGCACACCACGGTCATCCCCGGCAGAGTGAGGCCCTGTTCGGGGCCGATGATGTGGACGATTCCCTGTCCGGGGGTGCCCATGGGGTGGATGGTGATGCCGAACTCGGCGCAGTTGGCCCGCAGGGTTTCGACCTGCTTGCGCGAGATGGGGTCGGCGATCTCAAGGTGGGTGTCTTGGGTGGGGACATTGTGGTCCTCGGTCGCCACCGTCAGTTCGGGGTGCCGGACGGTACGGCCGTTGAGCCGGAGGCCGTCGAAGGCCTGAGGGCTGGTGACCTCGTGTACGAGGTGGAGGTCGATGAACAACAGGTCGGGCTCACCTGGTTGACGGGACACGACGTGGGCGTCCCACACCTTCTGGCTCAGGGTCTTGGGGGCGGTCATGGCGTTTCCTCGTGACGGTGGCGGCGAGTTGGACGATCTCAATATTTGAGATACGGTTCTCAACTAATGGGAATGACTCTACCCCGAGGCGATCGGTCATCCAAGCCGGGCCCGCCCGCAGCCTTCGATGCCGTCAACGTTTCAGGGGTGGGCGTGCTGGACAAGTCGATGGCGGTCATCGAAGCGGTCGCAGTGGCCCGATCCCCATGTTCGTTGGCAGACCTGGTCGACGCCACCGGCTTCTCCAGGGCCACCACCCACCGGCTGGCCGTGGCCCTGGAGGCGCACCGGCTATTGCGCCGCACCGGGGACGGCCGGTTCTCGCTGGGGCCACGGTTGGCCACCCTCGGTCGAGCTGCCGCCGACGACTGGCCGTTGGCCGACCTGGCCCGGCCCGCGCTCGAGGACTTGCGAGACAAAACCGGCGAGAGCGTGCAGCTCTACGTCCGTGAGGGGGACCACCGCGTGTGCCTGGTCTCGCTGCACTCAGGTCATGAGCTGCGCACCATCGTCGACGAAGGGGCGCGCCTTCCGTTGGGACGCGGGTCGGCGGGCCGTCTGCTCGCCGGCGGTGTTGCCGACCTCGGCTATGCCTTCAGCCTCGGTGAACGAGCCCCGGGGGTCGGGTCGGTGAGCGCACCGGTGGTGGTAGATGGTGACCTGGTGGCCGCGGTCGGGATTTCGGGTCCCCTGGACCGACTGGGGGAAGACCCGGGACCGGTGTTCGGCCCCGCGGTGGTGGCCACCGCCCAGGCCGTCGCCCGCGCGCTTACGCCGTAAGGCACGACGAGATGTGACCAACCCACTCGCGGCCTAGGGCAGCCTTAGGGGCGAGTCAACCTGAGCCTTCGAGCACGATTCACCGATCTTCGGTGGATCCAGGTTGGGGCGGATCAGCCGGTTCGCTGTTCGCGCACGAACTCGTCGACCGACACGATCTCGGCGACCTCGACCGACAACACCGCCCCACTGGGGGTCTCGTAGCTGACGATGTCGCCCACCGCGTGACCGATCAGCGCAGCACCGAGCGGTGATCCTGGTGACATCACGTCGACGCCGTCGACCCGCTCCTCGATAGAGCCGAGAAGGTAGTGCTCGACGTCTTCGTCTCCCTCGTAGCGGAGACCTACCACGACACCGGTCTGGACCGATTCCAACGCCCCGGTCTGCACGATCTCGGCGTTCTCGATCAGTTTGGCCAAGTGGATGATCCGGCCTTCCATCTTCCCCTGCTCTTCCTTGGCGGCGTGGTAGTCGCCGTTCTCGGACAGGTCGCCGAGCTCTCGCGCCGCCTCGATCTTGCGAGCGATCTCGAGACGACCTCGGGTAACGAGGTCGTCGTGCTCCTCCTTGAGCCGATCGAATGCAGCCTGGGACAGGTGGACGGTGTCTGCCATCTGCCCAACGTTAGAGGTTCCGGCACCAGGCACAGCCGTGACCCGATTGTCCCCACTCACCGGCAGCGAGCTGGATCGCATGGACACTGGGGTCGACCGCATTTGGTCCCGAGGGTCAGATGGCTGGGCGAGCCCCACGACGGATAACCGAGAACACCGCGACCCCGGCGGCGAGGACCACGAAGACTGCGGTGAGGGCATCGCCCTGGTACGCCGATTTGATCACGTCCATGGCGTTGCCGGCACCGTCCCACAGAGGAACGTCCAAGCCCAGTTCGGAGATGGCCAGAGACCGAGCGATGAAGTACTGCGAGATCGACAACGAGATCAAGGTGAGCACTCCGGCCAGGCCAGCCAGGGTCGCCGAGCCCTTGCGAGATCCAACGAGAACGGCCTGACCCACCAGCGCCCCGAGCAGGATGGCCAGATATGGGAACTGGCGTTGGGTCATGGCCACCACCAACCACCAAACACACCCGGCTAAGGCGGCGCCAGCCATGCCCACCAGAACCCCATCGGCCACCCGAGACGGTGACGGCTCGGCTGTACCACCCACGCCAGCCGCAGCCGTCGGATTGGCGCCCCGTGTGGTCTCGACCGTTGGTCCCGGCCCAATCGCCCCGGGGATGGACACGGGCGGAGCCATGGCCGAGGCCGCCGGGGCCGAGGCCGGAGGCGGTGGGCTCGGGTTCTGGGCTCCCGGTACCAGCGGCGGAATGATCGATGGACCACCGGCAGGCCGGGTGGGCAGTCCAGCGAGGGTGGAACCTGGCGTCGAAGGTCGTTGCGGGGCGACGGGTATCGGCGCGTCGGGTGACATGGTCAGCGGCCCGACCGGGGCACCGGCTAGGTCGGCTGGACCGGTGGAGGCGGCCAGATCGTTTCCGGCACGACGGACCCGAATCGATGGGCGTCGCCGTGATGTCGAATCCCGAGATGGTTGGGCGAAGGAGAACCCGCCGCTGGACCCGTTGGTGGTGGTGGGCTCCTCGGCGCCGGTAGGGCCAGCGTCGTTCGCCGCTCCTGCCGAGCGCGCCACCATCGGGGGCAATGCCGTGCCGGGCTCGCTGGCCTGAGCGGCCTGAGCCTCGGAGTCGACGCCGGCATCACTCTGGGCATCGGTAACAGGGTCTCGGTCTCCGTCCTCCTCCATCTGGATCAGGTCGCCGATGAGGTACTGGGCGTCGATGGGCGGAGGGATCACCACTTGGTGAGATTCGGGCCCGTCACCGGATGCCCGGTCGGTACCCGACATCACGGCCTCAGGAACCGGGGCGGGTGAAATCGGGGTCGACGGAGACGACCGAGACGACGGGGTCGAGAAGTTCGAGGGAAGGAAGGCCCGGGGGGTCCGTACCGCCGGCAGTTCATCAGCGGGATCGGCGACACCTGATGCGGGCGGTACCGGCGGTGGTGATGCGGGAGGTGGTGGCGGTGCTGGCGGTGCCAAGTCGGCGCCGAAGGGTGGGATCTCCCTGGGGCCGGGCTCGGCGTGGATGGGGGAGTCGAACCGGGCTTCCAGCGGCGGGCCCAAACTCGGGTCACCCTCGGCGGAACCGATCGACCGAGCTGAGGAGGTGCTCTCCTCAGCCGGAGGTGGGGGCAGCCCGGGGCTCGTGGAAGGAGGAACGCCCGGATCCGGGGGTGGGGGAAGGGCGGCCCGGGCGCTGGGGTCATCGGCATAGGGCAGGTCGAAGATGTTCTCCGAACTGGCACCGGTGAACGGCAGCAGGGAAGGTGGTGCGTCGGGATCAGCGTGAGGGTTGTCGGGGGCCATCGCTCGTCTGTCACCTCGGGGCTGCATCGGCGCAGTCCGTCCTGCACCTATCGGCCCCAGCCTCCGATCCGTGAACATTGCCGCATCATCGCCGCGGATGGTGTAACTGGTTGCCCGGCACCGTGGGCCTCGGCGTACACTGGGGTCATGTCCCGCCCCGCCCTGGTAATCGTCATCGGGTAGCGCACACCGAAGTCGTCGGTGTGCGCACGAGCCGTCCACTTCGGTGGGCGGCTTTGTCGTTGTAGGCACAGCATCGTCGCCAGCGGGGCAGCGAATTGATCTCAGAAACCAGAACCGAAGTTGAGAGCACAGAGGAAGGAACAGGCGTGACGCACAGGATCGCAGTGATCGGTGGAGACGGGATCGGCCCCGAGGTCGTGGCCGAGGCCCTCAAGGTCGTGCGGGCCGCGGGGGTAGACCTCGACACCACCGAGTTCGACCTCGGCGGTGCCCGATACCTGCGGGACGGCACGATCCTGCCCGACGACGTGCTCGATGAGCTTCGTGGATTCGATGCCATCCTCCTAGGAGCGGTGGGCACGCCCGACGTGCCGCCGGGCGTCATCGAGCGCGGCCTGTTGCTCAAGATGCGCTTCGCGCTCGACCAGTACGTGAACCTGCGGCCCTTCAACCTGGCCGACAAGGGCATCGACTTCTTGGTGGTGCGTGAGAACACCGAGGGCACCTACGCCGGCGAGGGAGGGTTCCTGCGCAAGGGGACACCCAACGAGATCGCCACTCAGGGCTCGGTGAACACCAGGCTCGGGGTGGAGCGGGTGATCCGCTACGCCTTCGAGTTGGCCGCGTCGCGCCCCCGTCGTCACCTGACCATGGTCCACAAGACGAACGTGCTCACCTTCGCCGGCGACCTGTGGCAGCGCACCTTCGACGAGGTCGGGGCCGAGTTCCCCGAGGTGACCACGGCCTACAACCACGTGGACGCGGCCTGCATCTTCTTCGTCCAGGATCCCCAGCGCTACGACGTGATCGTTACCGACAACCTGTTCGGCGACATCCTCACCGATCTGGGGGGTGCGGTATCGGGCGGGATCGGCTTTGCCTCCTCGGGGAACCTCGACCCCACCCGTCAGGCCCCGTCGATGTTCGAGCCCGTCCACGGGTCCGCGCCTGACATCGCCGGCCAGGCCAAGGCCAACCCGATCGCCGCCATCTTGTCGGCGGCCATGATGCTCGACCTCCTGGGCGAGACCGACGCCGCCGAGCGGATCCGCAAGGCCTGTGCCGCCACCACCGAGCTGGCCGCGTCCACCCCCGAGATCGGCGACGCCGTAGCTTCCCGGGTGTAGCCCTGATTCCGCCCGACCCGGCCTCGGTTCGTACCGACCAGGTCTCCATAAGACCCTCCAGACCAACCCCCACAAGTTGCAGCACCGCCGGTGAGTCCGGCGTTCGAGTCCGATAACGGCGCCGACCAGCGCCTTGCACCCACGAGGGAAAACCCCATGCCCATCACCCCTACCGAGAAGATCTGGATGAACGGCGAGCTCGTCGACTGGGATTCGGCCCAGATCCATGTCCTCACCCACTCCCTGCACTACGGCATGGGCGTGTTCGAAGGCATCCGGGCCTATGAGACGGCCGACGGCCCTGCGGTGTTCCGCCTCACCGAGCACATGGAGCGACTCCACAACTCGGCTCGGATCTTGATGATGGACCTGCCCTACACGGTCGAAGAGCTGGTCGAGGCCACCAAGGACGTCGTCCGGGCCAGCGGCCTGTCGAGTTGCTACATCCGTCCCATCGCCTACTACGGCTACGGCGAGATGGGTCTCAACACGCTGCCGTGCTCGGTCGACGTGGCCATCGCCTGCTGGCCGTGGGGCGCCTACCTAGGGGATGACGCGCTCACCAAGGGCATCCGCCTCAAGACCTCGTCGTGGACCCGTCACGACCACAACACCATGCCCCCGGCGGCCAAGACCACCGGCAACTACGTCAACTCCTCGTTGGCCAAGGTTGAAGCCCTCAAGGCCGGCTATGACGAGGCCATCATGTTGAACCGGGCCGGGCTCATCAGCGAGTGCACCGGAGAGAACGTGTTCGTGGCTCGCCATGGCAAGTTGCTGAGCCCGCCGCTGTCGTCGGGAGCGTTGGAGGGGATCACCCAGAACAGCGTCATGACCATCGCTCGCGACCTGGGTTACGAGTGTGAGCTGAGCGAGATCGCCCGCTCCGACGTGTACGTCGCCGAGGAGATGTTCTTGTGTGGCACCGCGGCCGAGGTGTCGGCGGTCAACTCGGTCGACGATCGTCAGATCCCCTGTCCCGGACCCATGACCACCGCCATCGGCGAGGAGTACCACCGCGCCATCAGGGGTCAGGTCGACCGTTACAAGGACTGGGTCGAACACGTCGGGTGAGTCCCGACGGTGAGAAGGTGAGTTGGAGATGAGCGAAGCACAAGAAAACGTCGAGGTACCGGCCCCGGAGCTCCCTCCCCGGGATCCCGGTCTGCCTGAGGCCGTGGAGATCTACGACACGACCCTGCGCGACGGCGCCCAGCTCGAGGGCATCTCTCTCACCGTCGACGACAAGCTCCGCATCGCCGATGCCCTCGACGAGCTGGGTGTCCAGTTCATCGAGGGGGGATGGCCCGGAGCCAACCCCAAAGACGTCGAGTTCTTCGACCGGGCCGGACGGGAGCTTCGCTTCGAGCGTTCCACCTTGGTGGCCTTCGGATCCACCCGCCGCCCCCGCGGCAAGGTCGACGACGACCCGACGTTGCGCAACCTCCTCGACGCCGGAACCTCGGCGGTGTGCATCGTGGGCAAGAGCTCGGCGATGCACGTCACCGACACGCTCCGCACCACCCTCGAAGAGGGGGAGGCGATGGTGGCCGACTCGGTCGACTTCCTGGCCGCGAACGGGGTGCGGGTGCTGTTCGACGCCGAGCACTTCTTCGACGGGTGGAAGCACAACCCCGAGTACGGCCTCCGGTTGCTGGAGGCGGCCGCCGAGCACGGGGCCGAGACCCTGGTGCTGTGCGACACCAACGGTGGATCGCTGCCCCACGAGGTCGAGGCCATCGTGCGGGAGATCACCGGGCACTTCCGAGACGACGTCAAGGTCGGAGTACACCTTCACGACGACACCGGTTGTGGCGTGGCCAACGCCCTGGCCGGAGTGCGCGGCGGCGCCACCCAGGTGCAGGGCACCATCAACGGGTACGGCGAGCGAACCGGCAACTGCAACCTCACCACCATCATCCCCAACCTCACCCTCAAGATGGGCGTGAACACCCTGCCCGAGGGGCGGTTGTCTCGGCTGACCGTGGTGTCCAACCGCATCGCCGAGATCGTGAACATCGCGCCGGACCCTCAGGCCCCCTACGTGGGTTCATCGGCGTTCGCGCACAAGGCGGGCCTTCACGTGTCGGCCATCGCCCGCCGCAAGGACGCCTACGAGCACATCGATCCGGTGTCGGTGGGCAACGACACCCATTTCGTGGTGTCGGAGATGGCCGGTAAGGCCACCTTGGACCTCAAGGCTCAGGAGCTGGGTATCCAGCTCGACGGTCCGGGCCTGACCACGGTCATGGATGAGCTGAAGCGGCTCGAGCACGAGGGCTACCACTTCGAGGCCGCTGACGGCTCGCTGGAGCTGCTCATGCGTCGGGCCACAGGGTGGACTCAGCCGTTCTTCTCGCTGGAGTCGTTCCGGGTGATAGTCAGCGAAGCCGACGAGCTCCGCCATGACACCGAGGCCATCGTGAAGTTGGTGGTGGGCGGCGAACGGGTGATGCGCATCGGCGAGGGCAACGGCCCGGTCAACGCCTTGGACTCGGCCATTCGTTCAGCCATCGGGTCCCGGTTCCCCCAGCTCGCCAAGGTGCACCTGACCGACTTCAAGGTGCGGGTGCTGGACACGGCCAAGGGGACCGGTGCGGTCACCCGGGTGCTCATCGACTCCACCGACGGTCGTCACAGCTGGTCCACGATCGGGGTCAACGAGAACGTCATCCTGGCGGCGTGGCAGGCGCTGGAGGATTCGTTGGTCTACGGGTTGCTCCACGCCGAGGACTGAGCCGCGTTCGGCCCGGGCCTGGCCACATGGGGCGATGGCCGGTCTGGGCGCTAGCGTCGAGGCTGTCATGGCTGCGCCTCAGTTCGTCCCGTCGTCTCCAACCCACCGACCCCGCACCTACCAGTCGCCACCTCGGCGCCAGGGTGCGTGGAACCTGCACCGTCCGGGCGAGTTGGCCACGGGCCAGCCCGATGCCGACGCTGGACGCATGGGGGCTCCCGGGCCGGACCAGGGCTATGTAATCAAGCTCCTGCCGGTTCTGCGGTCCAAGCTCGAGTTGGTCATCGGGGAGCAGCTCGCCGCTGTCGAACGGGGCGCGGTAGCAGTTGCCCTCAAGCGAGCCGCGCTGTTCGGTAGGGGTCCCATGGCCGAAGACCTCGAGGTGGCCTACACCGTGTGGGGCTATCTGGATCCGCAGGCCCCGGCGGATCTGGTCGACGAACGACGTACCCGCTTTGAAGGTGTGCACCACACCGCCGCCCACTACCCAGAGCTTCGGGCGGTGGCCGATGCGGTCCCGGATTCGGTGCTGGCCAGGTCCTTGCCCGAGGTGGAAGCTGGCTACCGCTCCGATTGGCGACGTCAGCTCGTTCTCGACTGAGGGTTATAGGCGGGACAGCCGGCGGTCGCCGAGGCGGCGGCGGACTGACTCAGGGCTGCCCGTGGACATCGGGCCGCCTCGACCTGCGAGGATGGGAACGGTCGTTCACGTCACGAGGGAGTCACATGAAGATCGATCGTGACGGTTTCCGCTTCGCCGCGATTCCCGCGGTCGCCTCACTGGTGGCCCTGGCCCGCGGGCACCGGGTGTTGGCCGCGGTCCTCGGCGTCTTCGCGGCGGCGGTGGCGGCGTTCTTCCGAGACCCCGAGCGCCCCGCAGACCGGGACCGCTTTTCTGACGACGTCGTGATATCACCTGCCGACGCCAAGGTCACCTACGTGGGTCCCGGCCAGGACGGGGTCGCCCCCGAAGGGTCCTGGCAGCAGGTGAGCATGTTCTTGTCCTTGGCCGATGTCCACATCAACCGGTGCCCCTACGGCGGAACAGTGACGCAGGTGACCCACCGTCCGGGGCGTTACCTGGCGGCTTACAAGGCCGAGAGCGCCCACCACAACGAGCGCAGCGAGATAGCGGTCGAGCGGGACGTGGACGGCGTCACTCGTCGGGTGGTCTTCCGTCAGGTGGTCGGCGTTCTGGCTCGACGGGTGGTGACCAGGGTTTCGGTTGGAGATCAGCTCGCCACCGGGGAACGAATCGGGCTGATGCGCTTCGGTTCGCGGATGGACGTCTTCTTGCCCATGGACTGCGAACTGGTGGTCTCCACCGGGCAGCGGGTGGTGGCCGGCGAGACCGTCATAGCCCGGTTCGGCGGTCCGGGGTAGTGATCCCCGGACAAGACCACAACGGGGCCTCGTCCCCCGCTGAGCCCGGTGGCGAACGGGGTCGGCCCAACGGCGTTGGACGACGGCGACGCCTGCGTTTCCGGCTGGTGTCACCAACCGGCGCCACCGTTGTGGCACCGGGCCGTCTCGAGGGGCGCAGTCGGCTCGGAGCCATGCTGCCCAGCATGTTCACCCTGGTGAACCTGATGTGTGGGTTCTCGTCGATCCTGGCGTCGATAGATGGACAGCATCGTCACGCGGCGGTGCTGATCGCCGTCGCCGTGCTGTTCGACATCGCCGACGGTGCCGTGGCCCGAGCGGTGGGGGCCATCACCCCGTTTGGTCTCCAGTTCGACTCTCTCGCCGACCTCACCTCGTTCGGGATGGCTCCCGCACTATTGCTCTACACCCGGTGGTTGGGGGAGCTGTACTGGGTGGGTTGGCTGGCCGCCGGGCTGTGGATCGCGTGTGCCGCCTTCCGCCTGGCCCGGTTCAACGTCACCGTCGATCCCCACGCCGACAAGCGGTACTTCATCGGCCTGGCCAGCCCCGGTGCGGCCGGGGTCGTAATCGCGACCGTGTTCGCCTTCGACCCGGCACCCGAAGGCTGGCAGCGTTGGGTACCGGTGGTGGTTGCGGTGGTGCCAGCCCTGCTGATGGCTTCATCGTTCCGCTTCCGTTCGTTCCGCAACCTGGTGTCGCCCAGTGCGGACCGCCGGTGGGTCACGGTGGCGGTGGGTGGCGCGTTCGCCATGGGTCTAGCGGTGGTTCCGGCCGCGACCGGTGTGGTGGTGGCCTACAGCTACGTCCTGTCGTGCCCCCTCGGTTGGGCTACGGCCCCGATCCGGGCCCGGGTGTTCGGCCCCGAGGCGGTTGCTCCTCATCGTCATCGGCTTCCATCGGTCTTCTTCCCCGAGGTGGACGACTCAGGTGATCTCGACGACTCCGATGACCCAGGGTCCGTGACCGAATCGGGCTGATCCTGGATCCGCAGAGTGGCAGAGCCTTGCGGCGGTCGGCTGATCCTCTTGGGCGCTGGTCGTAGCGGCGGTGAGCGCCGGCTCCCAAGGCTGTCGGGGGTGGTCGTTACCATGGCCCGGTGTCCAACCCCGTCGTAGTCCGTTTTGCTCCATCACCCACCGGCTACCTGCACGTCGGCTCGGGTCATTCCGCCCTGGCCAACTGGATGTTCGCCCGCCACAACGGTGGACGTTTCCTCCTTCGCATAGAGGACACCGACGCCGAGCGGAACCGACCTGAGCTGGTCGACAACGTGCTCGAGATGCTGGCGTGGATGGGGTTGGAGTGGGACGGCGACCCGGTGCACCAGAGCGATCGGGGGGACCTGTACCTGGACGCGGCGGCCAAGCTGGTCGCCACCGGCGCGGCCTACTACTGCTCGTGTACCGGTGAGGAGGTCCAGGCCCGCAACGCTGCTGCCGGCGGCAAGCCCGGTTACGACGGCTTCTGTCGAGACCGTGACCTCGAGGCGGGGCCGGGCCGGGCTTTGCGTTTTGCCACCCCTCGTGAGGGCCGTACCGGCTGGACCGACCTGGTCCGGGGAGAAGTGTCCTTCGCCAACTCCGACATCGAAGACTTCGTGGTCGTGCGCGGCAATGGTGCGCCCATGTTCTTGCTGGCCAACTCCTTCGACGACGCCGACATGGGCATCACCCACGTGATCCGGGGTGAGGATCACGTAAACAGCACGCCAAAGTACCTGCTGTTGAGGGAGGCGCTGGAGCTGGGCGTGCCCACCGCATTCGCCCATCTGCCGTTGCTGGTCAACGAAGCGCGCAAGAAGCTGTCGAAGCGTCGAGACGACGTGTCCATGTCGGACTACCGGGACCGGGGGTACCTCCCCGAGGCCATGGTCAACTATCTGGCCCTGTTGGGTTGGGGGCCAGCCGATGGGGTGGAGGTGAGGCCGATATCGGAGATCGTCGACCTGTACCGCCTGGAAGACGTAAACGCTGCTCCGGCCTTCTTCGATCAGAAGAAGCTGAGCTTCGTCAACGCCGAGAAGATCCGTTCGTTGTCGGCGTCGGAGTTCTTGGAGGTGGCCGATCCGTTCCTCACCAGGGGCGAACCGGCCCGGGCCGCGCGGCTGGTGTGGGAGTCGCAGGCCGCGTGGCTGGGAGTGCAGTTCGACGCCTATCACGCGGCGATGGTCGGCCAGGATCCCCGCGCGTGCTGGGTCGAGCAGGC
>WBZX01001842.1_pt1 | contig 15284 bp, 13 predicted proteins | sample 5204211 | NCBI WGS metagenome assembly WBZX01 (sample SAMN12344362, study PRJNA552823) | activated sludge metagenome | biome: Activated sludge suspended growth; feature: Nitrification reactor; material: Wastewater; isolation source: activated sludge from nitrification reactor of wastewater...
CGGTCATGAAGCCGTTCACCGCGGCGTTGGCGCTCGAGCGCGGCAAGGTGCGTTCCGACACCATCATCAACTGCGCGGGCAAGCTGAGCATTGGTCCGGCGACCATCTCCGACGCCCATCCGCACGGTCCGCTGACGGTGGCCCAGGTGATCCAGAAATCATCCAACGTCGGCACCGCCAAGATTGCACTCGGTTTCCAGCCCAAGGAAATGTGGGAGATGTTCGACAGTGTCGGCTTCGGTCAGGCCCCCGACCTCGGCTTCCCCGGCGAGGTGCATGGTCGCCTGCGGCCCTGGAAGAACTGGCGGCCGATCGAGCAGGCGACGATGTCCTACGGGCATGGCGTATCGGTCAGCCTGATCCAGTTGGCGCGTGCCTACGCGATCTTTGCGCGTGATGGCGAGACCGGGCCGCTGACCCTGGTCCGCGCCGACGAGCCGCCGGCGCGTGGCGTGCAGGTGTTTTCTCCACAAACCGCGCGCGAGATCCGGATCATGCTGGAAATGGCGGTGCAGCCGGAAGGAACGGCGCCCAAGGCGCGCGTGCCGGGTTACCGCGTGGGCGGCAAGACCGGCACGGCGTACAAGATCGAGGGCGGGCAGTATGTACGGAAGTACATCGCTTCCTTCGTCGGTCTGGCGCCGATCGGTGACCCGCGCCTGGTGGTGGCGGTGATGATCGACGAGCCGACCGGCGGCGCGCACTATGGCGGCGATGTCGCCGGGCCGGTCTTTTCGCAGATCATGGGTGGCGCCCTGCGTACCCTGGGCATCCCGCCCGACGATCCGGTCCGGACGGCCGAGGCACCGGCGGACAAGGGGCGGCTGTGACAAGCCCGCGTGAGATTCTCGACCGTCTGGCCGTGCTCGGCGTCTTCCCGGCCGGGGTGGCCGACGACAGTCGCCAGGTTCAGCCGGGCGATGTCTTCCTCGCCTATCCTGGCGACCTGGCCGACGGCCGTCGCTACATCGGCGATGCCGTCGCTCGTGGCGCGCTTGCCGTGCTGTGGCAGGCGGGTGGCGATTTTGCCTGGAATCCGGCGTTGACCGCAGCTAACTTCCAGGTCGACGGCCTGCGCGCGTTGGCCGGCCCGCTGGCGCATGCCGTGTACGGCGAACCGAGCGCTGCCCTGTCGCTGATCGCCATCACCGGAACCAACGGCAAGACCACGGTCAGCCAGTTCATTGCCGGTGCCTTGGGCGGGCGTTGCGCGGTGATCGGGACGCTCGGCGCCGGCTTCCCGGGGAAATTGCTCGAAACCGGGTTCACGACGCCGGAAGCGACGACGTTGATGCGCCTGCTGGCCGGTTTCCGCCGCGATGGGGCGACGGCATGTGCGCTGGAGGCGAGTTCGATCGGCATCGAGGAGGGGCGCATGAATGGCGCCTTGGTTAATGTGGCCGTCTTTACCAATTTCACCCGCGACCATCTCGATTACCACGGCAGCATGGAAGCCTATGCGGCGGCCAAGGAAAAGCTGTTCGCCTGGCCTGGACTGCGTACGGCGATTGTCAATCTCGACGATGCCCTCGGCCGCAAGCTGGCCGCCACGACGACGGCACGCTCGGTGCTTGGCTACGCCATCGGCGAGACAGGAGCAGTGCGCGCCGAACAACTGACTGACACGGCGCTTGGACAGCGTTTCGACCTGGTTGTGCCGAATGGCCGGGCCGAGGTCGAAACGGCGCTACTCGGACGCTACAACATCTCCAACCTGCTGGCCGTCGCCGCCGTCCTGCACGATGCCGGTGTCGATGCCGCGGAAATCGCGCGCCGGCTGGCGGCATTGCAGGCACCGGCCGGACGCATGGAACGCCTGGGCGGTGCCGGCGAGCCGCTGGTCGTCGTCGATTATGCGCATACGCCGGACGCGCTGGAGAACGTCCTGCTGACCTTGCGCGACGTTGCGGCGGCACGGGGTGGCCGCCTGTGCACCGTATTCGGCTGCGGCGGCGACCGCGACAAGGGCAAGCGTCCGCAGATGGGGGAAGTGGCCGCCCGTCTCGCCGAGCGCGTGCTGTTGACCAGCGATAACCCGCGCAGCGAGGATCCGGTGCAGATCATCGCCGATATCCGGGCCGGCGCGGCGCAGGCCGACATCGAACCCGATCGGGCGCTGGCCATCCGCCGCGCCATCACTGCGGCGACGGATGCCGACGTCGTGCTGCTGGCCGGCAAGGGGCATGAGGCTTACCAGGAAAGCGCCGGGGTGCGGACGCCGTTCTCCGATCTTGAACAGGCCCGTAGCGCGCTCGTGCTGCGTCGCCAGGGCAGGCGGGAGGTGGCGTGATGAATTGGTTGCTCTCGGATATTCAGCGCGCCATCGGTGCCAGTCTGCTTGGCGCCGATCTGGCGATTGCCGGCGTGTCGACCGACACGCGCGCGGTGGGCGCCGGACAATTGTTCATCGCCCTGCGCGGCGAGCGTTTCGATGCGCACGACTTTCTCGATCAGGCCGCCGCCGCGGGAGCGACGGCATTGCTGGTGAGCGATGCGACGCGAGTGCCGGCGGGTGTTTCGGCATTGGTCGTCGCCGATACGCGGATCGCGCTTGGCAGGCTGGCCGCTGCCTGGCGCGCCCGTTTCAGCCTGCCGGTGATCGCCGTCACCGGCTCCAACGGCAAGACGACGACCAAGGAAATGATCGCCGCCATTCTCAAGGCGCAATTCGGCGATGCGGTGCTGGCGACGCGCGGCAACCTGAACAACGACATCGGCCTGCCGCTGACCTTGCTCGGTTTAAATGAAAACCATCGCGCGGCGGTGATCGAGATGGGCATGAACCATCCCGGAGAGATCGCCTACCTGGCGCCGCTCGGCGCCCCGACGGTGGCCGTCATCACCAATGCCCAGCGCGCCCACCTTGAAGGGATGGGCGACATGGACGAAGTGGCGCGCGAAAAGGGCAGCATTTTCGGCGGCCTGACTGCCGACGGCGTCGCCGTGGTCAATGCCGACGACGCCTATGCCGGCCTCTGGCGCCAGATGGCCGGTACGCATGCGGTACGCAGTTTCGGCATCGACCGCTCGGCCGATGTGCTCGGCGCCGTGCGTCAGCACGGACTCGAAACCTTGCTCACGCTGCAGGCGGCGGAAGGGAATGCCGAGTTGCGCCTGCCGGTGCCCGGACGCCACAACGCGCGCAATGCCGTCGCCGCTGCCGCTGCCTGCCTGGCCGCCGGCGTGCCGCTGGCGGCCGTGCTCACCGGGCTGGAAGGCTTCGCCGGGGTCAAGGGGCGGTTGCAGAAGCGCCCGGGCATCGCCGGCGCCGTGGTACTCGACGATACCTACAACGCCAATCCCGATTCGGTGCGCGCCGGGATCGATGTGCTGGCGGCGACGATCGGACACAAGGTGCTGGTGCTCGGCGACATGGGCGAGATCGGCGAGGCCAGCGGCCAGTATCACGACGAAATCGGCGGTTACGCCAAGAGCCAGGGCATCGATCGCCTGTTCGCGCTGGGCGACGCCAGCCAGCAGGCAGTGCGCAACTTCGGCGAGGGCGCGCGGCATTTCTGCAATATCGACAAGCTGATTGCTGCGGTCAACAAGGAATTGGGGCCGGAAACCACCGTGCTGGTGAAGGGGTCGCGCTTCATGAAGATGGAGCGGGTGGCCGACGCCATCGCCGCCGAGGAGAAAAACTGATGCTGCTGGCTTTGTCCCAATGGCTCGCGCAGGACATTCGCTTTTTCAATGTCTTCAATTACATCACGCTGCGCACGGTGCTGGCGGCGATGACCGCGCTGCTGATTTCCTTCGCCGCCGGTCCGCGCGTCATCCGCTGGCTGGCCGAGAAGAAAATCGGCCAGGCAGTACGCACCGACGGCCCGCAGACGCATCTGGTCAAATCCGGGACGCCGACCATGGGTGGCGTGCTGATCCTGATCGCCATCGGCATCACGACCCTGCTGTGGGGCGACCTGACCAACAAGTACGTGTGGACGGTGCTGGTCGTCACCCTCGGCTATGGCATCGTCGGCTGGTATGACGACTGGAAGAAGGTGGTTTACCGCGACCCGAAAGGTCTGTCGGCCAAATGGAAATATTTCTGGCAGTCGCTGCTTGGCCTCGGCGCCGCGTTGTTCCTCGCCTTTTCGGCCAAGTCGGGGGCGCAGACCGAGCTGATCGTTCCCTTCTTCAAGACCGTCGCCTATCCGCTGGGCGTCGTTGGCTTCATCACCCTGACCTACTTCGTCATCGTCGGCACCAGCAACGCGGTCAACCTGACCGACGGCCTCGACGGTCTCGCCATCATGCCGACGGTGATGATCGCCGCCGCCTTCGTCGTTTTCGCCTATGTAACCGGCCACGCGGTCTACGCCAAATACCTGTTCATCCCCTACGTGCCGGGGGCCGGCGAACTGTGCATCCTGCTCGGTGCGATCGCCGGCGCCGGTCTCGGCTTCCTGTGGTTCAACGCCTATCCGGCCGAGGTGTTCATGGGCGACGTCGGTGCGCTGGCACTCGGCGCCGCGCTCGGCACTGTGGCGGTGATCCTGCGCCAGGAAATCGTCCTGCTGATCATGGGCGGCGTCTTCGTCGTCGAGACGCTGTCGGTGATGTTGCAGGTCAGCTACTTCAAATACACCAAGAAAAAATTCGGCGAGGGCCGGCGCATCCTGCGCATGGCGCCGCTGCATCACCACTTCGAACAAACAGGCTGGAAGGAGACGCAGGTCGTCGTCCGCTTCTGGATCATCACCATCATGCTCGTGCTGGTCGGGCTGTCTTCGTTGAAGTTGCGCTAAACATGGAACTTCGGGGCAAACGCGTTGTGGTCGTCGGGCTCGGTGAGTCCGGACTGGCGATGGCCAAGTGGCTGTATCGCCAGGGCGCGCTGGTTCGCGTCGCCGACTCGCGCGACACCCCGCCCAACCTGGAAGCCCTGGCGCGCGTCGCGCCGGATGCGCAGGTGATCGCCGGCGCGTTCGCTGCCACGACTTTCGCCGGCATCGACCTCGTCGCCCTGTCGCCTGGCGTGCCGAAGGCGACGCCGCAGATCGCTGCGGTCGACGTGCCCGTGGTATCGGAAATCGAACTGTTTGCGGCCGGCGTGCGCGAACGGGCGCCCGGCTCGAAGATCGTCGCCATCACCGGCAGCAACGGCAAGACGACGACGACCGCGCTGACCGCCCACCTGCTGAAAGGCGCCGGCGTACCGGCCGTCGCCTGCGGCAACATCTCACCATCGGCCCTCGATGCACTGATGGATGCGCTGGATGCCGGCAATGTGCCGCAAGTCTGGGTGGTCGAACTGTCCAGCTTCCAGTTGGAAACGACGCATCACCTGAAGGCGGACGCAGCGACCGTGCTCAACGTGTCGGAAGATCATCTCGACCGCTACGACGGTAGTCTCGCCAACTACGCTGCCGCCAAGTCGCGCGTTTTTCAGGGCAAGGGCGCGATGATCCTCAATCGCGACGACGACTGGTCGATGGCCAATGGCCGTTGCGGGCGCAAGATGCTGACTTTCGGCCTGAACGCGGCGCCGCGCGGGCTGGACTACGGCCTGGTCGACGGCGCAATCTGCAAGGGTGCCACGCCGCTGGTTGCGGTCGACGCCCTGCAACTGGCCGGTTTGCACAACGCCGCCAACGCGATGGCGGCGCTGGCCCTGTGCGATGCCATCGGCGTCGCGCCGGAACGTCTGGTCGCGCCGCTGAAGTCCTTTATCGGCCTGCCGCACCGCGTCGAAAAAGTCGCCGAGATTGCCGGTGTCGTCTATGTCGACGATTCCAAGGGCACCAACGTCGGCGCCACTCTGGCGGCCATCGAAGGGATGGGGCGCAAGGTCGCCATCGTCCTCGGCGGCGACGGCAAGGGGCAGGATTTCTCGCCCTTGAAGCCGGCCCTCGAAAAACACGGCCGCGCCGTGGCGCTGATCGGCCGCGATGCCGCCGCCATCGGCATGGCGCTTGAAGGCAGCGGCGTGCCGACGCGCATTGTCGGCGACATGGCAGATGCCGTGCGCTGGCTGGCCGCCCAGGCTCGGACGGGCGATTGCGTTCTGCTGTCGCCGGCCTGCGCCAGCCTCGACATGTACCGCAACTATGCGCAGCGGGCCGAGGCCTTCATCGCAGCAGTGAAGGGCTTGCCGTCATGATGCTCAACGCCCTCGAAACGCCGCGCCGGCAGCTGGCGGAAATCGACTATGCGCTGTTGTGGAGCGTCTTGCTGCTGCTGTTTACCGGCATGGTGATGGTCTATTCGGCGTCGATCGCCATCGCCGAAGCCGGGCGCGGCACGGGTTTCCAGCCGACCTACTATCTGACGCGCCACGCGGTCTTCCTGGCGATCGGCCTCGGCGCCGCCGCGGTGGCCTTCCAGGTGCCGCTGAGCCTGTGGCAGCGCTATGCGCCCATCCTGTTCATGGTCGGTGTCGCCCTGCTGGCGATCGTCCTGATTCCTGGCATCGGCAAGGACGTGAACGGCGCCCGCCGCTGGCTGCCACTCGGGATCGTCAACCTGCAGCCGTCCGAACTGATGAAGCTGTTCGCAGTGCTCTACGCCGCCGACTACACGGTACGCAAGATCAATGTCATGCACGATCTCAGGCAGGCCTTCCTGCCGATGTTCGGCGCCATGGCCGTGGTCGGCATGCTGCTGCTCAAGGAACCGGACTTCGGCGCCTTCGTCGTCATCATCTCGATCGCCATGGGCATCCTCTTCCTCGGCGGCCTCAAGGCGCGCCTGTTCGCCTTGCTGATTATCGGGCTGCTGGCGGCGTTCGCGGTGCTGATCATCGTTTCGCCCTACCGGCGCGACCGTGTCTTTGGTTTCATGGATCCGTGGGCCGACGCCTTCGGGCGCGGCTACCAGCTGTCGCATTCGCTGATCGCCTTCGGGCGTGGTGAGCTGTTCGGCGTCGGCCTCGGCGCCAGCGTCGAAAAGCTGTTCTACCTGCCGGAAGCGCATACCGACTTCCTGCTTGCCGTGATCGCGGAGGAACTAGGATTTTTCGGCGTGCTGGCGGTGATCGCGCTGTTCGCCCTAGTCGTCCAGCGCGCCTTCGCCATCGGCCGCCAGTCGGTGCAACTCGACCGCCTCTACCCGGCGCTGGTCGCCATGGGCATCGGCATCTGGATCGGCGTTCAGTCCTTCATCAACATGGGCGTCAACATGGGCCTGCTGCCGACCAAGGGGCTGACGCTGCCGCTGATGAGCTTCGGCGGTTCGGGCATCCTGGCGAATTGCGTGGCGCTTGCCATCCTGCTACGGGTGGACTGGGAGAACCGGCAGCTCATGAGAGGTGGCAAGCTATGAGCCGGACCATCCTGATCATGGCCGGCGGTACCGGCGGCCACATCTTCCCGGCCTTGGCAGTCGCCGAAAAGATGCGCGAGCGCGGCTGGCGCGTCGTCTGGCTGGGCAATCTGGAAGGCATGGAGGCCAAGCTGGTGCCGCAGCATGGCTTCGAGACGGTCTGGGTCAAGTTCGGCGCGCTGCGCGGCAAGGGCATCATGCGCAAGCTGCTGTTGCCGTTGAACCTGCTGCGCGGCTTCTGGCAGGCACAGAAGGCGATCCGCCAGGTGCAGCCGAACGTCGTCCTCGGCATGGGCGGCTACATCACCTTCCCGGGTGGCATGATGGCGGCGCTGCTCGGTAAGCCGTTGGTCGTCCACGAACAGAATTCGGTCGCCGGGTTGGCCAACCGCGTGCTGGCCGGCGTCGCCGACCGCATTGCGACGGGCTTCCCGGAGGTGCTGGCCAAGGGCGTCTGGGTCGGCAACCCGGTACGCCCGGAAATCGCCAGGATCGCCCCGCCAGCCGAGCGCTTTGCCGGGCGCGACGGCGCCTTGCATCTGCTGGTGATCGGCGGCAGCCTCGGCGCCCAGGCGCTCAACGAAATGGTGCCGCAGGCGATGGCACTGCTCGGCGCAGGCGATCTGCCGCAGATCGTCCACCAGGCCGGCGAAAAACATATCGAGGCGCTCAAGGCCAATTACGCGGCGGTCGGCGTCCAGGCGCATTGCGTGTCGTTCATCGAGGACATGGCCGGCGCCTACGAATGGGCCGATCTGGTCATCTGCCGTGCCGGTGCGCTGACCGTGGCCGAGCTGGCGGCTGCCGGCGTTGCCAGCATACTGGTGCCCTTCCCGCACGCGGTCGACGATCATCAGACCGGCAATGCCCGCTTTCTGGTCAATGTCGGCGGTGCCTTCCTGCTGCCGCAGGGCGAGTTGACGCCGGACGCCATTGCCCTGATCCGCAACTACAGCCGCGGTCAACTGCTGGAAATGGCCGAAAAAGCCCGCAGCCTGGCCAAGCCCGATGCCACCGAAGAAGTGGCGAACATCTGCGCGGAGAGTGCGAAATGAAACACAAGGTCAAACACATCCACTTCGTCGGCGTCGGCGGTTCGGGCATGAGCGGCATCGCCGAAGTGCTGGCCCACCTCGGCTACACGGTCAGCGGTTCCGACATCGCTGCCAGCGCGACGACTCGTCGTCTCGAAAGCGAGGGCGTCAAGGTGATGATCGGTCATGCCGCCGGGAATGCTGCCGGCGCCGATGCCGTCGTCGTGTCGACGGCGGTCAAGGCCGACAACCCGGAAGTCGTTGCCGCCCGCGAGCGCAAGATTCCGGTGGTGCCGCGCGCCCAGATGCTGGCCGAGCTGATGCGCCTCAAGCGCGGCATCGCCATCGCCGGCACCCACGGCAAGACGACGACGACCAGCCTGGTGACCAGCATCCTGGCCGAGGGCGGCATCGACCCGACCTTCGTCATCGGCGGCCGCCTGAATGCCGCCGGGGCCAACGCGCGTCTCGGACAGGGTGACTTCCTGGTGGCCGAGGCCGACGAATCGGATGCCTCCTTCCTGTTCCTGTCGCCGGTGCTGTCGGTGGTCACCAATATCGACGCCGACCACATGGAAACCTACGGCCACGACTTCGAGCGCCTGAAGGGCGCCTTCGTCGATTTCCTGAATCGCCTGCCCTTCTACGGCGTGGCCGTGCTGTGCGGCGACGATTCCAACGTGCGCGCGATCATGCCGCAGGTCACCAAGCAGATCGTCACCTACGGCCTGACGCCGGGCTGCAATTTCTACGCCGAGAACATCGTCGCCGCCGACGGCCAGATGCGCTTCGACTGCGTCCGCGTCAACGGCACGACTAGCCGCCTGTCGATCACGCTCAACCTGCCCGGCCTGCACAATGTATTGAATGCCCTGGCCGCCATCGCCGTCGCGACCGAGGTGCAGGTGTCGGATGCGGCCATCGTCAAGGCGCTGGCCGAATTCAAGGGCGTCGGCCGCCGTTTCCAGCGTTACGGAGAAGTGGCCCTGCCGGCCGGCGGCAGCTTCACCCTGGTCGATGACTACGGCCACCACCCGGTCGAGATGGCCGCGACCCTCGCCGCCGCCCGCGGCGCCTTCCCCGGTCGCCGCCTGGTGCTGGCCTTCCAGCCGCACCGCTACACGCGGACGCGCGACTGCTTCGAGGACTTCGTCAAGGTGCTGTCCACGGTCGACGCGCTGTTGCTGGCCGAAATCTACGCTGCCGGCGAGGCGCCGATCGTTGCTGCCGACGGCCGTTCGCTGGCGCGGGCGCTGCGTGTCGGCGGCAAGGTCGAGCCGGTATTCGTCGAGGACATCGCGGCGATGCCGCAAACGATCATGGATGTCGCCCGCGATGGCGACGTGGTGTTGTGCATGGGCGCCGGCTCGATCGGCGCCGTGCCCGGAAAAGTGGTGGATAGGCAATGAGCGGTTTCGGCAAAGTCGCAGTCCTCTTCGGCGGCACCTCCGCCGAGCGCGAGGTCTCCCTCAACAGCGGTTCGCGCGTGCTGGCCGCGCTGCAGGGCCAGGGCATCGATGCCCATCCCTTCGATCCGGCTACGCAGCCGCTCGACGCGCTCAAGGGCTACGACCGCGCCTTCATCGCGCTGCACGGCCGGCATGGCGAGGACGGCACGATCCAGGGGGCGCTGGAACTGATGCACATTCCCTACACCGGTTCCGGCGTCATGGCCTCGGCGCTGGGCATGGACAAGTTCCGCACCAAGCTGCTGTGGCAGGCCGCCGGCCTGCCGGTGCCCGACTACGCGCTGCTCAATGCCGACTCCGATTTCGCTGACATCGAGGAAGAACTGGGCCTGCCGATCTTCGTCAAGCCGGCGCATGAGGGTTCGTCGATCGGCATCAGCAAGGTCAAGGAGCGCGACACGCTGCATCTGGCCTATGCCGAAGCCGCGAAATACGACCCGCTGGTGATCGCCGAGAAGGGCGTCATGGGCGGCGAATACACGGTCGGCATCATCGGCCGCGGCGACGACATGGTGGCCTTGCCGATCATCAAGATCGAGCCGGCGACCGAGTTCTACGACTACGAAGCCAAGTACAACCGCGACGATACACGCTATCTCTGCCCCTGCGGCCTCAGCGAAGCCAGGGAACAGGAGATCCGCCAGGGCGCGCTGGAGGCCTTCCGTATCCTCGGCGGTCGTGGCTGGGGGCGGGTCGACTTCCTGATGGACGAGGACGGCAGGCACTACTTCCTCGAAGTGAATACCGCGCCCGGTATGACTGACCATTCGCTGGTGCCGATGGCGGCGCGCGTGGCGGGCATGGAATATCCGGCGCTGGTGCGCCGCGTGCTCGAACTGGCAGCCAACGACTGAGACGATGAATGTGGAACAAACCGCACCTGCTCAACGCCCTCGCCGATCTGCTGATGCTCGCGGCGGCGGCGGCGCTGCTTGCCGCGGCGGCGGTGTGGCTGGTGCGCGTGCCGGCCTTGCCGGTGCGCCAGGTGGTGTTTGCCGAGGAATTGCCGCATACGCGGCGCGAGGAAGTCGAGCAGGCGCTGACGGCGGTCCTGCGCGGCAATTTCTTCAGCATCGATCTGGAAGCGGTGCGCGGGGCGCTGGACAAGCTGCCCTGGGTGCGCAAGGTCGAGTTGCGCCGCGTGTGGCCGGCGCGGCTGGAAGTGAAGATCGAGGAGCATCGTCCGCTGGCGCGCTGGGGCGAGGGGCGTGGCGAACTGGTCAACAGCTTCGGCGAGGTCTTCGCCGCGACGCCGCCGAACGCCGAACTGGCGGTCCTGCCCATGCTGTATGGCCCGCCGGGCACGGCGCCGGAAGTGCTCAAGCGTTACGGCGAGTTCGTTGGCAGTTTCCAGCCGCTGGCGCAAAAACCGGTGCAGGTCACGCTGTCACCGCGCCTGGCCTGGCAGCTGAAGCTGGAGAACGGGATGCTCGTCGACATCGGGCGCGAGCAGCCGAAGTCGCCGGTCGGCGTGCGCTTGGCGCGCTTTATCGAGGTGTATCCGGAAACCGTCGGCAAGCGTGCGACGCGACCGGCAGTGGTGGATTTGCGGTATCCGAACGGCTTTGCGATGCGAGTCGCGGGGGAAGGGAAGGGAAAGTAGGCATATGAGCAGGGATAACAAGGATCTGGTCGTCGGGCTCGACATCGGGACATCGAAAATCGTCGCGCTGGTCGCTGAGATCAACCAGGAAGGCCGTCTGAACGTCATCGGCATGGGCTCGCAAGACTCGCGCGGCCTCAAGAAGGGCGTCGTGGTCAACATCGAGGAAACGGTGCAGACCATCAGCCGCGTCGTGCAGGAGGTCGAGCTGATGGCCGACTGCAAGGTGAAGGATGTCTATACCGGGATTGCCGGCAGCCACATCAAGAGCTTCAACTCGAACGGCATGGTGGCGATCAAGGACAAGGAAGTCACCCCGAGCGACGTCGAGCGGGTCATCGAGACAGCCAAGGCGATGCCGATCCCGGCCGATCAGGAAATCCTGCATATCCTGACCCAGGAGTTCGTCATCGACGGCCAGGATGGCATCCGCGAGCCGATCGGCATGAGCGGCATGCGCCTCGAGGTGAAGACGCACATCGTCACCGGCGCAGTCTCGGCCGCACAGAACATCGTCAAGTGCGTCCGCCGCTGCGGGCTGGAAGTGAATGACCTGGTGCTGCAGCCGCTGGCTTCCAGCTACGCGGTATTGTCCGAGGACGAAAAGGATCTCGGCGTCTGCCTGATCGACATCGGCGGCGGCACCACCGATCTGGCGGTGTGGACGCAGGGCGCCATCCGCCATACCTCGGTGATTCCCATCGCCGGCGACCAGATCACCAACGACATCGCCATGGCACTGCGCACGCCGACGCGCGAGGCCGAGGACATCAAGTGCAAGTACGGTTGCGCCCTGTCGCAGCTGGCCGACCCGTCGGCGAACATGGAGGTGGCCGGGGTCGACGACCGCCCGAGCCGCAAATTGAGCCGCCGCGCGCTGGCTGACGTCATCCAGCCGCGCGTCGAGGAACTCTACGAACTGATCCAGCACGAATTGCGCCGTGCCGGTTTCGAGGAAGTGCTGTCGTCCGGCATCGTGCTGACCGGCGGCGCCAGCGTCATGCCCGGCATGGTCGAATTGGGCGAGGAGATCTTCCATATGCCGGTCCGTCTCGGCAGCCCGAAATACTCGGGCAGCCTGGCCGATGTCGTGCAGAGCCCGCGTTTTTCGACTTCGTTCGGCCTGCTGCTCGAAGCCCAGGCGCAGCGCAAGCGTGGCCAGAAGATCAAGGAGAAGCAGGGAGTCAAGGATGTATTCGACGGCATGAAGTCGTGGTTTGCCAAGAATTTTTGATTGAAATTTCAGCGTTTTTCAGAGGAGGTAGTCACCATGTTTGAGATCATCGAGAAAGAAGAAGAGTGCGGCACGATCATCAAGGTGTTCGGTGTCGGCGGTGCCGGTGGTAATGCCATCGAGCACATGATTCACGAAGGGGTGAATGGCGTCGAGTTCATTGCCGCCAACACCGATGCGCAGGCGCTCAAGCGCAATACCGCGGCATCCAAGCTGTCGCTAGGCAAGACCGGCCTTGGCGCCGGCGCCAAGCCGGAAGCCGGCCAGGCTGCAGCCGAGTCGCACCGCGAGGAAATCCGTGCCTCGCTGGAAGGCGCCCACATGGCCTTCATCACCGCCGGCATGGGCGGTGGCACGGGCACCGGCGCCGCCCCGGTGGTCGCCGAGATCGCCCGTGAAATGGGCATCCTGACCGTCGGCGTCGTCACCAAGCCGTTCGGCTTCGAAGGCAACAAGCGGATGAAGGCGGCGGAAGCCGGCATCGCCGAGTTTTCCAAGCACGTCGATTCGCTGATCGTCATCCTCAACGACAAGCTGATGGAAGTCATGGGCGACGACGCCGATGTCGATCATTGCTTCAAGGCGGCCGATGATGTGCTGAAGAACGCCGTCGGCGGCATTGCCGAAATCATTACCTACCCGGGCCTGGTCAACGTCGACTTCGAGGACGTGCGTACCGTGATGGGTGAAATGGGGCGCGCCATGATGGGTTCCGCCTCCGCCGCCGGCGTCGACCGTGCGCGCATCGCCGCCGAACAGGCTGTCGCCTCGCCGCTGCTGGAAGGCGTCAATCTGTCTGGCGCCAAGGGCGTGCTGGTTAACATCACTGCCTCGCGCAGCGGGCTGAAGATGAAGGAAGTCAATGAAGTGATGAATACCGTCAAGGCTTTTGCCGCCGAGGACGCCCACATCATCTTCGGTGCCGTTTACGACGAGCTGATGGGCGATGCCCTGCGCGTCACCGTCGTGGCGACCGGCCTCGGCCAGGTCCAGGCGCGCGCCCGCCAGACTTTCGAAGTCGTCAACACCCCCGTCGTCCAGGCGATGGCGACCGGTACCAGCGATGCCGTGGCTTTCGCGCCGACTTCCGCCGTCGATTATTCGCACCTCGAAGTGCCGTCGGTCGTTCGTCGCGGGCAGCGCAACGTGACCGTCGAAGCACTGGCCAACAGCGGCGTAGACCGCTACGACATCCCGGCCTTCCTGCGCAAACAGGCAGACTGACCGGCGAGTCACTTCTCTGAAAAGGGCGGCGTCACGTTGTGTTACAATGTGGCGCTCCCCAAATTATTCAAGCACTTGCATGCTAAAGCAACGCACGCTCAAGACTGTCATCCGCGCCTCTGGCGTCGGTCTGCATGGCGGCATCAAGGTCAATATGCTGCTGCGCCCGGCCGCTCCGGATACCGGCATCGTCTTCCGTCGCGTCGACCTGCCCGAGCCGATGGACATCCCGGCCGCCGCCTTCATGGTCGGCGACACCCGCATGTGCTCCTGTCTGGAAAAGGACGGGGTAAAAGTAGGCACCATCGAACACCTGATGTCGGCCTTTGCTGGTCTCGGCATCGACAACGCCTGGGTCGATCTGGATGCACCGGAAGTGCCCATCCTCGACGGCTCGGCGGCGCCGTTCATCTTCCTGATCCAGTCGGCCGGGATCGAAGAGCAGAATGCCGCCAAGAAATTCATCCGCGTCACCCAGCCGATCGAAGTTCGCGACGGCGACAAATGGGCGCGTTTCGAGCCTTACGAAGGCTACCGCCTCACCTTCTCCATCGTCTTCAACCATCCGGCCATCGACAAGTCGGCGCAGCAGGCCGAAATCGATTTCGCCGAGCATTCCTACGTGCGCGAAATCGCGCGTGCCCGCACCTTCGGCTTCATGCAGGAAGTCGAATACCTGCGTGAAAACGGCCTCGCCCTCGGCGGCGGGCTGGAAAACGCCATCGTCCTCGACGAGTTCCGCGTCCTCAACCAGGATGGCCTGCGTTACGGCGACGAATTCGTCAAACACAAGATTCTCGACGCGGTGGGCGATCTCTATCTGCTCGGCCACCCGCTGCTCGCCGCCTATTCGTCGCACAAGGGTGGCCACGCGCTGAACAACCAGCTGGCCCGCGAGTTGCTGACCCGCCAAGATGCCTGGGAACTGGTCACCTTCGAGGAGGCCGAACGTGCGCCGCTCGGCGTGACGCGCTGGCTCGACCAGCCGGCGTAATTCGCCATGTGGCTGCTGCGCCTGCTGGCAGTCATCCTTGTTGTCGCCATCGGGGCCGGGCTGCTGAGCTACGTCATTACCGGCAACCGCAATTATCTGGCTTTCGCCTGGCGGCTGTTCCGCTACGGAATCGTCTTTGCCCTGATCGTTTTCGCGCTGATGATCATCGAGCGCATCGCCGTCATTCCTGCCTGACGGCGCGCGCCAGAAGCGTTTCCAGCGCGTCACGCAACGGGCCTTTTGGCAGGTTTTCGGAGGTCGACCGCAACACCCCGCAAGTCCTTGCGGAGAGCGGCTTCTGGATTGAACCCATTGATTGGCAAGGGATTTGGCGGGGTTGAACTTTCACCTCGATGCCGTTACACTCCGCCCCGCCCTTCGATAACTCGTCGCACAAGCGCTGGCTCATCTGGCGAATCTTGGCGGCGACCGCGCCGTTATCGGCGTGGATAACGACTTT
>WBZX01001843.1_pt1 | contig 15280 bp, 14 predicted proteins | sample 5204211 | NCBI WGS metagenome assembly WBZX01 (sample SAMN12344362, study PRJNA552823) | activated sludge metagenome | biome: Activated sludge suspended growth; feature: Nitrification reactor; material: Wastewater; isolation source: activated sludge from nitrification reactor of wastewater...
CGGCGCGAGTGGAGCCGGTCCCCAGGCCGGTCCAAGCCGGTGGCGTTCCGTCCTCCCCCTTCGAGGGGGAGGAGGCGCCCGACTGCGTTCCTCATGCGCTTCCGTCATTCCGGCGCCGAGTACGTCCAGCGGACGTGCTCGGGAACAGGCCGGAACCAAGCCACGCCTCCGTCGTCCGCACCCGTGCCTCACGGTGTCCGGGTCCCGACCCCGTTCTTCAACGGGGCAGGCCCTGTTCCCTCACATTCGCTTCGCTCATGCTCGGCGTCGGGATGACGATTTGTGACGACTTCACCCAGCGCCGACTATTGCAGTGCATTCCATTCTACCTGAAGTCGCCTCTCCGTCTTTGGATCGGAGAGAAGAGACTTCGACTTGCTCCATTTCTCGACCGATCGCCTGAGCTGCCTCTTCTGTTCAGGGCGCGGGGCTTCCATAATGCGCGGAAAAGCGTTCCGGATTAACAGCAGGTCGGCATCGGGGGAGAGCCGTTCTTCGTTTAGAGCATACCACCACAACTGGAAGACTTGTGCGGCGACGGGCAAAGCACCGGTGATTTGGACGTAGTCGTGCCATCCTACAAACAGTGCGGTGTCATTCTTCAGATCACTGAAACTCTCAAGTGTCGCTCGATCATCCCTCAAGAATTTTCCATCTCGCTGCATAAGATGCTTGAAAGCGTTCCAATATTGATTGCGCACCCCCTTTAGTTTGCGCTCGTCCCAGCTGGGTTGGACCTGAAGGATCTTTGAAGAGAATGGGGCAATCCTTTGCGCGTGTGCAATTCCTTCGATGACCTCGCCACCGCCGCATGCTAGGCAGTGCACGGAAACCGGGTCCTTGTCGCGAATGAATAGATCAAGCGCCGTGCCCAACTGGGCGCGCGCAAGTCATTGCATTTGATTGGGGCATCAACAAGATCGCTGCGGATCAAAATAACCGCGCAATAAGCCCCAGCAGCGAATCAAGGGGCAACAAGAAATTACCGCCTGCAAGCCAGCAACTTCCGCAAAAATCAGGAGGTCTGGGAGACTGTGCCTCCCAGCGGGGTGCGGGGCTGGCCCCGCTCGCGCAGCGACTAGCAAGACCCCGCCGCCGCCCACTTCTCCTCTCCCGCTTGCGGGAGTGGATGCCCCGCAGGGGCAGGTGAGGGACTCGCGGCGAGCAATGCGCTTGCGGCAAGCCCCTCATCCGGCCCTTCGGGCCACCTTCTCCGCAAGGGTGAAGGAAGCCCCTACTCCGCCGCCACCTTCCCATACCCCAGTGCCGCGTTGAGCTTCTCGATCAACCCCGCGGCCGCTTCCGGAATGTTCGTGCCCGGGCCGAAGACGGCCTTGGCGCCGGCGGCGTAGAGCGCGTCGTAATCGGAGGGCGGGATGACGCCGCCGACGACGATCATGATGTCCTCGCGGCCTTGCGCCGCCAGCGCGGCCTTCAGGTCCGGCACCAGCGTCAGATGCCCGGCGGCCAGCGACGACACGCCGATGATATGCACGTCGTTCTCGACCGCCTGCCGCGCCGCCTCCTCGGGCGTGGCGAACAGCGGCCCGATGTCGACGTCGAAGCCGAGATCGGCGAACGCCGAGGCGATCACCTTCTGGCCGCGGTCGTGGCCGTCCTGGCCCATCTTGGCGATGAGGATGCGCGGGCGGCGGCCGTCGTTGCGCTCGAACGCCTCGACCAGCGACTGCACGTTGACGACGCTCTTGCTCATGTTGCCTGCCTCGGCCCTGTAGACGCCGGAAATGGCGCGGATCTCCGCCCGGTGGCGCGTGAACACCTTCTCGAGCGCATCCGAGATCTCGCCGACGGTGGCTTTCGCCCGCGCCGCATTCACCGCCAGCTCGAGCAGGTTGGCGTTGCCCGCCGCGCCCGTGGTCAGCGCCTCGAGCGCCGCCGCGACGTCCTTGGCGTTGCGCTCGCCGCGCAGCCGTTCGAGCTTGGCGATCTGCTGCTCGCGCACGGACTTGTTGTCGACCTTGAGGATGTCGATCGTCGCCTCGTCGGCGACGCGCAGCTTGTTGACGCCGACGATGGTCTGCCGGCCGCTGTCGATGCGGGCCTGGGTGCGGGCCGCCGCCTCCTCGATGCGCATCTTCGGGATGCCGGCGGCGATCGCCTTGGCCATGCCGCCCAGCTCCTCGACCTCGGCGATGCGCTCCCACGCCTTGCGGGCGAGATCGTAGGTCAGCTTCTCGATGAAGAACGAGCCGCCCCACGGGTCGATCGTCCGGCAGGTCCCGCTCTCCTGCTGGATGAGGAGCTGCGTGTTGCGGGCGATGCGGGCCGAGAAGTCGGTCGGAAGCGCGATGGCTTCATCAAGGGCGTTGGTGTGCAGCGACTGCGTGTGGCCCTGCGTCGCCGCCATGGCCTCGATGGTGGTGCGCGTGGCGTTGTTGAACACGTCCTGCGCCGTGAGGCTCCAGCCGGACGTCTGCGAGTGGGTGCGCAGCGATAGCGAGCGCGAATCCTTCGGCTTGAACTCCGACTGGATCAGCTTCGACCAGAGCAGGCGCGCGGCCCGCATCTTGGCGATCTCCATGTAGTAGTTCATGCCGATCGCCCAGAAGAACGACAGGCGCGGCGCGAAGACGTCGATCGGCAGCCCGGCGGCGACGCCGGCGCGGGCATACTCGACGCCGTCGGCGAGGGTGTAGCCGAGCTCGAGGTCGGCCGTCGCGCCGGCCTCCTGCATGTGGTAGCCGGAGATCGAGATCGAGTTGAACTTCGGCATGTTGCGGCTGGTGTAGCCGAAGATGTCCGAGATGATGCGCATCGAGGGCGAGGGCGGATAGATGTAGGTGTTCCGCACCATGAACTCTTTGAGGATGTCGTTCTGGATGGTGCCCGCCAGCTTCGACGCCGGCACGCCCTGCTCCTCGCCCGCGACGATGAAGAGGGCCAGAACCGGCAGCACGGCCCCGTTCATGGTCATCGACACCGTCATCTCGGAGAGCGGGATGCCGGCGAACAGCGTGCGCATGTCGTAGATCGAATCGATCGCCACGCCGGCCATGCCGACGTCGCCGCGCACGCGGGGGTGATCGCTGTCGTAGCCGCGGTGGGTGGCGAGGTCGAAGGCGATCGAGAGGCCCTTCTGGCCGGCGGCGATGTTGCGGCGGTAGAAGGCGTTGCTGTCCTCGGCCGTCGAGAAGCCGGCGTACTGACGGATGGTCCACGGCTGGGAGACGTACATCGGCGCGTAGGGCCCGCGCAGATACGGCGCGATGCCGGGATAAGTGTTCAGGAAATCGAGCTTTTCGGTATCGGCGCCGGTATAGACCGGCTTCACCGCGATGCCCTCGGGCGTATCCCACATCGCGCCGCCGCTCGCGTCCCCTCCCCCTTTCGGGGAGGCGGCGGGGATGGGGCCAAGGTCGATACTGGTGAAATCGGGGATGCGGGTCATGGGTTCGCGCCCTTGAGGCAGAGCCGGAAGGCTGTTCGTTTGCTGCCAGACACTTGCGCGCGTTCGCGCGACGGTCAACCCCGACGTCGGAGTGGCCTCGACTTCGGCGACCGCTTCACCGCGCCGGCTTGGCAATCCGATGGAGAGTCATGCCACCCGCGACGCTCGCGATGATCGCAACAACGTAAACTGGCCACTCCCCGGCAAGCGACTGAAGCGAAAATGCCTGGGCGTCTGGGTAATGCGCGTTACCGCCCACCATGGCCCCAGCGAGGTTGAAGAAGGCGGCGACGATCGCGAGAAAGCATGCAGCAACCCATACGACCGTTGACGCCAACGCGACGCCACGACCAGACGGAGCGAAGTCCAGGATCAAGGAAAATGCGAGCCCAACCGGCACCTGCACGATCAAAACAAATATCGAGTTCGCCAGCATTGCCACCGGGAACCCGAGATTATCGGCTGTGGCAATACTCCCCGATAGCAGATGCGCGCCGAGAATCATCAGCCCTGCCAGCAATCCTGACACGGCTGAGGCAACGAAGATCGCCGACAAGACGGGTTTTCTGGTGTAGAGCCTGCTCACACCAGATGCGTCCCCCGGTAAACCTCCGCCAGCGGCACCTCGAGCCCGATCGACGTCAGCCGGATCATGCCGCCCGGCGGCACCGCCTCGGGGTTCCTCGGCCAGCTACCGTCGGTGCCGCGGCGCAGCACCTCGGCCGCCACCTCGCGCGAGTCGACGATCAGGATCTCGGTTACGCTCGGCACCGTTGCATAGAGCGCGATGTTGCTCCAGGTGTCCTCCTCGTTGGTCGGCGACAGCACCTCGACCAGCAGGATGGGATCCGGCGTCTCGTGCACGTCGGCGCGGTTCGGCGTGCAGGTGACGCCTAGCTCGGGGATGCGCCAGTTCCACTTGGCCCTGAGATGCGGCCGGATGCCCGGATTGGCGACGACGCGGCAGTTCGGGCGCGTTGCCCGCAAGTGGTTTCCGATGAAAAGCGCGATGTTGACCTCGATCGTCCCATGCGCGTCGCTCGCCGGATCCTGGGCGCGGATCACCCCTTCGACCAGCTCGTGGAGCCGCCCCGTGCCGTCGCCGTTCCAGCTCAGGAACTCGTCGACGCTCATTAGTTTCGGACGTGTCTGCGCAATCGCCATTTCGCCACCTCAGCCCGCCAGATGCGTCCCCCGGTACACCTCCGGCATCGGCATCTCGAGCCCGATCGAGGTGAGCGGAATGGACCCGCTGCCTTCGACGACAACTGGATTGGGGGGCCAGGACCCGTCGGCGCCCTTGGTCAGAAGCTCGGTGCGGATGCGGGTCGAATGCACGACCAGGATCTCGGCCACGCTCGGCAGAGAGGCGTAATGGGGAATGTTGTCCCAGGTGTCGTTGGCGTTGCCCGGTGAGAGCACCTCGATCAGGAGCAGCGGGTCCGGTGTCATGATCTCGCCAGCCCGGTTTGCCGTGCAGGTGACGCCGAGGTCCGGGATGCGGAAATTCCAGTCGGACCGCAGCCTCGGCTGCACGCTCAGCGCCGAAGCCAGCCGGCAATCGGGCTTTGCGCGCCTCAGGTGCTGCCAGATCAGCCCCGAGAGATTGCCGACGATCGTGTTGTGCGTGTCGGACCCGGGCGCCATGGCGCGCAGCACGCCCTCGACCAGCTCGTAGCGCGTGCCGGTGCCGTCGCCGGGCCAATCGAGAAAGTCGGCGACGGTCATCAGGGGCGGCAGCTTGGCGGGCGCGGTGCTCATGGGGCTCTTGCGATACGCCCGACTTTTTAGCACGAAAGGCGTCGATGGCACAAAGGCGCCGCACTTCCGAATTGCAGCTGCTACCCCGCCAGCAGCCCCAGCATGCCCTTCAGCGTCGCCACCGCGTCGCCGCCCGCGAACAGAAACTGGTCGACCCCGGCCGCCTTGAATGCCGCCTCCTTGTCGCCCGGACGCCCGGCCATCAGCACGGTCTTGGCCCCGGCCGCCTTCAGCGCCTTCGCCGTCGCCTCGGCCTTTTCCGCGTAGACCGCGTCCGACGAGCAGATGCAGGCCACCGCCGCCCCGCTCGCCTTGAACGCCGCCGCCGCCTCCTCGGCGCTGGCGTAGCCGTCGCTCTTCAGGCTGGCGATGCCGCCCGAGGCCAGGTAGTTCTGCACCCATGTCGAGCGCACGTTGTGCTGCACGATCTCGCCCAGGCTGGCGAGGAACACCTTCGGCTCCTTGCCCGCCGCGCGGGCCGCGTCCGCCGCGTCACGCAGCTCCTCGAACGGCTGCGCCAGCCGGCGCGGCTGCAGCGGCTTCACCGTCACCGCGAGCGCCTGCGACCCGCCCTTCGGCGCCGACCACGGCTCCACCGTGACGCCATCGTCGCCCAGAAGCGGGAACGCCGACACGCCGGTCAGCTCCATCCGCCCCGTGGCGATCGCCTTATCGCGCGCCGCCGCGGTGGCCGCGATCATGTCCTGCACTTGGCCGCTCGCCAGCGCCGCCGCCATGCCGCCTTTGCCCTCGATGTCCTGGAACACCTTCCACGCCGCCTGGGCGACGTCATCGGTCAGCTTCTCGACGTACCACGAGCCGCCCGCGGGATCGGCGACACGGCCGAGGTTGCTCTCCTCCTGCAGCACGATCTGGACGTTGCGGGCGATGCGCCGCGCGAACCGGTCCGGCTTGCCCAGCGCCACCGTGAACGGCAGCACCACGATCGAATCCGCGCCGCCGATCACCGCGCCGGCGCAGGCGATCGTGGTGCGCAGGATGTTGGTCCACGGGTCCCGCCTGGCCATCATGCGGAACGAGGTCGCCGAAGCGATGCGCACCTTGGCCGCCGCCTCGCCGGCCCCGCTCGCTTCCGCAACGCGCCAGATCAGCCGCCGCGCCGCGCGCAGCTTGGCCACGGTGAGGAACTGGTCGTCGTCGGCGGCGATGCCCACCGCGATCTTCGGCAAGGCCTCGCCCGGCGCCAGCCCCGCCGCCTCGCAGGCCCTGAGGTAGGCAACCAGCGTCGCCAGCATGGCGCCCAGCTCCTGGGCCTCGCTGGCCCCGGCTACGTGATAGGGGTGCCCGTCGGCCATCAGCGCCGACACGCGCGGCATGGCCCTGGCCGAGACCGCCAGCGCCGCCGCCTCGGCCACCGCCGCCTCGACCGGCTTCGACAGCCCGCCCTGGCGCGCCATGGTGCCGAGCGGATCGGCGGCGAAGCCACCCTTGCGCTTCTCCGCCGGGATGCCTTTCGCCTCCCAGGCCGCCATCAGCGCCGCCGCGGCCCCGGCGAATGCCTCCCCCGCGACCAGCCCGACCGGCGCCACGTCCAGCAGCACGTCCTTCAGCGCCGCCGCGACCGCGTCCTTCGTGGCCGGCAGGCCGGGACCGCCCGACGCCGCCATCTGCAGCACGATGGAGTTCGCCCCGCCCGCCAGCTCCTCCAGGATCACCGCATTGGCCGCCGACGGGTCGCTCTCGAAGCACATGGCCGCGATGTCCCAGCCGAGCCCCGGTCGCGCCGCAGCCGTGCCGCGCGTGAACGGCGCCGCGCCCGGCCGTGCCTCGGCGGACCCCGGCAGCGCGTCGTCGCGGGTATAGAGCGGCTCGATGCGGATGCCATCGGCCGTGCGCGAGACCATGCGCTTCTCGAAATCGGCCCCCTTGAGCGCTTTCTCGGCGAGGGCCTTCCACTGCTCGCGGCTGGCCTCGGGGAACTCGGCGGCGAGCTTCAGCTCGGTCTCGGCGGTCGTCATCTGGTGCGTCTCTCGCTCGGGATCTGGCTCGGAATGCTGGGCCCGGAATGCCGGGCTCCGAATGCTAGGCGAAGTCCGTAGCAGCACCAGCGGCGCCGTCAAATACGGCGTTGGGGGCATCGGGGGGCCGGGTGCCGGTGTCTCGCGGCGCGGGCCGGCCTGAGCCCTGTCAGAAGCTCTGCAATTACCCCTTCTCCGCCAGGGAATTTCACAGTTTCCGTGGAATGCGCATGCAACCGGCCTTTGCAAAGCCGCGGAGAGCGTGCCATCTCCACGATAGGACACGAAAACGAGTCGCGCGGGCCCGCCCGCCGCGGCGCCAGGAGCCCAAGTTATGCCCGCCGAGCCGACCGAGAGATCCATGGACCCGGCCGACCCCCGGTTCTACGCCCAGGGCGGGCGCATCCTGCTCGGCGGCAGCCATGCCGGCATCGAATACATCGAGCTGCGGCTCGCCAACCGCCACGGCCTCGTCACGGGTGCCACCGGCACCGGCAAGACCGTGACGCTGCAGGTGCTGGCCGAGGGCTTCTCCGCCGCCGGCGTTCCCGTCTTCGCCGCCGACATCAAGGGCGATCTCTCCGGCATCGGCGTCGCCGGCGAGCCCAAGCCCCACCTCGTCGCCCGCGCCGAGGAGATCGGGCTGCCGGGCTACCACAACGCCGCCTTCCCAGTCGCCTTCTGGGACATCTTCGGCGAGCAGGGCAACCCCGTTCGCACCAGCGCCCAGTCCATGGGCGCGCTCCTTCTCTCGCGCCTGCTCGAGCTGACCGAGCCGCAGGAAGGCGTGCTCAACATTGCCTTCCGCTGGGCCGAGGACCGGCGCAAGCGCGACCCCAAGATGGTCATCCGCAAGCTGCGCGACCTGCGCGCGGTCATCGAGGAGATGGGCCGGCGCTCGAAAGAGCTGCGCCCGAAATACGGCAACATCGCTCCCCAGACGGTCGGCGTGCTGCAGCGCCGGCTGCTCGTCCTCGAGGAGCAGGGCGCCGACAAGTTCTTCGGCGAGACTTCCCTCGACATCAACGACTTCATGCGCGTGCGCGACGGCAAGGGCGTCATCAACATCCTCGCCGCCGACAAGCTGATGGACAACCCGCGGCTCTACGCCACGGCGCTGCTCTGGATGCTCGACGAGCTGTTCGACAAGCTCCCCGAGGTCGGCGACCTGGAGAAGCCCAAGCTGGTCTTCCTGTTCGACGAAGCGCATCTGCTCTTCAACGATGCCTCCAAGGCCGTCCTCGACCAGATCGAGCGCGTCACCCGCCTCATCCGCTCCAAGGGCGTCGGCGTCTACTACGTGACCCAGAGCCCCGGCGACGTGCCCGACCGCATCTCGGCCCAGCTCGGCAATCGCATTCAGCACGCGCTGCGCGCCTTCACGCCCAAGGAGCAGAAGGCGATCCGCGCCGCCGCCGAGACCTTCGTCAAGAACCCCGAGTTCGACACCGAGCAGGTCCTGCAGCAGCTCAAGGTCGGCGAAGCGCTGATCTCGACGCTGCGCAACAAGGGCGAGCCGTCGATGGTGCAGCGGGCCCTGATCCGCCCGCCGATGGGCCGCGTCGGTCCTCTGAAGCAGGACGAGCGCAAGGGGCTCCTCGACTCCGACGCCGAGATGGCCGCCAAGTACCGCGAGGAAGTGGTGACCGAGGGCGCCTACGAGCGCATCCAGGCCATGAACACCATGATCGGCAACGTCACCGACAAGATCGACGAGGCCAAGGAGAAGCTCGGCGGCTGGTTCGGCATCGGCCGCAAGGACGGATGAATGAATGAAGGGGAATAGGGAGTAGGGAGTAGGGAATAGGACGAGCCCACTGAGTGCCGCCCCGATTGCTACTCCCTACTCCCTACTCCCTATTCCCCGGTTCCACACCCAGCGTTCGATTGGGGCACAGACTAGGAGACGCAAAATGGGCTTTCGCTTCCAGAAGAGGATCAAGATCCTTCCCGGATTCTGGATCAACCTGTCGAAGTCGGGCGTCAGCGCCAGCGCCGGCGGCCACGGCGCCACCGTCAACGTCGGCGCCGACGGCCGCCGCATGGTGACGATCGGCGTGCCCGGCACCGGCATGAGCTATCGCGTGCCGCTATCGGGCACGATCTTCTTCATCCTGCTCGCGGTGGCCGTGCTGCTCGGCGCTGCCTACCTGATCGCGCCCGACATGGTCCGCGCCGCGCTGCACTGGTGGCAGCCGAAATGGTTCTGAGCGCTGCCGCCATGGGCCGCGCCACACGTCACGCGCGCTGGCTCTCGAGCGCCTGCGCTATCGCGGCTGCTGTCAACGTCACCGCGGCGTTTCGCGCGGAAGCGGCCGAGGACGTGCAGCAGCAGCGGGTGGAGGAGGGCCGCGCCCTGGTCACGGCCAACTGTGCCCGCTGCCACGCGACCGGCATGGACGACGCGAGCCCGCACGCCAAGGCGCCGCCCTTCCGCCTCGTCGTCGAGCGCTACCCGAGCGAGAACCTCGCCGAGGCGCTGGCCGAAGGGATTGTCGCCGGGCATCCCGACATGCCCGTCTGGGTCATGAAGCCCGAGCAGATCGAGGCCTTTCTGGCCTATCTCGACAGCCTCAAGAAGTAGGCGGCGAGTGGCGATTGCCGCCACCCGCCGCGTGCTCATTTCACCCGAGCAGCCGCTCGACGTGCTCCCAATTCACGAGGCTGTCGATCCAGGCCTCGAGATATTTCGGGCGGGCATTGCGATAGTCGATGTAATAGCTGTGCTCCCAGACGTCGCAGCCGAGGATCGGCTGGGCGCCGTGCATCAGCGGGTTTTCGCCATTCGGCGTCTTCATCACCGCCAGCTTTCCGTCCTTGATCGCCAGCCAGCACCAGCCCGAGCCGAATTGCGTCTTGCCGGCCTCGATGAAGTCGTTGCGCATCTTGTCGTAGCCGCCGTACTCGGTGACCAGCTTCTCGACCTTGCCCGGCATCTTGTTGCCGCCGCCGCCCTTCTTCATCCACTGCCAGAAGTGCATGTGGTTATAGTGCTGGCCGACGTTGTTGATTACCGGCTGATCCTTGGCATCGAAGGCCGCCTTGCAGATCTCCTCGATGCTCTTGCCGGCGTACTTGCCGCCTTCCAGCAGCTTGTTGCCCATGTCCACATAGGCCTGATGGTGCTTGTCGTGGTGGAACTGCAGCGTCTCCGCCGACATATAGGGCGCCAGAGCGTCGTACGCGTACGGCAGCTCGGGGAGCTTCAAGGTCATGAGACAAGTCCTCTCGTTCGTGTGTGGGGGTAGGAATGGAAGGGAGGGCAACCTAAGCCCTTAGCGCGTCACGCACAAGCCGGATGGCCCTGAGCCTGCTACGCCGCCCGCCGCCGATCGGATGACGGATGGCGCGGCCGCGTCCGGACGGCAGCCGCTATACCTGCTCGCCTTTGCCGCATTGCGCGACGGCGGAACGCGGAGTGAATTGGGATTTGCAGGATGCGCCTATTGGCGAGACAAAATGGCTCGTAAAAAGTCCATCGATGTCTTGCCAATTGACCTTCCCGATGGAATATTATGCCGTGTGGTTTCGTCCGGGCCGGAGCCTGGGGGGCGCACATAAATCAGGCTGAATATCGTTTTTCTAACGCGCCGGGGTGCCGCTTCGGCTCTTGTGCCGTAGGGCGCCAGGAATAAAAGGACAGGGAAATGGCGGTCAATCTCGACAAGTTGTCGCTCAAGGATCTCATCGAACTCGACTCCAAGCTTCAGAAAGCCATCGTCGCGGCTCGCGAGCGCGAGCGCTCCGACGTCAAGGCGCGGATCGAGGCGATGGTGACTGAGGCCGGGTTCAGCGTCGGCGAGTTGTACGGCAGCCGTGGCGGCCGCAAGGTGCCGTCCGCGGCCAAGTACGCCAACCCCGACAACCGCTCCGAGACGTGGACCGGCCGCGGCCGCAAGCCGAACTGGCTCGTCGCCCGCCTCGCCAAGGGCGCCAAGGTCGAGGATTTCGCCATCCGCTGAGCCGGCGGCGTATCGGCTGACTCTTGCAAGGGCGTGAGCCGTCGAGGCTCGCGCCCTTTGCCTTTTCCGGGCCAACTCGCGTGCGCGCTTCCGTCTCCGCGAGCCATTCCCCTCCGCCTCCGGCATTGAGCTCTGGCGCTGGCACTCACCTATTGACAGTGCCAGGACCCATTCTCATATAGCCGGGCGCGAGGCCAGCCGGCAGCATTTCCGCTGGAGTGGCCCCGTCGCGCCGGGGCGGACCGCGCTTTCCGGCCGCGCTTTCCGCCGTGAGACCAACGAGACATGACAACGCGAGGATAGACGCCATGAAATTCCGTCCTCTCCACGACCGTGTCGTCGTGCGCCGCATCGAGGAGAACAGCCGCACCGCGGGCGGCATCATCATCCCCGACACCGCCAAGGAGAAGCCGCAGCAGGGCGAGGTGATCGCCGTCGGCCCTGGCGCCCGCGACGAGAGCGGCAAGCTCGTGCCCCTCGAGGTCGGCGCCGGCGACCGCGTGCTGTTCGGCAAGTGGTCGGGCACCGAGGTCCGGATCGAGGGCGAGGATCTCCTGATCATGAAGGAGAGCGACATCCTCGGCGTCCTCGAGAACGGCGCCGTGAAGAAGGCCGCCGCCTGAGCCCGCCAGCGCGGAGCTAGCTAGGGGAGCCCCTGCTTCCCGCTCCCCGCTCCCCGCTCCCAATTCGCTGATCCCTGCTCCTCCCCCCATCGCAAGGAAAACCATCCATGGCAGCCAAGGACGTTCGCTTCTCCCAGGACGCCCGCGAGCGCATGTTGCGCGGCGTCGACATTCTCGCCAATGCGGTCAAGGTGACCCTCGGCCCGAAGGGCCGCAACGTCGTCATCGACAAGTCGTTCGGCGCCCCGCGCATCACCAAGGACGGCGTCACCGTCGCCAAGGAGATCGAGCTCGAGGACAAGTTCGAGAACATGGGCGCGCAGATGCTGCGCGAGGTGGCCTCCAAGACCTCCGATCTGGCCGGCGACGGCACCACCACCGCCACGGTGCTCGCCCAGGCCATCGTCAGGGAAGGCGCCAAGTCGGTGGCCGCCGGCTCGAACCCGATGGACCTGAAGCGAGGCGTCGACATGGCCGTTGCCGCCGTCGTCGCCGAGCTCAAGTCGAAGGCCAAGAAGGTCACCTCCAACGACGAGATCGCCCAGGTCGGCGCCATCTCCGCCAACGGCGACGCCGAGGTCGGCCGCATTCTGGCCGAGGCCATGAAGAAGGTCGGCAACGAGGGCGTCATCACCGTCGAGGAGGCCAAGAGCCTCGACACGGAGCTGGACGTCGTCGAGGGCATGCAGTTCGACCGCGGCTATCTCTCGCCCTACTTCATCACCAACGCCGAGAAGATGATCACCGAGCTCGACAGCCCCTACATCCTCATCCACGAGAAGAAGCTCGCCGGCCTGCAGCCCCTGCTCCCGGTCCTCGAGGCCGTCGTGCAGTCGGGCAAGCCGCTGCTCATCATTGCCGAGGAGGTCGAGGGCGAGGCGCTGGCCACCCTGGTCGTCAACAAGCTGCGCGGCGGCCTGAAGGTCGCGGCCGTCAAGGCGCCCGGCTTCGGTGATCGCCGCAAGGCCATGCTCGAGGACATCGCCGTCCTCACCGGCGGCACCGTGATCTCCGAGGACGTCGGCATCAAGCTCGAGAACGTCAACCTCGCCATGCTCGGCACCGCCAAGCGCGTCACCATCGACAAGGAGAGCACCACCATCGTCGACGGCAACGGCAAGAAGCCGGACATCGAGGCGCGTATCAAGCAGATCAAGGCGCAGATCGAGGAGACGACCTCCGACTACGACCGCGAGAAGCTGCAGGAGCGCCTTGCCAAGCTCGCCGGCGGCGTGGCGGTGATCAAGGTCGGCGGCGCCACCGAGATCGAGGTCAAGGAGCGCAAGGATCGCGTCGACGACGCGCTGCACGCGACGCGCGCCGCCGTCGAGGAGGGCATCGTCCCCGGTGGCGGTGTCGCCCTGCTCCGCGCCATGAAGGCGCTCGACGTCCTGAAGCCTGAAAACGACGACCAGAAGGTCGGCATCGCCATCGTGCGCAAGGCGCTGCAGGCCCCTGCGCGCCAGATCTTCATCAACGCCGGCGAGGACGGCTCGGTGATCGTCGGCAAGATCCTCGACAACGCCAAGCACGCCTTCGGCTACAACGCCCAGACGCACGAGTACGGCGACCTCATCGCCCAGGGCGTCGTCGACCCGGCCAAGGTCGTCCGCTGCGCCCTCCAGGACGCCGCCTCCGTGGCCGGCCTTCTCATCACCACCGAGGCCATGATCGCCGAGCACCCGAAGAAAGACGCCCCGATGCCTCCGATGGGTGGCGGCATGGGCGGCATGGGCGGCGGCATGGACTTCTGATCCCGACCAGGGCGGGGCCGGACCTCCGGGTTCGGCCCCGTTTCGCTTCTCGCCCGCTTGCGGCTCCCGAGCTTGCCGCTAAACTCCTCTCCATCCTTCGACCCAGGAGCCCTCAGTCCCATGCCCATGGCCCGTGACGACATCGAGCGCATGATCAAGGCGCGCTTCCCCGACGCCGACATCGAGCTCAAGGACCTCGCCGGCGACAACGACCACTGGCAGGCCCACGTCATCTCGTCCGAGTTCAAGGGCAAGTCGCGCGTCCAGCAGCACCAGATGGTCTACGAGGCCCTCGGCGGCCGCATGGGCGACGTCCTTCACGCCCTCGCGCTGACCACCGCCGTGAAGTAGAATCAGTCCCGAGCCGAATTGTCGGGAATTGGCGTTGACAGCGCCCCCGACCCGCCCACATCTAGTGCCAGATCACCAGCGGCCACCACCTCACCCGGCGCGAGCCGCCCGACCTCGAAAGGAACGACCGATGCCCCACCAGGACGTGCAGGACTGGATCCGCCAGACGATCGCCGCCAACGACGTCGTGCTCTTCATGAAGGGCACCAAGAACATGCCGCAGTGCGGCTTCTCCGGCCAGATCGCGCAGATCCTCGGCTACATGGGCGTCCAGTACAAGGACGTGAACGTGCTCGAGGACATGGCCATCCGCGAGGGCATCAAGGCCTTCACCAACTGGCCGACCATCCCGCAGCTCTACGTCAAGGGCGAGTTCGTCGGCGGCTGCGACATCGTCCGCGAGATGTTCCAGCAGGGCGAGCTGCAGCAGATGCTCGACGCCAAGGGCGTTCCCTACGACAAGGCCAAGCTGACGGCCTGATCGACGGCTGACACACGAATTGTTCAAGGGACGCCCGGCTAGTGTGATGATCGAGAAGTCCGTTACATACTTTTCGGCTGGGTCGGGAGACGGACTTCTCGATCTCGATCACACTAGAAACATATAGTTGGCTAGTGTCGTTCAGATCGCGAAATTCGTTCTGAGCGTGCCGGAGAATGTGACGAATTTCGCGATCACGACACTAGCCGCGGCGTCCCTTTCCTTTCAGCCGGCCAGCGCCACGTCGGCGTGGAAGCGGTTGCCGGCGAGCGTCGCCTTCACAACTCCGGCGCGGACGACGTAGTCGCCGAAGCGCTCGCCCTCGAGGCGCTCCCTCGCGTAGGCGTGAAGGATCGGCCGCAGCATCTCGACCGCCTGATCGCCGCTCACGTCCTGCGCCTGGAGCTTGTTGAGCCGCGTGCCGTCGAAGGCGGCGCCAAGGTAGAGGTTGTAGAGCCCCGGCGCCCGCCCGACGAAGCCGATCTCGGCCAGATACGGCCGCCCGCACCCGTTCGGGCATCCGGTCATGCGCACGACGATCTCGTCTTGCGTCAGCCCTGCCTCCGCGAGCACCGCCTCCAGCTGGGTGATGAGCCCCGGCAGGAACCGCTCGCTTTCCGCCAGCGCCAGCCCGCATGTCGGCAGCGCCACGCACGCCATGGACGAGCGCCGCATTCCCGACGAGGTGGCGATGACGACGCCGTGGCTCTCCAGGATGCCCTCGATCCTGCGCTTATCCTTCGCCGCCACGCGCGCGATGATCACGCTCTGGTTGGAGGTCAGAACGAAGTCGCCGTTGTGAATGGCCGCGATCTCGCGCAACGCCGTTCGGAGCCTCGTCTCGGGCGTGTCCTTGATGCGCCCGTTCTCGACGAACAGCGTCAGGTGCCATTTCTTGTCCGCCCCCTTGCCGTCGATGCTTTGGCGCCATCCGATCGGATCGCCGGTGCTGGTGAACGC
>WBZX01001844.1_pt1 | contig 15276 bp, 13 predicted proteins | sample 5204211 | NCBI WGS metagenome assembly WBZX01 (sample SAMN12344362, study PRJNA552823) | activated sludge metagenome | biome: Activated sludge suspended growth; feature: Nitrification reactor; material: Wastewater; isolation source: activated sludge from nitrification reactor of wastewater...
CGCGGCGACTGGGCGATCAGCGCCGGCCTGCGGCACAGCCAGGTCAAGTTCAAGGTGAACGACGACTACATCGTCGGCATCAACGGCGACGACAGCGGCAGCCGCAGCTACCGCAAGACGACCCCGGTGCTGGGCGTCGTCTACAAGCTCGACCCGGCCGTCAACCTCTACGCCAGCGCAGCCCGCGGCTTCGAGACGCCGACCCTCAACGAGATGTTCTACGCCACGCCGACCACCGGCTTCAACTTCGGCCTCAGCCCCGCCCGCAGCCAGCACTACGAAGCCGGCGTCAAGGCGCTGATCGGCAACAGCAGCCGGCTCAACGTCGCCGTATTCCAGGTAAGCACCGAGGACGAACTGGTCGTCCTCGCCTCCAGCGGCGGCCGCACCAGCTACCAGAACGCCGGCAAGACCTTGCGCCAGGGCATCGAAGTCGCCTTCGACACCGCCTGGCGGCGCAACCTCACGAGCCGCCTCGCCTTCACCCACCTGCGCGCCATCTACGACGAAGGCTTCACCAGCACCAAGCCCGTCGCCGCCGGCAACGCGCTCCCCGGCATCCCGCGCACCGCGCTGTTCGCCGATCTGGCCTGGAAGCCCCTGCCCGGCCTCACCGCCGCCGTCGAAGGCCTCTACCGCAGCCGCGTGTACGTCGAAGACACCAACACCGAAACCGCCGCTCCCGCCTACGCCATCGCCAACCTGCGCGTGAGCGCCGAACAGAAATCCGGACCGTGGCGCTTCACCGAGTTCGCCCGCCTGGACAACCTCTTCGACCGCCAGTACATCGGCTCGGTCATCGTCGGCGACACCGGCGGCCGCTTCTACGAACCCGCACCGGGGCGTAACGGCCTGGTCGGGGTCAACGCACGCTACAGCTTCTGAGCGGACTGTTGCTGAACTTGCAACAATGAACCAATCATTGCTGCAAGTTCAGAACAAATCTCCAGGCTTAACGCCGCGCCATTTGTTATTGCGAATAGTTCTCACCTTCATTACACTTGTTACCAGATCTTTCGGGCAAGCCAGCCACGGCCGCCATGCTTCTGCCAGCCAGCCTCAGGTCATGAACCCCAACGCCCCAGTCGGGGCGAAATTCATCTCCGGAGGCCACTTTTGGCACACAACAAAAAACGCCGCCGCACCGCGCCGGCCACCCGTCCCCAATCCATTCCTTCCGCCGCCCCCGCCGCGCTGCCGCTCGGCGCGCTGATGTTCGCCGCCTCGATGAGCGGCTGGGCGCAGACCGGCGCTGACGCCGACACCGCCACCACCCTCAAACCAGTGGTCGTCAAGGCCGCCGCCGACGCCGAACCGCAGGGCAAGGACAGCCTGCGCACCACCACCACCCGCATCGGCAAGGGCAAGCAGGAACTGCGCGACATTCCGCAGTCGATCACCGTCGTCACCGAAAAGCTGATGGACGACCGCAAGATCGACACCATCAAGGAAGCCCTCAAGATGACCTCGGGCATCACCTTCCTGGCCGCCGAGGGCGGCGAGGAAGACATCCGCCTGCGCGGCTTCCCGCTCAACACCACCGGCGACATCTTCATCGACGGCATGCGCGACCCCGGCTTCTACGACCGCGACACCTTCAATATGGACCGCGTCGAAGTGCTGCGCGGCTCGGCGTCGATGCTGTTCGGCCGCGGCTCGACCGGCGGCGCGGTGAACCAGGTCAACAAGCGCGCCCGGCTGATCGACGAACAGCAGATCGACGTCACCGTCGGCAGCCACAATTACCACCGCGTCGTCGCCGACATCAACTTCAAGACCGGCGACGACGCCACGCTGCGCCTCAACGTCATGCGCACCAAGGCCGACAACAACGGCGCCGGCACCAGCCTCGACAAGCAGGGCGTGGCCGCCGACTACCGCTGGGGCATCGGCACCCGCGACGAATTCGAAGTCGGCCTGTTCCACCTCGAGAACAACAATGGCATCAACTACGGCCTGCCGTGGATCCGCAAGTACGCCGGCGCGCCGGTCTCCGCCACCACCATGCTGCCGGTCGACCCGAAGAACTACTACGGCATGGCGAGCGACCGCAACGACGGCACCGCCAGCTACGGCACGCTGATGCACACCCACCGCTTCTCGGACGACACCGAACTCGTCACCAAGGTGCGCAAGGGCGACTTCAGCCGCGACCAGCGCGCCAGCACCATCCGCCTCGCCGCCGCCGGCCTGCAGCCGGGCGGCGTGGCCGCCAGCCTCGACACCTTCAGCGGCGCCACCGTCCTCACCCGCGGCTTCCAGCCGAAACTGCAGAGCTACGAAAACCTGCTCGCCCAAAGCGATCTGTCCAGCAAGTTCGAAGCCTGGGGCATGCAGCACCACGCCCAGGCCGGCGTCGATTTCGCGTGGGAGAAAAAACGCGTGTACGGCGCCCCCAGCGCCGCCCAGGGCGGCATCACCATCGCCAAGCCGACCACCACCGCCGGCACCCCCGACGACGGCGCATGGATAGACGAGGGCCAGCGCCTGATCCGCAAGAGCAACGAATTCGAGAGCTTCGCCGGCGGCCTCTACGCCCAGGACCTGATCGAATTCATCCCGCACTGGAAGTTCCTCGCCGGCCTGCGCTACGACGCCATGTCCGGCCAGTTCGACCAGTTCAACCTCGCCACCGGCGCGGTCACCCACTACCAGCAAGCCATCTACAAACCCAGTCAGCGCGTCGGCCTGCTCTACCAGCCGAGCGAGCGCGAGTCCTACCACCTCTCCTACGCCACCTCGTTCAACACCTCGGGCGACACCTATTCCTACAGCGCCGCGACGGTCGGCGTAGCGCCGGAAAAAGCCATCAACATGGAACTCGGCGGCCGCATCGAATCGGCCAGCCGCAACATGAGCACCCGGCTGGCGCTGTTCCGCGGCGTCAAGCTCAACGAGCGCAACACCGACCCGCTGGTGCCGAGCATCGTCACGCTGTCCGGCAAGCGCCACGCCACCGGCATCGACATGGACGTGGCCGGCAAGATCACCCCGCGCTGGGAGATTTTCGGCTCCTACACGTGGATCTGGGACGCCGAGATCGACAAGAAGAGCCCCACCAACAACGACGAACTGCAAGGCCAGCGCCCGTCGCTGATCCCCAAACACCAGGGCACGCTGTGGAACAGCTACCAGTTCACCGAAAAGCTGCGCGCCGGGGTGGGATTCAACGCCCGCACCAAGCTCACCCCCAACCGCAACCCGGGCTTCTACTCCGAAGGCTACGTGACCACCGACCTGATGGCCGAATACGAAGCCATCGCCGACAAGCTGATGCTCAAGGCCAACCTCAACAACGTCACCAACAAGCTGTACGCCGACGCCTTCTACACCGGCCACTACGTGCCCGGCTTCGGCCGCACCCTGTACCTGACCGCCAACATGAAGTTCTGACGCCCGCCACCCGTCGCGCCGACACCGGCCGTATCCACACCCCACCGGGGCCGGGCCGACCCGCCCGTCCCCGCACCGCCCACCGCCATGCTCCTGCAGATTCCCGACCTCCTCACCCCCGACGAAATCCGCCACGCCCGCCAGCTGCTGGCCGACGCCCCGTGGGCGGACGGACGGGACAGCGCCGGCCCGCAGGCCGCCACCGTCAAGAACAACCAGCAGCTGCCCCACGACGCCCCCGCCGCGCGGGCGATCCGCCAGCTCGTGCTGGCCGGCGTCGAACGGCACCCGCTGCTCCTCGCCGCCGCACTGCCCAAAAGGATATTCACCCCGCGCATCAACCGCTACGGCGGCGCCACCTCCTGCTACGGCGCCCACGTCGACAACGCGATCCGCTTCACCGCCGAAGGCGAACGGGTGCGCACCGACGTCTCCTGCACGGTGTTCCTCTCCGATCCCGGCGACTACGACGGCGGCGAACTGCAGGTCCAGGACACCTACGGCAGCCGCGGCGTCAAGCTGCCCGCCGGCCACGCCGTGCTCTACCCCGGCACCAGCGTCCATCAGGTCACCCCGGTCACCCGCGGCCACCGGCTGGCCTGTTTCTTCTGGATCGAAAGCATGGTGAGAAGCGACGAACAACGCCGCCTGCTGTTCGACCTCGACATGGCCCTGATGCGCCTGCGCGAGCGCCACGGCGAAACCGACGAAGCGGTCAGCCTCACCGGCACCTATCACAACCTGCTGCGCATGTGGGCCGACACCTGAACCCGCCCGCCCCGATCGATCCCCGCCACGCCCGCCCGCCCACCTCGCCATGCCACCGCCCCCGATCAGCCTCGCCGACCACGAAGCCCGCGCCCGCACGGTGCTGGACGACAACGCCTGGGCCTATTTCGCCGGCGGCGCCGCCGACGAGCTCGCCATTGCCGCCGGCCGCCGCGCCTGGGATGCGCTGCGCCTCCATCCCCGCGTCCTGCGGCCGCTGGCCGGCGGCCACACGCGCGTCGAGCTGCTCGGCCGCCGCCTCGCCCACCCGATCCTGCTCGCTCCGGTCGCCTTCCAGCGCCTGGCCCACCCCGACGGCGAACTGGCCAGCGCGCTGGCCGCCGCCGCCCAGCAGGCCGGCTTCGTGCTCAGCACGCAGGCCAGCGTGCCGCTCGAAACCATCGCCGGCGCCGTCGGCGACGACCCCGAGCGCGGCCCGCTGTGGTTCCAGCTCTACCTGCAGCACGACCGCGGCTTCAACCGCGAACTCGTGCGCCGCGCCGAAGCCGCCGGCTACGAAGCCCTCGTGCTGACCGTCGACGCCCCCTGCCACGGCGCCCGCGACCGCGAACGGCGCGCCGGCTTCCGCCTGCCGCCGGGCATCGCGGCGGTCAATCTGGCCGGCCTGCCGCCGCGCCCGCCGCGCCCCGCCGGCCCCGGCCGCAGCGCGCTCTTCGACGACCTGCTGCACGACGCCCCGACCTGGGACGACATCGCCTGGCTGCAGGCCGAAACCCGCCTGCCGCTGATCCTCAAAGGCATCCTGCACCCCGACGACGCCCGCCAGGCCGCCCGCCTGCACGCCGCCGCGGTCATCGTCTCGAACCACGGCGGGCGCACCCTCGACAGCGCCCCGCCGGGCGCCGACGTCCTGCCGCGCATCGCCGACGCGGTCGGCGCCACGCTGCCGCTGCTGGTCGATGGCGGCATCCGGCGCGGCACCGACGTGCTCAAGGCGATCGCCCTCGGCGCCCGCGCGGTGCTGGTCGGCCGGCCCTACGTGTTCGGCCTCGCCAACGCCGGCGCGGCGGGCGTCGCCCACGTCATCCGGCTGCTCCGCGACGAACTCGAAATCGCCATGGCCCTGACCGGCTGCGCCACGCTCGACGCGCTCCCGCCCGATCTCCTGACCGGCTGAACGGCGGCCCGCCGGAGCGGCGGCCGGCGGCGCCCGGTGCTAAGGTGAAACCAGATTCCCTCAGCGAGGCCCGCCCATGTCCGCCACCCCATCGACCGCCGCGCTGTTCGCCGTCCAGTTCCTGCTGACGCTCGGGTGGACGATCTACGCCGCCTTCCTGCCCCGGCTGGCCAGCGCCGCCGGGCTGGGCAGCGGCGTCGTGGCGCTGTTGCTGATGCTCGACCAGCTGCTTTTCGTCGCCGGCGATCTGGCCGCCGGCATCGCCACCGACCGCCTCGAAGACCAGCTGCCACGCCTCGGCCGCGCCATCGCGCTGACCGCGCTGCTGTCGTGCCTGGCCTTCCTGCTGCTGCCCCACGCGGCGGGCGGCGGCGGCGCCGCGCTGATCGCCGTCACCGTGCTGTGGACGCTGAGTTCGTCGGCGCTGCGCGCGCCGGTCTTCGCGCTGCTCGGCAAGCACGCCACGCCCACCGGGCTGCCGCTCGCCGCCGCCGGCGCATTGGTCGGCATCGGCGTGGCCGGCGCGGTGGCCCCTCTGCTCACCGCCGAGCTGCGCCACATGGCGCCGGCGCTGCCCTTTGCCGTCGCCAGCATCGCGCTGGCGGTGGCGGTGCTGGCGCTGATCCGCGTCATGCCGGCCGGGCTGGCGCCGGCTCCGGCCGCCGCGCCGCCGTCGCACGGCAGCACCGCGGTACGGCTGGCGCTGCTGGCCGGGCTGGCGGCCCTCGCCTTCCAGGTGCACGCCAACCTCAACAGCCTGGCCTTGTTCAAGCGCTTCGCCAGCGGAGCCGAGCTCGACCGGCTGATGCCCCTGTTCTGGATCGGCTTCAGCGTCGCGATGCCGGCCGCCGGCTGGCTGGTGCGCCGCCACGGGGCCATCCCGGTGGCCAGCGGCGGGGCGCTGCTCGGCGCCGCGGCCAGCCTCGCCGCGGCGCATGCCGCCAGCCTCGCGCCCCTCGCCGCCAGCCAGCTGACGGCCGGCGCCGGCTGGGCGCTGATCCTGTTGCCGGCGATGAGCTTCGCCAGCCAACTGGGCCGGCGCGGCGCCGAAGGCCGCTACACCGGCGGCCTGTTCGCGGTGCTCGCGCTGCTGGCCCTGCTGCGCATCGGCATCAGCTGGCAGCAGCTGCCCGCCGATCCGGCCTGGGCCGGCGCGCTGCTGCTGGTGCCGCCGCTCGGCTGGGCGGCCGTGGCGCTGGCGCTGCCGCTGGCCGGCCGCCCACTGCGCAGCCGCGTGCCGCGCTGAACTTCAATCCGCCGCTCACGCAAAAACCGCGCCCAGATCCACCGTGCCGCGGCTGCCGACGTGGCGCCGCTGGCCGCGCACCCAGCGCGCGGCGCGGGCCCGGCCGCAGTCGCGCAGTTCGTGCAAAAAGGCGCGCGCCGCGTTGAGCTTGCTGCCCTTGCCGGCCTCGGCCAGTTCGGTCGCATCGATCAAATGGAAGCGCAGCCCCATCAGCCGCCGCTCGTGGCGCCCCAGCGGCAGCCAGCCGGCGCTCTCGGCGATGTCGCTGCGGGCGTGGGCGATCATCCGCATCTCGCGCAGGAAGGTCGTCGAGAAACCCAGCTCCATCGTGCGCGCGGCGATGTCCTCGGCACTGCGCGGCGCCTCGGCGATGGTCAGCGGATTGAGCAGCACCAGCAGCAGATCGCGCGCCTGGCATTCGTAGATCAGCGGATAGATCGCCGGGTTGGCGGTGAAGCCGCCGTCCCAGTACGCCTCGCCGTCGATCTCGACGGCGTGGTGCAGGGTCGGCAGGCAGGCCGAGGCGAGCAGCATGTCCTCCGTCAGTTCGCCGGTGCGGAACAGCCGCACCTTGCCGGTTTTCACCGCGGTGGCGGCGATGAACAGCTTCAGCCGGCAATCGTGCCGGATGCGCTCGAAGTCGAACTGGGCGTGCACCACGTCGCGCAGCGGATTCAGCTCGAAGGGGTTGAACTCGTAGGGCGAGAACAGCCGCGTCAGGCTCAGCATCGCGCTCACCGGCCCCGGCAGCGCGCCGTCGCCGGCGGGGTTGAGGCTGTGCAGCAGGTCGAGCTCGAGCGGCGTGCAGTCGGCCACCGCCTCCCAGAAGGCGGCCAGACTCTCGCGCGCGCCTTCCGCCCCGCCCCGCGTCCAGCCCTGGGCCAGCGCCACCGCATTCATCGCCCCGGCGCTCGTCCCGCTGATTCCGTCGAGCGACCAGCCGTCTTCGAGCAGGCGGTCGAGCACGCCCCAGGTATACGCCCCGTGCGCGCCGCCGCCCTGCAAGGCCAGGCTCAGCCCCGGCGCCGCGTCGCTGTCGCCCTTCCACCACTGTTTGCGGAACATGATCGGACTCCTTCCATTCATTGCTCATGCGGATGCTGCAGTGCACAATACATGAAGTATGGACGATGGAAGGTTGCAGAAGTTCAAGGGAGGCCAATGTCGTGGCGGGCAGATCGTCGCTTGTGGCCCGTGCTAAACCAGTTTCGCGGACGCGAAAACGCAGGGGCTTTATCACGTGACAAGAGCGATGGGTAGTGTTCTCGATTAATAAAGTTTGAGACACCAGCAATCTTGCTGATCAATCAACTGGGCTGTCTCAGCTTAGGTATCTGCTGCCACGGCAACGCCCTTCTCTCGCCTGGAGTCCATGACTCGCCAAACATTGAGTTCGATCCAGTCGGCAAGCGCCGCTATTTGGTCAGAAGCCTCTCGTCCCAACGGCGTCAAGCTGTATTCCACATATGGCGGAACAACCTGGTGAGCAAAGCGCAGGACAAAGCCGTCCTCCTCTAGCCGTTTCAAGGTCTGGGCCAGCATCTTCTCGCTCACACCGGATGCCTTGCGGCGCAATTCGCTGAAGCGCAACGTCCCTTCGCGCAGGCTGATCAGGCACAGCACACCCCATAGGCTGCTCATGTGCTTGAGGATATCCCTGGACGGGCAGTCCACCGTAAACAACTCTCCCAGCTTGATTTTCTCGGTCAAGGTTTTGCTGTGCGCTTCTTGCGGCATGTTTCCACTCCAGATGTGCATTCAATGACTTAAGCACTAACCTTTAGGTGCGTACTTCCATAAAGTTAGTTTAACAACTAGCATCGACTTTTGAAAGTCAAACCACGTTGTTATGAGGCTAAGCATGAGCAATTCGATTCTTGTCACCGGCGCTTCTGGCCATTTCGGCCAACTCGTTCTGCAGCATCTGACCGAGACGCTGTCCGTTCCCGCCAGCCGCATCGTCGCGGCCAGCCGTAACCCCGCCAAACTGGCTGACTGGGCCGCCAAGGGTGTTGCAACGCGTGCGCTCGACTTCGAGCAGCCCGAAACTTTTGCATCGGCCTTTGCTGGCATCGAGCGCGCCCTGCTGGTCAGCACCGACGCGCTGGATCGCCCAGGCCGCCGGCTGGAACAGCACACCAATGCCATTCGAGGGTTGGAAGCAGCCGGCGTCCGCCACGTCGTCTACACCTCTGCCCCCAATCCCGAAGGTGCGCCGCTGCTGCTCGCCCCCGACCATGAGGGCACAGAGAAGGCACTGGCGGCCAGTGGCTTGGCGGGTTGGACTGTGTTGCGCAACCACTGGTATTTCGAAAACCTGTTCTCTTTCTTGCCGCCGGCCATTGCTTCGGGCAAGTGGTACGCCGCCGATGGTGGCCAAGGCAGTGCAGACATCGCGCGCAGCGACCTGGCACTGGCGGCGGCGGCCGTACTGGCAGGCACCGAGACCGGCAAGCACACCTACACCCTGTCCGGCCCCAAGGCGCTGACCAAAGCCGAGATCGCCGCTGCCGTCGGCGCTGCGATCGGCCAACCGATCGAGGTCGTGCAGATTCCTTTGGAGGCACTGGTGCAAGGCATGGCGCAAGCGGGCTTGCCTGAACCCTTGGCGCGCGTCTTCGCGTCGTTCGACACCAACACCGAAGGCGGCCGCGTCGCCAAAGTCACGGGTGACTTCCAGCGCATCACCGGTCGTCAACCGCAGTCCTTCGAGGACTGGCTGCAAGCGAACACAGCAGCCCTCGCGGCGCTTTGATTTCCCCTGGCTGCCGCGACCGGCAGTTTTATCTCAAAGGAGCACCCATGAGCAACAAAGACACCGTCGTCGACTACCTGAAAGTCGTCTTCAACCAGCGTGACCTGGCCAAAGCCGAGACGTACTGGGCTGGCGACATGATCCAGCACAATCCGGGCATGCCCAATGGCCTGGACGTGTTGCGCGGCTTCATCAGCAGCCCTGGCCCCAGCCCAACCTACGAGGCAGGTTTAGCCATGGAAGACGGCAATCTGGTGATGGTCCACGGCCGCTACACCAACTGGTTCGGCAAGACCATGATCGCCGTGGACATCTTCCGCCTCGAAAGCGGCAAGGTGGTGGAGCACTGGGACGTCATGCAGGAAGAAGTCCCGGCAGACCAGGCGGCCAACGGCAACACCATGTTTCCCGCCAAATAAAACACGCATTGGAGATTACGTTATGAAAGCAATTCAACTGCGCGCACCCGGTGGACTGGACCGGCTTGAGATGGTCGATTTGCCGGACCCCGGCGCACCGGGGCCGGGTCAGATTCGCGTCCGCATCCATGCCAGTTCGCTGAACTTCCACGACCTCGGCGTGGTCAGCGGCAACATGCCTTCGGTCGATCGTCGCATTCCGATGGCGGATGGCGCGGGCGTTGTCGAGGCGGTCGGTGCCGGCGTCAGCGATTTCGCGGTCGGTGATCACGTCGTTTCGACCTTCTTCCCTACCTGGTTGAACGGCGACCCCGTTAGCGGCGATTTCTCGACGGTTCCCGGCGACGGCGTAGACGGCTACGCTCGCGAATGGGTGGTGGCTGAAGCGACCTCGTTTACCCGCGCACCCCAAGGCTGGAGCCATGCGGAAGCAGCCACTTTGACAACGGCAGGCCTGACGGTCTGGCGTGCCTTGGTCGTCAATGGCGGCTTGAAGGCTGGGGACACTGTGTTGGTGCAAGGGACCGGCGGCGTTTCTGTCTTCGCACTGCAGCTTGCAAAAGCCATGGGAGCGACGGTCATCGCGACCTCGTCTTCGGACGAAAAGCTCGAGCGCGCGAAGCTGCTCGGTGCCGATCACCTGATCAACTACCGGCGCGAACCTGAGTGGGCCAAGCCGGTGTTGGAGATCACCAACGGACGCGGCGTCGATCATGTGGTCGAAGTCGGTGGCGCCGGCACGCTGGCGCAATCGATCCAAGCCGCACGCGTGGCGGGCCACATTGCTCTTATCGGCGTCCTCACCGGGCCGGCCGGGCCGGTGCCTACCGCAGGCTTGACGGTACGCCAACAGCGTCTGCAGGGTCTGATCGTCGGCAGTCGCCAACACCAGAAAGATCTCGTCCGAGCGCTCGACGTCTTGCCGATTCGCCCTGTGATCGACCAGTCCTTCCCACTCACTGATCTCGCCGAAGCCTTCCGTCTGCAGCAGGCGGGTGGGCATTTCGGAAAGATTGGCATCGAGTACTAACCGCATCCGTACCCCATCAAAGCAGGAAAAGACTATGAAATCACATCTTGTAAAAGTCAGCTTGGCACTCAGCATGGCGCTGGGCTCCTTGGCCGCTGCCGCCCAATCTTCGGTCTCCACACCGCACAAGAACGTCACCGCACCGGCCGCCATTCCGGCAGCCCACTTGAAGGCCGAGGACCGAGCCCAAGTGGAAGCACTCAAGCGGCAAGTGGCTGCGATTGCAGCGCAGCGTCGAACCGAGCAGGCCAACTTGGCAAACTTCGACGATCTCGACTTCAATGTCTACAGTGGTCAGAAATGGAACGAGTTGCCCAAGAGCCACGCGCCGGACATCGTCGTTCATATGCCGGACGGTCGCGTCACCCAAGGCTTGCCCGCGCACATTGAGGAGCTCAAGCCGATGTTTGTCTTCGCCCCTGATACGCGTATCAGGGAGCATCCGATCCGTATCGCCTCGGGCGAGTGGACGGCCGTGTCTGGGGCTGTAGAAGGGACGTTCTCGCAGCCGATGCCCATCGGGAACGGCAAGACGATTGCCCCCACCGGCAAAGCCTTCAAGCTCGGCATGGTCACCATCGGCCACTGGAACAAGGACGGCGTCATGGACGAGGAATGGCTGTACTGGGACAATCAATCCCTGTTGAAGCAGATTGGCTTGGCGCAGTAATGCGCTATGAGCAAGTTACCGAGGTGGCACAACCATGACCAAGCGATTGCCGACGTTTTTCATCTCCCATGGTGGCGGTCCTTGGCCATGGACGGACGGAATGGCCGAGGGTCCTTATTCAAAACTGGCCGCGTCATTGCGGCGCATGGCGGCGGATGCGGGCGGCCGGCCGCGCGCCATCTTGATGGTGTCTGCGCATTGGGAGGCCCCCGTGTTCACGGTGCAGTCCAATCCGCATCCCCCCATGGTGTACGACTACTACGGGTTTCCCGAACACACCTACCAGATTCGCTATGCGTCAGCTGGTGACCCTGCCTTGGCCGAACGTGTAGCGGAGTTGCTGCGCGAAACCGGCCTGGGCGTGCAACTGGACCCTGACAGGGGCTACGACCATGGCATGTACGCTCCCATGGCCATTGCCTATCCGAACGCGGACATGCCCACCGTGCAGCTCTCCCTGTTGGCAGGACTGGATCCCAAAGCACACTTCGAACTGGGCCGGGCGCTGGCCCCATTGCGCGATGAAGGCGTGCTGCTGGTCGGCAGCGGCTTGAGTTACCACAACCTGCGGGCCTTTGGGCCGGCTGCAGGACAGGTGTCCACGGCGTTCGATGGCTGGCTGCACCAAACCATGACCTTGCCGCCAGCAGAACGGACCCGGGCGTTGCTTGACTGGGAACAGGCGCCCGCTGCGCGCCTGGCGCATCCGCGCGAAGAACATCTGCTGCCGCTGATGGTGGCCGTTGGCGCTGCCGAGCAGGAAGTCGCCCGTGTTGTCTACCATGAGCAAGGCTTTATGGGTGGCGTGACCGCTTCGAGTTTTCAGTTCGGTGCCACAGCTCAATGACCTGTGGCACAAGACGACCATCAATGTGAATCGCAGGATTTCTTCAGTACAGCAGTCTCAGACTATGTTGTTTTGTCTCAGACTTTATTGTCCGTGAACAGCGGCGGCAGGGCCAGGTTTCAGCGAGTGAGTGATCCGGGTTTTCGCGGACGCGAAAACGGATGCCTGCGTTGCGTGACAGATGACCTACACCAAGTGGTCGCTCGAGTTCTGAAAGCGAATGACGGACATGTCGTAGAGCAGACATTGGTATTTTCGCGTGCTTGATAACAAGACCGGTGGCATGGTCAAGCCGATCAGTCCCAGAGCCCCGGGCTTTACGTCAATCGTCCCGAGCGTCGGTAGCGCGATCCGGCAAGCAGGGCCAATCCGGTACCAGCAAGAAGCATCGAGCCCGGCGCAGGGACGGCCATGACTGCACCGGGAATGAGCGCCATCACGCTTGCCCCGCTGCCCCCGCCGTTGCCTTTACCCCCAACCGATTGATTGCCTGAGTAGAACCAGAAATACCACGCTCCACCTGGCTCAATTGCATACTCTGTGCCGGAAAACATGAACACATGAAACTCCAGCTCATCAAACGGACCTGAATTCAGGAAACCCCAGCCGGGCTGGGGGGTCGTTCCGTCCGGCGCGCTGTAGCCCTTGTTCCCCAGACTCGTGTAGTACAGGTGCCCCATCTCGCTGCTGGTGATGTTGTAGCCCGCGGTAGTCGAGCCGTCATAGCCAAAAGCGTAAGGTCCATCCACGGTCGTGGGGAGCCGCCATCCGCTGCGCCAGTCGATGGTCGTCGCATACCCTGGGTAAAGAGTCACCGACAGGCTGGCTCCGAGATTGGCGGCCCAGTCCATCTGAGCGCCCCAGTTATCCCAGTCGCGGGTGTAATCGAGCCAGACGAGCCCCGGTGCATTCAGCTCACCCTCGAAGATCAACTTGTGAGTCGCTCCGCCGTAGGTCGCTGTGCCTATCGTGGTCAATGGGGCCGCTTGGGCGGCAGCAGCCAACACGAGAAACGGCACGGCCAGCCCCAACACTGCGGTTTTCATGATTCTCTCCTTTTCCGTTCAGCCCCACGGGTGACTTCCATCGTGCGCGCCCGGACAACCCGGGAACGCCCACCGTCAAAGACCTCTCGATCATGCCCATTTCATTTTTCGCCGATGGAGCGGCGCGCCGGATCACTCCCCACCCCGCCGCCGGCGTTCCTGGCCAGTAGCACCGCCGCCACCAGCCGGCGGGCGGCGAGGTCGTTGGCGCTGCGGCGGGCGGCGAGGTGGGTGGCCTGGGCAGTGACCACGTTGAGGTAGCTCACGGTGCCGGCGCGGTACTGGTTGTCGGCGATGGTTTCGGCCTCGGCCGCGGCGGCCACGGCGGCGTCCTGCTCGGCGGCGGCGGCTTCGAGGTAGCGCGCCGCGGCGAGGTTGTCCTCGACTTCCTGGAAAGCGCCCAGCACGGTCTGGCGGTAGGTGGCCACCGCCTGTTCCCAGCTTGCCTGGGCCTGGCCGACCGCCGCCTTTTTCGCGCCGGCGTCGAAGATCGTCGCGGCGAGGCTCGGGCCGAGGGACCAGTAGCGGCTCGGCACGGTGAGGAGATCGGCGAGGTCGGAACGGCGGAAGCCGGCCGAGGCGGTGAGGCCGAGCACCGGAAAGCGCGCCGCCTCGGCCGCGCCGATGGCGGCATTGGCGGCGGCGACGCGGCGCTCGGCTGCGGCGATGTCCGGGCGGCGTTCGAGGAGGACCGACGGCAGCGTGACCGGCACCGCGGCGACCGGCAGCGGCGCGGCGACGGCGGCAATCGCGAAACCGGCCGGGGCCTCGCCGACCAGCACCGCGATGGCGTGTTCGTACTGACTGCGCGACAAGGCCGCGTCCAGCGCTGCCGCACGCGCGCTGCGCAGCTGGCTTTCGGCCTGGGCCACATCGACCTTGCCGGCCACGCCGGCGGCGTAGCGGTTGCGGGTGAGCTGCAACGAGCGCTGGTAGGCCGCCACGGCCGCATCGAGGAGCTGCTTCTGGCGGTCGGCGGCGCGCAGCTGGAAGTAGCTTTGGGCCAGCGCCGCATGGGCCGACAGGCGCGCCGCGGCGAGATCGCCCGCGCTGGCCTCGACGCGCAGTTCGGCGGCATCCACGTTGCGGGCGATGCGCCCCCACACGTCGGCCTCCCAGCTGGCGGTGGCGCCGACGCTGAAACTGTTTTTCGGTGGCGCGCTGCCGGCCGTGGCGGTGGCCGCGGAGGTGGCCGAACGGCTGGCCCCGGCGCTGGCGTTGAGCGCCGGGAACCACGACGCCCGCGCCGCGTCGGCCAGCGCCCGGGCCTGGCGGAACTGGGCTTCGAAGGCGCGCAGGTTCTGGTTGGAGATGTCGACCCGGGCCTGCAGCGCGTCGAGCTGCGGGTCGCCGAAAACCGTCCACCAGCGGTCGGACGCCGCCGGATCCTGCGGGCTGGCCGGTTTCCAGTCGCCGGCCTCCTTGAATGCCACCGGGGTGTCGACGGCCGGGCGGACGTAGTCGGGGCCGACAGCGCACGCCGAAAGCAACAAAGCCGCAAACAGTAGGGGCGAACTTGTTCGCCCACATGGCGTGGTAAGCGCGTGTCGGGCGAACAAGTTCGCCCCTACGGAAGCTTTCATCGTCGGAGCCTTTCTTCCAGACCGGTGCGTTTTCATGTTGCCTCGCCGATGCGGCGCGCCGGCTGACGGCGCAGGCGGTCCATCATCACGAACACCACCGGCGTCGTGTAGAGCGTCAGGATCTGGCTGAGGATCAGCCCGCCGACAATCGCGATGCCGAGCGGCTGACGCAGTTCGGCGCCGTCGCCGCTGCCGATGGCCAGCGGAATCGCGCCGAACAGCGCCGCCAGCGTGGTCATCAGGATCGGCCGGAAGCGCAGCACGGCGGCGTCGTGGATCGCCTCGCGGGCGCTGGCGGCGCCGGCGCGCATCCGCTCGATGGCCACGTCGATCATCATGATGGCGTTTTTCTTGACGATGCCGATCAGGAGGATCACGCCG
>WBZX01001845.1_pt1 | contig 15261 bp, 20 predicted proteins | sample 5204211 | NCBI WGS metagenome assembly WBZX01 (sample SAMN12344362, study PRJNA552823) | activated sludge metagenome | biome: Activated sludge suspended growth; feature: Nitrification reactor; material: Wastewater; isolation source: activated sludge from nitrification reactor of wastewater...
AACGAAAACAGGTTTGCCTCGGCTACCTGTCACCCGCTGCATTCATGCGGCAATATTATGAAAAGCTATTCGCCGCTTAACCCGTTGGACTCCACTATTGCCAATTGACCTCATTTGTGCCACAACCGAGGCCTTTGGAGACCTACCGAGACTAAAGAGTAATTTTTGAGACTGGAACTAAGACCCTGTTTTATATGGGTCTTAGTTGGTCTTGAGTGGTCTGGGTTAGACCGCTTATTGGTGGAGACGGCGGGAATCGAACCCGCGTCCGCAAGCCCTCTACAGACAGTTCTACATACTTAGCCATGTTATTTGATTTGACCTGGCAACCGCCAACCGGCAGGCTGATGACAGGCGAGTCACCTTGCGTTTAATGTTCTGCAAAGTGACCCTGCAGAACACGATCCTCGTTAGTGACTCTGCTGTCTGTTGCCAGACCCGGCGTTGAGGCCCACCGGTGCAGAGGCTAGCCGAATTAAGCGGCTAAAGCGTAGTTTTCGTCGTTTGCGACTATTGTTTTCAGATGGATTTGCGAGGTAATCTGATCCTCGGTATGCCCTGCGCTGCTTTGCAACCCACGTCGAAACCAGATCGTCCCCGGTATTCGTTGGTAGTGCATAGGATAGTAATAAAACCAAAAGGTTCAAACCCTATGAATTGGTTATTCTAACAGAATTAAGAAGTGCAGCTTTAGAGATACGCTAATAATTCTTTGGGATGATCAATCAGATACTTGGTTCCCCAGGTTTCAGGTGGCTGATCACTGCCCAGATAGCCATAGCGGGCGACGATGGGTTGCATGCCTGCGGCCAGACTGGCTTGGACATCGCGTATGTCGTCTCCTAGATAAATGCAGTTGGCAGGAGCGATGGTCATTTTGTTACTGGCGGTCAGCAGTGGTTCCGGGTGTGGCTTCGTGTTAGCGATTTCGTCACCGCAAATAATACAAGCAACTCGTTGTGCTAAGCCGAGCATTTCAATCAATGGGTGTGCGAAGCGCGAGGGTTTGTTGGTTACGATGCCCCAAGGTAGGTTCATTATTTCCAGTTGATCCAATAGTTCGTCAACACCCGGAAACAAGCAGGTGTCATGGCATAGACGCTGTGTATAAAAATTAAGAAATTCATCACGCATAGATTCGTAGTCATCATCGCCCGGTTTGATGTTGAAGCCGAGACCGAGTAGTCCTCGTGAGCCGGCGGATGCCTGTGGGCGGATTTGTGCAATGGATAGTTCGGACAAGCCGCGCGCGATGCGTTGCCGATTCAGGGCATGGCCGAGATCGGGTGCGGTGTCGGCCAGCGTTCCATCGAAGTCGAAAAGGACTGCTTTAATCATGAGTTAGAGGTTAAAGTGGTGCTATTTGAGCTAGCTACGATAGGCCATGATGTAGTTAACGTCGGAATCATTTTCTAGTGCGTAGACTTTGGTGATCGGGTTGTATGTCATGCCGATTAATTTTTCATCGATAAGACCTGCATTGCGTGCCATACGTGCAAGCTCTGAGGGTTTAATGAATTTAGTATACTCATGTGTGCCGCGCGGCAGCAGTTTTAATACGTATTCGGCACCAATAATGGCAAACAGGTATGCTTTGGGATTACGGTTGATGGTTGAGAAGAAAACCCATCCATTAGGTTTGGCTAACTGAGCGCATGAGCGGATAATGCTCATTGGATCCGGTACATGCTCGAGCATTTCCATGCAGGTGACCACATCATAGTGCTGTGGTTGTTCTTTGGCCAAGGATTCCACGGTGATCTTGCGATAATCCACCTGATGGCCACTTTCCAACAGGTGCAGCTTGGCAACCTTGAGCGCTTTGTCGCCGAGATCGATACCGGTCACATGAGCGCCTTTGGCTGCCATGCTTTCGGATAAAATGCCACCGCCGCAGCCGACGTCCAATACGGTTTTTCCTGCCAATCCGTGTGTCAGTTCATCAATGTAATTAAGGCGTAACGGATTGATTTCATGCAGTGGTTTGAATTCACTGTTCGGATCCCACCAGCGGTGTGCGAGTTGGCTGAATTTTTCGAGTTCCAGTGGATCAACATTAATGCCGTCAGTTTCCATATGTGTTCCTTTGTACCTATTGTTTTAATGTGGTAACGATACGCTCATGCCACAAAGCTGTGCGATATTGCAATTCAAGCGAATTGAGCGTCGTCAGTTCTTTGTCTTTGAGTAGCATTCTACCATTTACCCACACATGACTCACTTGTTCACGGCTTGCTGTGTAAACCAAATGCGAAATCGGATCATAACAAGGTGTGAGATTAAGATCGGAAAAATTGATTGCGGTGATATCAGCCGCTTTTCCCATGGTTAATGAGCCGGTTATTTCTCCTAGTCCCAAAGCGTTAGCGCCGTTCAATGTAGCCATTCTCAGTACTTGGTGTGCAGGCATGACACTCGCCTGATTGCTGGTTGCTTTTGCCAATAGTGCCGCCAGACGCATTTCTTCAAACATATCCAGACGATTGTTGCTGGCTGCGCCGTCTGTGCCTAGACCGACGTTAACGCCTTGATGAGCCAATGATGGAATGGGTGCAAAGCCGCTGGCAAGTTTCATATTGGATGAAGGGCAGTGCGCGACACTGCAACCATATTGATGCATGAGTTTAATTTCATGGTCTGTCAGATGTACCATGTGGACTGCAATCAAATTCGGGTTGAGCAATCCTAACTGATGTAAGCGCTCAATCGGTCGTATACCGGTGGATTCCAGATTCATGCGGATTTCATCCCGGGTTTCGTGCAAATGCGTGTGGATGGGGGTATTGAGTTGTTCTGCATATGTCAGGATGCTGTTAAATGTTTTATCACTGACGGTATAGGGTGCATGTGGCGCAAAGCAGAAGGAGAGTAGGGGATGCTGGTGGTATCGATCACGTAATTCCAGTCCCTTGGTCAAATAATCGTCAGCATCGCTGGCATAGGCAGTCGGAAAATCAATGACGATCATACCGATGGCGGCGCGTATTCCTGAGCTGATTGCAGCTTCAACACAAGACTCTGGGAAGAAGTACATGTCATTAAAACAGGTAATGCCGCCTTTGATCATCTCAGCACAGGCAAGCTGGGTGCCGTCCGATACAAACTGTGCATCGACATGTCGATTTTCGATTGGCCAGATGTGCTTATTGAGCCATTCCATCAGGGGCAGATCATCAGCCAGTCCACGCATTAATGTCATCGCTGCATGGGTATGCAAGTTAATCAAACCTGGGATTAACGCATGATCACTCAGTGTGATTGTCTGCCGGGGGTTATAGCACAGTTTGGCTGCGGATATTGGCAGAATATCTTTGATGATTCCATTGTCGATTGCGATGGCATGTTGAGGCAATACGACTTCAGCGGGTTCAATGGGAATGATCCATTTTGCTTCTATCAGTGTGTCTATTTCTATCCAATCATTCATGCGCTGCTATACAGAAAGAAAAAAGCCCTGCAGCATATACAGCAGGGCTTTATCTGGAGAAATATAAATAACCGTTTATTTTATACCGATTACTTCAATCTCAACGCGGCGATCAGGTGCAAGGCACGCTTTTAATTCCTTGCCATGGCCATGACAAGAATTACCCGTTACCGGATCAGCTTCACCTTTGCCGGAAGCAATAATGCGGTTCGGATCAATACCTCTCGAAACTAAATGTGCTTTGACTGCATCAGCGCGTCGGTGGGAAAGCTTGTGGTTGTAATCATCAGAACCGATCCGATCTGCGAAACCTACAACATCGATGCGCTCATATTGAAGACTTTGTATTCCATTTACAAAATCATCGAGTGATTGAATACCATGCCCACCTTGTTTTAATTTTGCGCTGTCAAAATCAAACAATGCATCGGCTGAGAAAGTAACTTTTTTAGGTGCTGGCGGAACGACAGGAGCAGGTGCTACCGCGACTTCTGGTTTTTTAATCAGATCGGGTTCACATTCCGGAATCGCCATAGCTGGTGTCCAGTAGCCAGTTTGCCAGCATAAGCCGGTTGTATTTCTCGCGATTACACCACGATCATCAACACCATAAGCTTCAGGTTTTTTTACAGTACGATCCTGGTCAATGCCTGCTACCTGTGCCAAGACAGCACCAGAAAACATTGCTGGTATAAGAATCATTCCAATAAGAGTGTTTTTGGCTGACATTTTCTTCATGCTGTTGTCCTTTTAATGAAAACTGCGGTTCTAAAATTTCTGTTACTAATATATAAAAAGTTGCACTGTCGTTATGTTTTAAATACCTTTCCTATTCTACTACTTCGAGTCTGTTAGTGTTCGATTATCAGTTTGTTTGTTTATTTTATCAAATCAGTGTGTTGTTTAATTACAACATATTCGTGATGTAAGTGATAGGTCTGAATCAACTAAATTAGTTGATCGTTCCATTTAAGCGGTTGAGTATTGGTTATTTTTGTATGTGGATAAAAAGTACAATGACAGAGAAATGACTATATCTTCATACTTGAAATTAATCTAAAGTCAGTGAGTGATTCGTTTCTCAAACGTATACTACGGTTCGTCGGGACTATGTATGATGGATAAAACAGTGATGATTACTTTGTCAGCACAAAATCTGTGTCGTAATTACGGTTCTTACGCAGCAGTGCATAAAGTTAACCTGCAATTGAAGCGAGGTGAAGTGTTAGGACTGCTTGGACCCAATGGAGCGGGTAAAACCACAACCATGCGCATGCTGACTGGTAATCTTGCACCGAGCGCTGGTAGTATAGAAATCTGTGGTGTCGATTTATTGGATAAACCGCAACAAGCCAAAGCACACTTAGGTTTTTTACCCGAAATTCCGCCGCTTTATCGAGACATGACTGTGGATGAATATTTATTGTTTGCGGCAAGATTACACCGTGTAAACAAACAGATTGTACAGGCGGCGTTGGATAATGTGAAGCAACGCTGCGGTTTGGAAGATCGAGGTAAACACTCGATCGGCAATTTATCAAAAGGTTTTCAACAACGCGTAGGTATCGCACAAGCCATCATCCATAATCCGGATGTTATTATTCTTGACGAACCGACGGTAGGTCTTGATCCTAACCAGATGCGCGAAATTCGTAAACTAATTAGGGAACTGGGGATATCCAGCAGTGTGATTCTCTCGACGCATATATTGTCCGAAGTTGAAAGTGTCTGTGACAGGGTGCAAATTATGCACCAAGGGAATATGGTACTTGATGAAACCTTGATTGGATTACAGCAGCAGGGTACCCCTCTGGAAACTGTATTTACACAACTTACACATACTAATGAATAGTCAGGAATCTTGAAGATGATTGCTACAATTATCCGTAAGGAATTGAGTACATTGTTTATTTCTCCTTTGGCCTGGATATTGCTGGCTTTGATGCAACTCGTACTTGCGTGGATTTTTCTGGTCCGACTGGATGCGTTTCTGGAGATACAATCTCAATTACTGCAGGTTACTAATCCACCGGGAATTACGGAGATCATTATCTCGCCATTATTTGCTATGGCGGCTATTGTATTACTGATGATTACACCGCTATTGTCCATGCGCTTATTGGCTGAGGAACAACGTAATCACACACTGACATTACTGATTTCAGCACCGATTTCCATGACGGCTATCGTGCTCGGTAAGTTTCTAGGTTTAATGGTTTTTTTTGTCGCTGTGGTTACCCTGGTTGTTACATTATCCCTTTCATTGCTAATGGGTGGTGTGCTGGATTTTGGTTTGTTACTTAGCAATACGATAGGTTTATTTTTGCTTGCTGCATGTTTTGCTGCGCTGGGTCTTTATATTTCCAGCCTGACGGCACAACCGGCGATCGCCGCGATTGGTGCGTTGGGCGCACTGTTAGGATTGTGGCTGATCGATCTGGCGGCAAATGAAACAGAGGGATGGTTGCATTATTTTTCTTTGTTGAAGCATTTTAGGCAATTTAATCAAGGTCTAATCGATACGTTGAGCATTACGTATTTTGTCTTGTTTATAATTACTTTCCTGGTGTTGACGATTCGTCGCCTGGATGGAGAACGCTTGCATGGGTAAGTTTTTTGATAGTCACATCAATGACCAAGCTTGATAAAAAATTACGGTTGCATTACCTGGTGCAAAATAGCGTATTTGTCGTTTTGCTGTTACTGCTGGTTATTTTGTTTGGTTATCTCGCAACGCAGACTCGGCAGCAATGGGATGTCAGTCAGAATGGACGTAATAGCTTGAGTGAAGCCAGCATCGAGATACTGCAAAAATTGCATAGCCCGGTTCAAGTGACAGCATATGCCACTGAGCGGGATGCGCAATTGGGCGATATTCGCAAAATTATTACCGACTTTGTGGCACTTTATCAGCGCGTAAAGCCGGATATTTCTCTGACATTCATTGATCCGGCCGAACAACCTAAATTGGCGCAGGAAGCAGGTGTGCATATGAATGGTGAGATGGTGATCACCTTTAATCAAAGGCGTGAACACCTCACAGCCATCAATGAACAGGCGTTTTCCAGTATTCTGATGCGGCTTGCACGTGCTGAGGGTAGACTGATCGTGATATTGAGTGGTCACGGGGAGCGTAAGCTGGATGGGAATGCCAATTATGATTTGGGTGAATTTGGTAAACATTTACGTACGAATGGCCTGAGCAGTCAGCAGGTGAATCTTGCCATCGAACAAGATGTTCCTATGAATGCAAGCATGCTGATGATCGCTTCTCCACAAACGGATTTATTGCCAGGTGAAGTGGATAAGTTACTGAATTATATTGACCGTGGCGGTAACTTGCTATGGTTGGTTGATCAGGAGTCACTACGCGGCTTATTGCCGTTGACCGAGAAATTACGTTTGACACTCACGCCAGGCGTTGTCGTTGATCCACAGGCAGAGCAGCTTAAAGTACCCATTACCTTTGCTTTGGGCGCCAGTTATGGCCAACATGCAATTACCAATAATTTTGATTATATTACCGTGTTTCCATTTGCACGGCAGATAACGATTAATGAGAATGCGGAATGGAGCGGTGTTTCATTGGTTGAGGTGGCGCAACAAGGTTGGGTGGAAAGTGGTGATGTGAATGGTGAGATCACCTTTGATCAAGCTACCGATGTGGCTGGTCCGATCAGTATTGCGGTGGCGTTGATGCGCACTATGCAGGATCGTGAACAACGTGTTGTGGTTGTGGGGAGCGGACATTTTCTAGCCAATACTTATTTGGGAAATGGCAGCAATCTGGATTTTGGTGTTAATTTGATCAACTGGTTGACCGGTGATGAAGAGCTGATGGTGATTCAGCCCCGTGCAACACTCGATAATCATCTGATATTGAATGAGTCTGAACTTACTCTGATAGTAGCGAGCTTTCTGGTTTTATTGCCTTTACTGTTTTTAATGAGTGGAACATTCATTTGGTGGCGGCGTAGAAGAAAAGTATAAAAAATGATGACGCATCATGCACGACTTAACCTCATTATGCTTGCCACAATCGTCGGTTTGATGGTGTTTATATATTTTAAACCGCAATCTCAAGGTGTTCAGGAATATTTGATTTCATCTGGTTCAGTTGAAGCGGTACAGCACTTACGTATCGTAAGGCAGCAACAAGAAATTGCACTCAAGCGAATGGATTCTCGCTGGCATCTGACAAAACCAGTGCAAGCCCGGGCTGACGAGAAAAAGGCCAGTGATATTCTGCAAATTCTGATGGCGACAGGTCATCAACGTTTTCCATTGGCGGATTTGGCGCGTTTTGGTTTAGATCAGCCTAACGTGCGGTTGTACATTGATGAAGAATATTTTGGTTTTGGCGGGTTTGCACCCACTACCCATCAGCAATATGTAGCCACAGGCGATCATGTCTATTTGATTTCACCACGCTATGTGCTCGCATTGCCATCCAACGCTAGCGATCTGATTAGCCCGGAGTTACTGGCATCTGATGAAATTCCGGTGAGATTTGAGCTGAATCATTTGACGGTAGAATTGCAGAATGAAAATTGGCACGTCACGATGCCGCATGCTGGCGAAGCCCCTGGCAAAGAAGCAATAAAACATTGGACGCAGTTGTGGCAGACAACACATGCCGGAGCAGTAACATTGGGACAAGCGTTTGGCTCTGATTTTGTTGAGAAAGATTTCATTAGAATCAGCTTGCAGAATGGACAGAAAATCAATCTGAAAATTCTACAGAGTGAAACTGAGATTGTATTTTTACGTGTTGATGACGGCATTGGCTACCATCTCTCTGTTGATGCGGGTCAGCAATTGCTTGATCCATATGTAACTGAAACAAACCAGACAGTACTTGAAAACTGATGCCGGAGCTGCCTGAAGTCGAAACAACGCGGCGTGGTATCGCGCCTCATTTGGTGGGTCAAGCGATTGCCAATGTGATTGTCCGTAATGCCAGGCTGCGTTGGCCCATACCGGATGATTTGTCAGAGATATTGGTGGGTTTAGCGATTCAGGCTGTGACAAGACGGGCTAAGTATTTGTTGCTGGATTGTGGTGTGGGAACATTGATTATCCACTTGGGTATGTCGGGAAGTTTGCGCATACTGCCAGTGAAAATAGCGCACTTGGTTGCATCACCCGAGAAACATGATCACTTTGATTTGATTCTAAACGATCGAACTATTTTGAGACTGCGGGACCCTCGCCGCTTTGGCGCAGTGTTATGGCATAAGGGAGATGTTTGGCGGCATCCGCTTCTGATAAATCTTGGACCTGAACCATTGACCGTGGATTTTAACGCACAGCAGCTATTCAAGAAAACCAGAGAAAGTCGTGCCAGTATTAAACAAACACTGATGAATAGTCACGTGGTTGTCGGTATTGGTAATATTTATGCGAATGAGGCTTTGTTTCTTGCGGGTATTAACCCCCAAGTCGCTGCCGGTAAAATCGGTATTATGCGCTATGAACGATTGGTGCAAGCGGTGAAACAAATCTTACAGCAGTCGATCGAAGCAGGGGGCAGCAGTTTGCGTGATTTTGTTAATAGTGATGGGCGCCCTGGGTATTTTCAGCAACAATATTGGGTTTATGGACGAGCGGGTGAACGTTGTAAGCAATGTGATGGTGAGATTAAACAAATCAAACAAAATCAGCGTTCCAGTTTTTATTGTTCGAATTGTCAGCATTGATTGATTGGGATACAGCGTTTAAATTTTTAAATCAATTTGATTATGGCGATTGTAAAATCATGAGTTTCACAGATGTGTTAATCAGCATAATGATAAGGTCAATATGAATATTACATTCATTGGCGGCGGCAATATGGCTTCCGCTTTAATCAGTGGGTTGTTGCAACAAGGTTATGCAGCAAAACAGATTCATGTGGTGGAGATTAATGCAGAGAATCGTGAAAAGGTAAAACATGAGTTTGGTGTTTCAGCTGCGGCGGATCTTACCAGTGGGATTGCGGAAAGTGATGCTGTTTTGTTGTCCGTAAAACCACAGCAATTATTTGAGTTAACTCAGAAGCTTGCTCCGTTACTGAGAAATCAATTGATTATATCAATTGCCGCGGGTATCTGTGCGACCGATATTATACGGTGGTTGGGAGGGTATCAGCGAGTGGTGCGCGCAATGCCTAATACACCTTCGCTGGTGCGTTCCGGTGTTGCTGGTCTCTACGCTAATTCCGATGTGGGTGAACAAGATAGAAAAAATGCTGAATCAATTCTTGCGGCAGTAGGTTCTACACTTTGGGTGGATGAAGAAGAAATGTTGCATGCGGTTACTGCTATTTCCGGGAGTGGTCCTGCTTATGTTTTTTATTTTATTGAGTCCATGCAGCAGGCAGGGATAGAATTAGGCCTGACACCCGTGCAAGCCAGGCAGTTAAGTTTGCAGACATTTGTCGGTGCCAGCAAGTTGGCCAGCTTGAGCGATGAAGAGGCTGTTACCTTACGTGCCCGGGTAACTTCAAAAGGTGGTACGACCGAGCAAGCAATTCGGACGATGGAAAAAAATGATATTAAGTGTAAGATCATCGCTGCGATTCACGCTGCAAATGAGCGTTCACGTGAAATGAGTGATGAGTTCGGCAGAATGTAAATCCTGAGAGAGCGGGTTAGTAATTTATTGATTATCGATTGTAGTTTTTTGGGAAATTCATATGTCCAATCAGATCTTAATTTTTCTTCTTGATACTATCCTGGGTTTATTCTCATTGGCGTTATTGCTGCGCTTTTATTTTCAGTTATTGCGTGTCCCTTACTACAATTCGGTATCTCAGTTTCTTGTCGCAGTAACTGATTTTATTGTACGCCCAGCGCGTCGTGTTATTCCTGGTTGGGGTGGAATGGATTTGTCCACATTGATACTGGCTTGGTTACTGGAGTGCGTGATCGTAACCAGCGTTTATATGGTGCAAGGCTATAATTTTGGCGCCAATATTGGTACCGCGTCAGGGGCGATGGGATTATTGGGTATCGTTGAAATTATTAAAATGACGCTTTATATTGTGTTGCTAGCGATTATTATGCAAGCCGTTTTGTCATGGATTAATCCACATAGTCCATTGGCGCCATTGCTGGATAGCTTCACTCGGCCATTCTTAACTGTTTTTCGTAAACGCATTCCGCCAATAGCTAATGTTGATTTGTCCCCACTGTTTGCATTGATCATCATTCAGCTATTACTCATGGTAGTGGCCGGAGTGCATATGGAAATCACCGCAATACTTCTCTAAATTTGGGATGAAGTGATATGAGTTGGTATCGGTATGATGATGCAAATAATCTTATTCTGAACTTGCACATTCAGACAGGTGCAAAAAATACAGAAGCAGTAGGTTTGTATGGTGGTGCGCTGAAAATAAAACTTGCAGCGGCGCCGATAGAAGGCAAAGCGAACGCGGCACTGGTGAGATTTCTCGCCAAGCATTTTGGTATACCCGTTTGCCAGGTGATACTGAAGCAGGGCGATAAATCACGACATAAAGTGATCTTGATTCAGAAACCTGGTTATGGTCCGGATGTGTTGTTTAATGAAAATCTCTGTAATTGTTGAGAGTATTTAACTGAATGCTACTACGTAATAGCGGAATATGATGGAATTGATTTTGTGGCGTCACGCTGAGGCTGAGGACGGTGCTCCCGATGCCGCGCGTCAATTGACTGAGAAGGGATTGGATCAGGCCAAGCGGATGGCTGGTTGGCTAAAATCAAAATTACCAGAAAATACACAGATGATCGTCAGCCCGACTCGGCGTACTCAGCAAACTGCGATGGCGCTGAGGTCTGATTTTGTCACTAATAATGAAATAGGCCCTGGTGCTAGTGTGGAGAGTATTCTTGCCGTTGCTGATTGGTCCAATGTACAAGGTGCGGTTGTAATCGTTGGTCATCAGCCGACATTGGGTGAGGTCGTTAGTTATTTGATTCCGGCTATTTCCCCTGGATTACGTGTTAAGAAAGGTTCCGTATGGTGGATTCAGTTTCGGAAAAAAGAGAACAGGATTGAACCAGCGTTACATATTGTGATCTATCCTGAGATGTTATGAGTTATTCTGATTGGATTTATTTTTCAGGTGTATTTTGGTGTGATGGCGCGAGTAATTCTGTTTAATAAACCCTATGGCGTGATTTGCCAGTTTACACCGGAGAGTGGTCATCAATCACTGAAAGATTTTATCCCGTTCCCTGGTTTTTATCCGGCAGGTAGATTGGATGCGGATAGCGAGGGTCTGGTATTGCTGACAGATAATGGAATCCTGCAAAATAGGATTAGCGATCCAAAGTTTAAACTACCCAAAACATACTGGGTTCAGGTTGAAGGTAAGCCTGATGAAATTGCATTAAATAAGCTACGACAGGGTGTAGTTTTGAATGATTTTAAGACACAACCTGCGCAAGCCTGTCTGATGAATGAGCCTGATTGTCTTTGGCAGCGAACGCCCCCTGTTCGTTACCGCAAGAATATCTCAACTACCTGGATGTCTTTGGTTCTCAAGGAAGGTAAAAATCGTCAGGTAAGACGGATGACAGCAGCAGTATTATTTCCTACGTTGCGATTGATTCGCTATGCAATCGGTAAATATACGCTACAAGGTATTGAATCTGGAAGGTGGTGCATGCTGAATGATTTTTCCCTAAATTAATGAGAGATATTGTGAATTTTTTTAGATTTCTTTAAGAGAAATAAAGTCTCTTTTTTAAGAGGGTTCTAGAGGATATGTGAAATTTTATTTTACTAAGGTTGTAAATTTTAAGCAGATAATTGATACAGATTATATTTCTTTTTTGTAAAGTGTCAGTATAATAATTTATGTAAAAAGCGGGGAAGGTGAGGTACTTAATGTACAGCCGAAAAAGCGGCATTTGAATTGTTATTTATGTTAATGAACTAGTATTGTTTCATGGTTTGTTTTTTATTTGTCAGACCTGTGTTCTGGTAGGTCTTTAAGAGGATGATAACTTATATGATTTCTGATTTTCTTACTTTAATCTCTGGTGTGGTTGATATGCCATGGTGGGGGTATGTTGTCGTTACCCTGGTTTTTACGCATATCACAATTGCTGCTATTACGATTTATCTTCATCGTCATTCAGCGCATAGAGCATTGGAATTGCATGCGATACCGAGTCATTTTTTTCGCTTCTGGTTGTGGCTGACTACCGGAATGGTTACGAAACAATGGACGGCGGTGCATCGCAAGCATCATGCAAAGTGTGAGACCAAGGATGATCCGCATAGTCCGGTTATTTTTGGTATTAAGAAAGTACTAGCTGAAGGTTCAGAGCTTTATAGAGCAGAAGCAAAGGATGAGGAAACTTTAAAAAGATATGGGTACGGTACACCAGATGATTGGATAGAGCGTAATGTTTATAGTAAACATAGTGCAAAAGGCGTTGCTTTAATGTTGATTGTAAATGTTATTCTGTTTGGTCCAATCGGCATTACCATATGGGCAGTACAAATGATGTGGGCGCCTATCTTTGCGGCAGGTATTATCAATGGCGTTGGTCATTATTGGGGGTATCGTAATTTTCAAGCGGAAGACGCGAGTCGAAATGTCGTGCCGTGGGGTATTCTAATCGGCGGTGAGGAATTGCATAATAATCATCATGCTTATGCAACATCAGCTCGATTATCCAATAAATGGTATGAGTTTGATATTGGTTGGATGTATATCTGTATTCTGGAAATGATAGGCCTTGCAAAGGTTAAGAAAATAGCTCCCAAACTACGTATAAATAAGGAAAAAACTCAGTGTGATTTAGATACATTGCAGGCTGTTATTTCACATAGATATGAAGTACTAGCAAAATATACAAAATCACTGAAAGCGATTTTTGCAAAAGAAGTGATTCATTTAAAAGAAGCAACTGTGCAATACGGTGTGGATAAATCTACTCTGAAACGTTGGATTTTAGCTGACTCAAAAACGCTGCAAGAACACGAGCGTGAAAAGCTAAATCAAGTATTAAGTAATGCCAAGACACTGGACAAGGTTTATACCATGCGTGAAGAACTGGCTGAGATTTGGCAACGTTCTACTGCTGTATCAACCGATGATTTGGTCAAGCGATTAGAAGATTGGTGTCGGCGTGCAGAAGAGAGCGGCATTGAAGTACTGAGAGTTTTTTCTCAGAGATTGCGTTGCTATGCATAAAATATAAATAATACATAAACTCTACACTGGTGATGGTTAGTCATCAGGTAGAGTTTATTGTTATTGTTTTCTGTATCTATCGCGTCATTTTAGTTTAGTTTCTTTATATGCTACGTGCTTTCTTACAATAGGATCAAATTTCATTAATTCCATTTTCTCTGGATGAGCGCGTTTGTTTTTGGTGGTAGTATAAAAATGACCTGTTCCTGCTGAAGATTCAAGCTTTATTTTTTCACGCATCGTGTTGACCTCTTAATTTCCTATCCTGTGCTTTATCTGGGCTCTTTAATTTTTTAATAATAGACTAAATGCTCTTGCCCTGTAAGCGCATTTTAACTAATACCGCATCAATACCATTTTTATCTATAGTACGTAATGCAGCATTCGATAAGCGCAAGCTAATCCAACGATTTTCACTTTCAATCCAGAACTTGCGATGCTGCAAGTTAGGCAGAAAGCGCCTTTTGGTTTTATTGTTTGCGTGAGAAACATTGTGACCAGACATCGGCTTTTTCCCAGTTATTTCACATACTCGTGACATATTCTTGACCCACCCCAGAATTTTTAGAAACGAGTATTATAACCTGACTTGCTATGTTTATTCAAACATAAAGTCAAACCCAAATTTCGTGATTCAAAAAAATGATGTAAAAGGAAGCCCCGCCAATCCTGCGATCCGGTAGGATTGCGGTTACCAAGACACTCACCTATCGGGTGACGGAAGGATGCGGGACGATGAGAACTTTGGCACAAACGGTACTTCCATTCCAGCTGGAAGCGACAGACGAGATGCTGACGGCGAACACCGGGTTGGCGTTATTCGGTGAATTTGTTCAGGGGCTGGGCTTTTCGCGCTGGCTGGCGCAAGAGATGCCCAAGCCTGGTAGCGGGTGAGGGTACGAAGCGTCGGTCTACGTCAAACTGCTGATGCTCACGGGCGACTGGTTGCGCCGCACTGGATCAGGTGACCTTGCGCTGTAAAAACGTATTTCTTAACTAAGGTTACACTATACAAGTTAAGGGGACGAAGAAATGAAAGCAGAAAAGGTCAAGAGAGCGTCATATACACTGGAATCCAAATTGGAAGCGGCGCGATTGGTTCAAGGTGGTGAATCATGCGCGGCGATAGCCAAAGTGTTGGGGATGCCTAGTCAGACATTAGAGAACTGGGTTGGGCCGCTTCAATTCGCTCAAGCAGATAGGTCTTGAATGGCTCAAGCTTTGAGGGTCGATCATTCCCTCTTCTATAGGTGGGTGTTCTGGCAATATCGCGCAAGTATTTACGCACGGTATTGCGTGAAACGTTTAATGCTCTGGCTATCGAACGAGTGCTCTTGCCCTGCCGGTGTAACACATGAATTTCCACTAATATCTCCTGAGTCAACATTTAAATTACACCGCCTTGTCCATAAAAACATCTGCGGCAATTTTGCCTCAGGTGGGTCAGTTTTACATTGTTGGTGACACTGTGCATGCAGAAAGCAAAGGCGAATATGGCTAGCCAAGGGTTTGGCGGGAACTTCGGGCTAATTGACCTGGTCAAGTAAAACCGGACACCCCAGTTAAGCTGCTTTTATCGATTTTGCTGCTTCTGCTTCATATTGGTTTGGGCTTTTGTAGTCCAGGTATGAATGCAGTCTCTGGTTGTTATAAAATA